>ERZ773239.541-NODE-541-length-38652-cov-4.278364_pt1 | contig 38652 bp, 31 predicted proteins | sample MGYA00580521_ERZ773239 | MGnify/ENA primary metagenome ERZ773239 (study PRJEB29015, sample SAMEA2737801) | human gut metagenome | biome: human gut; feature: human-associated habitat; material: faeces | place: China | collected 2012 ... | reverse complement strand
GGACATAAGAAATAGTATGGGCGCAATCAACTAATCGGTGTGCGAAGTTTGAGTTTAATGAAAATAAGAACGTCTCCGAGTTGTTTTGCGCGGAGGCGTTCTTTGAAAATATCGTTTTCACAGACTATTCGGTACGTTCCTTTCCCCAGAAGAACAGAGCTACGGTTCCCGGACCGGTATGACTTCCGATCGTGGTACCGATATAATTGATCTCAACATGTCCCTTTAAATGTGGAAATGTCTGCTCAACCTTGTCGGCAACGGTTTTGGCATCTTCATAGCAGTCGGAGTGGGAGATAAAACATTTATCGGCATAATCCAGACCGTTCTCTGCATTTTCTTTCATACGTTCCACAATCGCTGCGATGACCTTTTTCTTGCTGCGGATCTTGTAGCGCGGGATCAGATGACCGGTGTTGTTGACATTTAGCAAAGGACAGATGCCAAGAACCGTTCCGACAGCACCGGAGGTCTTGGAGATACGTCCCCCTTTTACATAGAAGGAAAGATCCGTGGAGAAGAACCAGTGCTGGGCGTTTAGGCGGTGGTCCAGAGCAAACTGCATAACCTCGTCAATGTCCTTTCCCTCATCGCGCAGATCGGCAAGCTTATCCATCAGCAGTCCGTAGCCGGAAGAAGCGGATAAAGAATCGACAACATATATTTTACGATCCGGAAATTCTTCGCGGAGAATTTCGGCAGCAATGTTAGCGGAATTGATCGAGCCGGAGATACCGGAGGAAAGGGTCAGATGGAGAATATCAAGACCCTGCTCCAGAAATTTGCGGAAATAGGATTCATATTCGTCTGCATTGACCTGGGATGTTTTGGTGTCCGAACCGGTTGCCATGCGGTGATAGAAATCCTTGAAATCCATGGATTGTCCCAGATCATCTGCGTAAGCGGTTCCGTCCAGTTCGTAGTGAAAACAGATATAAGAAATATTGCGTGCTTCAAACTGTTCCTTGGAAAGATCAGCCGTTGAGCAGCAACTTAAAATATATTGATCCATATTGACCTCCTTTAATGCGTGATTTATGCATAATTACATAAATTATACCATGAATTCATCAATCATACAAATAACTTCTGTGTATCCTGCCATAGGCGGAAAGTATCAGTGGCAGCATTGACAGTGAGATTTTGTATAGTTATACTTCTATAGGCGTAATTAGTCATTTTTATATCATGAAAGAAAAGAGGTTGTTGCCAAGTGGCAAAGAAGGAGTTCAAGCTTGCAGAATTTCTGCCGCAGAGGCAGATGTCGGAGGCGTTCATCAATTCATTTTTTCTGGCATTGTCCGGTGGATTTCAGGACGCATATACATATAACTGCAGGGACGAGGTTTTTTCGAATGCACAGACGGGAAATGTTGTTCTTATGAGCCAGCATTTTATGGAAGGAAGGTGGTACGAAGGGCTGCGTTATCTGTTGCCGCTTCTCGCGTTTGCGGCAGGAGTGCTTCTTGCGGAAAATGTTCAGTACCGTTACCGGAATGCAAAGCGGATTCATTGGAGACAGGGAATTTTGCTGGCAGAGATTGTGATATTGGCAGTGGTCGGTTTTATACCGCAGACGTATAATATGGCGGCGACAATATTAGTTTCCTTTGCCTGTGCCATGCAGGTGCAGTCGTTTCGGAAGGTCGGTGGATATTCGTATGCAAGCACGATGTGTATCGGTAATCTGCGGAGCGGTATGGCGGCGTTATCTTTATATGCAAGGGAACATAAGAAGGAGCAGCTTCGACAGATGGGATATTATTTTGGTGTGATCGCGACATTTGCGATTGGAGCCGGTATTGGAGGAATTACTTCCTCGTATTACGGTATTCATGTGATCTGGATTTCCTGTGTTCTTTTGGTGGTCAGCTTTGTATTGATGTCTCTGGAAAAGCTGAAATAGAAGTCGTTGTTGTGGAAAAGCAACAAATAGTAAGCGTGTTTATATAAAATATGTCATATATGTGTCAGATGAAATTGGTCATAATGTGCAGTTTGTTGGTTTTTTTTGAGAAAAAAAGAAAAAAATAGATGAAATTCACAAAACGAATCAATTGGCTGGGTGTTATCTTGACAATTGATATTCAATCAACTAAAATAAGTTTCGAAAATTGTTATATTAAACAACAAAATGCCTATCATTAAAATACCGATGGAGAAGAGATGAGATTTATCAGATTCAGTCTGGTATATCAGGGTGAGGGGCATAAATGTTAGGAGGCAAAACGATGAGAAGTAAGACAATCAAGAAAGCGATTGCTACAGTAGCCGCTGCAGCAATGGTAATCACATCAATCGTTCCTGCAGCACCGGCTCAGGCAGCGGTTAAGGCAAAGAAGCTCACAGTAAAGACAAAGAAGATCGTTCTTTACAAGGGCGCAGCTGCAGGTTATGGTTCAAAGCAGCTTAAGGTAACTGTAAAGCCTAAGAAGGCAAAGGTTACATACAAGATCAACAAGAAGAAAGTAGCTTCTGTATCTAAGAAGGGTCTTGTAAAGGCTAAGAAGCCGGGTAACGCTAAGATCACAATCAAGTCTGGCAGCAAGAAAGTTGTTGTAAAGGTTGTTGTTAAGAAGATCAAGAAGAAAGTAACAAAGGTTACAGCAACAAAGAACATCACAGTTAATGTTGGTGCAAAGCAGAAGATCAAGACATCTGTAAAGCCTAAGAAGGCTACACTCAAGGCTCTTGCATTCACATCAAATGCAAAGAAGATCGCTAAGGTTAACGCTAAGGGTGTTATTACAGGTATCAAGGCCGGTAATGCTAAGATCACTGTAAAGGCAGTGGACGGAAGCAAGAAGAAAGCAACTGTTGCAGTTCTTGTCACAGGTGCAGCTATCGCATCTAATCCTGCAATTACAACAGGTCCTTCCGTAACAACAGCTCCTACAGTAGCGCCTACAGCTACAGTAGCTCCTACCACTGTTCCTACCGTTGTGCCTACAGAGGCTCCAACAACAGCCCCTACAGAGGCTCCAACAGTAGCACCTACAGAGGCTCCAACAACAGCCCCAACTGAGGCGCCTACAGAGGCTCCAGTTGAGACGATCGCTCCTGTTGTTAAGGATAATGGTGATCTGAGTTATGATCTTCCGGCTCTTGCAGAGGGATCTTCTTACAAGGTAAGCTTTGGAGAGGGTAACAATGCTGAGATTACAGCAGGTGCTGTTGCAGCAATCGAGACAATCCGCGACAGATTTGAGGCAAGTGCCCAGAAGGATGCTGTTAAGGCAGCGGAGTCTTTCGTAACAAAGGCATATGACAAAAAGGCGTTTGGTGGATTCGTTGTAAATAAGGAAGCTGGTAAGGATACAGCAGTTGTTTCTTACAATGGTAAGGACTACAATCTGACTGTTAAGGCTGACGGAGATGTTGCTAAGGTTGCTGTTGAGGGTGAGTTCTCTCTGACAGTTAAGGGTGCAAACGGATCTTATACAGTAAGTGACCTTAAGGTTGGTTCTGTAGAGGGTAATGGTGCATACGCAGCTACCGTAGCCGTTGCAGAGGATGGAACTGTTACAGCTACTATCACAGGCGCAGCAGGTGCTTGCACAGTGACTGTTCAGAATGGTAATGTAACATTGGATATCGCAAAGGCAGTTCAGGAGAAGTACGGATTCGTTATCTCAAAGTAATATCCAAGCGTAATAAGTAAACATGACAGGATCGTTACGTTTGTAACGATCCTGTTTTCATGAAATGATGATTGTTAAACTTCGAAATGGGGATAGAATATGGTGAGGGTTAGCAGAAAAGCAGGATGTATTCTTTTGGTGATTGCATTGCTTTGTCAGTTTAATGCTGCTTCGTCGGTCTGCCATGCCGGCAAGAAAGCTCTTTGGTTTAATACCACTAAAAAGACGATTACAGCAGGAAAAAGCTTCCGGCTTAAAGCAAAAGGAAAAGCGGCAAAGGGCAGATTAAAGTGGCGCAGCAGTAATAAGAAGATTGCTTCTGTTACAGCGAAGGGTAAAGTGACCGCCAAAAAGACCGGCAAGGTGAAAATAACGGTTCAGTCTGTAAAGAAGCCATCGCTAAAGGCTGTTTGTACCGTGACGGTGAAAAAGAAAAAGACGGCTGTACCGACGGAAAGCAGTAAGCCGGATTCGTCTGCAGCACCGGCGCCGATATCAACGTCACCGGCGGCAGCGACAGCAGGTGTATCGTCAGCACCACAGGTAACACAGGAGCCGGCTGCTCCGACAGCAACCGTGTCACCGGTGCCTGCAGATGTTTCCACTCTGGTGGTTTCTACCAGTCTGGTGGAAAAGGACGGTATGACGATGACAGCGTATTTGATCAATAAGCAATATTATGGGAATATTACCGTTTGCTTAAATGGAAAGACGTATACCAAGAAAACAAGTGGAAGAAATCTTCTGTTCACGCTTGCGACCGGGGCAACCGGTGGCACTCCGGAGGTGAATCACGATGGCACGATCCGCGTCAGCAGGGAAAGTACCGATCTGGAGTACTGGACAGTAGAGGATCTGGAACTTCAGAAGACATATTATCTGAAGGGCGATCTGCAGAATACCATAGATCCTTCTGTGGCAGACTGTGGAGTTGTTTATGTTCAGGGGGATGTTCGTTCTGATGTGCAAATATATACAAATGAACAGTAGGAAAGGGAAGTTATGAAACGCAGATTAACAGGATTAATAATTGGAATAGCGGCTTTTGCCCTAAGTGCTGTCAGTGTACAGGCAGGGGAGATCAATGCAAATGAGCAGAGTCTGATCTCTGCGGTGTCCCAGTCGTTTTCTTATAACGGTGCCACATATGTTGTGAAGAGCTCCTATATCGCACAGGGACAGGCAAAGCTTGCGCAGGACGGTGTAGATATTTCGGCGGCACAGGCACAGGGATACATTTCACAGTTCCATGGAAGTTATCAGGAGCTGGTACAGGAAGGATATTGTGATCTGATCTCAGAGGCGCCGGCATCCGGTAATGATACAGCAACGCCGGAACCGGAGCATTCCAAGAAGGAAGAGGCGAAGAATAAGCTTTTATTAAAGACAATCTTAGGAAAGCCGGGGACAAAGTCTGACGACAGCAAAAGTGATAAGACAGAGACACAGCAGATGGATGCTCAGACTGCCACGGCCACACCGGCAGCGGATCAGTCTTCTAACGGTGTGAATAACTGGGGGAAGGAAGAGGATCTTGGCAATTCCATCGGCTTTGAGGATGTGGACAGAGAGCAGGCAAAGCAGGGCAAAGTGACGATCTCAGGAAATGGATCAGCTTTTACTGTTCAGAATAACAATACCGATTCTAAAGACGACAACAGTAAAGCACAGGATGTGAAGGATAACTTTTTAAGTAAGATTGTTCATATTTCATTATGGAAAATTCTTTTCTGGGTGATTTCAGGAATTTCAGTTGCAGCAATTGCTGCTGTCGTATATTATATTGTTATGATCAAGCGCCAGCACAAAAAAAACCGCAGGCTTCGTGGAATTATTGCAGCAGGAGTAGGTGTTTCTGCCGGTGGATGGACGCTTCTTTTGATGGTTGCATTGGGATTATATTTTGGTGCATACAATAATAATTCCATTCAGCGCCAGTTGATGGAGAGTGACTATTTCCTCGGGGTGACTCAGATGATCCGCGAAACGGCACAGGGACAGCTTGAGGAAGCAGGCTATGATGGAAAGATTGCCTCTGAGGTTTATACATTGTCCAGTGTATATATTGAGGAGAAGCAGTATATCAGCAAGGTTCTTGCCGGGGAAAACGATGCTGCTGTTTCAACAGATGGCATTGAAAATGCCCTGAAAACTGAGGTGACAGGCAAGAGTGATGAGAGTAATCAGCAGATGATTGAGACGCTGAAGGATACCTATGAGAACATGCTTCAGTTCAAGCTGGGCAGAGTGATCTATGAGAGTCGCACATCATTCCTTGGATGGTTTTATCTGACCTGTATTGTCAGCATTATTATGCTGTTAGTATTTTTTATACTTGCATGCAGATTGTATGGTTATCCGCATAAGGCGGCACGCATTATGTGCATTTCCATTCTGATATCATCCTGTCTTGTTGCAGGAGGTGCAGTGCTTGCAAAATTATTAAAGGTGACCGCAAAGATTGAGGCAACGCCGGTATATTATCTGCAGTTCTTACAGAAATATGCTGCGTGGAGCATCAATGTACTGATGTATGTGGGATGTCTCGGCATTCTTGTTGCGATCGCGCTGATGATATGGAAACGTTATCTGCATACGATCTATGCAGAGTAGGGAGGGAGATTTCATGGAAACCGGGTTTTATGACATACATACGCATATCTTACCAGGAGTAGACGACGGTTCCAAAAGTCCGGATGAATCAAAGCATATGCTTCAGATGGCATATGATCAGGGAGTACGCCATATTGTGGCAACACCACATTTCTCTGTGAAGGGAGATAATCATCCGGTAGATGAACTCAAAGAAAAACTTGCCCTGCTTCAGAAGCAGGCGGACGAAATTGATCATTCCTTTACTGTTTCGCTTGGTAATGAACTGTTAAACGGTCCGGGGATGGTGGAGGAGCTGCAGAAGGGTCGTGCATTGACGATGGCTGGAACACGCTATATTCTGGTAGAATTTCTTCCATCTGACAAGTATCAGGTGCTTTACCATTCACTGCATGAGTACATTATGGCCGGATATATTCCGATCATTGCTCATATGGAACGCTATGAAGCACTGTATAAGAACTATGACCATATCGAGGAGCTTGCCAAGATGGGATGTTATTTCCAGATGAATACGGAAAGTATTGTGGGTGGCTTTTTACAGCGGAGAGCTGCTTACCATCGTCGGTTGATTTTGGATGGCTACATCCAGTTTATGGGAAGTGACTGTCATGGAATGGATTATCGTAAGCCGCTGATGAAAGATGCTCTTCGATATTTCGGGCAGAATCCGGATGCAGAACGCATTCTTCAAAAGATTCTGAACAAATATCCGGAGACAATGCTGTCTGACAAATATATTGATTAATCGGGAGATTAGAAAGATAAGAGGGAATCTATGGAAAAACAGCAAGATGAAGAAATCGAAATTGATTTATTAGAACTTTTTGGGGTAGTGCGCGCCAGATGGTTCAGCATACTGATGACAGGTATCATCCTTGCAGCAGTAGCCGGGATCGGAACCATGTTTCTGATCACGCCGAAGTATCAGTCCACTTCAAAGCTTCGTAGGACAGACATCGGCACTCACATCACTGACCGATCTGCAGGCGGGAGCCCAGTTGACACAGGATTATATGGTGCTCGTACAGAGCCGTCCGGTGTTGGAGACTGTGATTGACAATCTCAGACTGGATATGGAATATGAGACACTCAAGGGTATGGTATCACTGAATAATCAGTCCGATACACGTATTCTTGATATTACCGTGACAGCAGATGATCCATATATGGCAAAGGAGATCGTGGACGAGATCAGCGAGGTATCTGTATCCAGAATCGCAGCAATCATGAATGTGGATGAGCCGACAACAGTAGAGTACGGTCATCTGGAGAACAGTCCAAGCAGTCCGAATACCAAGAAGAATATTGCTATCGGCGGTCTTTTAGGTCTCGTGGCAAGTGCCGGCTTTATCGTGCTGATGTATCTGTTAAATGATACGATCTGCAGCGAGGATGACGTTGAGAAGTATCTTGGTCTGAATAATCTGGGTGTCATTCCGATCGAGGAGGGCGCAATGGAACAGATGATGAAGGATAAGAGAAAACGTAAAGGTCATTCCGGTGGAATTTGGAATCGTCTTCTGTTAGGACAGCGTTCCAGGAAAGGAAATGGGTGAGAAGGTTGGCAAAGGTAAAGTTTGAAGGACGAAAGAAGTTAGATTATCGTGTCGATGAGGCATATAAATCACTTCGTACCAATGTCCAGTTCAGTGGATCAGGCGTTCAGGTAATTGATTTTACAAGCTGTACGCCAAACGAGGGTAAAAGTAGTGTGGCGTTCAATCTTGCCGTATCCTTTGCGGAGAGTGGCAAACGTGTTATCATGATCGATGCCGACATGAGAAAGTCTGTGCTGGCAGGACGATATAAGGTCGGAAGTGTGGATGCCGGACTTGCTCATTATTTATCCGGACAAAAGACGCTTGATGAAGTATGTCTGAATACAGATATCGATGGGATGGATATTATTTTTTCCGGTCCGTTTGTGCCAAATCCGGCAGAGCTTTTAGAGAGTACACATTTTCATGATCTGATTAAATACTGCAGAGAGAATTATGATTATGTGCTGATCGATACGCCGCCTCTTGGCTCTGTCATCGACAGTGCGATTGTTGCCAAGGAGTGTGACGGAGCAATCATCGTAGTTGAGGCAGATGCAATCAGTTATCATTTCGTACAGAATGTTAAGAACCAGCTTGCAAAAAGCGAGGTTAAGATTCTCGGAACAGTGCTTAACAAGGTTCCGATGGGTGGAGGAAAGTACGGATATGGTAAATATGGCTACGGCAAATACGGTTATGGAAAGTATGGTTATGGGAAGTACGGTCAGTATGGGCAATATGGGGAGTATGGTTCATATGGTCATGAAGATAAGTAAGATTCCCATAGCGTTGCGTACGATAGGGGGATATACAGCAGGATAATAAATTCTGCGTAAGTGGCAGATGTGCTGTGTGTGACAATTAAAGTGGGAGGTGTGATCACATGTATGTGAGAAGAGAAAAAAGCTGGCTGAAACATTTGGATTTCGGTATATTGGATGTCATCAGCATTATTGTGGCATTTTATATTGGATATGTCTGCAGGCATGGTGCTGACAGTGGTATGGCAAACTATTATGTCAGACTGCTTTGTATCCTGATTGTATTGGATATCTGTGTATCCTTGATCAGATCCAGTCATACCGCAATCGTGCGGAGAAGCTATCTTCGGGAGATGTTAGAGTCTGTGACACATTGTGTGTCGATTGACGGTATGGCGTTATTCTTGTTGTTCCTGATGCAGGAGACAGGAATTTATTCCAGAGAGAGTCTTCTGATTTATTTTGTATTACATGTTATTTTTACATATATTCTGCGCTGTGTGCGCAAGCATATGCTTCGAAAGAAGATGACATGCAATCCGAATGTCGAGCAGATGCTGATCTTTACGAACCGTGATGGGGCTGAGCAGTGTGTCCGTGAGCTTTCACAAGACGAATACAGAAATTATCAGGTCATCGGTGTTGTGCTGATGGATGATATTTATGAATCTGCGGATCAGACTGCTGCAGTGTCCGGAGCTGATCAGGATGCATTAAAGGTTATGCAGGAAGCGGCGGCAACAGAAGAGATCGAGGGAGTGCCGGTTGTTTCTGATTACCATGGTGTCAGAGATTATCTGATGGAGCATGTGGTAGACAGCGTTTTTTTGAATGTGCAGCTTGACAGCCGCAAAAGCCGCCGTCTGAATCATGAGCTGATCCGTGCCGGTGTTACGGTTCATATAAATCTGGTTCGTGTGCCGGATGATATTCCAAACCGCACAGTGGAGCGTCTGGGCAATTACACGGTTCTTACAACAGGTCTTCATCTGGCGAGTGCGCGTCAGGTAATGATGAAACGTTTGTTGGACATTGCAGGTGGACTGGTGGGAAGCTTTCTCACCGTGCTTATCAGCATTTTCATTGGACCGGTGATCTATCTTCAGTCTCCGGGACCAATCTTCTTTAAACAGACCCGTGTTGGTAAGAATGGTCGTACCTTTGAAATTTATAAGTTCCGTTCTATGTATATGGACGCAGAGGAACGTAAGAAAGAGCTGATGAAAGAGAATGAGATGGATGGTCTGATGTTTAAGATGAAGGACGATCCGCGAATCATTCCAATCGGAAAGTTTATCCGTAAGTATTCCATTGATGAGCTGCCGCAGTTTTTCAATGTACTGAAGGGAGATATGAGTATTGTTGGTACAAGACCGCCGACAGTGGATGAGTACGAGCAGTATCATGTACACCATAAGGGACGTCTCGCCTCCAAGCCGGGTATCACCGGACTTTGGCAGGTCAGTGGTCGCAATCAGATCACGGATTTCGAGGAAATCGTGGAGCTTGATACAGATTACATTATGAAGTGGTCTGTCAGCGAGGATATCCGTATTATCCTTAAAACAGTGCGTCTGGTTGTTGCAGGAGACGGCGAATAATGATATGTTAATAAGAGTATGTGAGTCTTGTTTGGGATTGCCGGAGAAGACCACATGCTCTTTTCTTTAATGTATGGGAAAAGGAAAATGCCGGTTATGAGCAGACGATGTTCAGAAATGGGGAATGATGATGCAAGAGAGCAGAAAAGTTTTATTTATTGAGGATGATGATACACTTGCGATGGGGACATCATACGCTCTGTCGAGCGAGGGGATTGATGTGACGCGTGTGTCTGACTGTGCCGGTGCGAAGACGTGCTGGAGAAGACAGGGGGATCAGTTTGATCTGGTGCTTTTGGATGTGATGTTGCCTGACGGTGATGGCTTTGCCCTATGTGAGTGGTTCAAGGGAGAGAGAGAGGATATCCCGGTGATCTTTTTGACGGCACTGGAGGATGAGGGCAATGTGGTTCATGGACTGCAGTATGGTGACGATTATGTGACGAAGCCGTTTCGGACGAAGGAACTGATCGCAAGGATCTACGCAAACACCAGGAAAGCAGGTCGGGAGAAATTAGTGCCGGTACAAAAGGAGACGGGGACATTCAATGGAGGATATAACAATGGAGAGCTTCGTCTTGATGAGGATACGATGAGTGCGTACCGTGGACAATTGCGGATGGAGCTGACCTTAAGTGAATATCGTTTATTTCAGGTGTTTATGCATCACATCGGACAGATATTGACCAGAGAGCAGCTGATGGAACGCCTGTGGTCAGTCGATGAGGCCTTTGTGGATGACAATACGCTGTCCGTCTATATGAGGAGACTGCGGCAGAAGCTTGATGCAGGAAGAGAGATATCCTGCATTACGACAATACGCGGTGTGGGGTATCGGATGGAGTCACTGAAGGAGTAAAGAACCGGAGGACAGGTCCCGAAGGTGCAGCTAACGATGGAAGAAGGAATTGGAAGGCAGAGGAAGACGCCGGACAACGATGAAAGAAAGGATTGAAGGCAGGATAAAATGCAGGAAAGAGCAGTCAGATTTTATTTATGGAGCAGTATCCTTCTGACCGGGATATGCAGTGGCGCAGTATATCTGATATGTCGTGTGATGGTGGGAAATATGCAGACGGATCTTTGTCAGAGAATTACTTTGCTGGCGGGTCTTATTGTATTATGGATATACGGGGGCTGGAGTCTTAGCAGACTCAGTAGACAAGTGGACCGGACCGGGGATGTGCTGGAGGAGATTCTCGCAGACAGCGCTAGGGAGGAGGAAATTCGTCAGCCGGAAATGGTGTGGGAAGAGAAGTTGTTTCACCGATATCAGGAAGGCGTTGTCGGACGGCTGGAAAGCCATCTGTTGGAATGTGTTCATATATTGGGACAGAGAGAAGTGTCGCATCATGCAGAGCAGAGATATTTAAAAGAGATGATGACAGATATTTCTCATCAGATCAAAACCCCGCTGGCATCGCTTCAGGTGTTTTTGGACATCTTTGAGAAGGAGCTCACGAAGCCGCCGATGTCGGATATGGTTGTGCAGGCACGAAGACAGGCAGACCGAATTCACAGGCTGGTGATGGGGCTTTTGAAGCTGACACAGCTTGAATCCGGGATGCTTCCGATGGAAAAGGAAGTCTGTAACCTGGAAATGATGTTGCGGGAATGTGGTCAGCTGGTGGCAGATGGGTTCCGGGATAAACAGCTTCAAATCCATTATCACGGAGCGCATGATTGCAGGGTATGGTGTGAAAGGGAATGGATGACAGAGGCGTTTCAGAATCTGATCAAAAACTGTTGTGAGTATAGTCCGCAGGAAGGAACGCTACAGATCCTGTGGTCGGAGACGCAGATGGCATATATTGTGCAGATCAGCGATCAGGGACCGGGCATCGAGCAGGGCGAGCTCCCAAAGATATTCAACCGTTTTTACAGGGTTCACCGGAGTGGTCAGGAAGGCAGTCCGGAGGGTATAGGTATTGGGCTGGCACTTGCAAAGGAGATCGTGGAGCGGCAGGGAGGAACCCTTGTGGCATACAGCAGCACCGATGCACCAAGCTTTACCCGTTTTGAGGTAACTCTGTTAAAGAACTTGCATTGATCACAAAGCGGATAGGGCATGGGAAGGCTTTTAATGCTACTCCGGGAGACAGAGGATGCGGATGCGATCCTGTGCTGTCCGGGATACATGCCAGCGTTTGAAATACTGATGAGCTTCATCCAGATATTCCTGAGGAAGTCCGTTTTCGATACGCCAGATGTAGCGGCAGATCCTCTGGTAATGCAGAGGAAGCCAGCCTGCGGTCTGGGAACCGTTCTCCAATGGAAGGAATACTTCGTGAAGACCGGCTTCTGTCTCCTGCTGATAGATCTGTAAAAATACCGTAAGGATACAGAAAAGTTCATTGTCCTGATTTTGGGACAGATTCTCCTGTGTGAAATGAAGTGCCTCTTCGTAGTCGCGGAAGTCGATCATCGAGATCAGAGTGCTGACCGCATTGTCTCTGCTGACTGCGGTATTAGTGCTGCCATCCGTTGTCTGTGTCGCAATAAAGCGTTTACAGGCGTCAATCTCGACCTGATTATCCGGATAATATTCTTCGAGATAGGTCTTACGGTAGGTATGATAATCTTTCAGATTCTGTGCACCGCTGTCGTGCAGTACCCACGGTGTCTCCTGGTGTGGAACGGCAATGCGGTATCCGGCACGCGCAAATTCCTGACACTGGGACAGATCATAGAAATCCCATCCGGTAAACAGATCTGACCGCCAGAGGAAATCCTGTTGTGTCATCATAAGCAGTCCGTCGATCGCTTCAACAATAGCGAAGCTGCGGTTAGACGGAATCGGCACATCAAAATAATCATCGGAGGTTGTCAGCAGGTGGGAACGCAGTGCGCCGGTGCGCATTGGATTTGTCCAGATACAGCCGTTTTTGTGAAGCTGTTTCGTTCCAACCATACCGATCATACCGATCTGTGGGTTTTCCTGAAAGATTGCAAGTGTATCCTGAAGGAAGTTCTTATTAAGGATCAAAGCATCCTGATGAAGATATACTTTGTATTTGGCGTCGGTTTGAAGCATACCGGCATTGTAGCCCTCTGCCATGGAATTTGCACCGCGGATCGGCAGAACATTGACAACAAATTCCTCAGGAACCGTGAGCTGTTTGATATAAATCTCACACTCGTGAAGAGCGGACTCACTGTCGGTGCAAATAATAAAACTGACTTTTTGCGCATTCATATAGGCATCTTCCTTTCTGATCGATCATTATGCGGAATGTTATTATTTTCTCTTTTTCTTCTTTTTACTTTTATTATTTGACGGCTGGTTCGCTGCCGGTTCTGATGTCTCAAATACAAACGCCATGTCCTTTCGGAGCTTATAGTTGATGCCGAGCCCGATTCCGATCAGTGTGTAGAAGATTGGTGACAAAGCAACACAGGAATCGTTTGTCAGGCAGAGGATCAGGTACCCGATCACTGCACCAAGCACACCGACGCCGATAAAGGTCATATATTCGGAATAATGACATCTCCAGTAGATACGGATCGAATCGATCAGATACCAGCCGAAGAAGATCAGCAGTGCGATCAGTGAAAGCACACCGGTCTGCACACCAACCTGCAGATACATACAGTGCGGCTTGGTGATCAGCTCGTTGATATGACCGGAATTATACATGCCGACAAGGTCATTATTTGGAAATGCAATGATAAAGGTATCCGGACCGCTTCCGAGGAAGAAATATTTTTTCAGAAGAGGGATGGAACGATCCCACATGTAACCACGCATGTTGGCAAGCTTATAATGCTTGTCAAGATAAGGAACGCTCTCTTTGATCGTAGCAAGCTTCATCATAGCATTGTTGCCGCCGCGGCAATAGTAGCCGCTTTGTCCCTCTGTGTTCATCAGGTTGGAAAGATACCATGCATTGCCATCGATCGTAATCTCAAAACCATGGAAGGAATCATCCTGAACGGCTGCAAAGCTGAATGGGAAACGTGGGTCGGTGATATTGTTGGTCACACCGTCCTCTGCAAGTGCAAAACCAACTTCCTTGCCAGAGCCGTCTGTCAGCTCAAAATAGTCGGCTCCGTTTTTGTCCTGCAGCATCTTGATCACAAGCTGATCGTTTTTGGTGGTCTTGCCATTCTCTGCGGCGTTTCGCTCGGCAGACTGGTAGACAACCGTGACGTCATTCTCGTTTGTCTGGATCTCCTTGAGCGGATAATATTCTGCCTCAGAGGTAAACATCCCCTGCAGACGATTCAGCAAAACATTGTTGTTCATCGCATTGACGGCGAAGAAGGCGGCAATGATCAGAACGATACCGCTTGCCGCGATAATCCAGTTCTTGATGAAAACCTTTCTCATGCACAGAAGCATTACAATCAGTGAAACGGCAAGCGCAATGATACCGGCACGGGACTGGGATGCAAACAGGATAATAACGACGGCAACAAGTAATACGGCACTTGCAATACGCTGCCAGAACTTTTTGACGGCAAAGATCAGTGTCAAAAGAACCGGAATGGTAAGTGCAGCATAAAATCCAACATAGTTTGGATTATATAAGGTCATATAAGGACGCCCCTTTTCGAAGTTAAAAACGAGCTCTTCCTTGTAAGTAGACGGCTTGATCAGGCTCTGACCAAACTTAGTCTGGAAAAAGTCATGACCGAACGCCTGGGAAAGACCGAGGAATGACATGATGGCAATACCGATCATAAACCAGTTCATGGTTCGCTTCAAAGCCGATTCACTTTGCATGATAAAAAAGCTGTAGTAAACCATCAGACCGTACCCGAGAAGTACCCAGACAGATTCAAACTGCTCGAAGATTCCGTGGAAAGAGAAATAGGAATACTTGGATGCGATCGCAGAGAGAAGAGACAGTCCGCAGTAAACAGCGATCGGAATGAGCTGCTTGATCCAGATTGGATTCTTCTCAACGGCAAAGAAAAGATATATCAGGCAAAAGACCAGATAGCCACAGGTGATGATGATCCAGACCATTTTAAAATATAAGAAAAAGTCTGTGACATCCGTGTAGGTGGTAAACCACTCAAACTGGCCAAGATTGTTGTTATAGTTATGCATCATCGTGATCAGCGGAATGATCGCAAGAAATGCAATAATTGGAAGCAGCAGACCAAGAGGGAACTTTTCTTCCTTCTGGGGCTGTTTTCGTTTGTTTTTGTTGTAAGACATAATTTCCTCCAGATAATATTATATTTACTTCGTAAAGTAACTCTTTCTAATTATAAACGTTTTCTTATGATTTCTCAACCGAAAAAGGAAAAACAGTGAGAGTCTCTTCTTATGTGCGTCTTCTTATGTGTATAGGATTGCCCCCTTTTAAATTGTGATAAGATATGTTATGATAACGGCAATGGTTAAGAATTAAGGAGCCGGACAGAAGGCTTCGGAGTGAGGATAGATATGGATAATTATAATGGAGAACGAGAAATGCCGGACAGATATTCGCTGAGAGGTAAGGTCTTTCATCGCCTGAGAGAGGATATACTGTCTGGAAAGTATGCACAGAATGATGAGCTGAGAGAGGCGGCGATCAGTAAGTCCATGGGGGTTTCCAGGACGCCGGTCAGGGAGGCATTAAGACAGCTTGAGCTGGAGGGGCTTGTGACGATCATTCCCAACAAGGGAGCTTACGTTAATGGCATCACCGCGAAGGATATTTTTGATATTTATGAGATCCGCTCTTATCTGGAGGGGCTTTGTGCCAAGTGGGCGTGCCGCAATATTACGGAGGAGCAGCTTGACAATCTGGATGAGATCACATATCTGAGTGATTTTCATATCCAGAGAGAACACTGGGAACAGATATTTGAACTGGATAACCGTTTCCATCTGCTGTTGTACAAGGCATGCGGCAGTACGGTGCTGGAGCATATTCTGTCGGACTATCATCATTATGTGGAGCGTGTCCGTAAGAATACGTTGTCCTCGCAGGGGCGTGCCGGCAAAGCGGCCGAAGAGCACAAGGCTATCTTAAACGCAGTCCGCGAGAAGAACGAGGAGCTGGCAGAGAAGCTTGCCAATGAGCACATTTACCGTTCCCTGGAAAATATTAAGAAGCAGGGCATGGAAAATCTGATGAAATAGACAAAGAGCCTGCGAGGGCTCTTAATGCGATGACAGGGGAGAAACAGGGGAAAGATATCAATGGAAAAAGAAATGAAAAATTACGACCCTTATAAAAGGACAATTTTATTTTTTGCATCCTTGGTCAATATTATATTAATGACAGCAATTTTTGCGTATGCCTGGTATGGTTACTATGCATCGACCATGTACCAGCTGACCTTCTACCGCAAAGGACATTATGCACTGCTTGCTTTGTATGCGCTGCTGATGTTCTTCTTTTCGACCATGTACGGCGGGCTCAAGATCGGTCAGCTTCGCCGGATCGAGGTGATGCTGTCTCAGTATCTGAGTCTTTTGTTTACGAATATAGTAGCATATATGGTGATCTGCCTTCTGGCGTTTGGCTTTGTAAATCCGGGGCAGCTTTGCCTGGTATTTCTGGTAGAGATGATCGTTTCTACAATATGGAATGTGATCATTATCTATTTTTATAACCGTATTTTCCAGCCATGGAAGATTCTGCTGATCTACGGGGAACGTCCGGCCGCCGATCTGGTGTATAAGGTGGAGGCAAGAAGAGACAAGTATGCGATCTACGATGCGATCAATGTGGATGAGGGCATTGATGCGATCGCCGAGAAGATGAAGTCGTTTCAGGCGGTGATCATCGGTGATATTTCTGCCATCAAGCGAAATGATATTCTGAAATACTGCTATGCGCATAAGATTCGTGCATATGTGATTCCGAAGGTGTCTGATATTATTCTGATGGGAGCGGACCGGATCCATGTATTTGATACACCGTTTCTTTTGTCGAAGGGATATACGTTAAGCTTTGACCAGCGTTTTGCCAAGAGAACACTTGATCTGGTCATTGCCGTACCGCTTACGGTACTTTTATCGCCGGTGATGCTGCTGACGGCTCTTGCAATCAAGCTGTATGACAGAGGACCGGTATTTTACAGGCAGGTGCGCTGCACCAAGAACAACCGGGAGTTTGAGATCATCAAGTTCCGCAGTATGATCGTCAATGCAGAGAGCGACGGCGTGGCGAAGTTAGCCTCAGAGAATGACAGCCGTATCACACCGGTCGGTCATTTTATCCGCGCTACACGTATTGATGAGCTGCCGCAGCTGTTTAATATCATTCGTGGGGATATGTCCTTTGTGGGACCAAGACCGGAGCGGCCGGAGATCATTAAAGAATACTGTGAGAATATGCCGGAATTTGCGTTCCGTACCAGAGTGAAGGCGGGACTCACCGGATTTGCTCAGGTCTACGGCAAATATAATACAACTCCTTACGATAAGCTGAAGCTGGATCTTTTCTATATTGAGAATTACTCCTTCTGGATGGATCTCAAGCTGATCCTGATGACCGTGAAAACAGTCCTGAAAAAGGACGCTACGGAGGGCGTTGCCGAGGGACAGGTGACGGCGCAGAAGGATGTGGCGGATCAGGATCCGGAATCAGTCGAAGAAATTGTGAAGGAAATCGTGAAAAAGTAGCGGGGATATTGGAATATGAAGGCATTGATAGTCACAAGGGTGAGCGGATTTTTGCCGCAGTTTGAAGCCAATAATGTGAAGATACTGCAGGAGATGGGCTTTGAGGTTCATTATGCTGCTAATTTTAATACGGTTGTATACGGAAAGGATAATCATCGTCTGGACGGGATGGGTCTGACCTGTCATCAGATCGATTTTGAGCGTTCACCGTTCTCGCCGGGCGTAAGAAAAGCATACCGGCAGTTAAAGAAGCTTTTAGAGCAGGAGAATTTTGACCTGATCCATTGTCATATGCCGATGAGTGGTGTTGTGGCACGTCTGGCAGCACAGGCGGTACGTAGGAAAACAGGACGCAAGGTGCCTGTTCTTTATACGGCGCACGGACTTCATTTTTATGAGGGAGCACCGTGGAAGAACTGGATCTATTATCCGGTGGAGCGTTATCTGTCCCGATTTACGGACAGATTGATCCTGATCAATGACGAGGATTACCGCAGAGCGCAGAGCTTTCCGGTGCGTGGGAGCGTAGAGCGGATCATGGGGATCGGCATGCGGTTGGATGCACTGCAGGACAGCCGGAAGACCGATTATACTATGGGGAAGACCGATGCAAAGGTGGATCTTTATGAACGCTACAGCATTCCGGACAATTATGGAATACTGATCAGCGTCGGAGAGCTGACGAAGCGAAAGAATCATATTGTGATGATCGATGCGATGAAAGAGCTGTTGGATCTTCCTCTGGTCTATGTGATCTGCGGATCGGGACCGTGGGAGGACAAGCTTAAGGAGCATGTGAAGGAGCAGGGGCTTGAGAACCGCGTCAAGTTTGCCGGCTATGTGGATGAGGTGCCGGCGATGCTTCGCAAGGCAGATTGTTTTGTGTTTCCGTCCTTTCAGGAGGGACTGCCGGTAGCTGTGATGGAAGCAATGGCAGTGGGACTGCCGGTGATCGCCACAAGGATCCGCGGAATCACTGATCTTCTGGAACATACGCAGGGCGGTTATCTGGTCGATGACTGGGAGCCGGAGAATTACGCCGTGAAGGTGCGCCGTATGTTTTCGGAACGGGGCGGCAAAAGTGAGACAGACCGAGAGACGAGACGAGGTGAGATGGGACGATGGAATCGCAGAAGAGTCAGGGAATTTGCTCTTCCGGTGGTAGAGCGCAAAATGCGTGAGATTTATCAGTCCGTGATGGAGGAGATCAATGAAAACACTACAAATACTGATGTCAACCTATAATGGAGCCGAATATATCAGAGAGCAGCTCGATTCGCTCCTGGAGCAGGACTGTGAGAAATATGCGAAGGCATCCTTTCAGATACAGATCCGGGATGACGGTTCGGTAGATGGAACACAGGATATTCTGGAGGAATATGCCGTAAGATATCCCGGGAAGTTCCATTGGTATCAGGGAGAGAACGTCGGCGTGATCCGAAGCTTTTTTGAACTGCTTTCGCGGGCGGACGAGGCTGATTATTATGCGTTCAGCGATCAGGATGATTACTGGATGCCGGATAAGATGACAAGTGCCATCGAACGTCTGGAGACAATGACAAAGGAGAAACCGGCACTTTACTGCTGTCGGCCAAAGCTTGTCGATCAAAAGCTGCAGCCGCTTACCTCAGAGATTGAACGGCCGCCGATGCGTCCGGGCTTTTGCAATGCCATGATCGAGAATATTGTGACAGGCTGTACGGCGGTATTTAACCGGGTGATGCGTGATATGATAGCCAGGGAACTTCCGCAGTTTACGGTGATGCATGACTGGTGGCTTTATCTGACAGCAGTCTGCTTTGGTGAGATTTATTATGATGAGACGCCACATATTTGTTACAGACAGCATCAGGGCAATGTTCTCGGAACCAAGACAAAGCGCATGGATGAATGGAAAATGCGCCTGAAAAGATTCCGGGGCAATCGTGGGAATATCAGTCATCAGCTGGAGGAGTTTGTCCGTATTTTCGGGCAGACGGAACCGGACAATGAAAATATTAAACTCGCAGTAAAATTTCTGGAGGTTCGCAAGTCTTTCGTGGCAAGAAGCCGTTTCTTAAAGGAGTCAGGGATTTACAGACAGCGTCCGGAGGATGATCGGATCTTTCATATTATATTGCTGCTTGGTAACTATTAATACAGGAAAGGATCGGAGGAGACAGGCAGTTCATGAGCATGTTGGCAAAGGTTGGCAGATTCTGCCGGGATTACGGTGTCATTTATACTGCAAGAAAGGTACTTTACCGCACCTACATCAAATATTATCTGGGGGGCAGATACTGTCCGTTTGCAATATCGGAGGAGGAGCGAAATAAGCAGTCTGCCTGGGTGCCGGATAGAAAGGTAAAGATCAGCATTGTGGTACCGCTTTACAATACAAACGAGGAGTTTCTGGTGCAGATGCTGCAGTCTGTGATGGATCAGACCTATGCGGACTGGGAACTTTGTCTGGCAGATGCCAGTGATGATGAGGCATGCCGTGCGAGGATTGCAGAGCTTGTGCATAAGGCACAGGAAAAGGACGGGCGCATAAGCTATCAGAGACTTGCGTCCAACGAGGGAATTTCGGAGAATACCAACCGTGCGATCGAAATGAGCACAGGCGACTATATTGCGTTATTGGATCATGATGATCTTCTGCATCCGTCAGCACTTTACGATGTGATGCAGCAGATCAATTATCATCAGGGAGAGTTTGTGTATACGGATGAGCTTTCGTTCGACGGAACAACAAACCGTGTGCAGAATATCCACTTCAAACCGGATTTTTCGCCGGAAAGTTTTCGCAGCAACAATTACATCTGTCATTTTTCTGTATTTTCCAGACGCCTTCTGGAAAAGGTGGGAGGCTTCCGGAGTGAATTTGACGGAAGTCAGGATTATGATATGCTGCTTCGTCTGACGGATGAAGCGGACAATATCTGTCATGTATCAAGGGTTCGTTATTACTGGAGGATTCATGCCGGCTCTGTGGCATCCTCCTCTGCGGCAAAGCCGTATACGATAGATGCCGGGAAACGGGCCTTGGAGGAGCATCTTATGCGCCGCGGGATTGTCGGCAGAGTGCAGGCGGCAGAGGGCTATGGACCGTTTTACCGGGTACATTATGATGTGCCGCAGGATACAAAGGTGCTTGTAATGGCAGAGACGGAGCGGCTGGCGGAGAAGCTTAAACAGGAGTTGTCCGGGCTTCCTTATGAGATTGAGATCCACCCGGTGGTGCAGCCGAGGTTTGATGTGGATGAAAAGCAGTTTGATGTAATCGTGATGGTGCGTGCCGGATACCGCCCGGATCAGCCGGACGGGGCATGGCTGACGGAGCTTTTGTCCTGCCTTGTGCCAAGGGAGAATATGGTCGCAGCGCCCGTTGTCTATGACGGTCGGGGAAGGATCTTTCATGCGGGCTATGGTTATCGTCCGGACCGTCCGGAACAGATCATGAGCCTGTACCGGGGCGTGCCGGGAAAGGATCCCTCCTATATGTACCGCCTTGCATTCAGGCAGAATGTTTCTCTGGTGGGAGGTGCGGTGCTTGCTGTCCGGGAAGAGGTATACAGTGACTGGGTGGAGGAAAATCTGGAGGTGGGAACCAAGAAATGGAACGGCTGGGGTGCCTTTTCAGATCAGACCTGGTTTTCTTTTTGCCTCAAGGCGAAAAAGCGCTGGGGAGACTGCGTATATACGCCGTATGTATCCTTTACGAAGCTGCAGGGGCTGACCTGGCGCCAGAAGCAGAGATGCTCAAAGGCGAGTCAGGAGCACTGGCATCTGTTTTTTGCGATGTGGGATCGCATGCTGAAGAAGGAAGACCCGCATGGCAATCCGGGCATGAATATTTTTGGAAAATATTATTTTTTGGGTAAGAGCAATACTTTACTTTTATAATTTAGTGCGTTATGATAATAGATGCGGTTAAGACCGGCAGAAAAGCCGGAACCGTCACACAGGAGGGAAATATGAAGTATGATTATTTGATCGTGGGCGCAGGTCTGTTTGGCGCGGTGTTTGCGAGAGAGATGACGGATCAGGGAAAGAAATGTCTTGTCATTGAGAAGAGAGATCATATTGCAGGCAACATTTATACCGAAGAGGTCGACGGGATTCATGTTCATCGTTATGGTGCACACATTTTCCACACTTCTGACAAAAAGATCTGGCAATATGTAAACCGGTACACGGAATTTAATCAGTATATTAATTCACCGGTTGCTGTTTACGGGGACGAGCTTTACAATCTTCCGTTTAATATGAACACGTTTAGTAAGATGTGGGGGATTAAGACACCGGCGGAAGCAAAGGCGATCATTGATAAACAGATCATGGATGCCGGGATCGGTGAACCTGCAAATCTTGAGGAGCAGGCGATCCGTCTGGTGGGAACGGATGTGTATGAGAAGCTGATCAAGGGGTATACCCAGAAGCAGTGGGGCAGGAAATGTACGGAGCTTCCGGCATTTATCATAAAGAGACTGCCGCTGCGTTTTACCTACGATAATAATTATTTCAATGACCGTTATCAGGGAATCCCGATAGATGGCTATACGAAGATGGTAGAACGCCTTCTGGATGGAATCGAGGTACGGTGCAATACGGACTATTTTAAGGTTCGTGAACAGATTGAAGCGGATACAACGGTGTATACAGGACCGATTGATGAATATTTTGGATACAGTCTGGGACATTTGCAGTATCGTTCTCTGCGGTTTGAAACAGAGAAGTTAGACTGTGAGAATTACCAGGGGAATGCCGTGGTGAATTATACGGCGGCGGATGTGCCATACACGCGTATTATCGAGCATAAGCATTTCACGTTTGGCACACAGCCGGTGACGGTGATCACCAGAGAGTATTCTTCCGAATGGAAGCCGGGCGAGGAACCATATTATCCGGTCAACGATTCCAGAAATACGGAGTTGTATCAGCAGTATCATGCACTGGCAGAGAAGGAGAGCGGTCTGATCTTTGGGGGAAGATTGGGACAATATCAGTATTTTGATATGGACAAGGTGATCGCATCTGCTCTGGCATGTGCAGCGTCACAGAAGTAACAAGGGGAACTGTGACAGGAGAATGGATTAAATGGGGCGATGGCGGATAGAAATGGAGGAATAATATGAGATCCGTTATGAAGCGAATGATGGTAATTGTAATGATCGTGGCAGTTCTTACTGCACAGATGCCGGGGAAAGCAGCTGCGGCAGCAAAGCCGATCATGATGTCGTTGAACTACAGCACAGTTCTGGTGAAAGTGCATGGGAAACAGACACTGGGTGTTTCATCGATTGCGCCAAATGGAGCAAGTAAGGCGGTGAAGTATGAGATCGCCAACCGAAAGGTCGCAACCGTATCCAAAAAGGGTGTGGTCAAAGGAAAGAAAATAGGAGTAACAACAATTCGTGTTACTTCAAAGAAAAACAAAAAACTTAGAAAGCTGGTCAAGGTTATTGTAGCAGACAAGGTTCCGACAAAGGTAAAGATGTCTTCTTCATTGAAGATGAGGGTTGCACAGAAAAAGACCTTAAAGGCATCGGTCAGTCCTGCAAAGATGTTGAAAGTATATAAGAAGGGATCCTGGATAAGTACAGATACAGAGACGGTGTCCGTATCCTCGAAGGGAGTTCTTACTGCACACAGGGAAGGAACAGTTTCCGTTATATTTACAACATTGAATGGAAAACGTGCAGTCTGTCAGGTGACAGTGATGGCCGATCAGGCAGCTGCGGCTACAGCTACAGCTGTTCCGGCAGCAGTGAATACGCCGGTACCGGCACAGCCTTCTTCCGGTGCAGCAGTGACAAGCGCCGGTGCAGTAACACGGTAGACACAGAAGAATATCAGATACATAATTTAGCACTCTTTATGAAAGAGTGCTAAATTTTTCTTGACAATTATTTTATTTCGTACTAAGATATCTACCAGAATGATTGTTAGCAGTCGATAAGAGTGATTGCTAATTGACAAAATGGCAGATTTTTTTGCATTTCAGACAGAATGCATATAAAGGAAGAAACAGGAGGTTGTAATTATGCAGATGGAAAAAGGCAGTTTATCAATTGAATCAGAGAATATGTTCCCGATCATTAAGAAATGGTTATATTCGGATCATGATATTTTTGTTCGTGAGCTGGTGTCCAACGGCTGTGATGCGATCACGAAGTTAAAGAAGCTGGAGGTTATGGGAGAGTATGATTTCCCGGAGGACTATAAGGCGAGCATTCAGGTTGAGGTAAGCCCGGAGCATAAGACATTGTCATTTACCGATACCGGTATCGGCATGACGGAGGCTGAGGTTAAGGAGTATATCAATCAGGTTGCATTTTCCGGTGCGACGGATTTCCTGGAGAAATATAAGGACAAGACAAATGAGGATCAGATCATCGGTCATTTTGGTCTTGGTTTCTATTCTGCATTTATGGTTGCAGACAAGGTAACAATCGATACCCTTTCCTGGCAGAAGGATGCGGTTCCGGTTCACTGGGAGTCCGAGGGTGGCATCAATTTCGAAATGTTTGACGGAGATAAGAAGGAAGTCGGAACGAAGATCACACTGTATCTGTCCGAGGACAGTGTAGAGTTTGCAAATGAGTACCGTATCAAGGAGATCATTGAGAAATACTGCTCCTTCATGCCGGTAAATATTTATCTTTCCAAGGAAGGAGCCGAGCAGGAGTACGAGACGATCGACGCAGCAGATATCCGTGAGGATGATGTCGTTGTTGAGAAGTTTACCGAGGAGGCAAAGACCGAGGAGAAGGAGAATGAAAACGGCGAGAAAGAGACCGTTGAGATCTCACCGGCTAAGGAAAAGGCAAAGATCAACAAGCGTCCGGTATCCTTAAGTGATACGACACCTCTGTGGATGAAGCATCCGAATGAGTGTACCGATGAGGAGTACAAGAGTTTCTACCGTAAGGTATTTAATGATTACAAGGAGCCTTTATTCTGGATTCATCTGAACATGGATTATCCATTTAATCTGAAGGGCATTTTATACTTCCCGAAGGTAAATACACAGTATGATAATCTTGAGGGAGTGATCAAGCTCTATAATAACCAGGTATTTATCGCCGATAATATCAAAGAAGTTATTCCGGAGTTTCTGATGCTGTTAAAGGGTGTGATCGATTGTCCGGATCTGCCACTGAATGTATCACGAAGCGCACTGCAGAACGATGGCTTTGTTAAGAAGATTTCTGACTACATTACCAAGAAGGTTGCGGACAAGCTGTCCGGTATGTACAAGGTTGACCGAGAGAATTACGAGAAATACTGGGATGATATCAGCCCATTCATCAAGTTTGGCTGCCTGAAGGATCAGAAATTCCAGGAGAAGATGAAGGATTTTATCATCTTTAAGAATCTGGACGATAAGTTCATTACCCTGCCGGAGTATGTGGAGAATGTCAAGGGCAATGATGAGGAGCAGCCGGAGGTTGTGGATGCTGAGGATGTCGCAAAGGAGGAAGCCGGCGAGGAGATCGAGACGAAGGAAGAGGAGCCGACGACCGTTTACTATGTGACGGATGTACAGCAGCAGAGTCAGTATATCAATCTGTTCAGGGAGCAGGGAATGGATGCTCTGATCCTTGCGCATACGATTGACCAGCCATTCATCACACAGTTAGAGCAGAGTGAGGATGTCAAGGTACACTTCCAGAGAATTGATTCCGATATTTCCGATTCCATGAAGGAAGAAGGCGATGAGGAGACATTAAAGAAGCAGACAGAGACACTCAGTGATGTCTTCAAGAAAGCGCTCGGCAAGGATCAGCTTGAGGTGCAGGTCCAGAATCTGAAGAATGAGAATATCTCTTCTATGATCACGTTGTCAGAGGAGACACGCCGTATGCAGGATATGATGAAGATGTACAGCGCAGGCGGCATGGGCATGGATATGAGCATGTTTGGCGGCGGAGAGACTCTGATCTTAAATGCCAACAACGCTCTGGTCAAGTATATCCTTGAGCATACAGAGGGAGAGCATGTCGATATGTTCTGCAAGCAGCTTTATGATCTGGCAATGCTTGCCAATAAGCCGCTTTCTGCAGAGGAGATGACGGATTTTGTTGCACGCAGCAATGAGATCATGCTTCTTCTGACACAGGAGTAATATAATGTCCGGTGCAGACCGGATATGCATAAATTGTACCAAGAAGCCGGTGTTTTGGGGCATCCCAGAGCATCCGGCTTCTTTTGTTGAAAATATGCACAAAGGATTGCGGGATAAGTGATAAATAATTGACATTTTTTTGTTAATAAGAATATTGACCAATGGTCATTTTTGTGATATAGTACCCTTTAGATTAAAGAAAATGACTACTGGTCATTTTTAAAAAATGAAAAGAGAAAGGAAGGAAAGTCATGAAGAAACTTGCAGAATTTATCACCAAGCATAAAAATATCATTATTTTGCTTGCTGTGATCCTGCTGATTCCAAGTGGGATCGGTTATGTTTCTACGAGAGTGAATTATGATATTCTGAGTTATCTCCCGGACAGTCTTGAGACGGTTAAGGGACAGGATGTCATGGTAGATGAGTTTGGTATGGGTGCCTTTTCCATGATCGTTGTGGAGGATATGTCGATGAAGGATGCGGCAGCCCTAGAGAAGAAGATCGAGGCGATCGATCATGTGGAGGATGTCCTCTGGTATGACGATGCACTGGATATCTCCGTACCGACCAAGATGATGCCGGATAAGCTTCGGAAGGCATTTTTTAACGGAGATGCGACGATGATGATCGCGCTCTTTGATAATACGACGTCGGCGGATGATACGATGGATGCGATCGCCAATATCCGTAAGACGGTTGGAAAGAGTGCATTTGCCGCCGGTATGTCCGGTGTCGTTACCGATATCAAGGATCTGGCACTCAAGGAAATGCCGGTATACGTTATGATCGCTGCAGCTCTGGTGCTTGTGGTTCTGCTGATCACGATGGAGTCGTTTGTGACACCGGTAATTTTCCTGGCAACGATCGGTATGTCGATCGTGTATAACCTTGGAAGCAACTTTATGCTGGGTGAGATCTCGTACATCACACAGGCGTTGGCGGCGGTGCTTCAGCTGGCGGTCACGATGGATTATTCCATCTTCCTGCTGGAAAGCTATGAGGCGAACAAGGAGAGATTCCCTGACGATAACAAGCGTGCGATGAAGCATGCGATCACGAATACCTTCGTATCCGTATCGAGCAGCTCCCTGACAACGATCGCCGGATTCCTGGCACTTTGCTCCATGACCTTCCGTCTTGGTACGAATATCGGAATCGTTATGTCAAAGGGTGTTATCATCGGTGTGATCGCCTGTGTAACGGTTCTTCCGGCATTGATCCTCACTTTTGACAAGGCAATTGAGAAAACTTCTCATAAATCACTCTTGCCAAATCTGGACGGTCTGTCTAAGATAATTGTGAAGTATCACTGGGTAGCACTGGCACTGTTTGTTGTGCTGATCGCGCCTGCAGCTTATGGTAATGCCAACTACAAGATTTACTATAACATTGATTCGTCTCTTCCAAAGACGATCCCTAGTGCAATCGCCAATGATAAGCTTTCCGAAGAATTTGATATGAGTAATATGCATATCGTTCTGATGAAAAACGGCGACCTGTCCGCAAAGGACAAAAAGAACATGAGCAATAAGATCGAGGAGGTTGATGGAGTAAAATGGGTGATCGGTCTTAGTTCGCTGATCGGACCGAACATGCCGGAGAGCATGATCCCGGACAGCCTGCGGGATATCCTTCAGACGAAGGATTACGAGCTGATGTTTATCTGCTCGGATTACAAGTCGGCGACGGATGAGGTCAATGCGCAGATCGCGGATATCAATAAGATCGTAAAGAGCTATCAGAAGGGTGCCATGGTTATTGGTGAGGCACCGCTGATGAAGGATCTGCAGGATGTAACGGATGTCGATCTGAAAAATGTAAATACGATCTCCATCGCGGCGATCTTCTTGATTATCTTGATTACCTTTAAATCCATCTCAATTCCGATCATTCTCGTATCGGTTATTGAGTTTGCAATTGCCTGCAACATGTCCGTTCCGTATTACACGAATACATCGCTTGCGTTTGTAACGAGTATCGTTATCGGAACGATCCAGCTTGGTGCGACCGTCGATTATGCGATTCTGATGACGAGCCGTTATCACAAGGAGAGGATCAACGGAGCGACAAAAGCAGAGGCTGTTGGAATTGCCCACAGAACTTCGATCAAGTCCATTTTGACAAGTGGTTTCGGATTCTTCGCCGCAACCTTCGGCGTGAGTCTGTATTCACAGATAGATATGATCAAATCAATTGTAACCCTGCTTGCACGTGGTGCAGTGATCAGTATGATCGTTGTTATCTGCATCCTTCCTGCAATGCTCTGGCTGTTTGACGGAGTGATCGTGCGGACTTCTTGGGATATGCGCAAGGCAGGAATTGTTCAGCGAGACAAGGCAGCAAAGAAAGAAAAGTTATCGTAAAGAGGATTAGCAGAAAGGATGTATTGTTATGAGAAAGAATATGAAACGAATCTTAGCGTTAGGCTTAACAGGTCTTCTGACAGCAGGTCTTCTGACGGGCAGTGTGGAGTATGCCGGTCATACATTCGCAGTAGATGCCATGGCAGCAAGTGTGTCAAGCACAGAGAAGGTTAAGACAAGCGAGTCAGGCGGACTGGATAAGGAGGATGTATCCAAGCAGGAAACCGTATATGTCAATACAGATGCGGCAGGTCAGGTAAAGGATGTTGTAGTATCTGACTGGCTGAAAAACTCCGGCATTAACGGAACCGTAAAGGATGTATCTGATCTGACGGATATTGAGAATGTTAAGGGTGATGAGAAGTTCACACAGAGCGGTGATTCCCTGACATGGAATACCGGTGATAAGGATATTTATTATCAGGGTAAGACAGACAAGAATCTGCCGGTAAGCATGAATATTACTTATAAGCTGGATGGTAAGGAGACAGCACCGAAGGATCTGATCGGTAAGAGTGGTAAGGTCGAGATGACGATCAAGTATACAAACCACTCTAAGCAGACCGTTTCGCTGGGGGGAAAGCAGACAGATATTTATACACCGTTTATGATGGTGACAGGAATGATCCTTCCGGTTGATAAGTTTGAAAATGTAACAATTGACAATGGTACACTCGTATCTGAGGGTGACAATGATGTTGTTGTTGCTTATGGATTCCCGGGTCTGGCAGAAAGTCTTGATCTGGATAACCTTGACTTTGGTGATGATATGGATATCGATACCTCAAAGATCAGTGACAAGATTACCGACACTGTTACGATCAAGGCGGATGTCAAGAATTTCGAGATGAATTCCACTTATACAGTAGCAACGAATCAGCTGTTCAATGAGCTTGATTTTGACAAGATTGATGATATGGATGATTTTACGGATAAGATTGATGATCTGACCGATGCTTCTTCTCAGCTTGTCAATGGAAGTAAGAAGCTTCATGAAGGTACGGAGAAGTTAAGTGACAGCTTTTCCGAATATGCAGATGCGGTTAAGACAGCCAAGGATGGCGTAGGTACACTTAAGGATGGTGCCGGTACATTAAAGACCGGTATCGTAAGTTATACAAAGGGAACCGATAAGCTGCTTAATGGCGTGACCACTTATGTAAAGGGTGCCAAGACACTTTCAAAGGGTGTGCAGGCGTATACGACAGGAACAAGCCAGCTGGTTGATGCAATTGGTCAGCTTCGTACCGCAACAAAGGATCTTCCGGCACAGTATGAGAAGCTCGGGAGCGGTGTAGATACCTATGTGGCTTCTGTTAATAAACTTCTGGCAAAGGACAATATGGATCAGATGACGACAGGAACCAAGAGCTTAAAGGAGGGCATTGGTCAGCTGGATGATGGTCTTGGCCAGGCACAGCAGGGTATTGCTTCCCTGAATGCAGCAGCGAACAAGCTGAAGAAGACAGACGAGCTGGATCAGTGTGTTGCAGGTCTTGAGGCAATGGAGAAGCAGTACGAGGCAGCCGCAGCAGCCGGTGATGCCAGTGCAAAGCAGGCAGCCGCAGCACTTCAGGGCGCGATCCAGTATATTCAGGGCGGCGAGCAGGTGGCCGATGCTGTAGATGCAGCAACAAACGGCAAGGCAGATGGAGATGCCGATAAGAATGGTCAGACAGATCTGGCAGTCGCTCTTGCAACTATGAAGGCAGCAACCGACAAGACTGCAACCGGACAGAATCTGTACACAGGTGCAGCTTCTCTGGAGACGGCAGCCGGCACAATGTCCGGCTATGCATCACAGCTTCGTGACAGCTCCAAGGCTCTGACCGATGGAAATGCACAGATGAAGGCAGGCGTGACACAGTTATCTGACAGCATCAATCAGATGAACACAGCGGCAGGAACGCTGACGGACAATAACAAGGCACTTAACGATGGTGCATCCGGACTGATCAAGAATGCATCCACGATCACAAAGGGAGCAAAGAAACTGACCGGCAACAGCAGCAAGCTTCGCAAGGGAGCAGTGCAGCTTCAGCAGGGAACCGGCACACTGTTTGCCGGTATGACAAAGCTTGTTAATGCAACAGGAGCCGTTTCAGATGGCATTTCTTCCCTTAATGATGGTGCTTCTACTCTTGAAAACGGTATGAACGAGTTCGATAAGCAGGGTATCAGCAAGATCGCAGATGCGGTAACGGAAATGTTAGACAGTGCAGATGATCTGAACGACAGACTTTCCAAGATCAGCAGTATCTCCGGTGATTACACAAGCTTCAGCGGCAATGCGGATGGAATGGACGGAAGTGTGAAGTTCATCATGGCAACCGAAGAGCTGACAGCAGACGAAGATTAATCAAAGAACTTCAGATGTCCGGCGACAGATGACGTCCGGGCAGATAGAAATGAGGGATGATATGGCTGAGCGTGTTGCAGAGAAAAAGAAGCAGAAGCAGGAAGCTCTGCTGATGTCGGCATTCGAGCTGTTTACCTCCAAGGGAATCAATAATACCTCCATTTCCGATATTGCCAAGCAGGCAAAGATGGCGAAGGGAACCTTTTATCTTTATTTCAAAGACAAATACGATATCAGGGATCGTCTGATCGCTAACAAAGCAAGTAAGCTTTTTGAATGTGCCAAGGAAGCAATGGAGAATCAGGAATTTTCCGGTTTGGAAGATAAAGTTATTTTTTTGGTCAATCATGTCGTAGATCAGTTAAATGAGAATAAGGCACTGATGCGTTTTATCTCCAAAAATCTCAGTTGGGCGATGTTTTCCCATATCCGTATTTCCAATATGGGGAATATGAACTGTATGGATATCTTCGATGATATTCTGGGAGAATCCGACAGGAACTTCCGACAAAGGGAATTGATGATCTATATGATCGTGGAGCTGGTTAGTGCATCCTGCTACAGTGTGATCTTAAACGGAACACCCTGTAGTCTGGAGGAGTTAAAGCCTGAGTTAGACAGAGCAATATGTGGACTGATGAAGCAGTTTGAAGAATAAAGGGGCATACAATAAAAGAAGAGGATACCCGGGTTGATGAGACCGGGTATCCTCTTGCGTTTCTGTAGAAAATATGGCATCATGAAAGGTAAGAACATAAGAAGAGGAGGCGTTGGAACAGTGAATGAAGGTCTGCAGGAGTATGCACACCGTCTGCGTGTGATGGGACAGTTAAGCAGTGCCGAGTATGCGGAGCTTATCCGTTTCCGGGATGGGGAGCTCTTACAGCTTTTGTGCAGCTATACGGAGCAGATCCGCAAAAGCAGACCGGATTCATCCATTATGTGGGTGGGAACCATTGACCTGACCTCCTATTGCAAGAATAACTGTTATTATTGCGGCATGCGCAGAGATAACCGGTTTGCTGAGCGTTACCGGATGAGCACGGAGGAAGTGGTGGCGTGCTGCCTGGAAGGATTGGAGCATGGAATTTCCTGCTTTTTGCTGCAGGGTGGCGAGGATCTGTGGTATACACCGGATGTGGTTGCAGACATGATCCGGCGTATCTGTAGTCTGTCGGAGGATGTGACGGTACTTTTGTCCCTCGGCGAGAAGTCAAGAGCAGTTTATCAGAAATGGAGGGATGCCGGTGCGACCGGGTATATTTTATGTCATCAGACCGCCAATGACAGCTTTTATAGGAAGCTTCATCCGGCGCAGATGTCCCTTCTTCGCCGGAAACAATGCTTGTGGGAGCTAAAGGAGCTTGGCTATCTGGTGGGAAGTGGTTTTATGATCGGCACACCGTATCAGCGTGTGGCAGAGCTGGCGGACGAGTTTGCGTTTCTGAGACAGCTTGCACCGGATATCATGATGGTCGATACCTTTCTGGCGGCGAACGGGACGCCGTTTGAGCAGGAGCGTAACGGTATGCCGGATCTGACCTATCTGATACTGTCCCTGCTGCGTTTGTCGTTTCCGGATATTTATCTGCCGGTATCACAGACGGTAGAGCTTACGGACAGAGAAGGCGTTTTGCGCGGTGTGCAGGCGGGAGCAGATATGGTACTGGCGGATCTGACACCGGAGCCGCTTCGTAGGAAGTATCACTGCTTTAAAGGACGGTTAATGCGTGGTCAGACGGGAGCAGAGAAGCTGGAGAAGTATCGCAGGAGCCTGCAGGAGGCACATTATGAGATTGCAGATATACACAGACGAATCGGACGGCGGTGAGCGGCTGATCCGGGCAATGAAGCAGGAGGGCGTGACGGTGGTCCGTGAGGAGACAGAGGATGCAGATGCGGTGGTACTTTTTCTGAATGGACAGGAGAGTGGCTTTCGCAGACTGGAGACACTCCGTATAAAGTGGCAGTGTCCGGTGGTTGTCGTCGGGCATGAAGAGCGTGTTTATTGCTATGAGGAGATCCGAAGTCTGGAGCTTGGTGCGGACGATTATGTTCCGGCAGGGACTGCGTCCAATGTACTGCTTCTTCGTCTGCAGAGATTATTTCGCCTGTACCGGGGACAGAACGGACCGTTTTATTACCGGAATGGTCTTTTGGAATGCCGGGACAAAAGAGACTATGAATGGCAGGGAAAGCCGCTTTGTCTTACCGGCAAAGAATACCAGCTGCTTCATCTTCTGCTCACTCATGCCGGGGAGGTTGTGACGCTGCAGGAGATCCTGCGGCAGGTGTGGAATCAGAAGGAAGAGGCCACAGATGCATTAAATACGATGCTTCGCAAGCTTCGTGGAAAATTACAGGGAACACCGTTTAAGATTGTGAACCGGTATGGCATGGGTTATCAGATCACAGCCGGTCAATGATGGCAGTATTTGCAAAGTATGGAACAATAAATGAATATTTGTTGCGTATATTGTTATATAGAATGAGTGTACACAAAATATATTGTTTATGCGGCAGGGAAACCTGACGGAAAGGAAGGGGATTTATGAAGTTTACGAAAATGCATGGGTGTGGTAATGATTATGTATATGTAAATTGTATGGAGAAAATGCTTGAGGATCCGGATAAAGTGTCCCGGTTTGTCAGCGACCGTCATTTCGGCGTGGGCTCTGATGGATTGATCCTGATCTGTCCGTCGGATCAGGCGGATTTTCGGATGGCAATGTATAATGCGGACGGATCCGAAGGAGAGATGTGCGGAAACGGTATCCGCTGCGTGGCAAAGTATGTTTATGATTATGGTCTGACGGACCAAACAAGTATTTCCGTGGAGACAAAAGGTGGTATTAAGTATCTGGATCTCACTGTGAAGGAGGGAAAGGTATCTCTTGTGAAGGTGAATATGGGGTCTCCGATCTTAAAGCCTTCCCTGATCCCAATCCGCTCCGAAAAAGAGCAGTTTGTGGATGAACCGGTTACGGTAGACGGAAAGGTTTACCGTATGACAGGCGTTTCCATGGGAAATCCGCATGTCGTGACATTTGTGGATGACACGGCATCACTCAATCTGGAAAAGATCGGACCGTCTTTTGAGAATCATGAATTGTTTCCGAACCGGATCAATACCGAGTTTGTGCAGGTATTAAGCCGCCATGAGATCAATATGAGAGTGTGGGAGCGCGGCTCCGGAGAGACTCTTGCGTGCGGAACAGGAACCTGTGCGTCTGCAGTGGCATGCGTATTAAACGGAAAGACCGATGAGCATCTGACCGTACATTTGCTGGGAGGAGATCTTGAGATCTTCTATGACCGCGCGAATGACACGGTATGGATGACCGGTCCGGCATCAGTTGTTTTCGATGGAGAGCTCAGCGAAGAATCAATTAAGAAAATAGGATAGATGGAAAGGAAGAGATATCATGCAATTAAAAACATTGTTGGAGGATGTAGACTATCAGCTTGTACAGGGAAATGTAGAGCAGGAAATCTCTGCGCTGATCTATGATTCCAGAAAAGCAGCACCGGGAGCTGTTTTTGTCTGCATCTGTGGTGCGGTAAGAGACGGACACGATTTTGCGGCGGAAGTAACACAGAACGGCTGCCCGGTGTTGATCGTGCAGAGGGACGTGGATGTGGCAGAGGACGTGACAGTGATCCGTGTGGAGGATACAAGACTGGCACTGGCACAGACCTCGGCAGCATTTTTCGGACATCCGGCAAGAGAGCTGACAACGATCGGTATCACCGGCACCAAGGGAAAGACAACAGCGACCTATATGGTACGTTCCATTCTTGAGCATTCCGGCTATAAGACAGGTCTGATCGGTACGATCGAGACGATCATCGGAGAGGAAAAGATCCCATCTGCCAATACTACACCGGAGTCTTATGTGGTGCAGGAATCCTTCCGGAAGATGGTGGATGCCGGCTGTAAATGTGTTGTCATGGAGGTGTCCAGCCAGGGACTGATGTTGCATAGAGTCAGCGGCTTTGTGTTTGACTATGGTATCTTTACGAATCTGGAGCCGGATCATATCGGACCAAACGAGCATAAGGATCTGGCAGATTATATCCACTGTAAGAGCCTGCTGTTTAAACAGTGCCGACAGGGTATTTTCAATGCCGATGATTCCCATCTGCAGGAGATATTAGAGGGACATACCTGTGAGGTGGAGACATACGGATTTTCAGAGGATGCAGATCTGCGTGCTTCCAATGTACATTTGATGGATAAGGGCGGTACACTCGGTGTGGCTTATCATATGAACGGCAAGCTTGATATGGATGTCGAGATCGATATTCCGGGCAAGTTCAGCGTTTATAATTCCATGACGGCGATCGCAATCTGCAGACATTTTGGCGTGAAGGAGGAGACAATTCTGGATTCTCTGTCAAAGATCCGTGTTAAGGGACGTGTAGAGATCGTTCCGGTATCATCAAAGTTTACACTGATGATCGATTATGCACATAATGCGATGAGTCTTGAGAGCCTTCTGTCGACCTTGAAGGAATATCATCCAAAGAGACTTGTCTGCCTGTTTGGATGCGGCGGCAACCGTTCCAGAGACCGCAGATTTCAGATGGGCGAGGTTTCCTCAAGACTTGCAGACTTGACGATCGTTACATCAGATAATCCGAGAAACGAGGAGCCGCAGGCGATCCTTGATGATATTGTGACCGGAGTGCAGAAGGCAGATGGCGAGTATGTAACGATCATTGACCGTGCGGAGGCGATCCGCTACGCAATTGAGAATGCGAAGGAGGGTGACGTTATCGTGCTTGCCGGCAAGGGGCATGAGGATTATCAGGAGATCAAAGGAAAGAAGCATCATATGGATGAGCGTGAGCTGGTAGCTGACGTTGTTCGTGATGGTAATTTTATTAAGTAAGGGAAAGAAGATTTATGATTTTTGCTGACGTGATAGTGGATATATCGGTCAAAAGCCTGGATCGTCCGTTTCAGTATATTGTGCCGGAGGAGATGATCGATGATGCCGTGATCGGTGCGATGGTCATCATCCCCTTTGGAAGCGGCAACCGGGAGCTTAAGGGCTATATCATCGGTCTGTCCGGTGAGGCAAAGTTTGACGTGGAAAGAACCAAAGCAATAAAGGAAATCGTGAAGCAGGGAGTGGTTGCAGAATCACACCTGCTTTCCCTTGCTTATTGGATCAAAGAAAATTACGGCTCCACAATGAACGATGCGATCAAAGCGGTGCTTCCGGTGCGGCGTGAGATCAAAAAGAAAGTAAGCAAAACCGTATATCCCTGCCAGACGCGCAGTGAACTGGAACAGACCATGCAGGAGTTTGCAAAAAAGCACAATCAGGCGAGAGTCCGGGTGCTGCAGGCACTTCTTAATCAGGAGGATTTTGAGCAGGGAATTCCTTATGAAAGGCTGAAACAGGAGGCTGGTACAACGATGGCAGTTCTGCACGGGCTTGAGGAAAAGGAAATCGTGTCCGTGACGGAGGAAAGGCAGTACCGCAATCCGGTCATGCGGGCAGGTGAAAGAGATCAACAACCGGTGTTAAATGACCAGCAGCGAAGGATTGTAGATACCGTGACCGGGGATTACCGGCAGGGTATCCGTAAAACATACCTGATCCATGGTGTGACAGGAAGCGGCAAAACAGAAGTCTATATGGGAATCATTGAGAAGGTGATTGCAGAGCATAAGCAGGTGATCGTGCTGATCCCCGAGATCGCGTTGACGTTTCAGACCGTGAGCCGTTTTTACCGGAGGTTTGGGGAGCGCGTATCGGTCATGCACTCCAGACTTTCCCAGGGAGAGAAGTTTGATCAGTTTGAACGTGCCAAGGCGGGGGATATTGATATTATGATCGGACCACGCTCGGCACTGTTTACGCCGTTTGAACATCTGGGACTGATCGTGATAGATGAGGAGCATGAGACAAGCTATCAGAGTGAAATGCCGCCGAAATACCACGCCAGAGAGGTGGCAGTACATAGGGCGTCTATGGTCGGTGCGAGTGTGATCTTAGGCTCTGCCACACCTTCTCTGGAATCCTACTATCGGGCACAAAAGGGGCGTTATACGTTATTTACACTGACAAAAAGGGCGGGAGGAGCCAGTCTTCCGAAGGTCTGGGTGACGGACCTTCGCGAGGAGCTGGAACGGAAGAACCGGTCAATCTTTGGCGGAAAGCTGATGGAGCTTATGCAGGACCGGCTTGCGAAAAAGGAACAGATCATCCTGTTTTTAAACCGGCGCGGCTATGCGGGTTCCGTGTCCTGCCGGAAGTGTGGTGAGGTCATCAAATGCCCGCACTGCTCCGTGTCGATGACAGCACATATGCATTATGGCAGACTCGAGCATCTGGTGTGTCATTACTGCGGCTATCAGGCAACGATGCCGGCTTTGTGTCCGAAATGCCGGTCGAGGTATATCGGAACCTTTGGCATCGGCACGCAGAAGGTGGAGCAGCTTGTCCGCGAACGTTTCCCACAGGCGCGTGTGCTACGGATGGATGCGGATACAACAACCGGCAAGGAAGGGCATGAAAAAATCCTTCGGGATTTTGCTGCGGGAAGTGCCGATATTCTGATCGGAACACAGATGATCGTGAAGGGACATGATTTTCCGAATGTAACGCTTGTAGGGATCCTTGCGGCGGATCTTTCCCTGAATGTGGGGGATTTCCGGGCAGCAGAGAGAACATATCAGCTTCTTGCACAGGCAGCAGGAAGAGCCGGGCGCGGTGAGAAGCCGGGAGATGTCGTGCTTCAGACATATCAGCCGGAGCATTACAGCATTGTTTCGGCTGCGAAGCAGGATTACCTCGGATTTTACGAGCAGGAACTGATCCAGAGACAAATCTTGCATTATCCGCCGGTTTCTAATATACTAGGGGTATTGGTGCTTTCCGAACAGCGTGGACATGCGCAGGAGCTTGCGGACAGGCTGGCAGAGCAGATGAGACGGTATGAGCAGGTAGTCATACTGGGACCGGCACCGGCATCCTTGTCCAAAGCGAAGGACGTATACCGGTATGTGATCTATGCTAAATGCGCAGATTACCGTATTCTGCGTCAGATCAAGAATGGACTGGAACAATATATGAAGGCACAGGAAACATACAGGGACTGCAGACTGCAGTTTGATTTTAATCTTTAAGTCAGGGAGCATTTCCCGGAGAAAGGCAGGTAACACTATGGCAATTCGTACAATACGAACCATTGGAGATGAATTATTATATCAGAAATCAAGGGAAGTTAAGAAAATGACCCCGAGAATACAGACACTGATCGAGGATATGTTAGAGACTATGTATGATGCGCAGGGCGTTGGTCTTGCGGCACCGCAGGTGGGTGTTTTGAAACGGATCGTTGTGATCGATGTGTCACCGGAGGGGGATCAGCCGATCATTCTGATCAATCCGGAGGTCATCGAAAAGTCCGGTGAGCAGACCGGTTACGAGGGATGCTTAAGTGTGCCGGGTAAAACGGGCATCGTTACAAGAGCCAATTACTGCAAGGTAAAGGCGTTAAATGAGAACATGGAAGAGATCATTGTCGAGGGAGAGGAGCTTTTGGCGAGAGCACTTCAGCATGAGATCGCTCATCTGGAGGGAGAGCTTTATGTTTCTCTGGTCGAGGGAGAGCTTTTGAACAATTCTGATCTGGAAGAAGAATAGACTTGTGGAGAGGTGACAGAGTATGAGAGTAGTATTTATGGGAACTCCGGATTTTGCCGTACCGACACTTGCGGCATTGTTAGAAAGCCGTCACGAAGTGGTCGGTGTTGTCACGCAGCCGGATCGTCCGAAAGGACGAAGCGGTAAGCTGCAGCCATCCCCGGTAAAGGAGAAGGCGCTGGAGGCAGATGTGCCGGTGCTGCAGCCGGAAAAGGTAAAGGATCCGGCATTTTTGCCGGAGCTTGAGAAGCTTGTACCGGATGTGATCGTTGTCGTTGCGTTTGGACAGATTCTGCCGGAAAGCGTATTAAACCTTCCGAAATACGGCTGTATGAATGTGCATGCATCACTGCTGCCAAAGCTGCGCGGTGCTGCACCGATCCAGTGGTCCGTGATCGACGGTGACAAAGAAAGCGGCGT
>ERZ773239.540-NODE-540-length-38712-cov-24.728044_pt1 | contig 38712 bp, 29 predicted proteins | sample MGYA00580521_ERZ773239 | MGnify/ENA primary metagenome ERZ773239 (study PRJEB29015, sample SAMEA2737801) | human gut metagenome | biome: human gut; feature: human-associated habitat; material: faeces | place: China | collected 2012 ... | reverse complement strand
GTGACCTCTTGAATGTCGTTGCTGCGGATGATGGCGGTCAGCTTCTCACTGTAATCGACGTCGTCCAGCTTGGGGCAGCCCACCAGCGTGATGTGCCCGCGGATGAACCGCTCGTGGAACGCGGCGTAGGCGTAGGCCGTGCAGTCGGCAGCGATCAGCAGCCGCGCACCGTCAAAGTAGGGTGCGTTCACAGGCACCAGCTTGATCTGCACGGGCCACTGGCGCAGCTGGCTGGGGGCCGTCGTCGGGGCGCTCTCCCCTGCCTCGGCGGGGTGCAGGGCCTTGGCCATGCTGCCCGGGCAGACGTGCATCGCTTTGGGCGCACTGCCGGGGCAGCCGGACGTGTGGGCGGTCTTGTGCTGCCTGGCGGCCTGCACGGCAGCCTCGTTGTAGGGCGCGGCCTCGCGCTGCTCAAACGTGATGGCCCCCGTGGGGCAGTGCGGCAGGCAGTCGCCCATGCCGTCGCAGTAGTCGTCGCGCATCAGCGTGGCCTTGCCGCCGATCATGGCGATCGCGCCCTCGTGGCAGGCGGCGGCGCAGGCCCCGCAGCCGTTGCATTTCTCCTGGTCGATGTGAATGATTTGTCGTTTCATGGTCAGCCTCCTTGACTTTGTGCTGTCATTTTACTACAATGGCAGCAAGAGTTCTGTTGTAGCAACAACATGTGAGGTGCATAATTATGGAATTGCCGGATGTACCACTGTTCCGCGGACTGACCGCCGACGAGGCCGAGGCAGCCGTAACCGCGCTGCGGATGCGCCGCAGGGCATTTGCCAAGGGGGAGATCCTGCTGGAGGCCGGGCAGAGAGCCCCGGCGCTGGGTGTGGTGCTGGCCGGACGGGTGCACATGGAGCACCTGGACGTCTGGGGCAGCAAGACGCTGCTGGGCCAGGCCGGGCCGGGTGACCTGTTTGCCGAGACCTACGCCTGTCTGCCGGACGAGCCGCTGCGGGTCAGCGTTGTGGCCGCAGAAAACGGCGAGGCACTGTTTTTGGAGACCGGGCAGCTTTTGCAGTGCGGCTGCGAGCCGTGGCGCTGGAAGCTGACGCAAAATCTTTTGCGCATTGCAGCGCGTAAAAATCTGGGGCTGGCGCAGCGCAGCCTGTACACCGCCCCCAAGACGATCCGCGGGCGGATCACGGCGTACTTTTCGGTGCTGGCGCGGCAAAACGGCAGCCTGCGGTTTACGCTCCCCTTTGACCGCCAGCAGCTGGCCGACCACCTTGGTGTGGACCGCAGCGCCTTGAGCAATGCGCTGAGCCAGATGCAGAAGGATGGACTGCTGGTGATCGATAAGCGGGACGTAGAGCTGAAACAGGTGGAGGAGATGTGAGGGAAGCCGTCAGCGGCCCCGACCACTGACTGATGAGGGGCAACCTTGCGGAGATTGCCTGTAAACGGGTTATTCCCGTGAACTTACCCCTCATCCGGCCCTGCGGGGCCACTTTCCCCCAAGGGGGGAAGGCTTGAAGCCTGTATAAAAAGGCCGCTGACAATTATGCCAGCGGCCTTTTTTATAAATTTATCGTACCACCGTCTCCACCTGCGGTGCGCCGCCTGCCAGCTGTTCCGCGGTGACAGGCTGTACCTCGCCGGGCTGGTCCAGCTTCTCGCGGGCCACGGCCAGCATCAGTTTGATGCGGTTTTCCTGGTTGACGCGGGTCGCGCTGGGGTCGTAGTCCACGGGGGTGATGTTCGCGTCCGGGTGCAGGGCGCGGATCTTATTGATCATGCCCTTGCCTACAATGTGGTTCGGCAGACAGCCGAACGGCTGGGCGCAGACAATGTTGCCGTAGCCGCCCTCGACCAGCTCGATCATCTCGGCGGTCAGCAGCCAGCCCTCGCCCATCTTGGCACCCAGAGAGATGATGCCCTCTGGCTTTTTCATCAGCTCGCGGAACGAGCCGGGCGCGTAGAAGCCGTACTTGCGCATGGCGTCATAGCTGGCGCAGCCGATGCCGTCCAGCCAGCTCAAGAACGCGTCCGCGCCGCCCGCCACCAGCTTGTTGCCGCCGTACAGGTCGATGTCCAGCTTGTAGTTGGCCACGCAGTACTCCACAAAGCCCATCAGGCCGGGCAGGTTGACCTCGCAGTCCTGGCTTTCCAGAAATTTTTCCAGATCATTGTTGCCCAGCGGCGAGTATTTGACATAAATCTCGCCGACGACGCCGACCTTGACCTTCGGCACGCGGGTGATGGGAATGGTCGCGTAGTCCGCGGCAATGTCGTAGAACCGGCGCTTCATGTCATGGGCGGAGTAGTTCTTGTCGTCGCGGATCCAGCCCTGTATCGTAGAGATCCACTTCTCGGTCATGGCGTCGGCGTCGCCCCTGTGGTTCTCGTAGGCGTGGGTCTGGCTGCGCAGGGCGACCAGCATATCGCCGTAAAAGATCGACGCAATGACCTTGCGCAGCAGCGGCACGGTCAGCGGCAGACCGCTGCCCTTTTCCAGACCGGAGAAGTTCAGCGATGCTACGGGAATATTGCCGTAGCCCGCCTTGACGAGCGCCTTGCGCAGCAGCTTGATGTAGTTGGACGCACGGCAGCCGCCGCCGGTCTGGGTGATGAGCAGCGCGGTGTGGTCCAAATCGTATTTGCCGCTGTTCAGCGCGTCGAGAAACTGCCCGATGACGAGCAGCGCCGGGTAGCAGGTGTCGTTGTGGACGTATTTCAGGCCCAGCTGCGCGACCTCGCTGCCGCAGTTGCCGAGCACCTCGGTCTGGTAGCCCTCGCTGGCCAGTGCCGCCTGCATGAGCCGAAACTGAGTCACGGCCATGTTCGGAATGAGAATTTTATGGGTCTTTACCATGTCCTTGGTAAAGTTGGGGGTCATGTATTCCATGGAATTGCCTCTTACTTTTTGTCCTCTTTGCGTTCTTCCAGCGCCGCAAACAAACTGCGCAGTCTTATGTTCACCGCGCCCAGATTTGTGATCTCGTCGATCTTCAGCTGGGTGTACAGCTTGCTGCCCGCCTGCAGAATCTCGCGGGTCTCGTCGGTGGTGACGGCGTCCAGGCCGCAGCCGAAGGAGACGAGCTGCACAAGATCCATATCGGGGTTCTCGGTGCAGTATTTCGCGGCGGCGTACAGGCGGCTGTGGTAGGTCCACTGGTTCAGGACGGAGGTCTGGAACTTCTGCTCGTGCCAGCTGACGGAGTCTTCGCTGATGACGGCAGCGCCCTGCCGGATGATGAGCTGGTCAATACCGTGGTTGACCTCAGGGTCAACGTGGTAGGGGCGGCCCGCCAGCACAATGATGCGGCGGCCTTCCCTGCGGGCCTGCGCAATGATCTCGGTGCCCTTGTCGCGCAGCTGCTGCATGTGGCGGGCGTACTCGTCGTAGGCCGCATCAATGGCTTCGTGCACGGCCTTCCGGTCCAGCCCCGGGAAATAATGGCCCAGCGTCTGCTGGAATTTCTTGTAGAAATCCTTGCGGCGCTCGAGGTTGAAGTAATCGTAGATGAACTTCGTCGCCTTCAGCTCGGGGCAGTTGCCCTCGAGCACCTCGGGATAGTAGGCCACGACGGGGCAGTTATAATGGTTGTCGCCCAGGTGCTCGTCCAAGTTGTAGCTCATGCAGGGGTAGAAGATCGCGTCCACGCCCTGCTCACACAGCCAGTGAATGTGGCCGTGGCTCAGCTTGGCCGGGAAGCAGGCCGTGTCGCTGGGGATCGTCGCCTGACCGCTCTGGTACAGCTTGCGGTTGGAGAAGGGGCTGACGACGACCTCAAAGCCGAGGCGGCTGAACAGCGTGTGCCAGAACGGCAAAAGCTCGTACATATTCAGGCAGAGCGGGATGCCGATCTTGCCGCGGCTGTTCGCAGGGGCTGCTGCCTTGCGGTAGCCGTCCAGCAGCTTGAGTTTGTAGGCGTAGAGGTCCAGGTCCTCGTTGTTGGCCTTGCCGGTCACGGGCTTGTCGCACCGGTTGCCGGAGATAAAGCGCTTGCCGTCGGCAAAAACGTTGACGGTCAGCTGGCAGTGGTTGCCGCACCCCTGACACTGCACGGTGTTGACCTTCTGGCTGAAATGCTCCAGCTCCAGCTGGGTCAGCACGGTGCTGCGGGCGTGCGCGCCTGCCTTGGCCTTGCCGTACAGGGCCGCGCCGTAAGCGCCCATCAGGCCCGCAATGTCGGGACGGATGACGTTGACGCCCATCTCCTTCTCAAAGGCGCGGAGCACAGCCTCATTGTAGAAGGTGCCGCCCTGTACCACGATGTTGCGGCCCAGCTCCTCGGGGCTGGACGCGCGGATGACCTTGTACAGCGCGTTCTTGACGACGGAGATGGACAGACCGGCGCTGATATTTTCAATCGAGGCACCGTCCTTCTGCGCCTGCTTGACAGACGAGTTCATGAACACGGTGCAGCGGCTGCCAAGGTCAACGGGTTTGTCGGCAAACAGGCCCAGCGCGGCAAACTCCTTGACGTCGTAGCCCAGCGCCTGGGCGAACGTCTGCAAAAAGCTGCCGCAGCCGGAGGAGCAGGCTTCGTTCAGGAAGATGTTGCTGATCGCACCGTCCTCAATTTTGAAGCACTTCATGTCCTGACCGCCGATGTCGATGATGAAATCCACGTCGGGCAAAAAGTGCTTGGCGGCGGTAAAGTGCGCGACAGTCTCGACAAGACCGCGGTCACAGTGGAACGCATTTTTGACGAGCTCCTCGCCGTAGCCGGTGGTGGTCACGCTGGCGATCTGCAGGCCCGGGTGATCCTTGTAGAGACCGAGCAGCGTCTCCCTGACGAGCGGGATCGGGTTGCCGAGGTTCGGACGGTAGCGCTCGAACAGAATGTTCGCGTCGTTGTCGATGACGACGAGCTTGATGGTGGTGGAGCCGGAGTCGATGCCGATATGTACCGGCCCGCAGTCTGCGCCAAAGGGCAGGCAGGGCACGGTGGCCTTTAAGTGGCGGGCGTGGAAGTCCTCGTACTCCTGTTTGTTTGCGAACAGCGGCGGCAGGCTGACGTAGGTCGCTGTGGCGCTGTATTCGTCGAGACGCTTGGCAACCTCGCGCAGGTCGGATTCCTCGTCGGCATAGAACGCCGCGCCCATCGCGACGAAGAGCAGGCTGTTCTCCGGCAGGGTGCCGGTGACACCCAGAGTCTTGTCAAAGCTCCGGCGCAGCGTCCCGGAGAAGGTCAGCGGGCCGCCGAGATACAGGATGTTGCCCTTGATGGGGCGGCCCTGTGCCAGACCTGCAATGGTCTGGTTGACAACGGCCTGATAGATCGACGCCGCGATGTCGCCCGCCTGTGCGCCCTGGTTGATGAGGGGCTGGATGTCGCTTTTGGCAAAAACGCCGCAGCGGCTGGCGATGGTGTAGGTGCGGGTCGCGGCCTGCGCGGCCTTGTCCATCTCGTCGGCGCCCATCTTCAGCAGGGTCGCCATCTGGTCAATGAACGCGCCCGTGCCGCCGGCGCAGCTGCCGTTCATGCGGACCTCGGTGCCGTTTGTCAGGAAAAGGATTTTGGCGTCCTCGCCGCCCAGCTCGATGATGCAGTCGGTGCCGGGGGCCAGCCGGTTGGCGGCCACACGGGTGGCAAAGACCTCCTGCACGAAGGGGACCTTGCAGCTGTCGGCCAGGCCCATACCGGCGGAGCCGGAGATGGCTAAGTAGGCGCGGCCATCGGGCAGATATTCGGCGGCAACCTTCTCAAGCAGCGCCCTGCCCTTCTCTAAAATATGACTGAAATGGCGCTCGTAGGTCGAATAGACGATCTGCCCGGCGTCGTTCAGCACAACACATTTAATGGTGGTGGAACCAATGTCCAGACCAACTCTCATAGGATTTTGCCTCCTGCGGATGGAGTGAAATTGCGGGATATGTGCGCCGGGTCTGCCCCGCGGCGATACAATATCAGATTATATTATACAGGGTTCTGCACGATTCGGCAAGAGTACGGTGCAGGAAAACACGTTGTCAAATGCAGAAATCTGTCCCAAAAAAACACCGAAGCGGTGCAGGAAAGTCCTGCACCGCTTCGGCATCAAAAGAAAAGAGGAGTATGGATGAAAAACTTGGGGTTCTGTTCTCAGGCCCGGGTCCCTGCTCCCTTCCTGAGAACACTTATAGTATACCCGCCATTTGTGTTAAAGTCGTGAAGGAAAATTCAACAAATTAAGAAGGGTTTGTGAACAAACCAAGCCTTTCCCCCCAGGGGGAGCCGCTCTAAACAAAAACCACCCGGCGCAAAACCGAGTGGCTATGTACAAACTTATTGCTCCTCCCGGCCCAATTTGTCGATCTGATCCTGCAAAAGCTGGGAGATCGGGCGGCGGGTGTTGCGCAGACGGTGGACCGGGGCGGCAGGGGCCGTGTGGTGCACGGGCTGTGCCTTGGCCTTGACGCGCAGACGCTCGGCGGGCTTTTCGGGAGACGGGGCGGCAGGCTTGGCGGCGGCAGCGGGGCGCGGCGGCACCGGTGCGGGAATATCTGTTTCCGGTGTGCCCTGCGCAAAGCTGCGCATATCGGTGCCCAGATCCTTCAGCTCGGCCTCGGTCTGGTCAAGCGCCTGATAGATGGCCTGTGTCAGGCCGTCTAAATCCAGCGTGGCGGCGCTCAGGCGCTCGTCCACGCGGGCCAGACGCTCCCGCACCAGCATGACGCCCGACGCAATGCTGCGGGCATTCTCCGCCATGCGGTTCTTCTGGGTCTCGGCTTGCTGCTTGAGCTCCCGCTCTGCGCTCTCGGCGTACAGGCGGGCATCGGCCAGAATCTTGCCGGCCTCGAGCTTGGCCTCCCGCACCAGATCGGATGTGGGGGCAGCCGGAGCGGCGGCAGTGTTCAGCGCGCGCGCGGCGGTCAGCTGCTTTTGCAGCTCGTCCACCTGCTGCTGCAGATCGTGGCATTTCAGCTGCCAGATGTTGGCGTTTTTCTGGGATTCCCGCTGGGTGGACTGGAAGGAGGCCGTCTTTTTCTTGATGGTCTCCAGCTGCTCGTCCGCCTCGCGGCGCTTGGCCTCGGCCGTGTCTGCACGCTGGGTCGCGGCAGCCAGCTCGGCCTTCAGGGCCTCCATGCGGCTGTCGGCGGTGCCCCGCTCGCTGCGCAGCTCGTCCAGCTTGGACTGCAGCTGCTGCAGCTGGCGGTTGTACTCCAGCTCGTGCTGCTGGGCCTCGTTGGCCAGTGCGTTCATGTAAGCCAGCACGTCATTTTTATCAAAGCCGAACAAGCTGGAACGAAAACCCTGTTCCTGAATGTTCATCGGTTCAGACGGCATGGCTTTTTACATCCTCTCGCAAAAAAATCATTAAGAACGCTTGTTCAGGATGCTGAGCAGGTCGTCAAAGTAATCGCCGTCATCCTCTTCCTCGGCAGGGGCTGCGGGCTGTGCGGCCACAGGCGTGTCCATGCCGGTGCTGAAGGACTGGGTGAAGATCGGGTTGGGCATGACGGGGTTGACCTGCGGCTGGACAGGCTGCACGGGCTGGACCGGAGCAGCGGCAGGCTGTGCGGCGGGCTGGGTAGCGGCCTGCGCGGCACGCTTGGCGTCAACATGGGCCTGAATGGGCTCGTCGACCTCGGGCGTGCTCTCGAAGCCTGTGGCAACGACGGTAATGCTCATCTCGTCGCTCAGGCGCTCGTCGAACGCAGTACCCCAGATGATGTTGGCATCGGGATGCGCGCTCTGGGTGATCATGCTGGCAGCGGTCTCGACATCCTCCAGGCCGATGTCGGGGCTGGAGGTGATGTTGATGATGACGCCGCGTGCACCGGCAATGCTGGTCTCCAGCAGCGGGCTGGAGATGGCAGCCTTGGCGGCGTTCTCGGCCTTGCCGGCGCCCTTGGCAACGCCGACGCCCATGTGGGCAAAGCCGGCGTCCTTCATGATGGAGCGGACGTCCGCGAAGTCCAGGTTGATGAAGGCAGGAATGTTGATCAGGCTGGAGATGCTCTCAACGCCCTGGCGCAGCACGTTGTCAGCGGCCTCGAAAGCGTTCATCAGGGTGATCTTCTCCTGGCTGATGAGCTTCAGGCGCTCGTTGGGAATGACGATCAGGGAGTCAACGTGCATCATCAGGGAAGCGATGCCCTGCTCGGCCTGCGCCATCTTGCGCTTGCCCTCAAAGGCAAAGGGCTTCGTGACGATGCCGACGGTCAGGATACCCAGGTCATGGGCCGTCTCGGCCACGACAGGGGCAGCGCCCGTGCCGGTGCCGCCGCCCATGCCGGCGGTGATAAAGACCATCTGCGCACCCTTCAGCGCGTTGGTGATCTCGTCCTTGCTCTCCTCGGCGGCGCGCTGGCCGATCTCCGGGTCAGCACCGGCACCGCGGCCCTTGGTCAGCTTGGCACCAAGCTGAACCTTCTGGGTGGCCTTGGAGTTGAGCAGAGCCTGCTGGTCGGTGTTCATCGCGACGAACTCGACCCCGGACAGACCGGACTCCACCATGCGGTTGACGGCGTTGCCGCCGCCGCCACCTACGCCGATAACCTTGATATTGGTTACATTTTGCATTTCTTCGTCGAGAACGAATGCCATGAGTGTATCCCCCTAAAAGTGATGTTGTGAAACCGGATTCCTGGGGTGCACCCACGCATGGGCACACTAATCCGTGATTTTTTACATATAACTGTTTATAAGGATAGCAAATTTTCCGCGCAATTTCAATACCTTAGCGAGAAATTCATAAAAAAATACGGCCTGCCCTGCCCTTTTGGACAACGCAGGCCGCGATAGAGACTGTATTTTTAGTGCAAAGCTACATACTTTGTGTAAGAATGTGAAAAAACTGAGAAGCGGAGCTGCTGTAATCGGCCATGTGCCGGGCGGTCTCCCCGCAGGGGCCGGGCATGCCCGGCCCGGATGCGTAAGGCGGGCGGCAGTCTGCGGGCAGTCTCAGGAAATCTCTGCCCCCAGCCCGCGCAGTGCGGCGGGTAAATTTTCATACCCGCGGGGGATGTGCCCGGGGTCGCGCAGGCGGGTCTCACCGTCCGCGGCCAGTGCCGCCGCCAGAAGCGCCGCTCCGCCGCGCAGATCGGGCGCGGTGACGTCCGTCCCGTGCAGGACGGCCCCGCCCGGGAGCGTCAGCTGCCGCCCCCTGACCGTGCAGGCCGCGCCCATGGCGGCAAAGCCCGCGGCACAGGCAAAGCGGTTGGCAAACAGGCTGTCGTAAATTTCGCTCTCCCCCGCTGCCGTCAGCAGCACGGCGGCGGCCAGCGGCGCAGTGTCGGTGGCAAAGGCGGGCCAGGCGTCGGCCCGCAGGTGCGCCCCGCCCCGCAGCGGCACGGCGAGGTCACGGGCCAGCCGCACGCAGTCTCCGACCCGGCTGACCTGCACGCCGGTCCCGGCCAGAAAGCGCAGAAACGAGTCATAGCTGGCCGGGTCGCAGCCCGCAATTTCGATCTGTCCGCCCGCGCACGCCAGTGCGGCGGCGTAGGTCGCGGCGGCGATGCGGTCCGGCAGCGGGCGGTGAAAGGCTCCGTCCAGCGGTCTGCCACCCTGCACGGTCAGCACCGGCGTGCCCGCGCCCTGAATATCCGCCCCGCAGGCAGACAGAAACGCGATCATGTCGCCGATCTCCGGCTCCTGCGCAGCGCCGCGCAGCACGGTCTGCCCCGCGGCGCAGCAGGCGGCCATCAGCAGGGTCATTGTGGCCCCGACGCTGGGCAGCCGCAGTGTAAAATCCACCCCATGCAGCGGCCCCGTGCGCCGCAGCGTGACGGCGATGCCCTCCAATTCGACCTCGGCCCCCATGGCGGCCAGCCCGGCCAGGTGGATGTCCACGGGCCGCGGGCCGAGGCGGCAGCCCCCGGGCAGCGGCAGGCGCACATAGCCGACGCGGCAGAGCAGCGGCGCGAGATAAAATACCGAGCTGCGCATGGCCCCGGCCAGATGCTCCGGAATGTCGCCGCAGAGACGGTCCGCGGGACGGGTGCAGAGGTCCGCCCCGCAGCGCCGCACCCGGGCTCCGACAGCGTCCAGCAGCGCCAGGCTGGTGTCCACGTCGGCCAGACGCGGGACGTCCCGCAGGCGGCAGGGGCCGTCGCAGAGCAGCGTCGCCGCCAGCAGCGGCAGGGTGCTGTTTTTGGCGGCGGCAGGCCGGATGCTGCCGTGCAGGGTGCGTCTGCCGTGGATGGTGATCGTCTGCATGAGCGGGGCCTCCTAAACCTATGATATTGCCAGAAAACGGGAGGATGCGCGGTAGGGGCCGCATATATGCGGCCCGCAGCCTTCCGGCAGACAGCCGGCTGCCTTACACGCGCGGGCCGGGCGGCATTGTCAGTCAACGGGCCGCCGCCGCATACTCTCCCCTCATCCGGCCCTGCGGGGCGACCTTCCCCCCAAAGGGGAAGGCAAGGGGTATCTCTACCCCGTTATATGCCGCGTTCCCTCCCGCTTATTACAGCAGCAGCGGCTGGATCTGCACGCCGCGCAGCGCGGCCTCTAATGTGTCGGGCAGGAGCGTGAAATCGCTTTTCAGGCTGCACGGCTTTTTGTAGCTGTCGTCCTGGCCGAAGGGCACAAAATAGTAGCTGCGCCGCTGCAAAAGCTGGCCCAGCGCCGGGGCACTGCCCGAAAGCCCATCGTTCGTGGACGGCGCGATAATAATGGGCCGTCCGCCGCGCAAAAGGCTTTTTGCGGCCAGCGTCACGGGAGTCGAGCTGATGCCTGCGGCCAGCAGCGCCATCGTGGTGCCGGTGGCCGGGGCGATGATGAGCGCCTCGGCAAGCCGCTGCGGGCCGAGCGGCTCAACGGCCTGCAGGGTCGTCAGCGGTCTGTGGCCGGTCACTTCATATAAGGTCTGCCGCAGGGCCGACGCTGTGCCGAAGCGGGTATCCAGCCCGGCGGCGCTGGCACTTAAAATGGGCAGGACGTCCCACCCGCGGGCAGTCAGGACACGCAGCTGGGGCAGCACCGCAGCAAAGCTGCAAAAGCTGCCGCACAGCGCAAAGGCGACGGTGCGTTTGGATTGGGTGGTCATGGGGCGGTGCTCCTTTCGTCGGGATCGCGTTCTTCCAGGATCGCCAGCACGGTCTGTGCAATCAGCGCCCCGGCTGTCTGCGGCGCGCAGCGGCCCGGCAGGGCCAGGGCGTGCTCGGCGTGCAGACCCAGTTCCTCGGCGGCGGCAAAGTCGGTGCCGCCGGGCAGACTGGCCAGGTCAATGATGAGCGCCCCGCCCGGCAGCTGCTGCAGAAGGGCCCGGGGCAGCACCGGCGCGGGGATCGTGTTGATGACGGCGTCAAAGCCGGGCAGCAGTGTGGGCAGGGCCGTCAGGGGCGCGGCGCGGCACCCGGCACAGCGGGCATTGGCGCGCTGCTCGGGGCTGCGGGCGGCCACGGTGACGCGCCCGCCCAGCAGCACCAGCCGCCGTGCCACAGCACGCCCGACGCGGCCATAGCCCAGCACGAGAAAGCCGCTCTCCCAGATCGTGCGCTCCCGCAGGCGGAGCAGCAGCTCAAGACAGCCCTCGGCGGTGGGCACGGCGTTCAGGCATTCCAGCTCGGGCCGCAGAAAATAATCGATCAGCGGCAGTCCGGCCTCCCGCGCGGCCATCCGCACCGGCATCCCGGGGCGGCCCGCTAAGATCAGCGTCCCCTGCCCCGCACCCTGCAGTGCACGGGCGACCTCGTCACTGACGCGGCCCTGGGACATGGGCAGCAAAATGTAATCGGCTGCGGCGGCATTGTCGGCGGCGGTCACGCCGTAACCCGCACGGCGCAGCACGCGCGCCGCCGCCTGCTGGCGGGCATCGTGCCCGACCACGCAAAATGTTTTCGGCATAGGCGCTCACCTCGGTTTGATTTGCGCCATACTATGCCGGGGCACGTGTACCTGTGCCTTCTGCCTTCCCCGTCGGGGGAAGACGGCCCGCAGGGCCGGATGAGGGCAGAGTGTGCCCTATTGCCAATTCACGGGCAATTGCGGCGGCTCTGCCCTCGTCAGTCGCTTTCAGCGACAGCTTCCCCCGAGGGGGAAGTCACGGCACGCAAAAAAGGCACCCACCTTTTCCTAAAAGATGGATGCCTTTTTACTCAAAAATATTTCAGCCCGTCGCACTGGCCGCGCCAGACGAGGAGCGGGTTGATGGGCACGGTGCCGATGCGCAGCTCGGCCACAACGGTCCTGCCGCTGGTGCCCAGCAGCTGGCCCTGCTTGACATCGTCCCCAGCCTTGACGTCCAGTGCGGTCAGGCCGTAGAAGATGCTCCTGAGGCCCGCGCCGTGGTCGATGACGACGGTGTAGCCGTAGCTGCCGCCAAGGTCCTCGGCCAGCAGCACATGGCCGCTGGCGGGTACGATCATAGAATCCTTCGACTTCTTCGGCTTGATGACGACATTTGTCGAGGTGCGCCCGCCGTAGCCGTGGTTCGTGCTGCGCTCGCTGTAGGAACGGCCCACGTACTCGGTCATGCCGTAGAGCAGCGGCGTGTCAAAGCTGTCCAGGAACGGCTGCACAAAGCCGCCCACGGCCCACTGGATCTCGCCGCCGTCAGTCGTCAGCAGCCTGCGGACGGCATCGGGGGCGTCGTCCGCGCCGATGTAGGGCGACGTCAGCTGGGACTTGGTGCTGTAATCCTTGTAGGAGTAGGAGGCCGCGCGGACCGACAGCGTCAGCGTTTCGGTATAGCCGTCGGCAGTCACGGTCAGCTCGGTGTTTCCGGTCTCGGCGTTCCACGGGATGGGCAGGTAGCAGATCCAGCCGTTGGCGGCCCTGACGAAGCCTGTGCTTTCCAGCGGGCCCGTCAGCGTCGGTTCGGTCCGGCTCATGGTGCTGCCGACACGCACGGCGGCCACGCTGCCTTGCTGCACCGTCGGTGTGCAGAGCGTGACGGACGGTTTGATGCTGACGGTGAAGCGGAACTGCCAGGTCTCGGTGCCGGTGACGCTGGAGCGGTCCTCGGCGGCGCTGTCAGACGCGGTGACGACGAGCTTGGCGTCAAACGTGCCGTTCTCCGCAAACAGATAGCTGCGGAAGGCGGTGGCGCTGCCCTCGTACACGGTCTCCTTGTCGGCGTCGGTGATGGTCAGCTGGGTGCTGTAGTCGGACGGCGTCACGATAATATCCGGCGATGCGTCGGATATGGCATCCTCGAGCACAACGGGAGAGGAATTGAGCGTTTCGGCGTAGGTGCGCCTGAAAAAGCTGCCGACCACCGGCACGTGCCACTTGTAGGCCGTGGGAGCAAGCTCCTGGCCGTCAAAGGTGACCTTGACTTCGGGCAGCATGTCAGGCGTGGCGCTGCGGTAAAGCCATGCCACGCCGCCGCCTGCGATGATGAGCACGAACAGCACAACGAGGAGCAGCCACTTGAACATGCCGAACACACCGCGCCCGAGGGCCTGCGGGATCGTATCCTGCGGCTCGTCGTCCTCGTCGTCGTCGGCGCTGTCATGCTGCGGTGCCTCGGACGCCGGGGCAGGCCCGGCAGACGGCGCGGGGTCATCCTCCAGCCCGGCCATGATCTGCGCAATCGAAAGCTGCGCCGTGCGGGAGATGTTCGCCATGCGTGCGGCCTCAGCGGCAAGGGTTTTATCGTTGGCAAGGTCATCGCTGAAAACAAGGCTGGACGGCTCGGCAGCGTCCTCCGCGGGGACGTCCCCGGTTTGCTCGGGCGTGTCGGTAACGGCTGTGTCTGCCGCGGCGGCCTCGGGGGGCGCTTCTGCCGCAGGCGTATCGTCGGCGGCAGGGGCGTCCGCTGTCGGTTCGGGCTCCGTCACGGCGGGCTCGGCCCTTTCCGCAGGCTCGGGCAGTTCCGGGGCACTCGGGACGTCGGGCACGGTGGGTGCGGCAGCGTCCTCCCGGGCGGGGGTCTCCGGCGGTTCGGGCTTGCTTTCGGATTTGGGCTCGGCAAGCTCCGGCGCGGCGGGAACGGGGCTCTCCTGTGCGGGAGCCTTGCGCTCCTGGGTCTCGTCAGCCGGGGCTTTTTTCACCGTCTTAGCAGCCTTCGGCGTCTTGGGCTTTGCGGTTTTTGTTGTTTTTGTTGTCTTTGTTGTCTTTGTGGTTTTTTTGGCCCGCGGCTTCTTGGGGGACGCGGCAGGCTTTTTTGTGCTCTGCCCGTCTGCGGCGGGCGGCTCGGCGCTGTCCGTCGGCGCAGGGGGCGTGTCGGCGGCAGGCTGGGGGCTGGCTGCCTTGCGGCGCCGGGGCTTCGGCTTGGGGGCCTCCTCCGGCTGTACCGCAGTGGATTTCTTATCTTCTTCCATACTCACACTCACTCTTTTAGGGACCTTTATGGATGCCCGGCAAAACGGCAGCGGCACGGCAGGCCGGGTGTGCCGTGTGCAGCTATTTTATTCAGCCTCGCGGAATTGCAGACCACTGTTTCCGTCCAGCGCGGTCTGCGGGTCAGTGGATTTGCTGCCGATGCGCAGCTCGTAGATCAGGCTGTGGGCCGTCCCGGCGGTGCCCAGCGGGTCGCCGGCGGACACACTCTGCCCGCGCTCCACGCCGACAGTCTCCAGCCCGTACAGGTAGCTCTTTACGCCGCAGCCGTGGTCGATGACCACCGTGCCGCCGGTCAGGGTCAGCGTGCCCGCAAAGACAACGTTGCCTGCCTGCGGGGCGGTGACGGTCTCGCCGTCCGCGGCGGCATAGGTCAGGCCGGTGGCCTGGCCGCTGCGCTGGCCGTCCACCATCTGGGTGACACCGTACTCCATGGCGACAGCGCCCGCGCTGGGGGCCTCAAAGCGGCCATTCCAGAGCTTGGCGGAGCTGCCCGTTGTGTACAGCGGCCATATAGCGTTGCGGAACTCCTCCCCGCCGCCGGTGTCCTCCTCGGCGGGGACGGTGACCGTATCATACATGGTGCGGGTGACGGTCAGGGTGATGTCCTTTTCCAGGCTCCCGCAGGTCAGGTGCAGCGTATGGTCGCCGCCCTCGGCGTTGTAGGTCACGGGAATATAGCCCATGTAGCCGCTGGCGGTCTTGCGGAACCAGACGGTGCCCAGATCGGTCTCCAGGCTCGGCTCGCCGTCCAGAATGCCGGACAGCTGCACAGCCACGATGCCGCCCTGCGGCGCGCGCTCGGTGCTCAGGGTGACCTTGGGGTTCATCGCCATTGTGTAGCCGGCGCGGTAGGCGTACCAGCCCACGGGGTCGCCGGGGTTGTCCGCACTGCTGTGGTGCGCGGTCACGATGATCTGATAGTCCCCGTTTTGTGTATAGGTATAGGTATTGCAGTCGGCCAGTGCGCCGGTCCAGACCGTGCCGTCGGGCGCGGTGATCTGAAGCTCGGCAGCGGTGACCCAGTCGGGCAGGACGAGCTGCGGCACGGTATCGGTGAAGGTGCCCAGTTTCTGCACGGTCAGGTTCGTCGGGCTTTCGTAGGTCTTGTTGACCTTATCGCCCAGCACCGGGATGACCCAGCTCCAGCCGTTGGGCTCGAGGGTCTGCTCACCGAAGGTGACGGCCTCCTGCGGCAGGGCATCCGTCCCGGTGCGGCTGTAAAGAAAAGCCGCCGTTCCGCCCAGGATGGCGGCAATCATAACGGCGACCATCACAAGCCAAAGCAGCAGTTTACGCATATTGTGTTTTCTCCGTGGCAGTATGGCATTGCCAAAAAGCCGGACGCCGTCAGGTCGGTGCCCAGCCGGGTTGTGGCGGCAGAAAGGCTTCCCACGCGGGGGAAGCCTTGAGGATCATTTACTCCTTCTCCTCTGCGGGGGCGGAGGGGATGTTCTCGTAGGTGGTGGAATCCTCGTCGTCGTAATCGTCATCCTCATAGTCGTCGCTGAACAGCAGGCGCTCGTACTCGTCCAGCTCCTTTTCACGGTGGTAGAGATAGAGAGCGGCGGCGGTCAGGGCACCGGCAGCGGCAAACAGGAACGCCAGAACGGCGCCGAAGGTGGTTTTCTTCATCATAGTAGTTCTCCTTTTGCAAATGCTGCGCTGCAACGCAGCTTTCGTGAAAAACGCCGCAGCGGGCGTGCATACAAAGCAATAACGCTAACCTTATTATACCCGACGCAGAGGGCAATTACAACCCGAACATTTGTAAAATATTAAAGGTATTTTTTTTGCTGTTTTTACGCGGATTGCTGCAGGACAAAGGGTACATTTGAGCCAAGGGCGGCATGAGGTATATGGGAAGGTTGTAGGGGGAGGGATTTATCCCTCCCGGAATGTTTGCGTGGCCGGAAACCCTCACGGAGGGGTCAAGACCCCTCCCTACGGTGTGCCGTTCACGGGTGCTTTGTAGGGAGCGGTCTTGACCGCTCCGGGGAAGTGTGCGGCTGCCATCCACTCCACGGGAGGGATAAATCCCTCCCCTACGCAAAACAAAAATGCGGTCTCCGCGCAGGAGGCCGCATTTTTATACGATTTTCAGAACAGCCTATCCACCGGGTACAGCCCATCCTCACTCATCTTTTTCAGGGCTTCGACCAGCTCGGGCTTGTCCTCGCGGTAGGTGATGCCGTGCCATTTGTCGGCACTGGTCAGCACATGGACGTCCGCCTTGCCGGCCTCCAGCGCGTTCGTCACGACGGTGGGCAGGTAATATTCGCACTTCATCGGGTTGACGGGCAGGCTGTCCTGCAGGAACGCGGCAAAACCGGCCTTGGCCTCCTGCACGTAGGCGGGGGTGAAGCCCCACAGGTTCATCGAGACAACACAGTCGGCGGGCAGGTCGGCCCAGCTCTTGCCGCCGTCCTCACTGTAATGGATGCCGTCGGCGTAGGGCTCGATGCAGGTGCGCTCGGTCACGCTGACGAGGTTGCGGCTCTCGTCGGTCACGCAGACGCCGCGGCTGACACTGCCGTTGGCGCTGACCGTGTTGCCCAGCAGGAAGCCGACCATGGCCCAGGCGTAGCGGTCCCCGTCGGCGTGGGTGCTCAGGTAGTCGTAGATGAGCTTGAAGCCCTGCGGGCCGTAGTAGTCGTCGGCGTTGATGACCGCAAACGGCGCGTCGCCGATGGCCTCCTCGGCCACGAGGATGGCATGGGCGGTGCCCCAGGGCTTGACGCGGCCCTCCGGCACGGTGAAGCCCTCGGGCAGCTTTTCCAGCTGCTGGTAGGCGTAGCGGACCTCGAACCCGGCGCGCACGGCACGGGCACCGACGGCCTCTTTAAACGCCTGCTCGATCTCGTGCTTGATGATAAAGACGACGGTCTTGAACCCGGCGCGGCGGGCATCGTACAGGCTGTAGTCGAGGATGGCCTCGCCGGACGGGCCGACGGGGTCGATCTGTTTGAGTCCGCCGTAGCGGCTGCCCATACCGGCGGCCATGACAACGAGGATCGGTTTGGTCTGCATAATTTGCACTCTCCCAATATTTGTAGGGGAGGGATTCATCCCTCCCGGGTATTCTGCGGCTGCCGCGGCGTACCTGCGGAGCGGTCAAGACCGCTCCCTACAAAGCACCCGTAAACGTCATTCTGTAGGGAGGGGTCTTGACCCCTCCGGGACGTGTGCCGCGTCGCTAAGTCCACGGGAGGGATGAATCCCTCCCCTACGGGCGTATTTTAAGTTTACTCCATTTCTCCTGCTATTGCAAGCACCTTATAAAATTTGAAAAAACTGCGCAATTTCCGCAGATTGTGACCCGGTTTGCTATGGCAACTTAAAACAGAAAATGCTATAATGAATAAAACTACAAAACAGGAGGGCTTTTTTCCGATGGAACATACCGGAAAACGTGCGCTGGTGCTGGCTGGCGGCGGGGCCAAGGGCAGCTATCAGATCGGCGTCTGGCGCGCTCTGCAGGAGCTGGACTGGACGCCTGACATCATCACGGGCGCAAGCGTCGGCACGCTGAACGGCTGCCTGTTCACGATGGGCAAGATCCAGGAGGCCGAGGACCTGTGGCGCAACCTGGAAATTCACGATGTTCTCGAAGTCCCCGCAACGCTCAAGCCCGAGGAGCTGCGCGCGTTCTTCCTCGACATCATCCGCAGCGGCGGACTGAACGTTGAACCGCTGGCCGAGATGATCGACCGTCTGATCGACGAGGACGCCGTGCGCACATCGCCTATCCACTTCGGCCTTGTCATGACCGAGCTGGGCAGCCTGCGCAGCGTGCAGTGCCCCATCGAGGACATCCCCGAAGGGCAGTTAAAGGACTATATGCTGGCGTCCAGTGCCTGCTTCCCGGCCCTGCGCCCGCGGGAAATTGACGGTGTAAAGTACATTGACGGCGGCTGGCGCGACAATATGCCGCTGGATCTGGCCGCAAAAATGGGCGCAGCGGAGCTGCTCGGCGTCGATGTGGACGGCATCGGCATTGTACGCCCCAACACCACCGGCCTGCCGACGCGCATCGTGCGCAGCCACTGGGATTTAGGTCCGACGCTGGACTTTGACCCCGCCCGCGCCGGGCGCAACATCGCGCTGGGCTACTTTGACACGCTGCGGCTGTTTGGCCGCTGCGGCGGCACGGCCTACGCCATGCTGCCCGACAATGAGGAATTTCTGGCTCGCTTTGCCGAGCAATACCAAAAGCTGCTGGCCGAGGTCTGCGCCCGCGCACCGGAAATTGACCTTGTGGAGAAAAACGCGCGGCTGCGCGCAAACTACCCGGCGCCCTATGCACCGAACCCGAGTGCGCCCACCCGCGGCGCACTGGCCCCGCTGGAGCTGGCCGCCGAGCACGTCGGCGTGCCCGAGGACGTGCCCTACACGCCGAAGCTGCTGGCCGCGACCTTCATGGGCAGCTTTGACAAGGACCCGGCAGACCGCTTCCCCGCCCTGCTGGACGGCAGGGACAACACCCTCGTGACCGAGCGTGCCATCGCCGCCGCCGTGCCCGAGGAATTCGTGACCGCCCTGGTCAGCAAGACCCTGGGCGAGCTGCCGATTTTGTAAAAAGGCTTCCCCCTTGGGGCCCCGCCCGCGCTTGCCAAAGTATCGCGCTGCAGGGGCCGGGCAGTAAGCCTTTAACGGGTGTCTGCGGCGAACCCGCCCCTCATCCGACCCTGCGGGAGTCCCCTCCCGGAGGTGGCCAAGAAGAAAAAAGGAGGCATCCTATGCACACCTATACCGGCGTACCGGCGTCCACCGGCATTGTGGTCGGCCCGGTTGAGCAGATCGACCACGGCACCACCGGCCTGCACCGCATCGTCTGCGACCCGTTCCGGGAGCGTGCTCTCTACGACGTCGCCGTCGTGCTGGCCAAGGACGAGCTGCGCCGTTTGAGCCAGCGCGCCAAGGGGCCGGACGCGGATATTCTGCTGTTCCAGATCGCCCTGCTGGAGGACGAGTCCTTCACGAACGAGATCGGTGACTATATCGCCGCCGGTGCGGGCGGGGCTGCCGCCGTCGAGCGCGCCGAGCAGATTTTTGCGGGCCGCCTGAAAAACGTCGATGATGAGTACATCCGGGAGCGCAGCGTCGATGTCTGCGACGTCTGCCGCCGCGTGGTGGATATTCTGGACGGACGCCCGCGCCGCCGCCTGCATCTGAAGCGCCCCAGCATCCTGGTGGCGGACCGCTTCTTCCCCAGTGACCTGTTCAGTCTGGACCGCCGCATGGTGCTGGGCCTGGCCAGCGACCAGGACAGCACGGTCAGCCATGCCGCCATCATGGCCCGCAGCATGGGCATCCCGGCGGTGGTACAGCTGGGCGGCGGCACTGCGGCCATGGCCGTGGGCCACCGTGCGATCCTTGACGCCGACAACGGCACGCTTATTGTGGAGCCGGACGGTGCGCAGATCGCCCAGGCGGACTGTAAAATTGCATTGAGCCGCCTGCACGGCCAGAAGCCCGACCCCGTGGCCGCCCTGCCCTGCCTGACGAAGGACGGCACGGCCTTCCGCCTGATGCCGACCTGCAACATCAGCGACAGCGACGTGCCCCATACGCGCGGCGCGGCGGGCATCGGCCTTGTGCGTACCGAGACCGCGATTCTGTACGACCAGAGCGACGAGGTGCAGACCACCCGTCTGCGCGAGCTGCTGAAAAGCGCCGAGGGCGTGCCCGCGCTGCTGCGCACCTGCGATACCCGCGCCGACGACGACGCCCCCTGGGCCGGGGAAACGCAGGACCGCCTGCGCGGCAACCGGCTGTTCAAGCCGCAGATCCGGGCGCTGCTGCGCGCCGCCACGGACGGCGACCTGCGGGTCGTGTTCCCGATGATAAAAGATGTGGCCGACTGGGATCGCTGCGTGAAAGAGGTCAACACCTGCCGCGACGAGCTGCTGGCCGAGGGCTGCGAGACCGGCCCGATGATGCTGGGCTGCGTTGTGGACATGCCGTCCGCTGCGGTCATGGCCGGGGATATGATGGAGCACGGCGCGCAGCTGATGGCTGTGGATATTGAGGACCTGACCCGCTACACGCTGGGCCTTGTGCAGAACCCCACCGCCGCCGTGAACCAGCTGACGAACCCCGCCGTGCTGCGCCTTGTCAGCGGCATTCTGGAGCAGGCGCAGGAGCGCGGCGCACAGGTCTACCTCTGCGGCATCACCGTGGCCGCCGTGGATGCCATGCCGGCCTATTTAAAGCTCGGCATCCGCACCTTCAGCGCCGAGCCCGCGGCGCTATTGCCGCTGAAGAAGCTGCTGATGGAGCAGGAGCTGACGCAGTAGCGCTGTAGGGGCCGGGCATGCCCGGCCCGCAGGCTTCCCATAAGCAGGGCAATTTCGCGAGGTGCAGGGCCGCACATGTGCGGCCCCTACCGGCAGCTTGCAGGGGAGGCATTCATGCCTCCCGTGTACCTACCGGCAGCACCAAACGCCCCGGGAGGGATGAATCCCTCCCCTACTACTTAAAAAATGAAAATGCCCGCCGTGTTCTCACGGCGGGCATTGTTCATGCGATCAATTACTGAGCAGCAGCCTTGTTGGCGCGCTTAGCCATGCGGCTGATCTTGCGGGCAGCGGTGTTCTTATGGATAACACCCTTGCTCTTAGCAGAGTCGATGGCAGAGACAGCAACCTTAACGACGGTCTCCTTGTCAGCAGCATTGCTGTCGATGGCAGCGTTTGCCTTCTTGACCACTGTTTTCAGGTTGGACTTGACGACCTTGTTGTGCAGAGCCTCTTTCTTGGCCTGAACAACACGATCCTTCTGAGATTTAATATTAGGCATTCGTTCCACCTCCTTGGTTCCCCATAACAGTACAAGTTATCCTACCACACTTTTTGCAAAGTTGCAAGGGCTTTTTGAAAAAAACTTCATAGAAACCAAAAAAATCGCATAAAATTCTGGTACAAGGGGGTGTGTGCCATGCAAAAGCTGCGCCGGTGGGCGGCGGCTGCGCTGTGCGGGGCCGCATTTGCGAGCAGTGCGGCGGCGGTTCTGGCCGCGTGTGCGGTCTGCCCCGGGCGGGCGTGGATCGTGCGCGGGGCGCTGTTTTTGCAAGACCCCGCGGCGGCTGCGGCCATCGCCTGGCCAGCGGATGCCGCCCGGGCCGCCTACAAGCCCCAGAAGCCGGACCGCCGCCCCACGCCCGTGCCCACGGCGACGCCCTCCCCGGCCCCGACAGCTGCGGCAACGCCCACGCCGGAGCCGTCCCCCGCTTCCACGCCGCTACCCAGTGCCGCGCCGGAGCTGGACGACGCGGGCCGCATCCGCAGCGTGACGCTCAGGCAGGGCAGTGGCGACGGCTATGTGGCACTGGCCGCAGGCAGCATCCGAAACAGCACCGAGCACACCGACGCTGACCTGCGCGCCGCTGTGACGACGCAAAATTTACCGTTTGTCGTTGAAAAGAACAGCGCCCTGCCGCAGGTGCTCATCATGCACACCCATGCCACCGAGAGCTACCAGACCTGGCCGGACCCCGTGTTTGACCCCGGCTACACGGCCCGCAGCAAAAGCACGGCGCTGAATATGTGTGCCGTCGGAGAGAAAATGGCGCAGGTGCTCAACGCGGCGGGCATCCGCACGCTGCACGACGAAACGCTCTACGACGCGCCCGGCTACACCGACAGCTATAAGCGCAGCCGCGCGGGCGTGCAGGCGTATCTGGAGCGCTACCCTTCTATAAAGGTCGTGCTGGACGTCCACCGCGATGCCATCGAGGACAGCGACGGCACGCGGGTCAAGCCCGTGTGCGAGATCGACGGCGAGAGCACGGCGCAGGTCATGGTCATTGCCGGATGCGGCAACGGCAGCAGCATTGTCCTGCCTAACTGGCGGCTCAATCTGCGTTTTGCCGCCGAATGGGAGGCCGCTATGGAAAGTGCCTACCCGGGCCTGACCCGCCCCGTGCTGTGCGGGTATCGGTTTTACAATCAGGATTTGACGACAGGCAGTCTTTTAATAGAGATCGGCGGCCACGCGAACACGCTGGACGAGGCCCTCCGCGCCGGAGAGTACGCCGCCAAAGCGTTAGCCGGAGTGCTGGGAGGGTAAATCCCAAAATCTTTTATTACAATTTTAATCGAGGTCGGGATTCATCCCTCCCGGGCAGCTTGCGCCGCCGCACACTCCCACGGGCGGATATGGAATCCGCCCCTATGGTAGGAATCGGCGTCCCCGACGCCCCGCAGACCTTCATGGCATCGCAAACGTAACATCATCGCCGCGCGGTAGGGGCCGGACATGTCCGGCCCTGCACCTTCCCATAAACGCCTGCCCGCGGGATACCTCCGGGCCGGGCATGCCCGGCCCCTACAACCCTGCAACTCTGCAAATATCGGCTCTTTACTTTTTATAAAATACCTGTTACAATAGGAACATTCATATATATAAAGAGGAGTGGACTATCCATGCAGAGAACGGAACTTGCATCGCTGTATAAGGCCACCCCTGCAGACGGCACCAAGGTCACCGTCTGCGGCTGGGCCAAGACTGTGCGCGATTCTAAAAATATCGGCTTTATCTCGCTGTCCGACGGCAGCTGCTATAAGCCCGTCCAGATCGTTTTTCAGGCCGACAAGCTCGCCAACTATGCCGAGATCGCCAAGTGCGGTCTGTACACGAGCTTTGAGGTCACCGGCAGCGTTGTTGTGACCCCGGGCGCCAAGCAGCCCTTTGAGATCAATGCGGATGAAATCACCGTGCTCGGCCCCTGCGGCGGCGACTATCCGCTGCAGAAAAAGAAGATGGGCATGGACTACCTGCGCACCATGACCCACCTGCGCCCCCGCACCAACACCTTCAACGCTGCGTTCCGCGTGCGCGGCCAGGCGGCGTTCGCCCTGCACCAGTTCTTCCATGAGCACGGCTTTACCTACGTGCATACGCCGATTTTCACCGGCTCTGACTGTGAGGGCGCCGGTGAGATGTTCCAAGTGACTACCCTTGACCTCAACGATATCCCCCGCAACGACGAGGGCGGCGTTGACTACACGAAGGACTTCTTCAAGCGTCCTGTCAACCTGACCGTTTCCGGCCAGCTGGAGGCCGAGGCCATGGCCATGGCGCTGGGCAACGTCTACACGTTCGGCCCCACCTTCCGCGCCGAGAAGAGCTACGACACCCGCCACGCCGCCGAGTTCTGGATGATCGAGCCCGAGATGGCGTTCGCAGACCTGAACACCTATCTCGAGACCGCCGAGGCCATGACCCGCTACGTCATCCGCTACCTGCTGGACAACTGCCCCGACGAGCTGGCCTTCTTCAACCAGTTCTTTGACAAGGGCCTGATCGAGCGTCTCGAGCTGGTCGCATCCAGCGACTTTGCCCGCGTGACCTACACCGACGCCATCGAGCTGCTGAAGAAGAACAACGACAACTTCCAGTATAAAGTCGAGTGGGGCACCGACCTGCAGACCGAGCACGAGCGCTATCTGACCGAGCAGATCTTCAAGAAGCCCGTGTTCGTCACCGACTACCCGAAGGAAATCAAGGCATTCTACATGCGCCAGAACGAGGACGGCAAGACCGTGGCCGCCGCCGATATGCTGGTTCCCGGCATCGGTGAGCTGATCGGCGGCTCTCAGCGTGAGGAGCGCCTCGACGTGCTGGAGGCCCGCATGAAGGAGCTGGGCCTGAACACCGCCGACTACGACTGGTATCTCGACCTGCGCCGCTACGGCAGCGTCAAGCATGCGGGTTACGGTCTGGGCTTTGAGCGCCTGCTGATGTACGTCACCGGCATCCCCAACATCCGCGACGTCATCCCCTTCCCCCGTACCTGCGGTGGTTTTTGATGCAGCCCATTGCCGCACCGCTGCTGCAATGGTTTGACGCAAACAAGAGGCTCCTGCCTTTCCGGCAGGAGCCTTCTGCGTACCATATCTGGGTCAGCGAGATCATGCTCCAACAGACCCGTGTGGCAGCGGCCATCCCCTATTATGAACGCTTTATCGCGGCTTTGCCGGACCCCGCCGCGCTGGCGGCCTGTGAGCCGGACGCCCTGCGCAAGCTGTGGCAGGGGCTGGGTTACTACAACCGCGTCAACAATATGCAGAAGGCTGCCCGCATCGTCTGTGAGCAGTACGGCGGCGACCTGCCCGCCGACTACGACGCCCTGCGCAGTCTGCCGGGCATCGGTGACTACACGGCGGGCGCGGTGGCCAGCATTGCGTTTGGCATCCCCGTCCCCGCGGTGGACGGCAACGTCCTGCGCGTTTTTGCGCGGCTGTACAACGACGACGCCGACGTCATGACCCCGGCAACGAAGAAAGCCTTTACCGTGCGGGTGCTGGACCAGATGCCCAAGGCTACGCCCGGCCCCTACAACGAGGCCCTGATGGAGCTGGGTGCGCTGGTCTGCATCCCCGGCACGCCCCACTGTGAGGAATGCCCGCTGGCCGATTTGTGCCGGGGCTATGCGGCTGGCCGGGCGGACCAGCTGCCTGTGAAGCCCGCGCCCAAGGCCAAGGGCAAGGTGCCCGTGACGGTGGCGTTGATTGAAAGTGAGCAGGGATTGCTTTTGCAGCGCCGCCCCGCACGGGGACTGCTGGCCGGATTGTGGCAGCCCGCAGCGTGGGAAAAAGCGCTGACGCGGGACGAGCTGACAGCCGCGCTGGCGGGCATCGGTGTACAGGCCGAGCTGGACGAGCCCCTGCCCCCCGCAAAGCACGTATTTACGCACAAGATTTGGGAGCTTGGCGGCTGGAAGGGCACCGCCCCCGCCTGTGCTCTGCCCGAAGGGTATGTCTGGGCCGCGCCGGAGGATTTGGCAGAGGTCTACCCCGTGCCGAATGCGTTCGGGGCGTATGTGAAGGCGAAGTGAGGGTGAGTTTCTCATGGCCATGAACGGCCAGAGCCCCTCAGGCCTTGCGGGCTCGGCCAGCTCCCCACTTCGTGGGGCACCTTTTTTCGCGGGCTCTGCTCGTTTGCCGCTATGTATAACCTCCCGTGGGCTGTGCGCCAGCCACACACCTCCCCGGAGCGGTCAAGACCGCTCCCTACAAACCGGCCGTGAACGACATTCCGTAGGGAGGGGTCTTGACCCCTCCACGCCCGTAAAAAGGCAATAGAGCCGTAGGGGCCGCACATGTGCGGCCCGCAGCCTGCCCGTCAGCACCCGTTTCAGGAAAGCCGCGGGCGGCATATATGCCGCCCCTACAAGCCATCCCGCAAACGCTCGCCTGCCTTATACGTCCCGGGCCGGGCATGCCCGGCCCCTACAATACAACCAACAAAAACAGGAGCATCACCACGCACGGTGACGCTCCTGTTCTTTTTTACATAGTATGGCTTGCTGCGGTCACTCCAAGTTACCGGTCAGCAGCATGACAGAGGTCAACGCGGCTAACGGCGCGGTCTCGCAACGCAAAATCCGGGGGCCTAACCCTACGGTCACAGCCCCGGCGGCCTTTGCGGCCTCGGCCTCCTCGACGGAGAAGCCGCCCTCGCTGCCGGTCACGACGGCAACGCGCTTGTACTGTCCGGGGTGCAGCACCTCCCGCAGGGGTGCGCCGCCGCCCTCGTAAAAGAACAGCACAACGTCAAAATCCGCAAATGCTTTGCAAACCGCGGCAAAATCGTTCAGCGGCAGGGCCACGTGGGGCAGCATGGCGCGGCCCGCCTGCTTGGCGGCCTCGGCGGCAATGCGGTTGTAGCGCTCGTTCTTGACGTCCTCTTTTTTCGGCGTGGCTACGCAATAGCGGCTGAAAAACGGCACGACCTCGGTCACGCCCAGCTCGACGCTGTGGCGGATGACCTCCTCCAGCTTGCCCGCCTTGGGGTAGCCCGCAAACAGCGTCACGGCGCAGTCCGGCTCGGCCTTGCTCGTCGTGCCGTCGGTGACGGAAAACTCCACCCGCCCCGGCTCGATGGCCGTGACCGTGCCGAGGTATTCCAGCCCGTCCGGCCCGCAGAGCACGACCTCCTCACCGATTCTGGCGCGCATGACGTCGGCCAGATGGTGGGCGTCGCTGCCGGTCAGCGCGGCGCGGCCATCGGCCAGCTCCCGCGTAAAATAACGATGCGGCATAGATCAAGCCTCTTTCTTTTCGCAGATGATGCAGACCCAGCCGCGCTTCTCCTTGACTTCGACAGGCTCGAGACCTGCGGCCTTCAGCCCGGCCAGCACCTCGTCCTTGCGCTCGTCGATGATGCCGCTGGCGATGAACCGTGCGCCCGGGGCCATGAGCACCGGCACATGCGGGGCCAGCGACAGGATGGCAGCCGCCACGATGTTGGCCGTGATGATGTTGTACTGGCCGCTGGCCTTGTCGGACAGGTCGCCGACGAGGACTTTAAAGCGGTCCGCCACGCCGTTACGCGCGGCGTTCTCGCCCGCGGTGCGCACGCACATGGGGTCGATGTCCACGCCCTCGGCGGAGTCTGCGCCTAATTTCAGCGCGGCAATGGCCAGAATGCCGGAGCCGGTGCCGATGTCGAGCACGCGCTCCCCGCCCTTGACAAGGCTGTCCAGCGTCTCGAGGCAGAGCGAGGTCGTCTCATGCGTGCCGGTGCCAAAGGCCATGCCGGGGTCCATGACGATCCTGATGCGGTCCGTCCGGTAATCCTCCCAGCCGGGCACGATGGCGAGGCGCTCGCCGATGTCCATGGCGTGGTAGTACTTCTTCCAGGCGTTCTGCCAGTCCTCCTGCTCGACGCCGGTGGTGTTGAGCTGGTAGCCGATGCCGCTGTTTTTCAGCCGCTCCTCAAACAGGGGCAGCACCTCGGCGGGGTTCTCGTCAGGGGCAAGGTACATGTGTACGATCACGATGTCACGCGGTTTGTCCAGCAGGTCCTGTTCAATTAAATCTACGTGGGCGATCTCCCACGCCTGCTGCTCCAGGTCGCTGTAGTCCTCAATATAAATGCCGCCGTTGGCAACCATCGTTGCGATGGCTTCGGCAGTGTCGGCGTCGCGCTTGGCGACGGTGATGCTGATGTCAGTCCATTCCATGTGGGTGGCTCCTTTATAAATTGCTTGCGGGCGCATACGGAATGCGCCCCTACGAATAACGGGTGCGTTGTAGGGGCGGCCAATGGCCGCCCGCGGAACGCGGTGGCTGCCGCAATGTGCCTGCGGGCGGGCATTGCCCGCCCCTACATGCCCGTAGGGGCGGATTCCATATCCGCCCGAGAACTGCGCCATAACCCCATTTTTACCTATTATACCGTATTTTCCCCCATAATTCAATCACAGAAAGGAGAAATCACTATGCAAATCACGCGCTTGTCTGCCGCTGAATGTGAGGACCTCTACCGCTCTGCCCTGCCGCGGGATTTCCCCGCCGCCGAGCTGAAGCCGTTTGCCGAGATCCAACGCCTGCTGGAGTCCGGCGTCTACGAGCCGCTCCTTCTGACCGATGACGCGGGCGCACGGCTGGCTTATGCGTGGCAGGTCGTGCTGCCGGGCCAGCGCACGGCGCTGCTGGACTACTTTGCCGTGCGGTACGACCTGCGCGGCAGCGGCGTGGGCACGGCGGCGCTGGGGCTGGTCCGGGACTACGATGCCATGCGGGTACACGACCTGGTGCTGGAATGTGAGCACCCCGCCGAGGCTCCCGACCCGGCCACCGCGCGGCGGCGCATCGGGTTTTACCTGCGGGCAGGCGCGCGAGCTACGGCGCTTGAAAGCCGGGTGTTCGGCACGCGGTACGCCGTGCTGGCCCTGCCCTGCGGCGGTACAGTCCCCGACGCGGCGCTTTGTAAAGAGCTGCGCACGCTGTACAAGGTCATGGTGCCGCACCCGTATTATCGCGGGCAGGTCATATTTTACGGCAGCTAGGCACATACTACCCCCAAAAAAGGGAGGAATGAAATGTGAAACTGGATCCCAGGCAATATGATGAGATGGTCAGCCGCGCGTCGCCGCCGTCGCCCGTGGTGCGGGACTGCGCGTGGGCGTTTTTGGTCGGCGGGGCCATCTGCACCCTCGGCGAGGCACTGCGGCAATTTTTCCTGATTTGGTACGACAAAACGCTGGCGGGCACGCTGACGAGCATTGCGCTGATTTTTCTGTCCGCCATTTTCACACTGCCGGGCTGGTACCAAAAGCTGGCCGCCAAGGCGGGCGCGGGGACGCTGGTGCCCATTACAGGGTTTGCAAACTCCGTCGTCAGCCCGGCAATTGAATTCAAGGCCGAGGGCTGGGTGACCGGTGTAGGCGCGAGGATTTTCGGCATCGCGGGGCCGGTCATCGCGTTTGGGACGCTGGCCAGCTTTGTGTGGGGCGTGCTCTACTGGCTGCTGGGAAAGGTGGGGTGACCGATGACGCGCAGAGGCGATACCCTGCTGTTTGACGCGCCGCCCACCGTGGCGGCCTGGGCCGCGGCAGGCGGCAAAAAGGAGAGCGAGGGCCCGCTGGCGTCGGCCTTTGACTTTGTGACGCAGGACGCGGCTTTTGGCGAGCAGGGCTGCGAAAACTGGGAGCAGGCCGAAAGCCTCTTGCAGCGCAAGGCCGTGGAGCTCTGTCTGCGCAAGGCGGATATTCCGCGTTCCAAAGTCGATATTGCGTTTGCGGGAGACCTGCAGGCCCAGTGTACGGCCAGCAACTACACGATGCGGGAACTGGGCATCCCGTTTGCGGGCGTCTACGGCGCGTGCTCGACCATGGCGGAGACACTGGGCCTTGCCGCGGTGTTTGCGGCGGGCGGCATGGCCGAGCGGGTCCTGGCGCTGACAAGCAGCCATTTTTGCGCGGCAGAGCGGCAATTCCGCACGCCGCTGGAGTACGGCGCCAAGCGCACCCCCACGGCCCAGTGGACGGCCACCGCCGCGGGGGCCTGCCTGGTGCGGGCGCACGGCAGCGCGGGCGTGCCGGTGCTGTCGGTGACGTTTGGCCGCGTGCAGGATTTTGCGGTGCATGACATCAACAATATGGGTGCGGCGATGATGCCTGCGGCAGCCTCGACGCTGCTGCGCTATTTTTCGGCCACGGGGACAAGCCCGCAGGATTTTGACGCAATTTTTACGGGCGATTTGGGCGAGGTCGGCACGGCACTTCTGCATGAGCAGATGGCCAAAGAGGGGCTGCCGCTGGACAACCATAAGGACTGCGGCTGCTTATTATATGACACAAACAGTCAGAATGTACAGGCGGGCGGCAGCGGGGCAGGATGCAGTGCGGCGGTGCTGTGCGGGAAGATCCTGCCGATGCTGGCCGCGGGGCAGCTGCGCCGCGTGCTGTTTCTGGCAACGGGTGCGCTGATGAGCCAGACCACGTTTTTGCAGGGGGAGAGCATCCCGGGCATCGCCCACTGTGTCGAGCTGGGAGGTGCGGTATGAGCTACGTCTGGGCGTTTGTGGTCGGCGGCGCGATCTGCGTCGTAGGGCAGCTTTTTATTGATTACACGAAGCTCTCCCCTGCCCGGATCCTGACCGGGTATGTCGTGGCGGGCGTAATCTTAAGCGCCGTCGGGCTGTACAAGCCGCTGGCGGATTTCGCCGGGGCGGGGGCCAGCGTGCCGCTGCTGGGGTTCGGGCATTTATTGGCACAGGGCGTGCAGAATGCCGTGGACGAGTGCGGCCTGCCCGGTGCGTTTACCGGCGGCCTGACGGCGGCGTCCGGCGGCATAGCGGCCAGCCTGATTTTTGGCGTGCTGGCTGCGCTGGTGGGAAAAAGTAAGGATCAGAACTGAGTGAGGAGTCAGGGGTGGACGCCGACCCCCTGAGTGGGCAGACTTCCGGCGGCAAGCCGCTGCCGGGCCATAATGGCACGGTTTCCCCTCATCAGTCAGCAGTCAGCGGCCCCGCCCGCTGACAGCTTCCCCCGAGGGGGAAGCCATTCAAACAAAAAACAGGGATGCAGATTTCGGTCTGCATCCCTGTTTCTATATTGTTTTTACTGTGCGCTGGACCCAAGCGTAACAGCCAGCGTCAGCACCTTGCCGTCGCGCTCGACCTGGAGGTTGACGGTGTCGCCGATGCCCTTGTCCTTCAGGTAATTCTTCAACGCGGAGGAATCACTGACGGCGGTGTCATCGACGGCCAGCACGCGGTCACCCGCCTGTACACCGGCGGCGTCGGCACCGCTGCCCTTTGTGACCTCGACGACGTAGACGCCCATTGTGGAGACACCCAGCTGCTGGGCGGTCTGGGCGTCGGTCACATCCACGATCTTGACGCCCAGCGCGGGACGAGCCACGCTGCCGTTCTCGATCAGCTGCCGACCGATTTCCATGGCTGTGTTGATGGGGATCGCAAAGCCGATGCCCTCGGCCTCACTGTAGCTGGACTTGGCATTGACAATGCCGATCAGCTCGCCGTTCGCATTGAACAGGCCGCCGCCGGAGTTGCCCGGGCTGATGGACGCATCGGTCTGGATCAGCGTCATATCGTTGTTTTGCACGGTGACCTGACGGTTCAGCGCACTGACGATGCCATCGGTGACGGTGTTGGACAGCGTGCCCAGCGGGTTGCCGACGGCAACGGCGACCTCGCCTACGGCCAGGGCGTCACTGTCGCCGATGACCGCCGGGGTCAGGCCCGTAGCATCAATTTTCAGCACCGCGATGTCGGAGGTGGAATCCTGACCGACGACGGTGGCGTCGTAGCTCTCGTCGCTGCCGTTCAGCTGCACCTTTACGCTGGTCGCGCCACTGACGACGTGGGCGCAGGTCAGGATGTAGCCGTCCTGGCTGATGATGACGCCGGAACCGGCACCGCTCTGGACGTAGTAGCCGCCGAACCAGGTCTGGCTGCTGCTCATCTGCTCGGTGGTGATGGCGACAACGCTGGGCGAGACGACAGACGCGATCTGCTGCACGCTCATGCTTGTGCCATCGGTGCTGCCTGCGGCGGTGGCGTCCGTGCTGCGCTCTACCTGCTGGACAACCACCTGGTTGCCTGTCAGGCCCGCACGGCTGGCGACCACAGCGCCACCCAGACCGCCGCCGAAGCCCAGCGCAGCCACGCCGACGCAGGCCAGCACGCGGAGCAGGACCTTGCTGCCCTTTTTCTTCTGGGGCACGGGGGGCTGCTGCGGGGCGCTGGAATAGCTGTAGCCGTTGTAGCCGCCGTTATTGCCATTGCCGCCGCTGAAGCTGCTGGTGTAGCCGTTGGAATCCTGCTGGGGATTCTGGCCGGACGTGCTGCTGGAATTGTAGGAAGAATAATCTGTGCGCGCCGTGTTGGCTGTGTTGACACCGCTGGAGCCTACGTTGGGGTAGCTGCTCTGTTGGGGCTGCTGGTTCTGCGCGGGGGCGCTCTGCTCGGGCTGCGGGTTCTGGCCGTTCGGCTGACCGCTGCCGGATGTATTGTTATAGAGACCGGAGTAATCGTATTCGTTGCTCATAGTGGTCGTCTCCTTTCGCTTTCTATGCCTACAGTATACAGGCTAATTGTGAAATAGGTTTCGTCAGAGAGTGAAAAGTATGTGAAAAACGGTGAAGATTATGACAATTTGCAGCGTTGCGCCGCACAATAAAATATGATATAATCAAATCATAAAACACATATAAAGGAGGCGTTTTCTGTGAAAAGGATGTTAAAACGTATTTTGGTTGTGCTTCTGGTATTGATCCTGCTGGCAGTGGCGGGCTTCGGCATGCTGTACGCCGGGCGGCTGCGCACGGTAAACAGCATAGAGCAGATCACCGCGTATGACGACTATAACCTTTACCGCATGGATGTCAAGTATGATTATTCCATCGACGATGTCATCAACTACGGCATCACCGACAACCAGTCGATGATCGACGCGATTTTAAAGGAAACGCTTCCCCTGCTGCCGGTCCACATGAAAGCCCCGAACTATGGATGCAGCGCCTTTGGAACGGTGTCCGATAGGAATATCCTGATGGGCCGCAATATCCTGATGGGCCGCAACTATGATTTCAAGCGCGATACCTCGGCCATGCTGGTTTATTGTACGCCGAAGGACGGCTACAAATCCGTGGCGCTGGCCGCGCTGGATAATATCTCGGCCAACCAGCCGGACATATCCATGGCGAAAAAGCTCGCCTGCCTGACCGCTCCGTTCATCTGTCTGGACGGCATGAATGAAAAGGGTGTTTCCATCGCGGTGCTGACGCTGGACAGCGAGCCGGTCAACCAGAGCACCGGCAAGCAGAAGATCTTCACGACGCTGGCTATCCGTCTGGTGCTGGACCGCGCCGCCACTACGCAGGAGGCCGTTGACCTGCTGGACAGCTATGATATGTTTGCGACCTCCGGGCGGGACTACCACTTCTTTGTCGTTGATGCAAGCGGCGATGCCCGCGTGCTGGAATATGACCCGGAGCAGGAGGGCCGCCCGCTGCGCTGGACATCCATGCAGGCCATCACGAATTTCTACGGCTGCTATGCCTACAAGGTGCAGCCAAACCAGAGAAATGGCATCTACGGCCACGGTAAAGAGCGCTATGACGCTATTATGGAAGTGCTGGCAATGCGCGATCCCGACGGGGATATTCCTGCGGATATCGCATGGAAGGCGTTGCAGGCAGCCGCCCAGGACCCCAGCCCCAACGACGTGACCAGCAACACCCAGTGGTCGCTGGTCTATGACGACACCGACCTGACCGCGCAAATCGTCATCCGCCGCAAATGGGGCGATGTGATACACTACGACCTGAACACAAACGAAATCGACGGGTAATGCTATGCAGATCAGGCAGGAAAAAGGCTGCTACACTCTATATAAGGAAAACGAGGCCATCGGCACAGCCGTCGTGGACGGCACGACCATCCTGCGGCTGGAGGTCGTGCCCCGGTGGCGCGGGCGCGGCTACGGCAGTTATCTGTTGAAAGAGATTCTGCGCCAAAACGGCGGACTGGACCCAAAGCAGGCCACGCGGTTCACCGCTCCCCTGCCCCGGGATGCCGCGGGCAGGGCGCTGGCGCAAAAATATGGCTTTGCCCCGGACGGCAGCCAGCTGGTGCGCCGCCGCGTGCCCGACCTGTCCGCCGTGCAGCTCTGCCATGCGTTTTTGACCGCACGGCTCGCCCCCGGCGGGCTGTACGTGGATGCCACCTGCGGCAACGGCCACGACACGCAGTTCCTGTGTACGCTGGCAGGCCCGGCAGGACGCGTGCTGGGGCTGGATATTCAACAACAGGCCGTTGATAACACAAACGCGCGGCTGGCAGCGGCAGGCTATGGCGCAGTGGGGCGTGCGGTGCTGCACGACCACGCCCGCCTGGCTGAGCTGGTGCAGCCCGGCACGGCGGACTGCGTGCTGTTCAACTTCGGCTGGCTGCCGGGTGCGGAGCATGATGTGCATTCCACGGCGGACGGCAGTGTGCCCGCCCTGCGTGCGGCGCTGGAGGCTCTGCGCCCCGGCGGCGTACTGGCCGCGGTGCTCTACAGCGGAAAGGTCATCGGTGACGCCGAGAAGCAGGCCGCGCTGGCGTTTTTTAAGGTCCTGCCGCTGACGCGCTATACCGTGCTGGTCTGCGAGTTTGCAAACTGGGCGCAGACAGCGCCGCTGCCGTGCTTTGTGATCAAAAAGTAAAGGCTGTACGTTAAGGCAAGCGGGCAGAGCCCGCGCAAAAAGGCGCCCCTTACAGGGGAGCTGGCCGAACCTGCGAGGCCTGAGGGGCTTTGCCCGTTCGCCGCAATAACAAAGGATACCCCCGTCAGGCGCACATACCTGACGGGGGTATCTTTATTCTATAAACAGAATTTATGCCTTGACCTCCGGTGCGCCGCCGCCCAGCTTGGGGATGGGGCAATGGAGGATATACCATGCAAACAGCACGGACGAGATGCTCCAGGTCAGCGGATAGGCCCAGAACACAACGCCGATGTCGCGGATGAAGTGCAGCGTGACCGTGATGTAGGTGATGCGCAGCAGGCACCAGACCGCCAGCATGACCATCATCGGCACGACGGGGCGGCCCAGACCGCGCAGGATGCCCGCGCAGCAATGGCTGAACGCCAGCAGGCAGTAGAACAGCGTGATGGTGTGGGCCTGCCGCACGCCGAACGCAATGACGTCGGCCTCGCGGCTGAAAGCGCCGATGAGCCACGGCGACGCAGCGTAGATGGTGGCGCCGACGACCTCGGCCATGAGCACCGAGCACAGACACCCAAACTTCATGCCCTTCTTCACGCGGTCCGGCTGGCCCGCGCCGACGTTCTGGCTGACGAACGTCGCCAGTGCCATGGCAAAGCAGGTCACGGGCAGGAAGGCGAAGCCCTCCACCTTGCTGTACGCGCCGCACCCGGCCATGGCCTGTGCACCGAACGAGTTGATGTTGGACTGCACAATGACGTTGGCAATCGAGATGACCGAGTTCTGGATGCCGGACGGCAAACCCTGCACGATGACAGCCTTTAGCGACGGACCGTCAAATTTTACCTCGCGCCAATGTACGGCCCACGCCTCTTGGGAGCGCGTCAGCTTGGCAAATGCCAGAACGGCGCTGACCGTCTGGGAGGCAATCGTTGCGAACGCCGCCGCGGCCACGCCCATGCGCAGCCAGCCGACGAGGATCAGATCGAGCACGATGTTGATGAGAGAGGCAGCAATTAAATACCGCATCGGGCTCTTACTGTCGCCGACGGATTGCAGAATGCTTGCACCTACGTTGTACATGACAACGGCAATTGAGCCGATGAAGTACATGCGGAAGTAGGCGATGGAGTTGACGAGCACGTCGTCCGGCGTGCCCATCCAGCGCAGGATCTGCGGCGTTAAGATCACGCCGATCACCGTCAGCCCGACACCGGCCACCAGGCCCAGCGCCACGGTGGTGTGGATCGTGCGGCGCATTCTGTCCCAGTCCTTGGCGCCGAAATACCGCGCGACCACGACGCCCGCGCCCAACGATACACCGTTGACAAAGCCGGTCAGCAGAAAAATCAGGCTGCCTGACGAGCCGACAGCGGCGAGCGCCTCGCCGCCCAGAAAGTTGCCGACGATCAGCGAGTCGGCGGCATTATACAGCTGCTGGAACAGGTTGCTGATAAAAATCGGCAGCGCAAACAGCAGCATTCCCCTGGCAACACTGCCCTGGGTCAGGGTCGTTTTTTGTTTTGTTTCCATAGTTTGCTTTCTCTATACCCATATCCTGAGCGGCAGAGTGCGGGCACCTATAGAATGCGCCCCTACGGGTGTGATTCGTAGGGGCGGATTCCATATCCGCCCGCAAAGTGCCGTATGTTTACACCAATACGTCCTTGATCAATAAGCTCAGCCCGCCGGTTGCCGAATGGATAAACTCCACGGCGTCGTCCGAGCTGCACAGCTCGGCGGGAATCCTGATCTCAATGCCGGACTCGGTCTTGAAGCTGCGGCTTTCCAGTTTTTTGATGCGCGCGGGGGTCACGGTCACGCGGTCATTCTCCTGCACGCCAGTCTCGGCCAGCGCCTCTTCAAACCTGGGGGCGGCCAGGGGAAAATTCTCCCGGATGCGCTCGCGCACGTCCTCGACGGAGATCTGGTTGTCCACGGCCTGGTTGCGCACCAGCAGCTCGACGGCAGTCTCGGTGCCGCCGTCAAACGGGGGCACATCGTCCAGCGCCTCCGGCTCGGGGTAGGCCTCCTTCACGGCGGCCACGGCGGTCTCGCAGACGGCCTTGAGCTTGGCTTTCTCCTGCAAAGCCTCCGTGCAGCCGAACACGCGGGTGGACAGATAAAAGTCCTTCCTGTCGTCCAGCGTGAACTTCTTCTCAATCAAACGCACCGTGCCGTTGGCGCGGTCAATGAGCGCGGCTTCGTCGGCCTTGGGCGTGCCGGGCAGCAGCGTGCGCTGCGGCACCATGCTGCTGAACCGGCCATTGCCCATCAGCTCGGTGTGGTGGGTGTAGCCGGGGCGGTAGTTGAGCTTGAGCACGCCGTAGAACGGCACGCCGTCGGCGGTAAAGTCCACGACGGCCAGATCGCCCGCCGGGATGGCCTGATATTGCAGCATCTGCTCAAAGATGACGCCCGCAATGCGGCGGGACAGGTCGATGAAATCCTGATTCTGCGCCATCTCCGCGGCAAAAGCGGAGTCCGGCAGGAACCGGCAGTTCTTTACCTCGTCGCTGGCGAACGCGCGTTCAAGCGTGGCGGTGTAATACTCGTACAGGTCAGCGTCCATGTCCATGGCGCGGTCCGACAGAACCGGCTCCGATGCGCCGGGGTCCAGCAGATGCAGAACGACCTGATTGATTTTGACTTCCATAGAATGATAGCTCCTTAAAAATGGCAATATAAAATACTATACCACGATTTTCCGGGTTTGACCAGCGGCAGCCCCGGGCAAAATAGTGACGAAAGAGGTGATTTGTATGAACAAGGCCGAAAAAGAAACGCTGCTGCGCCGCACCGCACCCAGCCGCCAGAAGCAGGCACAGGAATATCTGCAGGGCCGCAGCCCCGGCGCGATGCAGCGCTACGCCCCCGACGCCCACGCCGACCCGGAACAGGGCTGGGTGGAGAGTGAGGAGACGGTGAAAGAGCTGGTAAAGTGGCGGGAGGAGGCAATTTATTGAGGGCGGCTTCCCCCTTGGGGGAAGCTGTCAGCGGCCCCGACCACTGACTGATGAGGGGCAGGTGCGCCAGTATAGCCCGTTTGCCGAATGGCCGCACGGTAGGGGCCGGGCATGCCCGGCCCGCGGCCTTCCCACAGACGCGATTTTGCCTTTTTGCTGAGGGCCGGACATGTCCGGCCCCTACGTGGCGGCATTCCTTATAAAAGGCAGCTATGGTGAGCTTACCCCTCATCCGGCCCTGCGGGGCCACCTTCAGTCTACGCGCCAAGAGCCGTCTACGGCGGTTGCGCTCCGACACGCGCCTGCGGGCGCAGCCCCTCGGGGGAAGGCTTTAGGACTGTGCCGTCAGCTTGCTGTTGGCCTTGCGGGTGAAGCGCTCGTTGTCTACAATATACCGCTCATGGGTCGCGGCGGCGATTTCGGTCACGTCGTCGTAGACGCGGGCGGTGAAGTGCAGGCGGCGGTCCTCGACGGCGGTCAGCTCGCAGTCGCAGTGTACGACCATGCCCACGGGCGTGGGGGCTGTGTGGGCCAGCGTCAGCGCCGTGCCGACGGTGCCCTGGTCAAGCTCCAGCTCTGCTGCAACGGACTGCCAGCAGGCCCTTTCGATCAGAGCCGCCACGGCGGGTGTGGCCAGCACGGGCAGCTCACCGCTGCCCATGGCCAGCGCGGTGTTTTCGGTGGTGACACGCAGCGCCGCGTGTCCTTTGATGCCGGGGGTCAGCATATAACATTCTCCTAAATTGGTTTTTTATTTATAATATAGCATACTTTCAGGTAAAAAGATAGTAGGGGCCGGGCATGCCCGGCCCGCGTTTGTAAGGCGGACAGCCGTTTGCATGAAAGCTGCGGGCCGCACATGTGCGGCCCCTACATGGCGGTCCCCACGAACAAAGCGACAAATTTTTCCCAGCATCTTGCACTTTCCCCTCAAGTCCGCTATACTATTAAGGATAAGCAAGGGAGGCTGTAGCGTTTGAAGATAAACCGGCGGTCTCCCCTTTTTTTTGCGGCCATTATGAGGAGGATTTCATTCATGGCAGAAAAAATCGATTACTCGAAAGGCATCTATGATGCCAAACAGCTGGGCACGCCCAAGCTGTTGATCCTCGGCGCACAGCACATGTTTGCAATGTTCGGCGCAACCGTGCTGGTGCCCCTGCTGACCGGCCTGAGCGTCAGCACCACACTGCTCTGCGCAGGTCTGGGCACGCTGCTGTTCCACTTCCTGTGCAAGGGCAAGGTGCCCGCGTTCCTGGGCTCCAGCTTTGCGTATCTGGGCGGCTTCACCATCGTGACGAACGGCGGTGCCAACCCCGAGAACCTGCCCTACGCCTGCGCGGCTGTGGCGCTGTCCGGCCTGGTCTACGTGCTGTTCAGCGGCCTGATCACCGCGTTCGGCATCCGCAAGATGATGAAGTTCTTCCCGCCTGTTGTCACGGGCCCCATCATCATCGCCATCGGCCTGATCCTTGCCCCCAGCGCCATCAACAACTGCCAGAGCAACTGGCTGCTGGCCTTTGTGGCGCTGGCTACCGTCATCGTCTGCAACATCTGGGGCAAGGGCATGGTCAAGATCCTGCCCATCCTGATCGGTGTGCTGGTCTCCTACGCGGTTGCGCTTGTGACCGGCGCTGTTGACTTCCAGACCATCGGTGCGGCGGCCTGGTTCGGCATCCCCCTGCATAAGGATTCCATGGGTCTGTTCGCTATTGACGGCAGCGAGACCTTCATCAGCGCTGTGTTCACCATCGTGCCCATCGCGCTGGCAACCATGATGGAGCATATCGGCGACATCGCCGCTATCTCCGCCACCACCGGCAAGAACTACATCCGTGACCCGGGCCTGAACAAGACCCTGCTGGGCGACGGTCTGGCTACCGCCATGGCCGGTCTGCTGGGCGGCCCCGCCAACACAACCTACGGCGAGAACACCGGCGTCCTGGCCCTGACGAAGATTTACGATCCCCTCGTCATCCGCATTGCCGCTGTGTTTGCGATGATCCTGAGCTTCTGCCCGAAGTTTGAGGCCATCATCAACACGATCCCCTCCGGCATCGTCGGCGGCATCAGCTTTGTGCTGTACGGCATGATCTCCGCCATCGGCGTGCGCAACGT
>ERZ773239.539-NODE-539-length-38796-cov-9.210242_pt1 | contig 38796 bp, 26 predicted proteins | sample MGYA00580521_ERZ773239 | MGnify/ENA primary metagenome ERZ773239 (study PRJEB29015, sample SAMEA2737801) | human gut metagenome | biome: human gut; feature: human-associated habitat; material: faeces | place: China | collected 2012 ... | reverse complement strand
TCGCGCCCTGTCCCCGTCCCGGCTTACACCAGATGTCGGGCTCTCTGTGCGGATATTGGGCGGTACTTTTCCCGGTCATCGCTTTTATCAGCTAAAGCATAGCACCATTTTGGGGCCGTGTCAAGCGTTTTTGGGTAGTTTTAGCTAACAGACCGTTTGGATTTTATTTTGCCTAAAATCCACCTTTTTATAGGGTTTTATCTTGTTTTGGGCGTTTTGGCATGGTACAATAAACCGCAGAGCATTATTTATTAACGGAGGAATCACCTTTTTATGTTAGAGCTTCGTCATGTCGGCTTTGAGACCGACGACAATAAAGAGATTCTGCGGGATGTCAGCCTGACTGTGCAGGACCGTTTTGTGGCCATCACCGGCCCCAACGGCGGCGGCAAATCCACGCTGGCCAAAGTCATTGCCGGTATCTACCAGCCCACCAGCGGCCAAATTTTGCTGGACGGCGTGGACATTACCCACATGTCCATCACCGACCGCGCCAACCTGGGCCTGAGTTACGCCTTCCAGCAGCCGGTGCGCTTCAAGGGGCTGCGGGTCAAGGACCTGCTGAGCCTGGCCGCCGGCAAAAATACCAGCGTCAACGAGGCCTGCAGCTATCTGAGCGAGGTCGGTCTGTGCGCCCGTGATGGTAATGGTTTTCACAAACACCCGTCCCGCAAAAATCGAAACCGGGATCTGGGCCAGCGGGCTGTTGCCCGGCATTGCGCGGCAGCGCAGATGCAGCGTGTATGCGCCGCCCTGCTCAACCATCACACAAAACGCAGTGGTGCGGCGGTAACCATTATCAATCGCGGCCGGGTCAATGCTTACGCCTCCATGTAATGTCAGGGGTTGGCCGTTCTGCGCCGCCTGCTGCATATCCTGCTCGGCCATCGCTTCCAACTGGGCATCCAACGCCGTGGTGCGGCCAATGCTGCGGCGGAACGCAGGTGTTTGCAGCAAAAAGCGGCAGATATTCGCCGCGCTGCGCTGCAGCTCGCCCCGGATCAGCCGTCCCTTTGTCAAAGCAACGGCCAGATCATCGCTGCCGGAGTTATGCTCCGGGTCCGTCACAACCATGAACACATCATTCTGGGCGCGAACCATCGCAGCCACATGCTTGGTGCTGCCTGCGCCGTCGCGGTCATTGCCCTCGGCCCACCAGTCACTCATCACAATGCCGGTGTAACACCATTGGCCGCGCAAAATTGTTGTAACAAGGTCATAATTGCTGGCCGTCCAGTAACCGTTCAGCGGGTTATAGGATGTCATAATGGAGCGGGCATGCCCCTCTTTGACGGCAATTTCAAAGCCGCGCAGATAGATTTCCCGCAAAGCACGTTCCGATACAACCGATTCAACGAAGTGACGCCGGTGCTCCTGATTGTTCGTTGCAAAATGTTTGATGGTTCCGGTTACACCCCAGCGGTGCATCCCGCGCAGCTGAGCACAGGCCATTTTGCCGGTCAGCAGCGGATCTTCCGAGAAATACTCGAAGTTGCGGCCGTTCAGCGGATGGCGGTGAATGTTGATGCCAGGGCCAAGCAGCGTATCCACATGGTTTTTGCGCAGCTCCAGCCCTTCCATCGAGTAGAGTTCCTCGCTTAATCCCTCGTTGAAAGTCGCGGCCAGGCAGGTGCCATTAGGCATGGCAAAAGCAACGGTGCCGCAGTCCATACGGATACCGCTCGGCCCGTCCGAACAGCAGGCGACAGGCAGCCCATAGCGCTGCAAAGCATCGCTGACGCCTCCGATTGCCCCAGCTGTCCCCGGCGTAACGCGCGGAGAGTTCATCCCCTCGCCCCGGACAATGGTGCAAAGCTCCTCATCGCTGAACTGTGCCACAAAGTCTGCCATCGCAGTGGTACCATCGGCCACATCCCGCAGGCGGATGCCTTTGTCGCCAGTCTGGAGCCATTCCCGCGGCAGGCGGGCGGCGCGGCGGGGCTCGGGCCGTTCTTCCTCGGTGGGTACGGGTTCCCATGCTGGGGTTCCATCCGCACCAGGGCGCAGGCGTTCAAAGGCTACAGCCGGAGCAGCTGCAGATTCCAACTGTTCCACCACCATCAACGGTAGTGTGACCGCAAAAGCTTCTTCCGCACTTCGCACATCAGTGCCAAGGCTGAAGCGATACTCGCCTGCTTCCAGCACAAAGGCAGACTTGTGCCCGGTCACACCGCTGTCATCATAGCTAGCAAAGTTACGCCACGGGGCTTTCAGTGTCAGGGTCTGGCTCTCCCCATGGGCCAGCGTTCTGGTTTTTGCAAAGGCGCACAGCACTTTGGACGGTTTCCCCAGCCGCCCCTGCGGCGCGGTGCAGTAGAGCTGCACAACTTCCTTGCCGGGGCAGCTGCCGGTATTTTGGACGGCAGCAAAGGCGGTAATGCCATCGGCTGTTTCATCTGCGCTCAACAGCCGAACTTCAAATTTTGTATAGGAAAGGCCAAAGCCAAAGGGATAAAGCACCTTTTCCGGTGCAAACGTTTCAAAATAGCGGTAGCCGACGTAAATATCTTCGGCATAGATGTTGCGGTCATCCGCCCCGTAATGGTCAGCCGCCGGATAATCTGCCGGGGTGCAGGCGATGGTATCAGGCAGTTTGCCGCAGGGGTTGACGGTACCGTTCAGCACATCCAGCACACCGCGGCAGCCTTCCTGCCCGCCCTGCCAGATGTACGCCACCGCGCCGGGGTTGTATCGCATGACCCACTGCATATCAATGATATTGCCAACATTCAGCAGCACCACAGATTTTTTGAAATGACGGCAAACTAGCGCCAGCATATTTTCCTCGCCCTCGGTCAGCAGAAAGCTGCCGGGAGTATTGCTATTGTCCTGGTCTTCCCCTGCCGTGCGACCGATGACAATAAACGCCGTTTCGGCACGCTGGGCCGCAGCGCGGACAAAGTCTTCATCCAGCGGCATTTCCGGCTGAAACCACGGTTCCTGTGCCCAGCCGGTTCCCATCTCGTAAGGGTGTTCCGCCAGCCATGCTGCATAGCGGGCCTGCACCTCGGCATCCAGCTGGTAGCCGTCCGGACCGCCCAGCACTTCGGGCAGGTTCGGCACATGGGCGGTGTTCACCAGCCCGCCGGACCCTGTGCCGCTTTGGTAGTAGTGAAATTGCGCGTACCCAAATAAAGCCGCTCTGCCACCGGAAACCAGTGGTAAGACAGCCTCATTTTTCAGCAGAACAATACCCTCTACCACAGCCTGGCGAGCCAGCGCTGCATAACGGGACATTTCCAACATTGTATTTTTCATCATACTGAAACTCCGATCCTAATGGATTGTAAATTCCAGCGCCACACTTAGTTATAATACACTATTTTCAGGATTTAGCAAGAAGTTCCTACGCGAGAAAGAAAGTTTTATTTGTCTTTGAAAAAAGTAAAAAGTTTTATGAAGCCAGAAAGTTTCTATTCGCCATTCTTTGAACTGTTTTCTTTTTGCGGCCGAGTTTGTATGCGGGGCAAAGCAAAGCGGGATCAGAGTTTTTTCTTGGAACAGGGTTCAGAAAATTTCCAACATATCATTTATTAAAAAGACTAATATAGTTCATTTTTTTTCCTCTGCTTTTCCTTTTCTTATCTACAAACATCTTTTTATTTGCTTCCCAGTTTTACGGCAACAGTTTTGTAGACTTCGGTACCTGTTGCTATACCTATAACTCCAGCATTGTCGCTGTTGCTAAAAGTTCTATTGCAGCTGTTCTGTTTTCGCCTATTTCAAAACGTTTCATTTGTCTTTTTTTCTTGCTTCCTCATAAAGCAGCATCCCATACCGGAGATTTTTACCGCACATTTTTTCAGGAATCGCTTTCTCGCGCTGCCTGTCTGCTCGCTTCTCTGGAATTAAGCAGAGATTTTTACCGAGAAAATTTTGGTGTCGTAAAGTCCATCTACTCCACCCTATCATCCTTTTTCTTCACATTCTGCTTTATAATAGGTTGGTTTTTAGCCACCTTTTCTTTGCCGCTTCCTTTCCCTCCATCATCCCGTTCTGTCCAACACTTTTTCGGACATTTCTTCCGTGATTTTTAATTTTTTTCGCGTTAATAATCTCTTTTAAGTATCGTTGATTTCACTATTTGTTCCGCATTTTGTCTCGTATCATCGTCGATTTGTTTGCAACTATTATCTGATTTTTTTCTCCGTAAATTTCTCCGTTTATATATTTTTCTTTTTTCTCCTCTTGCATATTTTGGTCTTTCTCAATGTATATTCGGCATGTTTCTTTCGCGTATTTTCTCTTCTTTGTCTTCCTATCAAGGTCAAAAACTGTGCTTTTTGACTTTTCTGAACATAAAAAGTGATTTTTCCCCGCCCCTATTTTATAAAGCCTGATTGTTGCCCCCAAAGCCGAGGTTTTTACGGCGATTTTTTTGCAGCCTCCAAAGGAAGTACCGTGCTGCTTTGTGCATTACCAAATGTTCTTATCCAAGACTTCTTTTATCCTGAGGTTCTTACGCCGTAAAAAATAGTACCCTCATCTTTCTTCTCTCGTACTCCCTCGTCACCCACCTTCTCCTAATACAGAGGTTTTTAACGTACTTTTCTACGATCCCATACAAAACGGTAACCTCTGCTCTTTTTCTTTTCTGCTTTCTCACGCTTCGCCAAGCAGAGGTTCTTACCGAGAAAATTTTATCTATTTTATCTATTTTTCTGCTTGCAGAGGGCATTTCCTTCCATCCAGAGATTTCTACCGTACCAATTTCCAGTCAAATTCTTTTGCAAACGGAGATTCTTACCGCAAAAAACGGCCTTTGCGCCTCTCCCCTGCTGCTTAAGTTAAAGGAATTACCTGCTATAAAAGCTAACCAGAGGTTTTTACCGCAAAAAAGTCCTTCTGTCTGCCTCTTCATGTTTCGCCCACAGCCATTTTCCCGCCGTTTTCAGGTGCTATCGGGATGATCTTGTCGTTTCGATTGCTTCTTACAGGTTGCCAGCCTGTTCCTTATGCCCGTTCACGCAACACGGTAACAGAGATTTTTTCATTGTATAACAGAGATTCTTTCCATGCAAAATAGAGGAAACAACCTCTGCCGCCAAAAGAAAAAATCTCCGCCATTCTATGAAAGAACCTCCGTTATCACCAGAAGAAACCTCTGTTGTGGAGGGAAAGAACCTCTGTTTCTTCTATAATATAATAAAGTATAAGATATAAATTTATAAATATATAATTCTAAAGAAAAAGAAGAACAAAAGGGTGATTGCTCATAAAACAACGGAATCGATGCCCGCATAGCGGAGCGAACACGAATGCGGGCCATAAGAAGAAAAGCCATACGAAAAATGCGCCGTTCTGTCTGTGCATACCCAATTTCAAAGGCTCTAAATTATAATATCTCCCCCAAAGAGTGTATCCTCTGGAGGAGATAACAGAAAATGTATAACTTCTACAGCTTCTTTATCCTGCACTGCGTCCGGTATCATCACATGGTATCGGCATGATAATATCGATCTGAAACAGCTTATCCTGCGTGGAGATGGAAAAACTGCCGTTATATTTTTCTACAATGTGGCGGACGCTCATTATGCCATAGCCATGGGAATCTTTGTCCGCTTTTGTGGTTACGGGCAGGCCGTCCTTGAATTGAAGAGAATCCTCAAAGTGGTTCTCGGCATGGATGGTCAACATGCGGTTGACTGTCCGCACGGAAAGGTGAATGAACCGCATTTCGGGCGGCTGCAGGGATTCGCATTCAATGGCGTTGTCCAGAATATTTCCGAACAGCGAGAAAATGTCCATCGTTTCCATAAAGGCCACGCCGCTGCCATCGGCAATGCAGGTGAACTGTATATTGTGGGATGCGCAGTGCAGACGCTTATCGGTCAGAACAATGTCCAGCGTTTCGTTGCCTGTGCGCACGGCGCTGTTGTAGATGGACACCGAGCGTTCCAGATCGTCCAAGTATGCCGGATCGACCTGGCCCGTTGTGCGCAGGTTGCGGATCTGGTGCTTTAAGTCATGGCATTTGATGTTGATGGCGTCAATATTTTCTTTCACCAGCTGGTATTGCTTCTGCTCTTCGACCCAAAGCTTTTTCATCGTGCTGATCTCTACGCGGTCCTTGGCGGCGGCCAGCATCTGAACCTGCAAAAGCAGCATAAATATGTAAAAAATAATCTCGCCAATGTTCAAAAGATTATAAAAGAAGATGTTGTACTGGGAGATTGCACCGCTCTCAAAATAAAAAATCGGCGTCAGCATACAGTCCAGCAGCAAGAACAGCAGCGCGTTCTGCATGGGGATCTCGCTGTCCCCCAGAGCGTGCATCTTTTTGCCTACGGTGAAATAGATAAACAGATATACCGCCAAAAAGCAGGTGATATATAAAAGGATATGGGAGGGCGTGCGCTCAGTAAAATAAGGAACAAGGCTGCTGTTCAACCGGCAAATGGAGGCAATAACGAGGAACAGCCGGTCGGAAATGTACCATGTTGCAAACCCGGAGCTGAAATAAAACAGCACGTTGGACAGCTTTTCCTTAAAACAGCACAACAGCCCGCCGATCATTAAAAGGAGAAGAATGGCCGAATAGAACGCTTCCACTGCAATATTGCCGCCATAGGTGTGGGCAAAGAAAAAGCAGAGTAGCCGGATCGGCACAAGCCAGGCAATGGCCCAGCGCACAAAATGCGGGCGCCGGCTGCAGCGAAAGATAAACGGAAGGGTCGCCAGCAAAAACGCCACGAAAATATCCCAAAACTTTACATTAAAAAGGAACCTGCGGATAAAGGCAAGAGATACCACAAAAACTCACCCCGGCTTTCAAGAGGTCTTGTTCAGGTAGGCAATCACACGGTCACAGAACGCCTTGCGTTTGCGCTGGCTGATGGGCAGCTTGGTGCTGCCAACGATGACTTCTGTTTTGGATACCGATGTGATATGCTGCATGTTGACGAGATGTGCGCTGCTGCACCGCGCAAAATTGTAAGTGTCCAGTTCAGCCTCCACATCCGAAAGTTTGCCCCAGGCTTCAATGCGGCCCATGTCCGTGTGGTACAGGAGCAGGTGGTCCTGTATCTCTACATAATATATTTGGGAAATGCGCATCCGGCGTATGGTGCCCGCCGCCTGTAAGATGACCTCTTTTTCATCCCGCACAGGCAGGTTGCGCAGCGCGCGGAGCATCATGGAAGAAAAGCGGTAGTAATTGATGGGCTTGATGACAAAATCCAGCGCGTCAACTTCGTACCCATTGATGGCATACTGCTCCATGTTCGTGATGAACACCAGCGCTACCACGGGGTCCGCAGCGCGCAGCTGGTGGGCGGTCTCAATGCCGTTGATGCCCGGCAGCTCAATATCCATAAAGATAAGGTCGGCATCCATATGATAATTGTCCATAAAATCGGATGGATTGTCATAGGCCGTGATGGAAAAGCTCTGCCCCTGTTCCCGCTCATATTTCCGCAGGCACTCAATGAGCGTATCGCGGTCTGCGGGATCGTCTTCCAGTATTTTGATTCGTACCATACGGAGCCCTCCTGATCCATTATTACTGCCAGTATAGCACAGCTTTTGCCGGAATTTCAATCGGCTGTTTCCCGCGTTCGGTTGCTGCAGAACGATACATTGGCGTGCATTGCGCATTTTGTACAAATCGAATCCAACGTGATTGTACACATTAACATGTTATCTCCCGAGTCGTTGCAATTCTTTTGTCACTTTTGCATCACTTACGAAATAAAACCATGCACATGGGGAAAAAATGTGCCCGCGGATAGAAAGGATGGTATAGTAAGTACAACGAACCTGGACAAACGATGTGCAGGAATCAAAGATAAGGAGAAAAACAGATGAAAAGATCCAAACTCTGGTCAGGTCTTACCTCTACGTCCGCAGCTTTGCTTGTGGTCGGCCTGATTGGTCAGAACCTTGCCGCGGCCAATGCAAGCTACATCAACACCGCGCTGGGCACCACGACCACCAAGGTCGTCCAGACGGGCGAAGTTGGCGACACGACCTACTTCAAGAGCCAGTTTGGCGATTTTGACGACCCCGATGCACAGGCAGCCGCCATTGCCGCTGCGCTGGAACAGAACGTCAACGAGATGCGCGAGGGTGCGGCCCTGCTGCGCAACGAGAACAACACCCTGCCGTTGACGAACGCCACCCGCATTTCTGTGTTCGGCCACGCTGCCGTTGACCCCGCTTACCAGGCAAACTCCGCCGGCAACAAGGTTACGAACGGCGCGCTGAACTCCATTGACCTCAAGACCGCGCTGGAAGCCCAGGGCTTTGAGGTCAACCCCCAGCTGTGGGATGGCATTGCCGCAGGCACCGCCACCCGCGCACAAGGCGAGGCCCCGCAGTTCGGCGGCGGCTACTCCGTTACCGGCACGGCAACGAACACAGAGGAAAATAAGGCGTTCTATCAGGGCCTAGCCAACACCTGGGCCAATGATTACAAAGATGCCGCCATCGTTGTGTTTGCCCGTGAGGGCGGCGAAGGTCATGACCTGCTGATGGACGATGTGGACACCGATGGTTCCACCATCAGCAGCCTGGCCCTGCACAAGGACGAGCGCGACCTGCTGGAAATGGTCCGCAAAGACTTTGACAAGGTCATCGTTCTGCTGAACAGCCCCTACCAGATGGAAGTGCAGGATATTATCCCCTATGCGGACTCCATCCTGTTCATTGGTTACCCGGGCCATCAGGGCTTCACGGGCGTGGCCGAGATCCTGAAAGGTACGGTCAATCCCTCCGGCCATCTGACCGATACTTACGCGACCGATTCCCTCTCCTCACCTGCCGCTGTAAACTCCGGCACCCGTACCCCGCAGTTTGCCAACGTGGCCGAGATCAACGCCACGATCGGTGAGGATGAGAACGCTGAGTACATGTCCTTCCAGGCCGAAGGCATCTACATTGGCTACCGTTACTATGAGACCCGTTACGCCGATGCCGTTATGGGCCAGGGCAACGCTACCGCTCCTGTTGGCGCACTGGAAGGCGCTTCTTCCTGGAATTACGCCGATGAAGTGCAGTACCCGTTTGGTTATGGCCTGTCCTACACCACGTTTGACCAGAAGCTGGACAGCGTGGATGTGGGCGAGGACGAGATCACCGCGAAAGTTACCGTGACGAACACCGGCGATATGGCCGGTAAGTCCGTTGTGCAGCTGTACGCACAGACCCCTTACGGCGATTACGAGCGCCAGCACGGCGTTGAGAAATCCGCCATCCAGCTGGCAGGCTTCGGCAAAACACAGGAACTGGCCCCCGGTGCTTCCGAAACAGTCACCATCACGGTGGACAAGTACCTGCTGGCCAGCTATGATACCACCGCCCATGACGGCGCAGGCGGCTACATCCTGTCCGATGGCGATTACTACCTGGCCATTGGCGAAGATTCCCATGATGCACTGAACAATGTTCTGGCCGCCGAAGGTTACACCGCAGCCAACGGCATGACTGCCGAGGGCACTGCCGCCAAGACCTACAGCTTCAAGCAGAGCTTTGACGATGACAAGTACCGCACCGGCGAGAACGGCGCTATCGTTTCCAACCAGTTTGCGGATGCCGACCTGAACTACTGGGTCGATGGTGCAGGCACTTACCTGTCCCGCAGCGACTGGGAGGCTACCTACCCGGTCGAGCAGACCACCGTGGAAGCCACGCCGGAAATGATGAATATACTGGCTGGCGAATGGTACGAGAAACCCGAAGGAGCACCGAGCTATTCGGAAGTTGCTGCCAACTTCGGCGTTGATTCCGGCCTGAACCTTGCCATGATGAAGGATGTTCCCCTGTCTGACCACGAAACCTGGCTGAAATTCATCTATCAGCTCCAGCCCGAAGATCTGCCCAATGCCACCGCTGAGAGCTTCCAGTCCCCCGCTGTTGGCGACCTGAGCCCGGCCTTTGCCGTCGGCGATGGCTGCGACAGCGTTGGCGGTACCTATCCCCTGACCGTTGAGTTCAACGGCGAGCAGGTCAACCCCGTTACCACCCGCTACTGCTCCAACGTTATCCTGGCCGGTACCTTCAACGCCGACCTGTACGCTGGCCGCGGCACCATGATGGGCGAGGATGGCATGTGGTCCGGCTACATGATCAACTACAACCTCGGCAACGACCTGCACCGCACCCCGTTCGGCGGCCGTAACTTTGAGTATATGTCCGAATGCCCCATCCTGAACTACCTGGCAGGCGCTGTGGAAGTGGAAGCCATGGAGAAAACCGGCTCCCACGCTGGCCCCAAGCACTTTGTCGGCAACGACCAGGAATTCTACCGCGAAGGTCTTGTCTGCTTCTTCAATGAACAGGCGTTCCGCGAGGGCAACCTGAAAGCCTTTGAGGGCAGCATCCGTGTGGCCAACGCAGGCGGCCTGATGCAATCCTTCGAGCGTCTGGGCCTGAAGTGGTACTCCGCCAGCTATGCCCTGAACACCACGATCCTGCGCAACGAGTGGGGTTGGAACGGTGCCATTGATACCGACGCTGCCCCCTGCTTTGACGAGTATGTGGACGGCGGCTACAAGAACCATGCAGCCGAAGTTCTGGATGCAGGCACGCAGGAATGGTGCCTGGACGGTGTCGGTGGCCACGGTCAGTGGATCCTGCAGAAAGCAAAGGATACCGATGACGGCCACCTGCTGGAGCTGCTGACCGAAGCCGCTATCAGCTGGGAGTACGCCATCAGCCGCTCGGTCGTTACCAACGGCACGGCATCCAACTCCGCCATTGAACATGTTACACCGTATTGGCAGACCGCCATCACCGCCGAAATCGCCGTTACCGGCATCCTGACCGCCGTATTCTTTGTCCTGCTGGTTCTGAGCAAGACCAAGAAAAAGGCCAAGAAACAGTAAGAAAGGAGCGAGCATTGTGAAAAACAAAGCGTTTGGCTTTTATACCGCCGCACTGACCCTGATTTTGACCGCTGCAACGCTGGTTGCTGTGCTGATTTACGGCTCCAAGGGCGGCATGGTCAACAGCCTGGTCCCCATTGCCCTGGGCGCAGCCGCCGTTTGCGAGGTCTCTCTCCTCTTCGGTGAGAAAGTCTGGACTGATTTTACCGGCATCATTGCCGCCACCCTGCTGGCTTACGCCATGATGACAGTTCTTTCCGATGGTATCTGGAACATTGCCGAAGCGTTCAACGGCATCAAGATGGTTGGCATGCCGGAACTGTCCGGTATGAACATCACGATGGCTGTGCTGAACCTGGTCGCCATCGTTACCGCCATCATCACCAACTTTGCGCAGAAAAGTAAGTAAGCCGCAATAGGCTCCGTACTTACAAGCCGTCCGGGGCATGCGTCCCGGACGGTTTTTCTTTGGTAATACCTGCAACATTCCGAAAGGCAGCACAACATGAAAGCAACAAGTTTTAACACCGGCTGGACCTGCCGCCATTTGGGCAACTCCGCCCCCGGCACGCCCGTTACCCTCCCCCACGATGCCATGCTGGCCGAGGAGCGCAGCCAGACCTCGGCAGGCGGCACCAACACAGGCTGGTTTGCGGGGTACGATTATCTGTATGAAAAGCACTTCACCCCCGATGCCGCGCAGGCGGCGCAGTGCGCAGTGCTGGAATTTGAGGGCGTTTACCATAACGCCGAAGTACACCTGAACGGTGAGAAAATCGCATCTTGCCCCTATGGCTACAGTGATTTTTACGCGGACCTTACGGGCAAACTGCTGCCCGGCCGGGACAATGTGCTAGAAGTTATTGCCCACAATGCGGATCAGCCTAACTCCCGCTGGTATTCCGGCGCGGGAATCTACCGCCCCGTCACCCTGTGGACTGCCCCCGCACGGCACATCCTGCCCGATGGTGTGCAGGTCCGCACGCTGAGCATTGACCCCGCGGAGGTGGAAGTGACCGTGCAGACAACAGCCAGCGGCGCGGTGGCGGTTGCCATCCTGGATGATGAGCAGACCGTGGCCACAGCGCAGGCAGAATCCAACGGTAAAGCTGTTCTGCGGGTGCAGATCCCCAATGCCAAACTTTGGAGCCCCGATTCCCCTGCACTCTACCGCTGCCGAGCCATGTTTGGCGATGACTGCGCCGAGACGACATTCGGTGTGCGGACCCTTTCCTGGGGCGATGACGGATTTTTGCTCAACGGCAAGCGGGTCATCCTGCTCGGTGCCTGTGTCCACCACGACCACGGCGTTCTGGGTGCCTGTTGTTACCCCGAAGCGGAGGAACGCAAAGTCCGGCTGCTGCAAAAGGTGGGCTACAACGCTGTGCGCTGTGCCCATAACCCCTGTTCCAAGGCATTTTTGGATGCCTGCGACCGGTTGGGTATGCTGGTCATGGATGAATACGCCGATATGTGGTACATCCACAAGACCCAATATGACTATGCGAGCTACCTGCCCGACCGCTGGCGGCAGGATCTGGAATCCCTTGTCCGCAAGGACTACAGCCATCCGTCAGTGATCATGTACTCCATCGGCAACGAGGTGGCCGAGACGGCCCAGACCCGCGGCATTGCGCTGACAAAGCAGATGACCGAGCACATGCACAGTTTAGACAGCACCCGTCCCGTGACCTGCGGGGTGAACATCTTCTTCAACTTCCTGTCCTCAATGGGCTTTGGTGTTTACAGCGATGACAAGGCGAAGAAAGAGGCTGAAGCTGCCGCCAAGCGCGCAGCGGCCGGCAAAGCGGCCCCAAAGAAAAAGGCCGTCGGCAGCGAGTTCTTCAACAACCTGGCGGGTTTCATGGGCGCGGACTTTATGAAATGGGGGGCATCCCTGCCGCCCTGCGATTGGAAAACGAAAGATGCCTTTGCAAATATGGACGCCGCGGGGTACAATTATGGCATACGCCGGTATAAGCATGACCTGAAAAAATACCCGCACCGCTTGATTGTCGGAAGCGAGACGTTCTGCAGCGATGCCTACCGTTTTTATGAGCTGGCCAAGCACGAACCGCGCCTGCTGGGCGATTTCGTCTGGGCGGGTATGGATTACCTGGGTGAGGTCGGCATCGGCGCGTGGGAATACCCGGACTATGTACCGGATTTTTCCCACGGGCCGGGCTGGATCGCAGCCGGGGCAGGCCGCATTGACCTGATTGGCCGCACGCAGGGCGAAGCCATGTACACCCGTGTGGCACTGGAGCGGGAAAAAGGCCCGCTGCTGGCCGTCTGGCCTGTCAACCACACCAAAGAAAAGCACTCCCCTTCCGCGTGGCGCATGTCCCACGCCATCCCCAGCTGGAGCTGGCACGGTTGTGAAGGAAAACCTGCCATGGTGGAAGTCTATGCCCGCGCCGCCAAAGTGGCGCTGAAAATCAACGGCAAAACCGTGGGCGAAGCTGCGCCAAAAAACGACTGCATTGTGCGCTTTTCCTGCACTTATGAAGATGGCACCGTTGAGGCAGTCAGCTATGATGCAGCCGGGAATGAGATTGGCCGCACGGCCCTGCATACCGCCAACACCGAGACCCGGCTTTGCCTTGTGCCGGAAGAAGAAACCGTCCGCCCTGGCGGTTTGGCGTTTGTCCAGCTGCGATACACCGATGAAAACGGCACGGTGAAGTCACTGGAGCGCGGCACTGTTACCGTTAAAGTCCGCGGCGGAACCCTGCTGGGGCTGGGCAGCGCCTGTGCCTACAGCGAACGCGGCTATCTGTCCGATACCACCGATACCTATTTCGGCGAAGCGCTGGCCGTGGTCCGTGCGGATGCTGATGCAGATACCGTGGAACTGACCGCCGCGGACGGCACCCACAATGCTGCCTGCTGCATCCCCTGCAAGGAGTGAACGTATGTCTCTGTACGGCTTGGGCCTGCGGGCCAGCTTCAAAATCAGCGATACAATACGGGACCGCGGTTTGCAGGCGCCAAAAGACATTGTCCGTTTTGATAATCTGCCCTATGGCACGGACCCGCGCTGGCAGACATTGGACGTTTACCGCCCCAAAAACGCCGGAGGCACCGCACTTCCCGTGATTGTCAGCGTTCACGGCGGCGGCTGGGTCTATGGCGATAAAAACCTTTATCAATATTACTGTATGAGCCTGGCCCAGCATGGCTTTGCCGTTGTGAATTTTTCCTATCGGCTGGCCCCGCGGCACAAGTTCCCCGCCGCCTTGCAGGATACCGATGCGGTGTTTCACTGGGTAATGGCCCACGCGGTGGATTATCATTTTGATACTCGCCATGTTTTCGCCGTGGGCGATTCGGCCGGGGCTAACATTCTGGGGCTGTACGCAGCGCGGTGCGCTGACCCGGCAGCTGCAAATATTCCGGTTACCCCGCCGCCCGGCTTTGTGCCGACGGCCCTTGCGCTGAACTGCGGGCAATACTGCATTTCCCGCGGGCAAAAAGGGCTGATCGCCCACCTGCTGCCGGACATCCTGCCAGACGGCGGTACCGATGCCGAACTGCATGCCATGGATGTGACAGCCCATGTAACGGGCCGCTACCCGCCCTGCTTTGTCATGACCGCCAACAACGACTTTTTGAAGGAGCAGGCCCCGCTGATGACCGCAGCGCTGGAACACTGCGGTGTGCCCTGTATGTACCGCTGTTACGGTGATGAAACACAAAAGCTGGGGCATGTTTTCCACTGCAATATCCGCGCAGAGGCGGCACAAAACTGCAACACGGAAGAATGCGGTTTTTTCAAGCGTTTTATGGAATGAAAGGAACTTCCTTATGAATCAAACGAAAAACGGGCTATGGAACAGCCCGCTCCTGCGGTCGCAGGTCACATCGGAAGATGTCCGCCCGCCGGAGATGCTGTTCGGTTACCTGATCGGTCCCTTTGGGGCATTGCTGGCTTCGGGGATTTTTACCAGCCAGCTGCAAAACTACCTGACCAACGTGCTGAAGCTGGACCTCGGTTTTTTGACGACCCTTCAGCTGCTTTCCACAATTTTGATCGTTGCGGCCAACCTGGTGGTGGGCCAGCTGATTGAGCGTACCCGCACCCTTGCGGGAAAGGCACGGCCCTGGATCCTGCTCTCTGCGCTGACGCTTTCGGTTGCAAGCGTATTGATGTTCATTGTTCCGTTTGCGGACCGCACCGCCCGGATGGTCTGGATCGCCATTGCCTACAATGCGTATTACGCCGTGGGGTTCCCCATCTACAACACAGCCAATTCCACGCTGGTGCCGGTTTCCACCCGCAACAGCAAACAGCGCTCCACGCTGGCCTCGCTGACGAACATTGCCAGCCTGGGCGTGATGGGCGTTGGCTCCATGATTTTCCCCACGCTCGTTTCGATGGCGCTGAAAGAGGACCAGCACCTCTGGTTCGTTGCCATGCTGGGTGTGGCGATCTTTACGGCGCTGACGATCCTTCTGCAGTTCCGGTTCACGCGGGAGCGCGTGACCGAGGAATCAGCAGGCGCGGAAAAGGCCGAAAAAAGCAGCGCTTCCCTCGGCGAGCAGGTCAAGGCTGTCACCAGTGAAAAGAGCTGGTGGCTGGCGATGCTGTTCTATGTGGCGTTCCAGTGGGGCGGCGCTATGAAAAACGGCTCCATGACCTTTTTCTGCCAGTGGGTGCTGGATAACAGTTTTTTCAATACCGCCAGCCTGGGCGATGCCTGGGGCATGTCACAGTCTTTGCTGGCCGTGCTGGGTGCCATCCCGATGGCCGTTGCCGCGATCTTTGTGGTGCCACTGGCCAATAAGTTTGGCAAGCGCCTGACCTGCCTGGTGGGCATGGCTATCGGCGTGGCAGGCGGCGTGATCGCGGGCCTTGGCGGCAGCAATATCATTCCTGTCGCCATCGGCATTGCGCTCAAATGCCTTGGCTCCTCCCCTGCCTGTTACCTGATCCTTGCCATGCTGGCCGATGTCATCGACCACATTGAATACACCCGCGGCATCCGCACCGATGGCCTGACCATGTCGGTCTACAGTGCGCTGATGGTGGCCGCCACCCCCGTGTGCAACGCAATTTTCAGCGGTATCCTGAACGCGAGCGGCTATGACCAGAGCGCAGATGTGGCGCTGAACACGCTGGGCCAGTCCGCAGCTGTCAACACGGCCATTTCCGTCAGCTATATCTGGGTGGAAACGGCTGCCTATGCGCTGTGCGCCGTGCTGGTGTTCCTGTGGACCGTTGAGAAGAACCTTCCCGCTGAGCAGGCCGCCATCGTCGAACGAAAAAAAGGAGCCACGAAATGAAGTACCGGCTGAACACCACCAACTACCACGATTTCGCCACCTTCGCGGTCAACAAGTTGCCCGCACGCAGCTACTTTATCCCCTACCCCGGCCGCGCCGCTGCGGACGCCGTGGCACCGAAACAGAAGCGCTATGCATCGCCGAAAGTCCAATGCCTGAACGGGGAATGGGATTTTAAATTCTACCCCCGCCCCGCCGAACTACCGGTTGAACTTGACACCGATGTAGTGCATTTTGATAAGCTCGATGTTCCGTCCTGCTGGCAGTTCCGCGGGTACGATAAACCGTTTTATGTCAACATCCGCTACCAGTTTCCCTACAAGCCGCCGGTGATCCCCACGACCGGCAAGGTTAGCCGTGCCTTTTCCTGGCTGGGCTGCGATACCGGCATCCGCCCGCAGTGGAAAGTCCCCGGCGAGGAGTACAATTTTGTCGGCGTCTACCGCCGCTTTATTGAAATCAATGATGCTGACAAGCGCCGTATCGTCTCGTTTTTAGGCGTTGCCAGCTGCATGGATCTGTATGTAAACGGGTTCTTTATCGGCTATTCCGAGGGTGCGCACAACACGGCGGAGTTTGATTTGACCGGAAAGCTGAAATCCGGGCATAACGAACTGGTGGTTGTGGTACACCGCTGGTGCAATGGGACCTATCTGGAAGACCAGGATATGTTCCGCAATAACGGCATCTTCCGCGATGTGCTGCTGCGCACCGAGGAGCCAACGGACCTGTGGGACATTGATGCCAAAACCGAGAAAAAGCCCGATGGCTACACGCTGACCCTTTCCGCGCAGACGCTCTCTGATATTGACGTGGCGTTTACCGTCAAAGGCCACGGCCTGGAGCAGACAGCAACCGTTACGGCCAGGAATGGCACGGCGCAGGCTGTGTTTGCGGGGCTTGATGTGACCGAGTGGAATGCCGAAGTCCCGACACTGTACAATATTTACTATGAAACCGCCACCAGCTGCGTAAAAGAGAAAATCGGCTTCCGCACGGTTGAAATCAAGCAAGATGTGTTCCTGCTCAATGGCCGCAAAATCAAACTTAAGGGCGTGAACCACCACGATACCGATGCGGCCAACGGCTACACCATGTCCCCCGATGATATCGAGCGTGATATGCTGGTCTGTAAGAGGTTCAACATCGACACCGTGCGCACATCGCACTATCCCCCGGACCCATTGCTGCTGGAACTGGCGGACGAGCTTGGCATTTATATTGTAGACGAAAATGACCTGGAGACGCACGGTACGTTCGCCATGCAGCTCCCGCCGACCTACAACTCCATCAGCAACGACCCCAAGTGGGAAAGCCACTATATGGACCGCATCATGCGGCTGTATCAGCGGGACAAAATCCGCGGGAACACATCGGTTATTATGTGGAGCCTTGGCAACGAGGCGGGCGGCTATCACAACACCGATGCCATGTACGATTACCTCAAGCAGCACTCTCCCCTGCCGGTGCACTATGAGAGCGCCATCCACTGCAAGCGCCAGGCTTACGATGTGGGCAGCGAGATGTACCCCAGCGTCAAAATGGTGCACAATGTCGGCGAAAAGCGCCGCAAACAGGCCCGGCTCAATGACCGCCCATATTTCATGTGCGAGTATGCCCACGCTATGGGCGTTGGCCCCGGCAACACCGAAGCCTACTGGCAGGAAATTTATAATTACGATAACCTCATGGGCGGCTGCGTGTGGGAGATGGTGGACCATGCCGTTCTGCACACAGACGGCAGCTACACCTATGGCGGCGACCATGGCGAGTGGGAGCATGACCGCAACTTCTGCGTGGACGGTCTGTTCTACCCCGATCGCAGCCCTTCCACAGGCGCAAAGCTCATGCGCTTTATCTATCGCCCAATCCGTGTGGCGCATGTCAGCGGCGGGCAGTTTGAGGTGTTCAACACAACGGCATTTTCGACCGGGCGTTACCGCCTGGCGTTCCGCTGGAATGACGGCAGCAAAACAATATTGACCCCGCAGACCGCACCTCTTATGAAAGAAACGGTGACTGTGCCGCTTGGCAGGGCTGTGGACGGTCTGCTGGCGGTCATAGTCGAAACGACTGACACGGTAACCGGACAGATTGTGTCCGAGGAACAGCTTGTGCTGGCGCAGGAAGTAGCCGCCGCGCCCGCTGTGAAGCCGCTGCCGGGGGATGTTGCAGTCGAAAAAGGGCGGCTTGTCTGCCGCAAAAGCGGCGTGGTCGTTGTAGCCGGGGCTGATGAGGGCACGCTTTTGTACCGCGCCCCCACCGATAACGATGTTGACGCCATGTTCCATAACCTGATGGTGCTCTATACCCGCCAGACCGAGGAGACCGTTTCAACACAGCAGACCGCCGATGGTTGGCAGGTCGTGACCAAAATCACCAACAAACGCGGCCATTATATGGTTACCGATACCTACAAGGGAACGGACAGCGGCGTGCTGGTCACCAGTGTGCTGCATCGCGTTTCCGGCAGTCAGGAAATTCCACGTTTTGGCAAGACGTTCCGCCTGGACGAGGTTTTTGATGCAGTGCATTATGTTGGCCGCAGCGGAGAAAGCTATTGCGACATGAAGGATCAGTTCCCCATCCGTGCGGTGGATTGTACCGTGGCCGATATGACCGAGCCGAATCTGCGCCCGCAGGAGAGCGGCAACCGCATGGACTGTACCGTGGCTTCTGTCTCCGATGGAAAGACCTGCGTGGTCTTTGAGGCTGTTGGCCGCCCGTTTGAACTGGGCATCAAGCCATACACCGACCGCGCACTGCTCTCCATGAAGCACCGCAGGGACGAGGCCCGTACGGGGACCTATGTAACAATCCAGGCCTTCCAGCAAGGCATTGGCACCGGCGCCTGCGGCCCCGGGGTGATGCCGGAGTTTAAGTATCATTTGAAAGAAGATTGCACATTGCAATTTTTGATCCGAATTGAAGAGGCTTGACGAAATATCAGTAAAATTGCTGCTGCTCTGTCGGCGGCAAACAATACGGGTCTGAAAAATTATGATTCAGAGTCAGATAATATTCCGAACCCGTAAGGAAATAAAAAGAAAAGAAGCAGGAACCGTTCGTGGTTCCTGCTTCTTTGGTATATGTGGCAAAAGCAATCGGCATTGCCAATACAATGCCGGATCAGCCGATGACATGATTTAAAATCAGCATAAAGAGAACGCTCAGACTGTCCTTGCGCAATAAGGAGAGACCCTTATTGCTGAGAGCCTGAAAGTCTATGATGACCATAAATTTGGCGGCTGCAGGAAGTTAAGCGATGATTCGCATTTTACCTATATATGGCCATGCGGCCAAAAGTCAAGGAATTATTATCCTTAAACACGAAGTGTTGTATTCCTCGGTGTATAAAACTTCCAGTATAATACAAAAAACTTGTGTATAAAGTATAAATTGAGGGAGGATAACACCATGGATGGATAACCTATCTTCCTTATCTGTTGCAGCTTGTGCCGCACTTGACACATGTCAGGCCCCAACAAAAAAACCAGATTGCCATGCGTTTTATTTTGAGGGGAAATGGTCAAAATTGCAGGAATGTTAAAATATAATTGACAACACAATTACTAGTTTGTAAAATATACTCGACAATTTTAATGACGAGTGATATACTATATCTGTAAAATGTTGGCTATTCTTTTGGAGGTGCTCGATATGAACCATACCCTCTTAAAATCCGTTATCTATGACCAGCATGAATTTATCCGCAACTTTCAAATCGTGCCGCGCAACTACGAATTTGAGGAAAACGGAAATTATGTGCTAGTCGGCCTGCGCCGTGCCGGAAAATCCACGCTGCTGTATAAAATTGTGCTGGATCTCGTTGCTTCCGGCGTGGACTGGGACCAGATCATCTACATCAACTTTGAGGATGAGCGCCTTTCCGAATTCACCGTTGCAGACTTCAACGATATTTTGTCAGTGCAGAGTGAGCTGAGTGACAAGAAAGGCTATTTTTTTCTGGACGAAGTGCAGAACATCGATGGCTGGGAGAAGTTTGCCCGCCGCATGGCAGACTCCAAGGAGCATATCTACATCACGGGCAGCAACGCCAGGATGCTGAGCCGCGAGATAGAGACAACATTGGGCGGTCGCTTTTTTGCCAAACACATTACCCCCTATACATTCGGTGAGTATCTGACCGCCTGCGAGATACCACACAACGAGCCGGCAATGCTTGGCACCAAAACAAATGGGAAAATCCGTGCGGCCTGCGCGCAATATCTGCAATACGGCGGCCTGCCGGAATCGCTGCTATACAAAGCAAAGCGCGAGTATATTTCCGGCGTTTATCAAAAAGTCTTGCTGGGGGATATCATTACCCGGAACAAGATTCGCAACGACTATGCTGTGAAAATTTTGGTAAAAAAAATAGCGGAGTCTGTTCGCAATGAAATTTCCTACTCCAAACTGCAAAAGACACTGCATGCTGTCAATGTTTCCCTGGCAAAGGATACGATCGCCGACTATATCCGCTATGCGGAGGATGCCTATCTGCTGTTTCATTTGCAGAACTACTACGCGAACCTCATAGAAAAGGAGAGCTATCCGAAGTTCTATTTCTCTGATAACGGAATTTTAAGCCTGTTTCTGGATAGGAAAGAGTCTGTACAGTTGGAAAACATGGTGGCTGTTGCGTTGGCCCGCGCCTACCCGGATGATGTGTACTACCTGAAATCCGCCAAGACAAACATCGATATTGATTTCTATGTGCCATCGGTCTGCCTGGCTGTGCAGGCGGCCTACTCCATTGAAGGGGAGGCCCGCGCCCGCGAGGTTGGCAATTTGAAAAAATTGGCGAAGAATTCGCAAGAGGGCACGCGGTTTATCATCGTAACCTATGAGGAGGAAGAGACCATCCAGGAGGACGGAGTAACCATTGATGTTATGCCGCTGTATAAGTTTTTACTGGAGCTGGAACACAAAAACAACAGTAAAGCGTGTTAAAATGCGGAAGGATATTATGACATTATTTTACAATATCTCCTGTAACCTGTAAAATGATCCATTTTCTTTTAACTTTCAGAATTGTCGTCCCTATAGCCTAGGTGGAAGCAAACAAAAAGAGACGCATGTTCCTGCCCTAACGGATGGCTGCTGTGTCTCCGGCCGGGCGCAGTACGGTTTGCATGAATAGAATCAAAATCCCGACTGTATTTTTGATCTGCTTCTTACAAGGGGCAGATTTTTTATGATTGATTTGCGGCCAGGTGTTTTGCCATTCAGGCGTGTCGTCAGGATGCCCTCGCGGGTGCGCCGGTGCAGGTCGACTACGGCCTTCTGGGCCCGGGCAAAGGCGAGTCGAATCCGCTCTTTGGCAAGATCAACAGTGCAGCTGGTTCGGAGCGTCCATGACGCCGGAAACAAAACGCTTTATTGCAGCGCTGACATACCGCTGCAAAGCCTATTTGTAGGTACTGCACACTTCCAGAAAAAAAGCAGGTCGTAGGCAAAGATAGAGCCAAGATATTATGGCTATGATGGCATTGCCACATGGAAAACGGCATGCCAAAAGGAGAGGACAACATGAAAGCAAACTATATCCCACTGGACAAGCAGTCCAAAAAGGTGCAGCGCGCTGCCGCTCGTGCCCACAGAACCCTGTGGCAGGGGGTCAAGCTCTGCCCGCGCATTATGCGCAAAAAAACTGACTATCGCCGTAAAGGGCGGCGAGTGGAACTGCCGGAATATTGGCAGTAAAATAACAAGCAGCAAACGCTATTTTTGTTTTGCTGCTCTTTTCTATTTTTGCATCTGTTCTAATATCTTTTTTAAAAGGGCGGTATACTGGCGGCGCTGGTAGCTTACAGCTGCCGCTGTTACATGCTGGTAAGCGGCCACGCTGCTGTCCTGCAATGGGTGGGCCGGGGGAATGTCTAGTAACAACCGCAGGTATTTCGGTTTATTCGGTTCAAACAGGTAGTATATGTAGCTCCTCACAAAGATCTGATTCCACAGCAAATCTTCCTGCTTTTCCAGCAGGGCGCAGTACCGCTCCGGAGGCAGCTCAGGCTTGTCGGTACACATGGGGCCAAGTACATCGGTAGTAAAGAAAAGCCGCGGGTATTCTTTTATATCCTTGCTGGCGAATAGGGCGATGGAGCGCATGGCTTCGGCCGTGCGCTCCAAGCGGTCCTGTATATTTTCCTGATTCGGATCGGCCATATCAAACCCGGGACCGTCATCCTCATTGTCTCCGGAGCAGTTCAGTGAGACCGTGCGCCGCGCGGCCGTGGCATTGCGTACAAGAGACTTTAGGGCGTCCACATCTACGTCCAAAATCTCGGCGGCGCGCGCATAAAAGGCCGCCGGTAGTTCAGACGGGTCAATCCCCTGCTTTTCGCACAGTTCACAAAGACGCTTCCAAAGGCGTGCCTCCCCGCGTGTCAGGCGGACATCGCCTTGCTCACGCATGGATTGTTTGTTTACAGATTCGTGCATGGCGTTGGCGTAGATCGTATCAAAATATGCCATAAACTCTTTTCCGGAGCTTGCATCATACCTGGCAACCGCCTTGCGCATCGATTCGGTAAAGGCCAGGGTATCCAGTTTGTTTCGCAGTTTTCCGCGGCGGGTGTAGCGCGCCTCCAGCATGGCGTCTTCGTCCTGCTTCAAATATCCGGTGTCATACCCGGCGTTGTTCAACCGATTTTCCAGCTTCTGCAAAAATTCTTTAAACTCAAACACAAGTAGATACAGGCTTTGCCACTCGCGGTTATGCTGCAGCCGTTCCTCCGGCGGGTACTGCCAGATTGGGTGATTCTCGATCTGACGGCGCAAAGCGGTCTGTTTCTCGCTGTCTTTTGCGTAATCCGCCATAGCTTACACCTCCCGGTCAGGGTGGAGCATCAGCTTGATAAAAGCTTTCCTGTCAGTCAGCTCTGCATCGGCGGCCATGTCAATGATACCATCCAGCGTGAACAGTGTGCTGATATCATACTGCCGCACGTTTTTAACTTGGCCGTTTTCCCGTGTCAGCTCGCGGTAATAGATGCCGCAGATTTCAGTGTCGTCCAAAATTTTCTCGGCATAATGCAGGGCGGAGGACAGCACAAGCGGATAGGTTTTGGTGCCAAAAGTCGCATCAGCATAGTAGCAGGCATCGCTCTCCATGACGTCTGTCAGCGCCTCAAACAGGGCCAACAGGCCGTCACGCTGCTGGTTTTCCGGTGTGGTCAGGTCCACCAGCGTGTAGGGAAAGCCAAGGCCGTCCACTTCGCGGCGGAAAACTTCCAGGTTCTCGCTATGCGGGGTGTTGACCTGGCGCACCGTGATGATCTTAATTTCATCCCCGGGGTGGGCGGTGTCGGCCAGAATCGGGGTGATGGGGTAACAGGTAGGCTGTGCGGCGGTTTGGGTGTAATTCACTGAATCGGCCGCATAGGGGGTGATGGCAAAGTTGCTGTCCAGAGGGATCGCCGTGATATAAATTCGTTTCATAGAAAGTGGAGTCCTTTCCTGCCGCCGCAGCGGCATTTCTTGTTTCCAGTATAGCAATTTTAGGCAGGTAACGCAATGAAAATTCATACTGGCAATGCCCGGTATGGTTCAGGGGCTGCGAATAGGCTGCGGACGTTATGGAAAAGGAACGCATCCGTCTTCCCTTTGTGGGTTGGTTTGCTTACACAATGGCAATAGAGTTTGAGGCTGAGAAAGTTAAAGATCAAGAATCTTTTGCATTTTGTGCCGGCACGGGCACAGGCCAGGTGCGAGACCCTGAAAATCCGCTATAAAATCGGCTCGAAAAAGAAGAGACACGCACCAACCTGCGGCGAAAAATCAAAACAAAATCGGTGAAATTTGGATAGAATGTGGACAAGTGCAGGCATATATGGTATACTATAAACAGCAAAAACGGCGTTTTGCACAGGGATGCCATAGTTAATGGTAGTGTTTTCCGTTGTTTTTGCTGATGTATCTTACCCGCATAGCGGGAATTGAAACGGTGTATGCAAGAGAAACTGTACAAAAGGAATGGGATGTATCTTACCCGCATAGCGGGAATTGAAACAGTATAGCACAGGGCGCCCTTTGGGTACATAGATTGATGTATCTTACCCGCATAGCGGGAATTGAAACTGCTGACGGCTTTTGAATTTGAAGTGACTTTTGCGATGTATCTTACCCGCATAGCGGGAATTGAAACACCGATCCAGCCGCTGATGACGTAGCTGACCCGCTTGATGTATCTTACCCGCATAGCGGGAATTGAAACCGGGTCGTGTTAAAATCCGCGTCGCTATCGTCGGATGTATCTTACCCGCATAGCGGGAATTGAAACATTAGCAATGAGTAATCTACGAGTACGTATTATACTGATGTATCTTACCCGCATAGCGGGAATTGAAACTTGACAGCAAAGGCGCGGATGTTCTCAAAGAAGTGGATGTATCTTACCCGCATAGCGGGAATTGAAACACCCCCGCTCCCACCGCTACATTAAAGGGGGCTGTCGATGTATCTTACCCGAACAACGGGAATTAAAACACAAACACACCCACAGGGTATGTTTTCCCTGTGGGTGTGTTTTGCTATTTTTACGGAAGGAACCGCCATGAACAGCCTGATTCTGACTTTGGACGCTGGGGCAGGGTGTTGCCTGCCCATCGCTTACCAGCAGCTGACGCAGGGGGCCCTGTATGCCGCCTGGCGCGGTAGTTATCCCCAACTGCACGATGATGGATTTGATGGCGGCGGACAGATCTTCCGCCTGTTCACCTTCGGCCCACTGGAAGGGCGTTACCGTGTGCAGGGCAGTGAGATCAACTTTACAGGCCTTGTGCGGCTGGAAGTACGCAGCCCGGTGGATGACCTGCTGTATGCCCTGGGCAAAAGCTTGACCGAGAGCGGCGCACTGCGGCTGGGGCGGTGCGTGCTGCCCCTGCGGGACCTGCACAGCGAGGATCACTACCTGTTTACCTCTCCCCTGCCAGTGCGAATGGTAAGCCCACTGACTCTGCACAAATCGCTTTCCGATGGAAAAACGCTTTTTCTTTCCCCCGATGATGACGCCTTTGCCGCCCAACTGGCTGCCAATACAGCCCACAAGCTGGCCGCCTGCCACTGCACGGCAGATCCGTCCATCACACTGTACGCGGCCGGAACGCGCTTGCCGCACAAACGGGTAACGCAGTTTAAGGGTATCTACCTGACCGGATGGGAGGGCGATTTTCTGCTAGAAGGCGCCTCCGAAACGCTCTGCCTTTTGTACCAAACCGGCCTTGGCGACCGCAACAGCCAGGGATTTGGCATGTTTCGATTGCTTTCAGCTACGCAGACCCGCTGACTTTGCGGTAGTCTGGTTGGTGTATCTTACCCGCACTGCGGGAATTCCCATACAAAAAGCACCCCCACTAGGGAAAAATCCTGGTGGGGGTGCTTTTTCTTTTCATTTATGCCTGTTTGATGGAAAGTGAAATCTTCTCTTTGCCGCCTTCCCGCCTGATATCCAGCACTTTGACACGCACAGTCTGGCCGACCTGCAGCTCGTCCTCAATCGATTGAATGTACCGGTTGGAAATTTCCTTGATGAAAACCAATCCGCTGCGGCGGTTGCCCAAATCTACAAATGCGCCGTAGGACTTCAGGCTTGTCACGCGGCCTATGTACACTCCGCCGATGTGCAGGGTAGAATTTTCTTGGGTTGGCAGTGTGGCAGCTGTTTCCCGGTGCGGCGCAAACGCGGGCGCGCGGTTCTGCCCAACCTCGGATGCCACTTCAATACTGGTGTCCAACGGGTGGGGCAGTGTTACAAGGCTTGCTGCATTTCTGCGGTGGTTGGCAAACCAGTTGAAAATAGCGGGCTCGCCTTTCCCGTTTCGCGTCTCGCTCGGGTAATCTACCGTCTTGCCCTGGGTGCTCCGTTTGTCCACTATCTTTAAAAGGCTCTTTACGGATGGTGTATCGGTGTTGATGCGCCCATGGGCGGCCAGCAGAGAATCCAGGGGCAGTGGCTCGGTATGATAGCACAGCGTGCCGTTCTGCATGGCCAGGGTGCGCAGTTCGCCGCCCGTCAGGGCGATTTTGCAGCTTCCGTATCCCACGGGCTTGCCGTGACCAAGCTTGTGCAGGCGGGTGCTTGCGGGCTTGTTCTCGCCCAACGTTAGCACAAAAGCAAGCTCTTCCAGCTGTTCGCGGGTGATGCGGTCAAAGTAAACACTGCCTTTGAACACGCCTTTCATCGCTTCCAGCGTGGAGTTCTGGTTCGATCGCTGGGTGATGGTTTTAGGGGCGCTGTGCCAGTAAAATTTGCGGCCGCGGGCGTTCGGTTTGTATGCACGGAAAGGGTTTTCGCCCCGTGCCGCGCCCCGTTTTGCCGCGGCATAGAAATCATAGTTCCAGAAGATCACGTCCCGCACGTTGGGCTTTTCCAGGTAGAATTCATACGCGCTCGGTTTGGGGCTGCTCAAAATCGGCAACGTTTTGTTGCCAAGGCTTTCGTACTGTTCTGCAGCGGCGTCAGTAAAACGCACACGCCCGGATGTTCCCTTGCCCTTGACCGTGCCAAATAGTGCACAGCCGGGGCATAAGGCATCAATGTCCGCGCAGGGGGCGTAGCTGCCCATGATTTCGGCCCAGCCGCGGCCCTGCATGACACGGCCGATGGAAGCGCCGCTCAAATAGCAGCGCGGCGTGCCGTTGTCATCGGCCAGTAGATACCAAACTGGAACCAACCCGCCCTGCTTTGGGTCGCAACTTTTAACGCTTTGCAGTGCCTGCAGCAGATCGGCGTGGGCCTTGTTCTTCGCGTCATTTTTGGCAGATTCCTGCAAAACGTAGCATAGATCGCGGAAAGGCGTATCATCCTGCCAATGGAAAATCTCCGAACGGCCCGGTTTAGGTGCTAGTAGCCGTACATAGTAGGCAGCACCCACGCGGCAGCCATTTCGCGGTGCAGTGACGGGCTGGTTAAATTGCAGCCAGCCGATGGGGCCGTCTGCATTCAGATGTGTGTGCTGCCCATTCATATAGTCTTTGCCGTTCCACTTCACGCGGCCGCTGTGCATGATGGTGTAGTAGTTGTTCTCGGTCAACGTGATGTTGTCGACCATGGTAGCAGCGTAAAGCGTCCACTGCTTCGTGTTAGGGTCATAGCCCAGCAGGCCGTGATCCTTAAAGCCGTTTGTGGATGGCAGACGCTGGCTGAATGGAAAATCCGTGCTGTCCCGCAGCACAGACAGGCAACTGTCGGTTGCTGCCTCGTATACGGCGCGTATCGCACCGCGAATCTCACTGCCAGGGATGGTGGGTGTGCCGCCCGGTAGGCGGAAAAATGGGTAGCATTTATGGTCGATCTTCTCGTCACGCACAGCTTTGGCCGTGTCGGGAATAAGCAGAGGCGTGTCGGTAGTCAGGGTATAATCCAACCGCCCGGTCAGGAGCTTGCCGGTGTAGTAAGCATCCACTGCTGTGCGCGTGGGTGCATTGCTCAGCGGCACAAAGTTATAGGGGTTTACAACGTAGGCCATTTACTCTTCCCCCTTTTCAAAGCCCACCCAACGGGTATCGGCCACAAAGGCCATCCCATTTTCTGGGTCATAGTCAAGGTATTCGTGCAAAATCAGTGCGTCATTCTTTTCCGCAGGCAAGGTGTAGTGCCCGCCACCGGTGGAAGTCATGCTGCAGCCGTCCTGCTCAGCAACATCCAGCAGTTGCGTTTCGGTCAGGTAGTCACCCGCATCAACGGCCAGCCTCCAACGGAATGCCTGGCCCACGCGGCTGCGGCAGAGCCAGAGCTCCCCTGCCGCACCAAACACACGCAGCTCCAATAGGTTTTCCGGTGTAGGCAGCGGTACACCGTCGGCCGTGCGGCCCGCCGCAAAACGGTCAGTGTAAAACGCCGCCCAAAAGCCGTCCATCAGGTTTTGCTGAACAAGCGCTTCCAGCTCGGCCTCGGTTGCTCGGCCGCAGGCTTTCACCCAAGGTTTGTTTCCGTTCATTTTGCCACCTCCGCTAAAGCGTGGAGTAGATTCTCTTTTTGCAGTGGACGACCGTTCAGGGTCAGCGTTATGACAGCAGCCCGCCCGCGGCCTACGCTGTTTTCGCCGCCAACGGTCAGATAACCGCGGTCAAGGTCCAGCAGCGCCGCGCCAAGCAACTGCTGCTGGGACGCATCCAATGCACCCTTGCGCAGCCGGATCGTCAGCGTACCCTGCCCACCCTGCTGTACGCAGGAAGTATACAGCGCCTTGCTGGCTGTGCCTGCAGTAAAGCGGTCCAGCGCGTTGCGGGTCAGGATGTACGCCTGCCCGCCGGAAATTTCGGTTTCGTCAAAAGTCAGAACCGAGCGCTTTTTGAGTATGCCATCCCCGGAATAGCCAAACAGCGCGTTCACAGCTTTTTTCTCCTGTTCGGTGCCGCCCATCTCGTCCAGCATGGCCAACATATGGTGGCGGAATGCACCTGCCCAGCCTGTGCCCGGCAGCACCGGGCGACCTTTGCCGTTTTCCAGCGCGCAGTAGTCTGGTCCATTCTTATCTTCATTTTCGCTCACATCGGAGGTGTACCGCCGTACGATGAAGCTGCCCATCATTCGTAGCTCAGCGCACAGGACATCTTCCTGCGGGAAAGTCTCGCGCCCAACTACGGGAGTTGCGTCGGCAAACGAGTTGACATCGTCTGAATCAAAGGCCAGCCAGGCGTCCACATCAGCTGGGAAGTGAAACGCCTTTTTGCAGACATCCGCCGCCATGCGGCCGTACCCGCGGGTCGTGCGCCCGCCAAAGGCAAGTCCGTCGGCGGCGGCCCCGGCCAGCAGGGCATCCAACAGCGGAAGGGCAGGGTCATCTGACCAGCCGCTCCACTCGATCACGGCGGTGTAGGGTACGCTGCATTCCGCCGTTTCAAAGTCATATTTTGCCTTGGGGATAGCGATTTTGCGCTCATCCAGCCCAACGCCGTCGCGGTGGGTGAACCGAACCTTCGCGCCGGCAGGCAGGGCGGCATCCCCCACCAGAACAGCGCTCTCGGTCATGTCGTTGCCCACGGTGTTTTTACCGAACAGCAGATCGGCATCCTCCCGGGGCAGCCTGCTGCGCAACACACCGGCCAGCGCGCTGCCCGGGATCATAGGCAGACCGCGGCTGTCCAGCATCAGGTCGTTATCGGTGCGGTCATTTTTGCCGCCAGAAAGGCGCAAAGGTGAAAGCTGGGTGAATCGGCAGAGATAATAAAGTTTAAGCTTCTCACGCATTTTCCGTTTCCTCCTCTTGGCGGCGGTAGTACAGCAGGTGGATTGCACTCTCCAACGGCAGTTTCCAGCAGGCTGCAATGCTTTGCTGCAACTGTGGGAGCGTCTGCTCCATTTCTCCCGCAAAGACGGGATCCGCCGCCAGCATAGCGGGCAAGGCGGGCGTGGTGTTTTTGCCGTACAGCACATCAAGCAGTGCATTAGCGGCATTCCGCTTGCTTTCAGTCTTGATGCTGTTGACCCGATTGCGCAAATCTTGCAAGTTTTCGGCCTCGGGAAGCATCAGGCGCAGGCGGCCCAGCACGCCCGTATCCAGGCGGAAAGTCTTTCCGTTGACCAGGTTCCACGCCGTTGTCTGCATGACTTCTTTCGCCTGCTGCAGCATGAGTGCACGGCGCAGCGGATTGCAATCGTCGTCTGCCGCAGGGGCAAAAGTATCCACTGCGGCCTTGCGCTCCACGGTCAGCGCGGCCATCTCCGCTTGGTTTAGCACGCGGCAACAGCCGAAGCCTTCCTGCACCTGTTCCGCGGTGTCGGGGATGAAGTGCGACGGCAGAACGGCGTCCTTGTCAGCGGTAAAGCAGTAGACACTGCCGCCGCAGATTGCAGTGCGGCGCGGCTTGGGCATCTGCCACATCATGTTATAGCCGCCGATGGTATGGTACAATAAGTAATCTTTACCGGTGTGGTGCGCGGCTATGCCGAGGCTTTCCTGCAGTGCAGTGGCAGCAGTTTCCGGTGTGGGAGCGTCTGTGTTCAGAATTAAGTCCGTTTCCAACAGAATAAAGAACGGTTCGCCCTTGTGGATCGTCACCTGCGTTTCCTGCACGGGCGCGGCGGTGATGCTGCCCAGCAGCTCACACACAGCATATTGGGCGCTCTTGCTGCGGCCAAACCGCAGCGGGGCCGTGCTCAGCAACGCGGCAGCCTGCCCGGCCAATGCTGCAGGCAGCGTTACCGTGCCGCCGTAAACAAGCCCAGCCTGCACGGCTTGCTGCATGTAGAGTGTCGCGTCGGAGTTGGCATCGCGGTGCTTATGATGATAGGTCGTTGTGATGGGGACCGACGCTGCCAGCAGCCCATGTTTGCCCGGCGCGGTGTAAACGCCGGACAAGGTCTTCTGTTTTCCGGCAGGAGCCTCGGTGCAGCGGTTGGCGTAAACTCCCTCGTTTTTCATGTAGACCAGCGCCAGCGGGGCCGGGTGGGAAATCTCCCCGCCAATGACCGGCGTCAGCGGGCTCCAGCGGGCCGTTCCATCCAGAAACAGTCGGCGAAACGCATCATCCGCCGCTGTGCCCTGCCGCAGGTACGCTCCGGCCAGGCAGCCGATGATGCTGCGTGCTGGGATGGCGGTCAGCTGCTTGCCGCAGCCGGGCAGCGTTAACGGCGTTTTCAGCTGCACATGGTAAGTCAGCGTGACTGTGTCTGCATCGGGCAGGGGCGGCTTTTGCGGTGCGGTGGGCGTGTCCGTACCCGGAATGTATGTAAGCCGCACATTGCCAAGCCCGCGGTTGCGGTGGGTTCCGATGTGCCGTGTTGCCGCGCAGCAGTGCTCCAGCAGGCACATCGCCTCGTGCGAGGCATTCTCTAGCCGCACGGGTGCTTCAAACACAAGAGCTTTTGCTTTATCCAGCGGGTCATATTGCCCCAAAACGCGGGTGAAGCGCAGGCTGCCATCATCGGCCACGCCGTCCTGCAGGCGGGTTTGGCCGCGTACATCGGTGTACAGTTGTTCCACGCGGCTATGGTCGGCCCACGCGGGATTTTGCTTCAGCCAGGCGGTAAATGCGGCCTCCTGTGGCAGGGCGGCGTCCCCCACCCACAGGCAGCCTTGGCGGCCTGCTTTGTCACCGAACAGCTCCGCCGTGTACGCAGCGGTTTCATCGCCCAGGGCGGCCAGCTCTTCGGCAGCGGCGCGCAGGCAGCCTTTCAGCCGCCGCGCGGGGATGCGGGGCAGACCGTCGGCGGTCAGCACAATGTCGATATCTACTGCGTTGCCGCGGCTTTCCCCATTTCCGGCACACAGGTCGGAGCGCAGCGTGATTCGGATTACATCCATCGGTCATTTCCCCCTTTCGGCGATCCAAAGATCGTAAATTTCGGCAATGTCATATAGCGCTTTCAGTTGGTCATTCTCGTTGGGGCTGAACGCACGCAGTGCAGCGGCAAAGCCTGGGGCGCGGTACTGCACCCGCGCAAGCTCCATTTGGGCGGCACTGCGGCTTTCTTCCAATGCAGCGGCGATCTTTTTCAGATTGCTGCGGTTTGTGCCCATATCCTTGTGGGCAAGAATGTATTTTACCAGCGTTTCTGCGTTGGCCAGTGAGAATACTGCCTTGCCACTTTCCACCAGCCAGGGGCGGGCCATCAGGCCGCCAGTTTTTTGCCAGCTGCGGATATTGTCCAAATCACCGTCAATACCGCTGTGTAGGTAATGGAAGTCCAGCCAGCATTCTTCGGCGTGGGTGGAGTGTACAGGCTTTTTGGCGTTGTCGCAGGCTTGCTCGGCCAGGCTGTAGGCGCGGGCCACGGGGTAACCGCTGTGGAAAATACAGATGCCCGCGCAGGAGCTGTAGTCACCCGCCTGTCGCACGGCTGCAAGATAGCGGCGCGTGTAGTCCAGCGCAAAACGGGCATTGCAGATAAAAGTAAAATCGTCACCGTCAGCCACCACAATGCGGTAATGGTACGCACTCTCCCGCGGGTTTGAATACGTTTTCTGCAAGTATGCCATCGTATCGCGCAGCGAGGCCTCACCCGTGTGGGTAAAGGCGTTGGTGATTTCAGCGGTGAAGGCGCGCATTGTGTTGACGCAGAAATCATAGTCAGTGCTGCCGTTCAGCTTTTGCTGAATTTTTACGCCCATGTTGTTGCCGTCCGCATGGATGATGGCCAGCAGGCTTTCATCCTTCCACTCGGTGGTCATCTCATCCAGCAGGCGATTGCCATCGTTCTGCTTGTCGGAGCGCCGGCCCTTCTCCAACTTTTTGAGGCCCTCGGCAGTCAACTCTCGCTGAGCATCCTTAAAGGGCACACGGGAGACAATGGGCTGGTTTGTTGCTCTGTCACGCAAGGCAAAAGGCGCAGCGTAGTCAGCTCGGCCCGGCAGCATCCGGTTTTTTTCGGCGTCAACGGCTTCCATCAGGGCTTTATAATCGGCGCTGTAATCTTGGCCATCCACTTCACAGCAGGCCGCCATCGGAATCATGCCGGGGGCATTTTCCAGCACAAGGCGGCTGAAACAGCGGTTGACCCGCAGATACGTTTCCCGGTCGCGGTACAGCACTGTCAAGTTGCCGCCGCCGCGGAACAGTTCCGCCATGCCAAGAATCCCGGCAGCAAAGGCATCCCGCACAGCCTGCAGTGTGAACGGAACATCCGCCGTTTGGCAGACGATACCCTCTTGTTCCGCTGCCGCGTACACCCAGTCGAATGCATCACGGATCATCTCGGTTCCACCTACAATGTCAAGTAGCCGATTGGAACGGAAGATATATTCCTGCTTGGAACGAATTGCGTATTGTGCAAGTATCACAGATTCTTCCTCCTTTTTCTGCGTTTTTAAGAACATTATACCAACTGCTTTGCCACTTTTCCAGTACATATGCAAAAAAGTAACAGAAGTCGAAAAAATATTTTACGGGGGTGTACAGGCTGCTGCTACATTTTTCCGCTTTGGTTTGTTTGTGGGTTCTATCTTTTTTATAGTGCCGTTTGAAGAGAAAGTTAAAGAAAAAAGCCCCAATTTTTTGTTTTAGTGCGAGTCCCACTTTTTCGGGAGTGATTTTCCCCCTATAAAACAGGGCCTCGCACCGGTGAAAATATAAAAACTGGAAAAATTCTCTTTGATTTTTGTGCGAAGGGTAGACAAAGTTTTAAACTTTCGCTATAATAAAAAAGTAAAGATAGAAAGTTGCACAAATTGTACTGCAAATTTTTTTGCGCGTTTTCGTTGTTTTTGCTAATGTATCTTACCCGCACTGCGGGAATTGAAACCATAGGGGGGGGGTACGTCAACAGCAAATGTAATGTATCTTACCCGCACTGCGGGAATTGAAACAAATGGCATCTGCCATCAAATTAGGATCCTTTTTACAATGTATCTTACCCGCACTGCGGGAATTGAAACGGCCCAGGACGGTTACAAAGACACCGTGACCGAAAATGTATCTTACCCGCACTGCGGGAATTGAAACAACTTTGGTCGCCTCCATTACTACGTATGTTTCAATGTATCTTACCCGCACTGCGGGAATTGAAACTCCATTTGCATCCTCCATTTCCGGCCCGATGTAAATGTATCTTACCCGCACTGCGGGAATTGAAACTCCCGCCCGCCGGGCATGGCGGTCTATTGCCGCCCAATGTATCTTACCCGCACTGCGGGAATTGAAACACCAGAATCAAAACGGACAGGGAAACGGCCAACAATGTATCTTACCCGCACTGCGGGAATTGAAACAGGGCGAGGGCATCCAGCATTTCGGGCTTGACCTCAATGTATCTTACCCGCACTGCGGGAATTGAAACGTCAGCCGCAAAATGCACGGCTCGTACTCGATATCAATGTATCTTACCCGCACTGCGGGAATTGAAACTGCATAATAATCGCGGTCGATACGAACATCATTAGTGAATGTATCTTACCCGCACTGCGGGAATTGAAACATAACAGCAGCAGTTGCAATCTTTTTCATAATTTTGAGAAATGTATCTTACCCGCACTGCGGGAATTTTCGCTTTCTATTCACCAATAAAAAACACGTCATTCGGTGGTACGCATCGGCCCGAATGGCGTGTTTTTTGTTCTTTCTTTTTTATTTTGTTGGTATATGAAAAAAAGCCTCCCTCTTGTGAGGAAGGCTAGGCTTGCGGGCGTCATTGGCGGACGTCCTTCACGGCCTCGGCTAAGCCGACACCGCCCAAGGTGGTGCCGATGGTGGTGGCAGCGGTTTCCACCGCGCCAACGGCGGTGATGCCCGCGCTGACCACGGCAGAGGAGCTGGCGCCCAGGCCGATGCCCACCGTGCCGATGGCGGCACAGACGGGAATGGCTGCCGCAGCAGCCACGGGGGCGGCGACCACGAGTGCGGCACCGCACAGGATCTTCCCCACGGGGGAGAGGTCATTGAAGAAAGACATCCTAAGCCTCCTTAAGTACCGGGTGAATAGACGGATAAAACAAAGGGGATTTACTCCCCTTTACGGCTATCGTCGTAGCCGTCGCGGATCTGCTCGCACAGATCGGTAAAGACGTCCCAGAAGTCAGACATAGCTATTCACCTCCCACAAATCTGCTTTTCAGCGGTTCAAGGGTATTCCCGGAAGCGGACAAAGCGGAATTCCGCCCGGCGATGGGTGCATCCGGCGGCATCGGTCCAGTCGGCGGCACAGCGGCAGCTGCAGGCCGCTACAACGGGCACGCGATGCTCCCGCAGCAGCTGCACTACCCGGGCCGTCAGGGTCATCTCGCCCTGGCAGAGCACGCAATCTGGGTGCATTGCCAGGATGCGTGCCGCCCACGCATCGGCTAGAACGGCAACCTCAGCGGTGGAGCATTTGGGCGGAACATCGGGAAACGGCAGATCAAGAATCACGCCGTAAGCCAGTGCAGCCCGGCGCTGTTCTGCGGACCAGCCGGCGGCGGGATGGTTGGTAAAGTTAAGAAACATGCCGCTTCATCTCTTTCGCTTTTGTTCTCCGTTTACATCCCTACTATAGGGTGTGCGTTGAGGAAAGTTAAAAAGAAAAGCAAAAAAGTTCAACTTTTTTGCTTTTGGTGCGAATCCTATTTTTCGGGAGTGATTTTCCCCTTATAAAACAGGGCTCCGCACCCGTGAAAATACAAAAACGGGAAAATTTCTCTTTGCTTTTTGTGCAAAGGGTAGACAAGGTTTTAAACTTCCTCTATAATAAAGGAGGCAAAGACAGAAAGCTGCACAAATTGTGCCGCAGATATGCAGTGTGCTTTCGTTATTTTTGCGATGTATCTTACCCGCAGCTGCGGGAATTGAAAGCCTTATTTGCTTTGGCAGTTTTGGCCGGGCCTTATGTATCTTACCCGCAGCTGCGGGAATTGAAAGTTACTGGCAGGATACCCCGCACTATTCGATGACCATGTATCTTACCCGCAGCTGCGGGAATTGAAAGGGGCGGAACCGATGTTCCAGTACGTCCTCGACGATGTATCTTACCCGCAGCTGCGGGAATTGAAACGTCCCATAGCGTAAAATCTGCTTTGTCGGAAACCATGTATCTTACCCGCAGCTGCGGGAATTGAAACGTCAAACTGCTTTACCATTTCGCCCGATTCCACCGAATGTATCTTACCCGCAGCTGCGGGAATTGAAACAGGCTTGCAGACGTTGAATTGACCATCAAGGAGCGATGTATCTTACCCGCAGTTGCGGGAATTGAAACACGGTGCGGCTTACACAAGCGGTGCTTTTGGGTTATGTATCTTACCCGCAACTGTGGGAATTGAAACGGACTAACCCCCCTAAGTGACAGGACTGGATTATTTGATGTATCTTACCCGCAACTGCGGGAATTGAAACTCAGTCTGGCCATGATAATAACCGAGAGCGAAAGAACATGTATCTTACCCGCAACTGCAGGAATCCTATTTTAACTTTTCCATCCCACTGACCTATAGAAAAAACACGCCCTTCGGCGGTTGGAGCCGGTCCGGTTGGCGTGTTTGTTTTTTGCTATTCTATATTTACTTTGTATCGTCAGGAGAAAAATATGAGCAATATTCTTTTGTTCTTTATGAGCAGCTATACTCCCACCGTTGAAAATGGTGCCTACAATCGCGCGCAGACAAACGAGGCCGTTCTGTATGAGCTGCAAAAGAAAAAAGAGAGCCGCACCGATATGGTGCTGGCTCTTTGCAGCGACAAGGTTCGCAAAGACCCCTGTGTGCCCACCTTGGATGGTGGCGCACCCACCACGACTCTGACCTATTTTCGGCAGCACGTCCTGCCCGCCGCCAACATTCGGGATGATCATTTTTTCCCCATCCCTGTGCCTGACAGCATGAACGAGGATTCCCAGGCCAAAGCCATCCAGGATATTGTGAAGAATGTAAATACCGGTGACACACTGTATATCGATCTGTCCGGCGGTATGCGCGATACCGCCATGCTGTTGGTTGCCGTAGCCCGTTACCTGCGTGATCTCCGCGATGTCAACGCCCATGTTCGGTACACCGAAATGGGGGGCGGCAAGTCCTTCATTGTACGCGACAGCGACAAGCTGTACGATCTGTTTGACCTGATCTCCGCCACGGATGAGTTTTTTGCTACGGGCCGCACCAGGCGGCTGTCCAGCTACCTGAGCCGTTCTGACGTGAGATCCCCAAAAACGGCCATCTTGCTGAACTGCATTGAGAAGTTCTCCAATGATCTTTTGCTCTGCAACGCATCCCGCCTACTGGACGACATCTCAGACTTGAAAAACGCGCTTGCCGATGTGCTGAAAGGCACGAACGCAGCCCACGATACGCTGGACACCCTTCTTTACAAGCTGTTGAATGAGGGCTTTGAGCGAGAGTTCCACAACCTGAACAAAAGTACAACCCGCGCCCTGCCCTCGCTGGTTCGCTGGTGCCGGAACCATGGTATGTTCCAGCAGGCGTTTACCCTGTTAAGTGAGCAGATGCCCGTTTTTGTGTGCAACCACATCTTTGTGCAGCCCACGCCAAAGGGAATGGACTTCCTGCAGGGACAACTCCAAAACAGAGGCAAAAACTGGTCGTACCCGCTGTTCCACTTCCACTTCTGCCGCGCCGCCCTAATGGAAATGGAGATCAAGAAGAACAACAAATGGGGTCCGATTTTTGATTCTGACCTGCGGCTGGACCGCACAGCATCCACCGCTGATGACACGACGTTCTTCCGCATTGCCACCGATGCCGAGATGGACCAGTATCTGGACCGTTCCGTTCAGGATGGTCTGTTGCTTTTGGATGAAGCCCGGCGCGCTGACCTGATCGAGGCGATCATTGGCTACCAGAAAGTGCAACAATACCGCAACCAGATCAACCATGCCAGCGATACCGTCGGCCTGCTGCCTTTGACGGTGGATGATGTCCGCACCACGCTGGATGAGATCTGTACCACGCTGGAGTCCATCCTGGATCTGAAGCGCGACAGCAATGGTGCAAATTGCCTTTCCCTGAACGATAAACTCCGCTACATTCCGGCTAGATGATTGCAGTACAAAAAGCAGGCCTTTTATGATATGTACCCAGTTTTCTGGACACCGGCTCAAAATTGAATAATTAGCTTTTCATCATGGATGCTTCCCTGAACTTAGAGGGAGGCATCCATTTTGTTTTAGCTTGGATTCTGCTGTTATTGTAATAGTCAATGTAATCGGCAATGGCCTTGGAGAAGGCTTCAAAGGAGGGATAATCCTTCTCAAATCCATAGAGCATTTCATTTTTCAACCTGCCAAAGAAGGTCTCCATAAGTGCCACCGAAAGAAAGCAGATCGAAGAAGGCTTGTAAATGCTTAGATGTTACATTTTTCAGCTTTCTTTCTGAAATTGGATGTTTCTTGATATTGGTAATAGCACCGAGGTAATTCTGGACTGTCCCATTACTGAGAGTACCTGTCTTTAATTCTTCCTCTGCCCATATATCAAGTAATTCTCCAACTGTAATATTTTCCGACTTTGCAATGAATTTCTTGCTTTCGTAATCGTCCATTGCCTGACGGAGCAGTTTTTCCGTTTCACTTTTGCTTTCTGTTCCAGCGTATTCTTTCTGAACCAGATTGCCGCTTGCATCTTCTACATAGAAGCGGTAGTACCATTTCTTTCCTTTTTTTCTTACAGATCCTTTTGCCATAATCGTGTGTCTCCTTTCGATATCAGACAATCGGAACTGATGAAATGCTTCTTGCGTGTAGGCATCTTATGGACAAGTCCATAAGCCAATTCGCCGCTCGTCAAATCTGTAAACAGCCTGACTTGCTCGTGCTCATTGTATCATAACTCCGGTTGTCGTTCTATACCGAATCGGAATCCTCATACAAAACTTCTGATAAAAGATTTTCAAGCCTTTGTTCTGCCATTTCCGGTTTCTTGGAATAGAGCCTTACAATATCTGCCATATCATTAAAGGCATTAACGGTATGGGTGATCTCCCGGAGAAACATAATCTCGTTATATTCATCATTCGATTCAAATCCCATTGCCTTTGCAATATCCGCTTCATTCGTGTTGCCCTTGTAATTCTTGCAGGCAAACTGGAATGATTCCAGAAACAGGTTATATTGCTTTAACATCAACAGCAGTAAATCTTTGGAAAAAGCATCTTCCTTTTTACTAAGGTCGAGAGGTAACTGTTTGAGAATATCGCCCATTGCATCACGAATCTGTAATTCTTTCTTATCCGTAATATCGGTTTCGTATTCATCGGTTTCCCCCTTGAGCCATTCAATAGATACATGAAGTGCTTCCGAAAGACCTTCCAGCACCATCTT
>ERZ773239.529-NODE-529-length-39152-cov-5.079060_pt1 | contig 39152 bp, 43 predicted proteins | sample MGYA00580521_ERZ773239 | MGnify/ENA primary metagenome ERZ773239 (study PRJEB29015, sample SAMEA2737801) | human gut metagenome | biome: human gut; feature: human-associated habitat; material: faeces | place: China | collected 2012 ... | reverse complement strand
ATAACTATCAATAAAATCTTATGTCAGTTTTTTGAGTTTACACAAAACTTGAAACAGTCTCAATGGAGACAATGTTGTAGAAATTTTAAAGACGGCAAAGGCTCGAAGGGACAACACTCAATAACCTCTTCACAGACATTTTACACAGATTTGACCTGAACAAGATAGTAGATTTTACCTTTCCCATATATGATTAAGTCATCGTGAATAAAACGATGGCTTTTTCTTTTGCAGTTTTGCAATTACATAGAAAGGAAATGAATCAATTATGAAGGCGAAAATGAAAACATATCTCCATCATCCGGGTTCGCTGGTGGTTTTGATCCTGACGATTCTTTCGGCGGTGATCACGGTGGCAGCACTTGGCTCACTGGTGGTTTATATTCTGGTAAAGGGAGTGCCGCATCTGACACCGCAGCTGTTTGCGTGGACGTACAATTCGGACAACGTTTCGATGCTGCCGGCGTTGATCAACACATTACTGTTGACGGTGCTTGCGATCCTGATCGCAGGACCGCTCGGAATCTTTGCGGCGATCTACATGGTCGAATATGCGAAGAAGGGCAATAAGATCGTTGGACTTGTCCGTGTGACGGCAGAGACGTTGTCCGGTATTCCGTCAATCGTATATGGACTGTTTGGTATGTTGTTTTTCTGTGGGGCATTGCACATGGGATATTCGCTGATCTCTGGAGCACTTACGGTGGCGATCATGGTGCTGCCGACGATCATGAGAACCAGCGAGGAGGCATTGTTGGCGGTGCCGAAAAGCTACCGCGAAGGAAGCTTTGGACTGGGAGCGGGAAAGCTTCGAACTGTGTTTCGGACAGTGCTTCCATCGGCAGTACCGGGAATTTTGTCTGGCGTGATCCTTTCGATCGGTCGTATCGTTGGTGAGACGGCGGCACTGATCTTTACGGCAGGAACGGTAGCTGCGGTTCCAAAGGTAAATGCCGGAGTGAAAGGGTTCTTTGGTTCTTCGGTCAGAACACTTTCGGTTCATATGTATAACCTTTCCAAGGAGGGACTGCATACGGATCAGGCATTTGCAACGGCGGTTGTGCTTCTGGTATTTGTCATTGTGATCAACTGTCTGTCCAATCTCGTAGCAGGAAGGTTGAAATCTAAGGTTTGATGAAAAGCAAATAATCTGCGCAAGCAGTTCAGATATATCAAAAGATGCAGGGGGCAAAATTTTTGACCCTGGCATCATAGCATTGATCAGAATAAGAAAAGAGGAGTAAATATGGATTCAGTATATTCAAGTGTTGTGGTACAGGCAACGGAGCATCCGGCAGTGGCACAGACAAAGTTTCATGTAGATAAGTTAAATTTACATTATGGCAGTTTTCATGCACTCAAGGATATCAGCATTGATATTCCGCAGAACCGGATCACAGCGTTTATCGGACCTTCCGGCTGTGGTAAGAGTACATTTTTAAAGTCCCTGAACCGGATGAATGATCTGGTGGAGGGCTGTAAGATTGAGGGAACGGTTCTTCTTGGCAACGAAGACATTTACGGTGATATGGATGTGAATCATTTGCGCAAGCGGGTCGGTATGGTGTTCCAGAATCCGAATCCGTTTCCGATGAGCATTTACGATAACATTGCTTACGGACCAAGAACCCACGGAATCCATTCCAGACAGAAGCTGGATGCGATTGTAGAGAAGTCCCTGCGTCAGGCAGCGATCTGGGATGAGTTAAAGGATCGTCTGAAAAAGTCCGCACTCGGTCTTTCCGGTGGACAGCAGCAGCGTCTCTGTATTGCGAGGGCATTGGCAGTAGAGCCGGAGGTTATCCTGATGGATGAGCCGACTTCGGCACTAGACCCGATCTCAACCGCTCATATCGAGGAACTTGCTTTGGAGCTGCAGAAGGATTACACGATCATTATGGTAACCCACAATATGCAGCAGGCAACGCGTATTTCCAGCAAGACGGCATTCTTTCTGCTGGGAGAGATGGTGGAATATAACGACACGGAGAAACTGTTTTCTATGCCGGAGGATAAGAGAACGGAAGATTACATTACCGGTCGTTTTGGATGATGCCGCAGGATCTGATGAATTAGAAATGAAAATAGAAGAGAGGAAGATAGCATGAGAACGCATTTTGACAAGCAGTTAGATAAATTAAATGATGAGCTGATCGAAATGGGAAGCATGATCGAAAAAGCGATCGAGCATACCATCAAGGCTCTGGTGACGCAGGATATTGATCTGGCAAACTATGTGATCGAATCCGATGAGCAGGTCAACCGTCAGGAGAGAGATATTGAGTCATTGTGTCTGAAGCTTCTGTTACAGCAGCAGCCGGTAGCGAGAGATCTGCGTCAGATTTCCTCTGCGCTGAAAATGATTACGGATATGGAGCGTATCGGAGATCACGCCGCTGATATTTCGGAGATCATTGTAACGCTGCTTCGCCGCAATGAGCCTTATATCAAGCATCTGGATTATATCCAGAACATGGCGAAGGAGACATCGGTGATGCTGGTGGGAAGTGTTGATGCATTTGTTAACCGCAATCAGCTTCAGGCAGCAGCAGTCATTGAAAAGGATGATGTGGTCGATGAACTGTTTCATCAGGTACAGACGGAGTTGGTGCAGCTGATCCATGAGGATCCGAATTGCGGTGAACAGGCGACGGATCTTCTGATGATTGCAAAATACTTTGAGAGAATTGGAGATCACGCAACCAATATATCAGAATGGGTGATCTTCTCGCTGACCGGAGAGCATGTCCATGGCAGGCTGATCCGGGAGGCGGAATAGGAGGTGCATTCTTATGAAGGCATATGAATGGATGAAGAAACACACGAACTGGCAGGAGAAAACGGTGGGAGGTGTCTGGCTGATCCTTCATGTGATGCGCTGGATGCTCATCGGCTGTGTTCTTGGACTGGTATTTTGTCTTGGAACAGGAAGCAGCGATTATCAGAATGCCATAGGCGGTGCGGGAGCCCTGTTTGCAATGCTGCCGGGTGCCGTTCTTGGAATGGCACTTCTTCTGGGCGGCGAAGGAAAACGTGCATGAGCTCCGCAAATGGATATGAAAAGGATGAAACGATAAATGATCAGAAAGAAAAATGGAAAAGGGCTGCTGTTGCTTCTTATCACAGGGGCACTTCTGATGACAGGAAGCACCGGATGCAGTAAGCAGGCAGCGGATACGAAGCAGAAGGTGGAAGGACTTGACAAGCTCGGACAGATCGGGGTGATCTCCAGAGAGGAGGGATCCGGAACGCGTGGAACGTTTGCGCAGCTTGCCGGGTTTGTGCAGGAAAATACAGATAAGGATCAGACGGTAAAGGATGCAAAGATTGCAGACGATACCGCATCTGTTTTAAATATGGTTGGCAGTGATCGATCGGCGATCGGCTATGGATCTGCCGGTATTATGGTCAGCGATTCGCAGGTAAAGGTGCTGTCTGTCGGAGGCGTAGAGCCGGGGAAGAACAATGCAGGATATCCGCTCAGCCGTTCCTTTTATCTGGTGTGGAGTGGAAAATTAAATGATGTGGAAGATGACTTTATGCGTTATATCCGGGGTGCCGGACAGGAGATTGTGAGCCAGTCTTACACGGCAGTAGGAAAGCAGAGCAGCTTCCTGTCCCTGAAGCCGAAGGGAAAGATCACAGTGACCGGTTCGACGTCGGTTGGACCACTTTTGGAATGTCTTGCCGAAGAATATATGAAGTTAAATCCGAAGGCGGTCATTACCGTGAAGCAGACTGATTCCAGCGACGGAATCCGTCAGACAATGCAGGGAAAATGTGATCTTGGCATGAGCTCCAGAGATCTGAAGGACAATGAAAAAGAGATCTTGGATTATGAGTCGATCGCAAGAGATGAGATCGCGGTGATCGTGAATAAGGAGAATCCACTCGAGGATATTTCGCTGGAACAGCTGGAAAAGATATATACCGGAAAGATTAAAGAATGGCAGAAGCTGTATGACTGACAAAAATACAGAATGACATGATATAGGGGTTATGTAAAAAGTTTTTACATACTTTTTACATAACCCCTATATAGCATTTACATGGCATTGTTATGATGAAAATGTAAAAAGTAGAATGAAGAATAAGTGAAGAGACGAATCAGGACGTACACATTCAATGAGGTATGTGTAAAGATCCGGAAAAATGGAGGAAAAAAGATGAACAGTACGGTTCAGATCGCATTTGGATTGCTGGGAGGTCTGGCATTATTCCTGTTTGGAATGAATTTGATGAGTGAGTGTCTGCAGAAGGCAGCAGGCGAGAAAATGAAGGCAATTCTTGCACTTTTAACGAAAAATCCGATACTTGGTGTTTTGGCAGGTGCTTTGACGACGGCTGTTTTACAGAGCAGCAGTGCGACAACGGTTATGACGATTGGTTTTGTCAGTGCGGGACTTATGAGTCTTCCGCAGGCAATTTCTATTATACTTGGTGCCAACATTGGTACAACAATGACGGCGCAGATCATTGCATTTAAGATCAGCGATTATATTTATCTGATCATTTTTGCAGGCTTTATCATTTCCTTTATCTGCAAATCCGAGAAGGTGAAAAACATCGGTCAGACAATTTTTGCTTTCGGTGTTCTTTTCCTTGGGATTGAGACGATGGGAGATGTCATGAAGCCGCTGGCGGCAAGCCCGGTATTTACGGCAATGATCGCAAAGGTATCACACATTCCGGTACTGGGTGTCTGTGTGGGAACGTTGATGACACTTGTTGTACAGAGCAGCTCGGCAACGATTGCGGTGTTGCAGAATTTTGCAGAGCAGGCGGGACCGGATGGAATAACAAGTATTCTTGGTCTTGCGGGTGCGATCCCGATCCTGCTTGGTGATAATATCGGTACAACGATTACTGCACTGCTTGCCAGTGTTGGTCAGTCAAGAGATGCAAAGCGTACCGCACTTGCGCATTGTATGTTTAATGTCAGCGGAAGTCTGATTTTTATCTGGTTTGTGCATCCGTATGCAAAGCTGATCCAGTATATTTCCCCGAAGGGGGCAGAGGTTGATGTGATCTCACGTCAGATTGCGAATGCGCATACCGGCTTTAACTTTATTATGACACTTTTCTGGCTCCCACTGATCTGGCTGCTTGTGAAGATCGTTATGTTTATTATTCCGGGAGAAAAGGATGAGAAGGATGCATCACAGCCGATGTATCTGGACAATAATCTGGTCAATCAGCCGACAGCGGCACTTCGTCTGGTATCCCAGGAGGTGATCCGGTTGAGCGGACTGGTAAAGGAGATTATCAACGATATTTCGGATGTGGCAGGCTTAAAAGAGTGGACCTATGTGGAGAATCTGCAGAGTAAGATACAGGTCGTACAGAATCTGGATGAACGGATCACGGAGTATCTGACCAACCTGTTTTCGGCAGGTGTTCTGACCGAGGAGCAGGCAACACAGACGGCAGGTATCATGTATGTGCTCAGCGATGTCAACCGTCTTGCACTGTTGTGTGGCGATATTCTTGCGGTATTTGAGGAGGAGGGGAATAAGACCTCCAAGAAATCCGTGCTTTCCAAGGACGCCTCCAGAGATCTGGAGAAGAGTCTGAAGCTGATCGGCGATATGTATGATGCTTCCCTGAAGGTAATGGAAACCGGTGATAAGGACAATGCCGCCAAGATCATTAAGAAGAGAGACAAGATTCTGGAACTTGATCTGAAGCTTCGCAAGGATCATATGAAGCGTGTCAGCGCCGGAAAATGTAAAGCGAGTCTGACCTCTTCCTTTAATAAGATCCTTCACAGCATTGACCGAATGGGAAACAGTTGTGTTAATATTGCGGATGCGGTCATGGAGTCCGTTGATTTTGGATATTTTAATTAAGCGTACGCAATGAATTTGTGATATACTCAACCTAAAAGGATAGAAAGGCGGGACGGCTATGGCATTAATTTATATTGTGGAGGACGACAAAAATATCAGCGAGATTGAGAGCTTTTCGCTCAAAAACGCGGGACATCAGACGGTGGAATTCCCGGATGGACGTTCCTTCTATAAGGAACTGGCAGAGAAGAAGCCGGATCTGATCCTGCTTGATATTATGCTGCCGGATGAGGATGGTTTGTCAATCCTTCGTAAGATCCGTGAGAAAAGAGAGACGAAGAGGATTCCGGTGATCATGGTGACAGCGAAAACGACAGAGATTGATAAGGTGAAGGGACTTGATAATGGTGCGGACGATTATATGACGAAGCCGTTTGGAGTTATGGAGCTGGTTTCCCGTGTCAAGGCACTTCTTCGAAGAACAGGAGAGCAGGATGCGGAGAAGGTGATCAAGATCGGGGATCTTGTGATCGATGACGAGAAACGAAAGGTTTTCGTGTCAGACAGTGCGGTAGAGCTTACTTATAAAGAGTATGAGTTGTTGCATTATCTGGCGCAGAATCAGGAGATCGTGCTTCCCAGAGACAGCATTATGGAGCATATCTGGCATGCAAACTGTGAGATTGAATCGCGCACGCTCGATGTGCATATCAAGACACTGCGTCATAAGCTTGGAGATGCAGGAAAATATATTAAAACCGTACGGAATGTCGGGTACTGCATGAATCTTGTGTAGAAAAGGGAAAGACTTGACATATAACACAGGAAGGAGAAAAGTAAAACTGCCGGAATGGTATACATAACATTAAAAGAAAACTGTTCCGGCAGAGGAAAGGAATCGATGGATGAAACGGCGGATTAACATTTTATGTATGATATTGACGGTGATCACAATATTGGAGACAGTAGCACTTTCTGCGACTGTCTTTTATGGTGTTTTGACGAAGGAAGTCGTTGAGGATTTAAGAAATTCGGCAGATGTGATGGTGGAGTCGGATGCGTGGCAGATGGTGTCAGATCCGGCAAATGTCCATATGGGAAAGACGCCGAGGCATCTTCGTATCACGCTGATCAACCCGGATGGTAATGCAGTCTGTGACAGCGATGCGGATGTGAGGGGCATGGAAAACCACAAAAATCGTCCGGAGATTGCATCCGCATTTTCAAAGGGAGAGGGCAAGGCAGTGCGTAATTCACAGACACTCGGCAAAAGTGCGTTTTATTATGCGGTACGGCTGGATAATGGTTATGTGCTGCGTATCTCCAAGGAGGTCAGCAGTATGACGGGGATTTTGCTAAGCACTGTGCCAAGGCTTGTTGTTCTCAGTGTTCTTCTGTTTGCGGCATGTGTGATCCTGTCCCACGCATTGACGAAAAGTATCGTTAAGCCGATCGAGGAGCTTGCCAAGAATCTGGAGGGACCGGGCATGTATCATGTATATGAGGAGCTTGAGCCGTATGTGACAACGATACGTGCGCAGCATGAGGACATTATCCGCAATGCCAATATGCGGCAGGAATTTACGGCAAATGTTTCCCATGAATTGAAGACGCCGCTGACCTCCATTTCCGGTTATTCGGAATTGATTGAAAATGGGATTGCGACAGGGGACGATGTGCAGAGATTTGCCAGAGAGATCCATAAGAGTTCGAACCGTCTTTTGACACTGATCAATGATATTATTCGTTTGTCTGAACTTGATGTGACAACGGAAGATATTATGGAGGAGCTTGATATCTGCGATATGGCGGCAAATTGTGTGGAGATGCTTCAAATGTCTGCAGAAAAGCATCAGGTGCAGCTTTCTTTCTCGGGAGAGCAGCAGATGGTGACGGCGAACCGGCAGATGATGGACGAGCTGATCTACAATCTGTGTGACAATGCGATCCGGTATAATAATCCGGGCGGACGTGTGGATGTATCGGTTTACCGGGAGGTTGAGCGTGTTGTTCTCGAGGTGAAGGATAACGGGATCGGGATTCCGGAGAAGGATCAGGAACGCATTTTTGAACGTTTTTACCGCGTGGACAAGAGCCGTTCGAAATCGACGGGAGGCACAGGTCTTGGACTGGCGATCGTGAAGCATATCATTGCGCTGCACGACAATGTGAAGCTCGAGCTTCGCAGTAAGCTGGGCGAGGGAACAACAATATATGTTTATTTTACAAAATAACGGTTTCGTGGTTTTAACAACGGAAATTCTTCTTTGCTTTCGGTAATATAATTTCAGAACCGGAAAACAGACCGGTTTCGTGAAAATAAGTCAAACAATGCAGAAACGAGGGGGAACGACTATGGTACGTCAGGTAATAAAAATTGATGAAGAAAAATGCAACGGATGTGGCCTGTGTGTTAATGCATGTCATGAGGGAGCGATCGCTCTGGTGCACGGAAAAGCACATCTGATGAGGGATGATTACTGCGACGGTCTTGGAGACTGTCTGCCGTCCTGCCCGACAGGGGCAATCTCATTTGAGCAGAGAGAGGCGGCTGCTTATGACGAGGCAGCTGTGCTGAAGGCGAAGGAGGAGAAGGCGGCAAAGGAGAAAAAGATTCGGGCGAAGGCAGTGGCGGGCGGCTGTCCGGGCAGCAGGATGATGCAGTTTGACAGAGCCTCAAGGAAGCCACAGACTTCCGGTACGGAGCAGCTGCAGGGCGCAGTCAGCGAGCTTTCGCAGTGGCCGGTCCAGATTAAACTTGCACCGGTGAATGCACCGTATTTTGAAGGGGCAGATCTTCTGGTGGCAGCGGATTGTACGGCATACGCGTATGCATGCTTCCATCAGGATTTTATCCGCGGAAGAGTGACGCTGATCGGATGCCCGAAGTTAGATGATGTTGATTACAGCGAGAAGCTGACCGAGATCCTGCGCCGGAATGAGCTGCGCAGTGTGACGATCGTGCGCATGGAGGTACCATGCTGCGGCGGGCTGGAGCAAGCGGTTAAGACCGCATTACAAAACAGCGGCAAAATGATCCCGTGGCAGGTCAGAGTCATTTCGACAGATGGACGAATCCTGTCATAGACAGATATGAATATGGAATCCTGTAGGTGAGGAAAACGGCGGAATATTGCATTTCCGCCGTTTTTTCGTCGAAAATTGCAGCTGCTTTTATATTGATAAGCGGGCTTTGACTATCTTACAATAAATGAAAAGGAGTCCCGGATATGGGACAGCACAACGAAAAGGGGATAGGATATGGAAGCAATCAAAGTGTTAGTCGTGGATGATAACAAGCGGATCGTGACGATCCTGAAGGAAGCACTGGAGCGTGAAACGGATATGGAGGGGGTCGGAACAGCATCTGACGGAGGGGAGGCACTTCACAAGATATCGGCACTGCGTCCGGATGTCGTTCTGTTGGATCTGATCATGCCGAAGGTGGACGGACTCGGCGTGATGGAGCGCATGAAAAAGGGAGCTCCGACTCTGGCTCCGGAGTTTGTCGTTGTGTCGGCGGTAAGTCAGGAGCGCGTGACCGAGAATGCGTTTCGTCTCGGGGCTGCTTATTATATTCTCAAACCCTTTGACACCCGTGTGGTTGTGTCGCGGGTGCGGGCGGTTGGACAAAATGAGAAAGGCAGGGACAGGAACGAGCAGAGAGTTATCAATACGGTTTTTGAAAACAAGCACCGGAGAATGGAGGATTCCCTCGAATCGGATGTGACGGATGTGATCCATGAGATCGGTGTTCCGGCACATATTAAGGGGTACCAGTATCTGCGGGATGCGATCATCATGTCAGTCAATGATAATGAGATGCTCGGCGCGATCACGAAGGTGCTGTATCCGACGATCGCCCGCAATTATAAGACAACGTCAAGCAGGGTAGAGCGGGCAATCCGCCATGCTATTGAGGTGGCGTGGAGTCGTGGACGGATGGAGACGATCGAAGAATTGTTTGGTTACACTGTTAATTCCGGCAAGGGAAAACCGACAAACTCTGAATTTATCGCACTGATCGCAGATAAAATCCGTCTGGAATACAAGCTTCGTGCATGAGAAAGCACACTTAACTTTCCGTAAAAAACACTTTTCACAGGCTCTGAAATAAGGTATAATTATTTTAATGGAATGCACGGGTAATTCTGACACCATATCCGTGACATTCATTGGAGTTTACAAACTGAATGGAGGGTGTATATGAAAAACATATTATTTGTGGCTTCCGAGTGTGTACCATTTGTGAAAACCGGAGGTCTGGCAGATGTTGTGGGGTCTTTGCCAAAGTATTTCAACAAGAAAGAGTATGATGTGCGTGTTATGATTCCAAAGTACGCATGCATTCCACAGGAGTGGAAGGACAAGATGCAGTACAAGACGCACTTCTATATGGATTTGGCATGGAGAAGCCAGTATGTTGGTATCTTAGAGATGGAGTATGAGGGAGTTCATTTCTATTTTATCGATAATGAGTTCTATTTCGCAGGATTTCATCCATATGGCAATATTTTCGAGGATATTGAGAAGTTTGCATTTTTCTGTAAAGCAGCATTGTCTGCAATGCCTTCTCTGGATTTCCGTCCGGATATCATCCACTGCCATGACTGGCAGACAGGACTGATCCCGGTATATATTAAGGACAGCTTCAATGATAACCCGTTCTACCATGGTATCAAGACGATCATGACGATACATAACCTGAAGTTCCAGGGTATCTGGGATAAGCAGAAGGTCATTGACATCACAGGCTTGAACGAGTATTATTTCACCAGTGACAAGCTGGAGGCATATGGTGATGCCAACTATCTCAAGGGCGGTATCGTATATGCTGATATGGTAACGACAGTCAGCGATTCCTATGCGGAGGAGATCAAGATGCCGTTCTATGGAGAGCATCTGGATGGTCTGATGCGTGCGCGCAGCAATTGCCTGCGTGGTATTGTTAACGGTCTGGATTACGATGAGTACAATCCGGAGACCGATCCACTGATCTACGCCAACTACAATGCCAAGACATTCCGTAAGGAGAAGATCAAGAACAAACGCGGTCTTCAGAAGGAGCTTGGTCTTGATCAGAACGATAAAGCATTTATGATCGGTATTGTATCACGTCTGACGGATCAGAAGGGCTTTGACCTCATTAATTATGTGATCGAGGAGATCTGTGCAGAGGATACACAGCTTGTGGTTCTCGGAACCGGTGAGGAGCGTTATGAGAATCTGTTCCGTCACTTCGAGTGGAAGTATCACGGAAGAGTTTCTGCGAATATCTTCTATTCCAATGAGCGCTCTCATAAGATCTATGCAGCGTGTGATGCATTCCTGATGCCATCTCTGTTCGAGCCGTGTGGTCTGAGCCAGTTGATGAGTCTTCGTTATGGTACTGTTCCAATCGTACGTGAAACCGGTGGTCTGAAGGATACCGTAGAGCCGTACAATGAGTATGAGGGAAAGGGAACCGGTTTCTCTTTTGCCAACTACAATGCGCATGAGATGCTTGCTACGATCCGCTACGCAAAGGATGTGTACTACAATCGTAAGAGAGAGTGGAACAAGATCATTGACCGTGGCATGGCGATGGATTTCTCATGGAATCATTCTGCGAAGAAGTACGAGGATATGTACAACGAGTTAGTATGATCCTATGACGGTCAGGTCATTATATAGGATTAAGCTTCTGTATATTTTATCTGCACCATCAAAGGCGGGCGGATAACGACAATATAGAATCGGAGGTTTGACATTGTGCGATTAGACAAGTATTTAGCACAGATGTCCATGGGAACACGGTCTGAGGTGAAGAAATTCATCAAATCAGGCCGTGTTTTTGTCAATGGAGCGCCGGCATCGGGACCGGAGCAGAAGGTGACAGAAGAGGACGATGTGGAATTGGACGGAGAGAAAGTCTCTTATGAGCGATATGTTTATTATATGTTAAATAAACCACAGGGCGTGGTGTCAGCCACAAAGGATAACACCTGCCGTACGGTACTGTCCCTGATCACGGACGGTACGAAAAAGGATCTGTTCCCGGTGGGACGGCTGGACAAGGACACAGAGGGGCTACTTCTGATCACTAATGATGGGGTATTGTCTCACGATCTTCTGGCACCCGGAAAGCATGTGTGGAAGACATATTTTGTCAGGGTTCAAGGCATATTAGAGGATAAGGATATAGAACGCCTGGAGAATGGCATGGATATTGGAGATGACCGGATGACACTTCCGGCGAAGGTGAAGAGACTGGATGCGGTGTCGTTGTCGCTAAGTGCGGATGATCCGGGATATCCGGGGGATACTGAGTCCTGTCTGGAGCTTTCAATCCGTGAGGGACGTTTTCATCAGGTGAAACGCATGTTAGCAGGAGTCGGGCATCCGGTTCTTTATCTCAAACGCCTGAGTATGGGAAGTCTGCGGCTGGATGAGGCGTTGAAGCAGGGAGAGTATCGCAGACTTACGCCGGAGGAGATAGCAGCACTTCAAAAGAAATAGAAAACGAAAGGGGGAGTATTTATGAAGAAAAAGCGGTGTACCGGAAAATGGACAGCAGTAAGGAAAAGCAGACAGCGTAGTGCGGTTGACAGTCATTACCGCGCTGGCAAAACTGAGCGACCGGGCAGTATTCATCGGAAATATTTTTCTCTGACATCGGCACAGGATGGCATGCCGTTGAGGGGGATGATGGTTATTCCGGCTCATCCGAGGGCGGTCTTACAGATCGCACACGGCATGTGTGAGCATAAGGAAAGGTATCTGCCATTTATGCGTTATATGGCGGACAGAGGATATCTCTGTGTGATTCATGACCACCGTGGGCATGGTGCGAGCAGACGGGAGGCGGCTCAGACAGAGCCGGTATCCGGAGAAGGGATTCCTGCAGGTCTCGGATATTTTGGTGAGGATGGAGGCAGAGCTTTGGTGGAGGATCTGCATCAGATCACAAGGATCATCAAAAAGCATTATCCGGGACTGCCTTATTTTATGCTGGGACACAGCATGGGATCACTGGCGGTGCGCTGTTATCTGAAGAAGTATGATCGGGAGTTAGACGGTTTGATCGTATGTGGCTGCCCGGGCAAGAATACGATGGCACCGTTGGGGACAGCGCTGATCCGGATGTTGCAGACAACAAAGGATCCGCACAGTAAAAGTCGTCTGGCAGACAGTATCTTTGCGAATATGTTTGACCGCCCGTTCCGTGCAGAGAACCTGATCCATGCGTGGATCTGTTCTGACCGGAAAGTGGTGGAGACATACAATAAAGATCCACTTTGCAATTTTACATTTACACTGAACGGATATGAGTCATTACTGTGGCTGATGAGGCAGACCTACAGCAGAATGGGCTGGAGAGTGAGAAATCATAAGCTTCCGGTCTTGTTTGTATCCGGGGCATTGGATCCTTGTCTGGGCGGCAGCGCAAAGCTGGCACAGGCGGTCGGTCATTTGAAGAAACGGGGATATGCTCATGTTTCTTCACGTCTGTACCCGGGCATGCGTCATGAGATTCTGAACGAAAAGGGACGTTTTAAGGTGTATCAGGATATTGCACATTTTCTTCAAAGGGCAGAGTAAAGTTGATGAGACGGCGATGAAGCGGAGGGAGTAAGCCGGGAGAGCTTTTGTTTTATGGTTTGGCTTGTAACCGGAAGAAAATATCGTTATAATGAAACAAAAGTGTATGGTAGTTGTATAGTCCTAAAATGAAAGCAGGTGATCGTATGAGAAAGACAATCAGTATAGGAAAACAGAGTTTTTCTTCATTAAGAGAAAAAAACTACTTTTTTGTTGACAAATCCTATTTTATAAAGGAGTGGTGGGAAAAGGGTGACGATATTACATTGATCACGCGTCCGAGACGTTTTGGCAAGACGTTAAATATGAGTATGCTTGACTGCTTCTTTTCTAATAAATATGCGAACCGGGCGGATCTGTTTGAGGGACTTTCTATCTGGCAGAATGAAACGTATCGGAAACTGCAGGGAACATATCCTGTGATCTTTTTGAGTTTTGCTGCTGTGAAAGCAGGAAATCTGGAGGATGCCAAAACCCAGATCAAGCAGGAGATTGCAAGTCTGTATGAAGAAAACAGATATTTGTTAGAGGGTAATGTATTAAGTGATAATGAAAGAAAAATATACAATAGTACCACGATCCAGATGGATGATACAATGGCACAGAATGCATTGAGGAGCATGTCTGTCTGGATGGAACGTTATTATGGCAAAAAGGTCATTATTCTTTTGGATGAATATGATACTCCAATGCAGGAGGCGTATGTTCAGGGATACTGGGATGAATTTACGTCTTTTGTGAGAAGTCTGTTTAATGCGTCTTTTAAGACGAATCCTTATTTGGAACGGGCGATTATGACGGGAATCACTAGAGTCTCCAAGGAGAGTATTTTTTCAGATCTGAATAATCTGCAGGTGGTTACGACGACATCTGATCTGTATGCAGATTGCTTTGGTTTTACTGAAACAGAAGTATTTCAGGCGTTGGACGAGTTCGGAATGGGAGACAAAAAGGACGAAATAAAAAAGTGGTATGATGGTTTTACTTTTGGAGAGCATAGAGACATTTATAATCCATGGTCTATTACGAATTATCTGGACAAAAGAAAAATATATCCATATTGGGCTTCCACAAGCTCTAATGGGCTTGTGAGCCGGTTGATCCGGACGGCATCTGCCGACGTGAAGGAGAAGATGGAGGATCTGCTGAGGGGACAGACGATCACTGTAAATTTTGACGAGCAGATTGTATATAACCAGTTGGATGACAATGAGGAGGCAATCTGGAGTCTTCTGCTTGCCAGTGGTTATCTGAAAGTGCAGAATATAGACTACCGTGGGATTACTTTGGAACCATGGTACACGCTGGATATTACAAATATTGAGACATTGAGCATGTTCATGACAATGTTCCGGGGATGGTTTAAAAATAAAGATGCAAATTATAATGATTTCGTGAAGGCATTGTTAAAGGGCAGTCTCAAGGAAATGAATATCTATATGAATGATGTTGCACTTGCAACCTTCAGCAGCTTTGATACCGGAAAGAAACCTTCTGAGAAAAGCCAGCCGGAGCGGTTCTATCATGGATTTGTTCTGGGACTTCTGGTGGAGCTGCGGGACAGGTATCAGATCCGTTCCAACCGGGAAAGTGGGTATGGACGATATGATGTGATGCTTACACCGGTGACAGAGGTGGATGATGCGATTGTAATTGAGTTTAAAGTGCATGAACCAGATGAGGAGGAAACTTTAAAGGATACGGTTCGGGCAGCTTTAGAACAGATCACAGAGAAGAACTATGATGCCGAACTGCTATTACAGGGAATACCGGCAGACCGGATCCGTCATTATGGCTTTGCCTTTGAAGGAAAAAAGGTTTTGATCGGACAGGACGAAATTAAGAGAAAGCATTAAATTTTACAAAGGGAAACAATTAACTATGAATAAAAAGGAATTGTTATTTTATGATGATTACGAAGCTTTTTACACAATGACAAAAGAATCAAATGCGTTCCGGTCTTTTTGTAAAGATGCTTTTGGTGAGGACTTTTCACAGGATGGATTTAGCAACAAAGAGCAGATAGATATGATTCTGAAATATATACCGCAAAATGATGAGGTACATATTTTGGACATTGGCTGTGGTAATGGAAAAATGCTGGGATATTTGCAAGAGAGGACAAGGGCACATATATATGGATTTGATTATTCGGAAACGGCAATAACCACTGCAAAGACTCTGTTCTGCAAAAATGCCGAATTTAGAGAAGGTATCATCGGTCAAATAGAATATCCTAAAGAAAAATTTGATGTGATTATTTCTATGGACACCCTTTATTTTGCTACAGATATGACCGCATTTATGGCACAGGTTCGAAACTGGTTAAAAAAAGATGGTGTGTTTTTTGTTGGTTACCAGGAAGGTGATGTTATACCGAAAACATCGAATGCTCACACTACGATGTTGGTAAAGGCGCTGCAGGAAAATAACATGACATATGAAGTCACGGATATTACAAAACAAACTTATGAATTACTTAAGAAAAAGCGGGAGTCGGCAATAAAATATCGTACACTGTTTGAAGATGAAGGTCATAGTCAATGGTTTGATATGCTGATTGGTCAGACCGAATATATTAACGTACCGTTTGAACAATTCAAAGAAAAAATGGCAAGATATATCTATGTCATAAAAAAATAGCAAAATCCAAACATGTAGGAAAGTAAAATATCGGTACATTTTCAATAAAATTAAACAAAGTGGTTTAGGTCAAACGGGAAACTTGCCGGGCTTGAATAGACAAAAATGTATTTCAGAATCCCACAAACCAGCATAAATAAATGGTTTGTGGGATTTTTTGTGTAGTGTGCTATTATACAGTCATGGTATTGATGCTATTTTGATGTTTAGTACGTTATTTCCATAGGATGTTATTCAGTGGCAAAATTGTGTTTAAGTGACCTTCGCGGGATTAGGAGAAGAACATGTAACATTTAGAGGATGTGACGTTGAAAAAATTGACTTATACAATGCTTTTTAGAATGTAGCAGCGAGGAGGTGATTTTAGTGCAAAATTTTTCTGAGAAAAATGCACAAAAACCATTCATTTTACACAGCGAATACCAGCCTGCCGATGACTAGCCGGAGGGAATCGAAGCCCTGGTCAAGGGGGTCGAGGAGGGTGAGCAGTTCTAGACTTTGCTAGGTGTAACCGGCTATGGTAAGAAATTTACCATGGCAAATGTCATTGCAAAGCTCAACAAACCGACTTTAGTCATTGCGTACAATAAGACCCTGGTGGCACAGCTCTACGGCGAGTTCAAGGAATTTTTCACGGAGAATGCGGTGGAATATTTTGTCAGTTAGCATGAGAAAGTAAAAAAAGGTGGTATTTTGTGGTATGTTTGTGGTTGAATATCCAGATGTTGTGGAAGTGGTGAGAATATAAGTGAAAAGTAGGTGGATGAAGAGGTTTTGTGACTTTTCATTGCCTGTTTTTTGAAAATTATTGAAAAATATAGTGTATGAACAGAAAATATTTGTTATAATTTAAATATAAATACGACGGAAAGGTTGGTAATGATTATGTGTGAGAAAAAAGAACTGAGCTTTTCAATATTTATACTGTATAGTCTTGCGGATAAGTGGAAGATGTCTCCTGCCAAAGTGTATAAAATATTAAATTCAGCCGGGATTTTGGATAACTATATTATTAAATGTTACGATGTTCTTCATACACAGGGAAAGGAATATTTAGTAGAAGACATTACCGATTATGTGAGAGAAAAAGGAGTTAATGTATGATTGTATATCATGGATCAACGGAAATTATAAAAAATCCGGACGTAGTACATTCGAAAAAATATCTGGATTTTGGCCGAGGATTTTATATCACAACTTTTGAAAATCAGGCAAAAAAATGGGCAATTCGGAAAGGCATGAGACAAGAAAAGACTGCAATAGTTAATATTTATGAATTATCTGAAGATTGGAAGCATTTTAAAGTGTTATCTTTTGAAAAAGAGAATGAGAAATGGCTTGATTTTGTGTGTGCATGTAGAAAAGGACAGCCATTAAATAAAGAATATGACATTATTATAGGAAATGTTGCGGATGATGATGTGTTTAAGACTGTAGATATGTATTTTAGAGGATTATGGGATAAGGAAAAAGTTTTAGATGAATTGCGATACTATAAGATGAATAATCAAATATGTATTGTAAATCAGGAAACGCTGAATCGACTTATCATTTTTAAAAGAGCATATGAGGTGGAAAACAATGGTAGATAAGAAACAATTGGAAGAAGTTTATAAGCAAAATTTGGAAAATGATATAATTAATGCAATTTCTGAAATAAAAGGGATAGATTTGCGAAAAGCATTTGATATTTATTATTCCAGTAAACTTGCTGAACAAATTTCAAATGACAGTTATGGAATAGAAAATTTGGATGCAAAATATCTGGCAGAAGATTTGATTGAGAATGAGTCGGAGCTTTTGGCTTCTGGATGATATATTAAATAAGGATAAATACTAAACATGTAAAAAATAGAATAATATGTTTACTCAAGAATGAAAATTAGTTACCAAGGAGGATAAAAAAATTAAACGAGATATACTTATAGTTTTAGGAAATGGATTTTCAATTGATTTGGTTAAATATCTTAATCTTGAGACAAAAATTAATTTAACAAATTTATTTGAAAAGGGAGATAAAGTCCCGTGGCCATCTAATAATGAACCAGGTTTCCTTTCGTTTCGTCGTTGCCCGGCTTTGTGGCAATTGGGGGCAAGACCTAATATTAATAATCATGAGGCATCTAAAATAATAGAAGATATTATTACTTGCGCTAATGTTAATGCTTTTTCAAAAGAGAATAATGGACGTTATGAAGAACCCAGTATTTATTTAAGGGCTTATCATGAATTGGTTATTTATTTGAAATATTTGTTTATTTATTATAATTGTATTTTAAGTGATGACATACTTACTAAAGGAAAGTTAAAAGAATGGGGGTGGGGAAAATTATTTGAAAATTTGAATGATAATATTAATATATCATCTGTTAATGTTATTACGTATAATTATGATATTTTTCTAGAAAGAGTATTAAGAAAGCTAGAAATTGAATACAGTGTGCAAGGTTTTGAAGAAAGTATGTCAAAAAAGATTAAAATAATAAAACCACATGGATCAATTAGCTTTAGATCGGTAAAGGAATACGATAAAGATTCCTTTTCGATAAAATATAACAGAGATGGATTGGGAGGGAAAATAGAGGATTTGATTGTTGATGAAACATTGAATTTAGATATTATGTCTAATATAAATACAATGATTCCGCCTGCAGGAGAAGCTGAACGCTATCAATTAGTATGGTCTAATGTCCTGAAAAAATATGCTATAGAAGCAGCAAAACAGTTAAGAGAAGATGATGAAGTGATATTTGGTGGATTGTCGTATTGTAATGTTGATCGACGAGAAATTGATGAGGAATTAATAAATATAGATATTGGAGCTAAAATTAAAGTGGTAAATCCGGACACACAAAATACATTTGGAGCTGTGATATCAAGTTTGTTTGGGGAGTATATACATTTTGTAGATTCGGGTATTTTAGGAGGATTATATGGTGATTGACTTTTTGGATATGGATAGTAACAAATTAGTTATTTCGGAATTTTATGAGAATAATAAAGCTGGAAAATATGATTATACAGCTGTTTATCAACGTGAAAAGGTATGGAGTGAGGAGAAAAAGAGTTTTTTGATTGATTCTATTTTAAAGAATTATCCTATACCACCGGTATTTTTTAGAATGAAAATTGATCAAGATACAGGATTAACATTATATGATGTTATAGATGGAAAGCAGAGATTGACTACAATTATTGATTTTATCGAAGGAAAAATTGTGTTACCAGATGATTTTGGAGATGATTGTATTGGTAATAGTGAATTGAATGGTGCGACTTTTAAAGATTTAGATCGGTTTGAAAAATATAAACGACAATTTTGGAAATATAGAATTCCGGTTATTTTTATAGACACAGATAGCGATGAGTTGATAAACAATGTGTTTGATAGATTGAATCGGAATGGAGAGCCATTAGTTCCGCAGGAATTGCGTCATGCTAAATATGGTGATAGTAAATTATATAGAGATATAGAAGAATTAGTGGAAAATAATGTTTGGAAGGAAATGTTTTCAAAAATTTTGGAAACAGATAGAATGGAAGATAAAGAGTTTATGTCTGAATTATTATTTTTGACACTTGAACATAAAATTGTTTCATATACTAAGAATACTTTAGATGAGTTATACACAAAGTGGAAAGATTCGATTACAAAAAGTAATATTGAAAAATGTGAAAAAATTATGGAATATATTGAGGATTTAAAATTAGATTATAAAGGATTCAAAATTAATAGGGTCAGTCATCTTTATGCGATTTGGGGGATTGCAATATTAGCATTAGAGCAGAAAATTGAGACAGAAAAACTAGCTAAATTACTAAATGCATTCTATATGAATTACAGAGAACGCCGTGATTGTGTAGGTGCTGATGATTATAAAAAGAGTATGAGTTCAGATACTAAAGGACAATTTAGCAGAAAAAGAAGAATTAATGCATTGATTATGTATTGTTCAGCAAATCACGTAAAGATTGAAATGACACTGTAAGTAAGAATATGTAACAGACACTTTATATTATCTTGAATACAATTCAAATATAATTAACAGCTGATTGGTCATGACTATTGAGAAAATGTTCAAAGGTTTCAAAGAAGAATATTAGTATGAGATTTTCTTTGGAGACATCGGTTCTGGTAAGATGTCATCACAAGACTTAAAAAACAGGAAAAAATGAAAAGAAGAATTATCCTTGCCTAATTTTAAATGTTGTTTCATGGAAACATTGATATAGAAAATGTGTGGAAAAGGATTTATATGGGAACTGAGCAGTGGTATGTTATTAATACAGGATTGTAGAAGAATAATAAATAAAATGCAACTATCGAGTAATTCTCGATGGTTCAAAGATAGTGATGCTAATAAAAAAGTACAGAACGAACATTCGATTTTGCTCTGTACTTTTTTTATACTGAATGATATACTATACAAGTAACAATACTAAGAATACAACTACTATTTCTAAAATATTACCGCCAGGTAGAGCGGCTCAGGAGAAATCACATGGATCATTTCATTTTACACAGCGAATACCAGCCTACCGGGGACCAGCCGGAGGCGATCGACGCTTTGGTCAGGGGCTTCGAGGAGGGCGACCAGTTTCAGACTTTGCTAGGTGTTACCGGCTCCGGCAAGACTTTTACCATGGCAAATGTCATTGCAAAGCTCAATAAACCGACTTTGGTCATTGCGCACAATAAGACGCTGGCGGCGCAGCTCTACGGCGAGTTCAAGGAATTTTTCCCGGAGAATGCGGTGGAGTATTTTGTATCCTATTATGATTATTACCAGCCGGAGGCATATGTACCGTCTTCGGACACATATATAGAGAAGGATTCTTCGATCAACGATGAGATCGATAAGCTGCGGCATTCGGCGACGGCGGCATTGACGGAGCGGAGAGATGTCGTGATCGTGGCGAGTGTGTCCTGCATATATGGTCTCGGAAGCCCGATCGATTACCAGAATATGACCGTGTCACTGCGACCGGGCATGATCAAGGATCGGGATGAGGTCATTCACCGTCTGATCGACATGCAGTACACAAGGAATGATATGGATTTTCAGCGTGGTACCTTCCGTGTGCGCGGTGATGTGCTGGAGGTATTCCCGATTTCAGAGTCTGACCGTGCGATCCGTGTGGAATTTTTCGGAGATGAGGTGGACAGGATCACGGAGATCGATGTGCTGACCGGTGAGGTTTTATCCGAGCTGGAGCATATGGTTGTGTTTCCGGCATCTCATTATGTTGTGGATAAGGAAGCAATGGAGCGTGCGATCCGTGACATTGAGGCGGAGCTGGAGGACAGAGTACGGTATTTCCGGTCTGAGGATAAGCTTCTGGAGGCACAGAGGATTTCCGAACGGACTAATTTTGATATCGAAATGATGCGTGAGACCGGCTTTTGTTCCGGTATTGAGAACTATTCCCGTCATCTTTCCGGATTGAAGGAAGGGGAACCACCGCATACATTGCTGGATTATTTTCCGGACGATTTTATTATTATGGTGGACGAGTCTCATATGACGATTCCACAGATCCGCGGTATGTATGCCGGAGACCGTTCCAGAAAGAGGACGCTGGTAGACTACGGTTTCCGTCTGCCATCGGCGTTAGACAACCGTCCGCTGAACTTTGAGGAGTTTGAGCAGCATATCAATCAGATGATGTTTGTTTCTGCGACACCGAATGTATATGAGGACGAGCATGAGCTGGCGAGAGTCGAGCAGATCATCCGGCCGACAGGGCTGCTGGATCCGGAGATTGACGTACGTCCGGTAGAGGGGCAGATCGATGATCTGTTAGGCGAGGTGAACCGTACTATTGCGGCAGGCAATAAGGTTATGGTCAATACGCTGACGAAGCGGATGGCGGAGGATCTGACGGATTATCTGCGTGAGGCGGGCATCCGTGTAAAGTATCTGCATTCGGATATTGATACGCTGGAGCGTTCGGAGATCATTCGCGACATGCGTATGGATGTGTTTGATGTGCTGGTGGGAATCAATCTGCTCCGAGAGGGACTGGATATTCCGGAGATTGCTCTGGTGGCAATCCTGGATGCAGATAAGGAGGGATTCCTGCGTTCAGAGATCGCGTTGGTTCAGATCATCGGACGAGCTGCACGAAATGCAGAGGGTCATGTGATCATGTATGCGGATGTTATGACGGATTCCATGCGCAATGCGATCAATGAGACGAACCGTCGTCGCAGCATCCAGCAGAAATATAACGAGGAGCATGGTATTACACCGCAGACGATCAAGAAAGCAGTCCGGGATCTGATCCGGATTTCGAAGAAGGTCGAGGAGACAGAAACCGGTGATATCCAGAAGGATATCGAATCAATGAATCAGAAGGAATTAGAGCAGCTTGTCCGCAAGATCAAAAAGAAGATGAACACAGCGGCTGCCGAGTTAAACTTCGAGCTGGCGGCAAGTCTGCGTGACCAGATGCTGGAGATCAGGAAGCATATGAATGAGTAGCATGATGTAAGGGACAAAAGCAGATAGCAATGTATGCTTACATACAAATTGCCTGACGATGGAGCAATCCATGTCATCCGTTGAAAAATGCATTTTGCCCCCGATATCACGGTATAGGTTTTTTGTGGAGGACGAATATGGGAATTTTACTGGGGGTTGATTATTATCCGGAGCAGTGGCCGGAGGAGATGTGGGAGCAGGATGCAGACCATATGAAGGAATGCGGTGTGAAGCTTGTCCGGATGGCGGAGTTTGCATGGAGCCGTCTGGAGCCGGAGGAGGGAGATTTCCGGTTTGAATGGCTCGACCATGCAGTGTCCGTTTTTAAGGACAGAGGGATTCAGGTATTTTTGTGTACACCAACCTGCACCCCTCCGTTGTGGGCATTTGAGAAATATCCTGAGATCATTCAGGTTGGAACAGACGGAAGAAGGATCTCCATCGGAATCCGTGGACACCGCTGCATGAACAGTCCCGTTTATCGGACACTGTGTGAGCGTATCATTCGCCAATTGGTAGATCATTACCGGAATGAGGAGGCGGTGATCGGATACCAGATCGACAATGAGCTGGAGGCGAACCATTGCCGCTGTGCAGTGTGCGAGGAGGCGTTTCGTGACTGGATGAAGGAGAAGTACGGTACAACGGAACAGATCGATCAGGCGTATGGCAACAGCGTCTGGAGCGGAGAGTATTCTTCTTTTTCTCAGGTGAAGCCGCCGATGGGAGATTTCATCAAGTGGCAGAATCCGTCATTGACGCTTGATTATAACCGATATGCTTCTGATAGTACGGTAGCATATCTTGAATTTCAGAGAAAGCTGATCCATTCGCTGGATCCGAAGGCGCAGATTACAACCAATAGCTGGCTGTGTGAAAATATGCCGGACTTTTATGACCTGTTCCATAATCTGGACTTTGTTTCTTATGACAATTATCCGACAACGATGATTCCGACAGATTCACAGGAACTATATTCCCATGCGTTTCATCTGGATCTTATGCGCGGAATCTTGCAGAAGAATTTCTGGATCATGGAGCAGTTAAGCGGTGCGGTGGGAAGCTGGATGCCGATGTCAGCCATGCCGGTACCCGGGATGATCAAAGGGTATGCACTGCAGGCGGTAGCGCATGGAGCGGACGCCGTGATTCATTTTCGCTGGCGCACCGCCGTGTCGGGTGCAGAAATGTACTGGCACGGAATCCTGGATCACAGCAATGTGCCGGGAAGGCGCTATCAGGAATTTAAAGAGCTGGGGCAGACGATAAAGCAGCTTCAGGAGTTGGATGGCTCTGAGGTGGTCAATCGTGTGGCGTTACTTTACAGCTCCGATAATGAATATGGTTTCAAGCTGCAGCATCAGGCAGAGGGCATGTATTATCTGGAGCAGTTAAAGTGTCTTCACGACGGTTTTACCGGCATTGGCGTTGGTGTAGATATTATTGACGAGAGAGCATCGTTTGACGGATATGATATTGTACTTGCTCCGACAATGCTCATTGAACATTCCGGAACCGTGAAGAAACTGGAGAACTTTGCAAAGCAGGGAGGAACGGTGCTTTTGACGAACCGCTCGGGGGTGAAGAACCTCTCTAATCAGTGTATCATGGACAGTCTTCCTACTATATATAAAGAACTTGCTGGCGTGCACGTGACGGAATACAATGCCGCCGGAGCGCGGACAGGGAAGCTGCGGATTACCGATGCACAGCTTCGTGGACAGTATGGTCAAATCTGTACAAATTCGTTTTTGAGGGAGGATGCTTCTTCACTGCAGACGGAGCATCAGGATGCCACATATAAGCGCTGGTGTGATATACTGGAAGCAGACACGGCAGAGGTTCTGGCGGTCTATGGAGATCAGTATTATGCGGGGCAGCCGGCAGTAACAGTAAACACATATGGCAAAGGCTGCGTATATTATGTAGGAACTGTGCCGGACCGCGCATTCTATATGGCGCTTGCGGCTCGTATGGCACAGGAGCAGAAGCTGAGCTTCCGGGATGATCTGCCGCTTGGCGTAGAAATTACATATCGGCAGAAGCAGGATACGACCTGGAGATTTGTATTTAATAACAGTGATAAACCGCAAAGTATATCTCTGGAGGGTAACATATGTTCATTGAAGCCGTTTGAGATGAAGATTGATAAGATATGTGCAAAGGGAAAGCGTATACAGCAGATGTCGGATCAGGGGAAACCCCGGCTGTGTTAGAACATGCCGGATAAGTGCATTCTGACGGTGTTAGAAAATGCTGAATAAGAGAATGCCGGGTAAGAGAATCCAGGCGGTATTATGTTAGGAAATATACTCGGAACAAACAGACAGGAGGTGAGGAAATGCGCTGGTGGAAACGATTAATATTAACGGTGGTCAGTCTTGCGTGGGGATATATCTCGACGGATTATCTGTATATTGCACTTGGAAATCTGACCGGAACGAGAGCACAAAGGAACGTAGAAAGTATGCCGCAGACATTTCTGTGGCAGCTGGCCGGTTTCGGGATGTTTGTGTTATGGCTTTTGATCCTTGCTGCTTATACGAAGCTGATCCGCTTCCTGTCTCCAAAGGTTGACCTGATTGAAATGGATGCGGATGAGAAGAATCCAAAGATTCGCAGAAAGGTTTTTGATATTATTCTACAATATGGTTTTATTCTGACCGGAATATTTATACGATGGGCGTATCTTTGCCTGGTTTACCTGCCAAATCATTAGTATAATGATTGTGCCGGACATAGTGGTGTGGTATGATAGACATATATGTGCCGGCAGCGGTGAGAAGGTATGAATGATAGATTGCCGGTGGCAGTGAAAGTGTGTGATAAGAAAACGGAGATCACATTAGTGTACGTAAGAATGGAGGGGGCAGATGGCATCAATTAAAGACATTGCGAAGATTTGTGGCGTGTCGGTTGCCACGGTCAGCAAAGCTCTGAACGACAAAAAGGATATTGGAGAGGAAACCAAAAAACATATCAAAGAGGTCGCAAAGGAACAGGGATATTTTCCGCAGTATTATGCCCGCGCGATCCGCATGAACAAAAGTTTTAATATTGGTGTTCTCTTTATTGATGAATCGATGAGCGGTCTGACACATGATTATTTCGCAAATATCCTGAACAGCTTTAAAGTGACCGCGGAAAGCAAAGGTTATGATATCACCTTTATCAACAGCAATAAGAAGCACAAGAAAAGCAAAACATATCTGGAGCATTGCCGGTACCGTGGTCTGGACGGCGTCATGATCGCCTGTATCGATTTCTATAATCCGGAGGTACGCGAGCTGGTAGAAAGCGATATTCCGGTTGTGACGATCGATTACGAATTTCCGGACTGCCTTTCTGTCATATCGGACAATGCAGTAGGAATGCGTGAACTGGTTGAATATGTGATTTCGATGGGACACAAGAAGATCGCTTATATTACCGGTGACGATACATCGATTGTTACAGATATTCGTATTCAGGGTCTGAAGGAGACAATGGACAAGCATGGTCTGGCATTGCCGGAAGGATGGATCTTTCCGTCCGAGTATCGTAATCTGAAAAAGGCGGCAGAATATACGAAGACATTATTGCAGCAGCCGATCAGGCCAACCTGCATTATATATTCCGATGACTATTCGGCAGTCGGAGGCATCGCTGCGATCGAGTCGATGGGATTAAGGATCCCGCAGGATATCTCGGTGGCAGGCTATGATGATATCTTTATCGCAAGCCAGCTTCAGCCTCGTCTGACCACGGTGCGGCAGGATACGGAGAAGATTGGCATGAAGGCGGCAGAGCAGTTGATCAAATTGATCGAGGGACACAAGGTAAAGCTTTCAGCGCCGTCTGTAGTGGCAAGCCAGCTGATCCGTGGAGCTTCCGTTGCCAAGCTGGAGGAATGACAGAAATCAATGGATAATTTGTAGATTATTTGCATAATTTGTATCTTGACAAGCTTTCATAAACATAATATAATAATCTAATGTGGCGTGTAAAATACTTAAGCCAAAGCCCCGGTAACAGTATTTATGTGCCTGACAGTTGAAGATTGTTAGAAAAGTTAGGAGGTACTGGGATGAAAAGTTATATGGCTAACCCATCCAAGATTGAAAGAAAATGGTATGTAGTTGATGCTACAGGACATACATTAGGACGTCTCGCTTCAGAGGTAGCTTGCGTATTGAGAGGTAAGAATAAGCCGGAGTATACTCCGCATATCGATACCGGCGATTATGTAATCGTAATCAATGCTGACAAGATCAAAGTAACAGGTAAGAAGCTGGAGCAGAAGATTTATTATCATCACTCTGATTATGTTGGTGGTATGAAAGAGACCACACTCAAGGAAATGCTCGCTAAGAAGCCGGAGTATGTAATTGAGCATGCAGTAAAGGGAATGCTTCCAAAGGGACCACTTGGTCGCCAGATGGCAACAAAGCTTCATGTATATGCAGGTGCAGAACATGAGCAGATCGCACAGAAGCCGGAAGTATTAGAAATCGTAGAGAGAGCATAATTGAGAGGAGGAAAAGACATTGGCTAATAAATTTTATGGAACAGGCAGAAGAAAAAGCAGTATTGCCAGAGTATATTTAGTACCAGGAAATGGTAAGATCACAATCAACAAGAAGGATATGGATCAGTATTTCGGTCTTGAGACATTAAAGATTATCGTTCGTCAGCCACTGGAAGCAACCAACACACTTGACAAGTATGATGTACTTGTAAATGTTCGTGGTGGCGGATTCACCGGTCAGGCCGGTGCAATCAGACACGGTATCGCAAGAGCTCTTCTGAATGTAGACGCAGATTTCCGTCCTACACTGAAGAAGGCAGGATTCCTTACTCGTGATCCTAGAATGAAAGAGCGTAAGAAATACGGTCTCAAGAAGGCTCGTAGAGCTCCTCAGTTCTCAAAGAGATAATAAATTATTTCATAAGAATTTTCGAAAAGTCCTTAAAACCCAGAGTTTTAGGGGCTTTTCTTTATGCTGTGATTTTTGAAAATTTTTCAAAAATGTGGGGGATTTTGAACGGTAGCCCACACGTAGCGCACAGGTAGCACACAAAAATGATTGACAAATTTGGAAAAAGCTGATATTCTGCGGACAATCTCATATTAGGCTTTTTTGTGGGGCAACTGCAAAGATTTAGGGGGGGTAAAATCGAAGCAGGCAGAAACGTCGGAATAAATTTAAGGTTCAGGATGTTGGTACCTTTTGGTTAGTGTACGCTTTTTTAAAATTTATAAAAAATGCCGGCATAAAAAATAATATGCCGGCAATATTGTACTCTATATAATAAATGGTTTGACTGTGTTATCTGCTCAAGAGAAGAATAACACTAACATATAGTGTAACATTCTTTCACACTCATTACAAGGGAGCATATCGAGGATTTTATTTATCTTGTCGATATGTTCCTTTTTCTTTTCTTCCGTTATTGTATCGTTATAATCTGTATTCATTGTTATACCTCCATGTCAATTTTTAGTTATAATTTGTGATAAATTAGATGGGTTTTATCCTATAAGTTTATTCAAATATGCATATATGGCTTTTAACCAATAAAGACTCTGACAATTATTCACCATTTCAATAATTTCTTGTTTTAATTCTTCCTTTTCCATATGATACCTCCGTAATTCGCTGCTGTGTTCTTTGATAACGATAAGTAGTTTATTGTATTGTAGCATTTGAATTGCTCTGAATTATATCAAAGGCATTTGCGATAGCTTTTGATAATCTTGAAGGGACAAAATGCTCCATAACATCATCTTTGAACATTCTTTTGATAACAGAATAATAAAGATCCTGTGCGTATCCTCCGGTTATTGGAAGGCGATATATAAGCTCTACCATTTGCCGATGTTCGTCACTATATGTATGTTTCTTGAAATTAGCCTTATTATCTGCATTTGCCTGCTTGTATCCAGCCATAAAACCATAACAAAAGAGATCATACAGTATATTAGATGCGTTACTGAGATCAGTTAAGGCGTCAATAGATTCTCTAAGAACATCAGGATTTGCATCAAAATCTTCTTGAATATGGTGTTTTTTTTCGAAACTACTAAATGTGATTTTCATGTTGGTTATATTCATGTTTTTGATTTTCTTCATAATAAATTTACTTCCTTTCTTTGTTGGAAGTATGCTATACTATATAACATACCTTTAATAATGTTTCGTAGTGGTTACATTGTAGAGGTTAGCCCTGTGGTTGCAGCCATGGGGCTTTTTGCTATCACAATCATACATCATCACATCCTTTCTTATATTTTATCTATGGATTCAATAAGGGCTTGTATTTCGAAGTGCGTATATACTGTCTGTGTTACGCCTTGTCCCTTATGTCCAACTATTTTTTTAATCATCCTATCGTCAACGCCTGCAGTGGCTAAAAGAGAAATGCAAGTATGTCGGCAATCGTGCGGACGATGTTGGATCTGCATTTGTTCTAAAAAAGGTTTCCAGTAACTATCATAGTAATTTCGATAGTCGAAATGTTTTCCTTCTGGAGTGGATAATAAATATTCACAATCGTTTTTAGAGTACCAATATTCAAAGAATGGTAAGATCTTATGATTTATAGGTACCTTGCGGATGCCGGCTTGTGTTTTAGATGCCGTTACATCAAACCATCGTTCTTTTAGATTAACGTTTTCTTTTTTTAGATCTAACAGCTCTGAAATACGAACTCCAGAGTAAATCAGCATGAGGATCACGGTGATATATTCGTTTTGATCTTTCCAGTTCCAAACGGTTTCGATTTCTTTTATGCTAAATGGTGATCTGTTGTATGCGTTCGGGTTGCCGGCTTTTTTGATATCGAGATATTCCACCTTATTTCTATCTGGTGGGATGATATCGTGTATTACAGCGTATTTATACATAAGTCCCAACATGACCTTATACTTTCGTAATGTAGGTTGATTTTTGCCGGAATTATCGCATATATATTGCAAATCATCCAATGTGATATCAACAAATCGTTTAGTTGCGATAGGTCCACATAGTCGGAATGAGGCTCGATATCCCTTTACATTGCTTTCGGATACAGTAGGAAAATGCTCCTCTGACCATCGTTCGTATACTTCTTGAAATGTGATTTTTGATGCTTTGAGATCAAATGGAGATTTGTTATACTCTGCAAGTGCCTCTAATGCGGCGGATTTTGTTTCGTAATATCCAATAGTTTTTCTTTTTTGTTTCCATTTGCCGGTTTCGGTGTCCTGCTGCCAACGTTCTGTTACAATAGCGCGGTACGGACAGCGGCGTTTACCTGGTAGTTTATAAACACTACCGTAACCATTAGGTAACTTCATTATTATCCCCTTCCTGATTTTTGACAAAAGTTTTGATTTTGTCGAGTTCTCGAAAAATATTATCTTTGGCATATGATTCAAAAATTTTATCAGTGTCGATTATATAACAATCCTTTTTGTTATTTTTATTCTCAAGATATATATCTTGAGGGTTGTCAGCGCCGTTAGATGTGCTGTTTACTGCTCGAAGACATTCGATGCGGATTTGTTCCTCTGTGTTATTTTTTATTAAGGCGTCACCGGTTTCTATATCATACCATTTTCTACCATTTAATACGCTGATTTTATCTTGTAATTGCCTTTCATAATTTTCCGACAAAAGATATTGTTTTATGTAGTGAAAAAGAGACCAGCTAGGAAAGCCGTGTTGCTCTTTAACACTTTCATATTTTTGATATTCATATTCAAGTATAAAATTAATTGCGTCTATGTCAGTGCCAAGAGAAGGGAGCAACTCGTGATATTCGCTTTTGTTTTTTTCCCTTAGTTTAGTAAAGTGTTCAAGTATGGTTATGGATTCGTTTGATAAACCTAGCGATTCAAATATTCCTTGATTGCTTTTGGTTGGAAAATCTATATATCCTAATAAAAAATCAGAGTCGCATTTGAAAAAGTCGCAATATTCTTTTATGAATTCCATTTTTGGATTGCAGTCATTCTGTTTTATATGGTTGTTGATTCTTTTTCGTATGCTTTCGATGGTGCCATTGTTTACATCCTCATCATCCGATTTTTCATATTTATCCGATGTGTAGAAAATTTGCTCTGCTAATATTCGCTCATTTTTAATACCTTTGCTTTCTCTTAATGCTTTAATGCGTTCCCCGAAAGAAGCGTCATGCTTTACAGGAAAATAATGCGCGATTTTCATTAATACCACCTCGATTCGCCGATAAATAGCTATTTTATTTCCTTGTTGTTAATGTTATTATAAACTCACAACGAACGTTCGTCAAGATAATCTTAATAATTTTTTAAAAGGTAGGTAATACAATGAAGAATCTCGATATTAGAAATTACGCAAAACAAAAAAACATTATGCTTTGGCAAATATCTGAGGAATTAGGATTTTCACATGAAACAGCCTTTTCTCGATTGTTACGTCACGAATTGCAAGACGATATAAAGCAACAAATTTATAAAATCATTGATGATTTGTCACAACGGGAGGGAGTTTAATGAATGAAATCACTGCTGGAAATGTACCGGTATCCGTTGCGGCTCGTGTGTTAAAGGTGGATCCGCAAACGGTCAGATTATTATTACAAAACAAGCTTGTAGATTGGGGCGTTGCATATAAACGACCATGCACGGGAGGGAAAGCTGGTAGCAGACAGTTTAGTTATTTAATTTATGCAAAACCATTTTATGAAGCGACTGGGTACAAATACGAGGGGAAACAGGAGGTAAATGAATGATTATTACTAAAGTTGTAATGAAACCATTAAAAAGTTTAAAACTGTTGAAAACATTGCAGGGCAAAGGCTGTATTTATTCCGGTTATGAAGGGAAAATGTTTGTATTGACTTTTGTTTCGAATGATTCTGACGGTAACGACATAATGCAGGATTTGGGAATTTCTATGGAGAAAAAAGGAATTCCAAGATTATATCTATCTGATCCATATTTTTATAATAATGCAGATAGTGAGGTGTAAGAGATGGATACAAAGGAAAAATTGCATAATCAGCAAGAATACCTTGCAATACAATATGAAGAGATTAGAGACATGGCTGCAATGTTTCCGAATTGCCCTAATGTTCAAAAAATATGCAATAAGGAAATGGATCGTATAAATGATGAATCAGAAGAAATACGCCGGTTATTAGAGGAGGAAAGCAAGAAAAATGACGGACAATGAAATATTTAATGAGAACATATCCCATTTTCAGATAGTGAATAGATATGGTGAAAGGATTCAGTGCAAATGTCCGGCACATGACGATAAACAGGCAAGCTTGACGATTAGCAAAGGGCGAAAGTGTACGTTGTTTTATTGTCACGCCGGTTGCAAACTGGATGATATTTTAAATGCAGCAGGGATAAAGAAAACAGATACATTTTATGAGAATAAGGAAAAAAGTGCAAATTGGAGAAAGTTTATTGAAAGCCGGGAACAACGAAAAATAGAGGGGATTTATCCATATTATTGTATTGATGATGGAAAATATGCTTTCCATAAAATACGGTTATCTGGAAAAAAGATAATATACGGCAGGCTTGAAAATGATAAATTTAGGTATGGTCTGTCCAGAAACAAACCTAGAAAAGCTTATAGGGCGATATATGGCAATATACAAAACATATACAGGGCAATTCAAGAGAATAGACCTGTATATATTACAGAGGGCGAGAAAGACACGGACACAATGACAAAAAAGGGATACACTACATTTACCTATGGAGGTTGTTCTGATTGGCAAAGCGATTTTGCAGATATCTTGAAAGGGGCTATTGTGTATATCCTTGCTGATAATGATACTCCAGGAAAGCAGGTAGCGCAGAAAATATATGATGATGTTAAAACAATAGCTGATAGTGCGAAAATCATTATTCCAATGCCAGATATACCTAAAGCTGATATAACAGATTATTTTGAAAGTGGAAAAACAAAGGAAGATTTCAGCATGTTGTTGAAACAGGAGGGAAAAATGTTGCTGGAAACGATTTCTCATTCTGTTGAAGCGTTACCTAAACAGCTTGAGAAAATCAATGCCTGTAGTAATTACGAGGTAAATGACAAAGGAAATGGACAACTGTTTGCAGATGTATTTAAGGACAAGCACCGATACAATCCAAGCCGTAAAGATTTTATGCTTTACGATGGGAAAAGATGGGTTGATGATACGGAGGGACTTGCGGCAAAGGCGGATGCAAAATCTTTATCCGATGCGCTGCTTGTGTATGGCAGCAGTACGGGAAATGGTGATTATTTGAAAGCTGTTACGGCGTTGTGTAATATACGAAATCGAAATAATATGCTACAGGATAGTAAGGATGTGTATTACTTTTGTAACGAGGATTTGGATGTTGACGATTATTTGCTAAATGTTAAAAATGGAACCCTTGATTTATCTAAAGATGAACCTAAGTTTATGAAACACAATCCAGATATGCTGTTGTCTAAGGTTTGTAATGTAAATTATGATCCTTCAGCAGAATGTAAAGCATGGAACAAATTTTTATCCGAAATTATGACTGGGGATAAAGAGAAAATAAAGTATTTGCAAAAGATAGCCGGTTTGTCATTGACAGGCAACACACAGGAAGAAACGTGCTTTATTTTATTTGGAAGTACCACACGAAACGGGAAAACTACATTTTGTGAAACTATCATATATCTTTTAGGCGATTACGCTTTGACAATGAAGCCTGAAAGCCTTGCGGTAAAGCAAAATACGGATAGTAGGCAAGCAAACGGAGACATCGCACGTTTAGCGGGATGCCGGTTCTGCAATGCGTCAGAACCACCTAAGCGAATGTTATTTGATACAGCATTATTAAAATCTTTGCTGGGGCGTGATTCTATCACAGCTCGACATTTACATCAACGGGAATTTTCATTTATTCCAAAGTTTAAGCTTGTCATCAATACCAATTATTTGCCGGTTATTGCTGATGATACAGTATTCAGCTCTGGCAGAATCAACGTAATATCTTTTGACAGGCATTTTGAACCAGAGGAGCAAGACAAACATTTAAAGGAGCGATTAAGACAGGATAAAGAATTATCGGGGATATTGAATTGGTGCATTGAGGGATTAAGATTATACCGGCTTGAGGGGTTAAAGCCACCGAAAGCAGTAATTAGCGCCACCGAAACATATCGAAGTGACAGCGATAAAATAGGCAATTTCATTAAAGAATGTTTGACAAAGACCGGAAAAAACAGTTCGGTAAAGAGTGTTTATGAATTATACACGAATTGGTGTAATGATAATGGTTTTGGAGTAGAAAACAAAGGAAATTTTATTGCGGAATTGAAAAACAAGGGTATATATGGATCTAGCGGAACAGTTAGAGGAAAGACCGTTAAGAATATCGTAAAGGGATATGAAGAGGAAACGCAATTTGTAGAATGTGCCGGGAAAGAAGAGTCTCCCTTTATGCGATGAATAGTGGAAATGTGCAAATTGTGCAAAATAAATGGTAATTTTCTATAGGGTAACATTTCAATGTCCCATATAAAATGCACATTTTGCACAAAATCCTTATTTTATGCGGGTTCGAAAGGTGTTACAAAAATGATATGTGCATTTTTTCTGTAACGATTTTTAAGAAATGGAGTAAATCAATGGACTATTTTTCAATGTATCGTGATGTATGGAATTTTCACAAAAAGTATGCAAATGAACAGGTGAAAGATTATCAATTTTGGGAAATGGTAATGCAGGAGGGAAGGGAAATTACTAAAAAATATAATCATTGCAAATTTATAATCAATCTCATTACGGGGGAGATTGTAGAGATGGAAAGGGTACAGAAAATGGAGGAATAGAAATCGAAAGTAAAGATTATAGAGACTTTATTAAGTCGGAGACGTGGAATGTTGGGAAACTAAGCTGACGGAGCAAGGTCAACATCATAAAAAAGAATTTTAGATGCCAAAACGGCGGAAAGAGGTGGTAATTATGGGCAAATCAAACAATTATCCTCAAGGAGAATTAGATAAGATGGAACCGGCAACAACACAGATGATTGTAACATCGTTGATGGAGCTTTATGACAAGGGAAAACCTCAAACGGATGAAGAAGTGCGGCAGAGGGTAGAAGATTATTTTTCTTTTTGTGCATATTCATCTATGAGACCGGGGATTGAAACGCTTGCAGCAAGCCTTCATGTTAGTAGATCTACAATTTTCAACTGGAGTAAGGGAATCAAGTGCAGCGAAGAAAGGAAAGAAATTATACAAGGAGCAAAGTCGTTGATTAACGCATTTATTGAACAGGCATTATTAAGCGGAAAAATTAACCCGGCAAGCGGTATATTTCTTGCAAAAAATTGGCTTGGTTATAAGGATTCTGTAAGTTTAGAGGAAACTATGCCGCAAACGAATGTCAAGAAAGTTTTGACGGCGGCAGAGATACGGGAACAACTTGAAAATAACACTATTAATGAATAAGCTTAATGGCAGAAAGAGGTAAATTATGAAGTATAAAAAGTATTTAGAAAAAATTATGGCGGCACTGAATGAGTATAAAGAGGCTGTAGATGGAATTGTTGTAAGATGTAAAGCGGAAGAAAAGAAAAATAGTGAATTTTTGGCAGCTATGAAAGGAAAATATACAAATGAGTATATACAAGAAAAGCAAAAAGAGTGGAATGAATCAAGAAATTATGCACAAAGCATTGAGAAAGAACGAGAAGGGAGAAAAAAGGTTGCTACATTTTATTTGGATTTGATGAAAGAGCAGATAGACGAATATTTTCAGGCTCCCGTGAAAAGCGAATTTGCAAATAAGATTATGGCTATTAAAGCAACGGGATTGCAATTATCGGATATGGAGTTTTCTTTGTTGCAACAACAGGCTACCAGTTATATGGAGCGCAGATTGCTAAATGAGTTAGCTGAAAATAGGGATACACAGGGGAATTTTGACGTGCGAGCCAAAGTGGAATTACCCGATATTGAGGGGGTGTATCAGGCGTATAATGATATGAAAAACAATGTGAATGTTGGTTTTGATTGGTATTGTGGTGACAACATGGAGCTGAAAAAGTACATTGGCTATGATCCGGAAGATTATGTGCAGGCGGGCAATATCTCACACGCAATAAATTGTTTTAAGGCGAATAATCGTAGCTATACAGTATTTGATACTGTTATGGATAAGGCAAACGCCATTTTGCCTAAGAACAAGACAAAGATGGCGTTATCTGCGCGGGATGTGGATTTGATTAATGCCATCTTGCCGGACTATGAAAAGTACCCGGATTCTACCAAACGGCAAGCGGTGGAGATTGCCAAGAGTAGCCCGGAAATTGCGGCGTTACTTATGTTGGATAATCGTTATTCGGAGGTAGTAAACGATGCCATTGAAACGGATTAAAAATTATCCTTAAAGGTACACCTTTATAAACAATAGATAAGCGTGCATACGACATCATATTTTGCGTTTGAAAAAGTAGGTGTATACTTTGTAAATATGTTTGTAAAGTAATTGACATTTATAAACACAATGCAGTATAATACATAGTATAAAACCACTACGAAATATAGGAAAGGAAGGTATAAAGGATGGAATATGGTTATGCACGCGTATCTAGTAAGGAGCAAAATTTGGCAAGACAAATTAAGGAGTTAAGAGCTGCAGGAATTGAGGAGAGGAACATTCTTACAGATAAACAAAGTGGAAAGGACTTTAATCGTAAATCTTATAATTTACTTGTTGGGACAGACTCAACAGCACCACTGTTAAGACAAGGGGATTTGCTTACAGTGTATAGCATTGACAGGTTGGGAAGAAATTACAATGAAATAATGAAGCAATGGCAATATATTACACAGGAAATTAAAGCAGATATTCGTGTGTTAGATATGCCGTTATTGGATACGAGAAGCAATGGAAATAGCCTTGATAGTAGGTTTGTTGCTGATTTGGTATTGCAGATACTTTCGTATGTGGCGGAGAAAGAAAGGGAGAATATAAAAGCTAGACAGGCACAAGGAATAGCAGTTGCCAGAGAACAAGGAAAGCATTTAGGGAGACCTAGAGCAACATTCCCGGATAATTGGAATGAAGTATATCCGCAATGGAAGAATAAGAAGATAACGGCGGTGGAGGCTATGGAACGTATGTCATTAAAGAGAAATACGTTTTATAATCTCGTAAAACGATATGAAATGTAACACAGTGAAAGACAAGGGGATGATTGCCTTGTCTTTTTCTTTTTGTAACGGGGTGTCCCCCTCTGACAACAATTTTGTATGGGGGACTACTAAGCACCACAAATTACTCTAAAAAATAAAAAAGGCAGGTGGTTTGCGATGAGTAATGAGGAATTAGTGAAGCAAATTCAAAATGGTATCAATGTGACAGAAAACATGAAAGAGCTGTATTGTCGGAATTTGTCGATTATCAGACAATTTATTAAACCATTTTCTTATTATGAAGAGATGGAGGATTTGGAGCAAGAAAGCTACTTCGGTTTGCTAGACGCTGTAAATAAATATGATGAAGAAAAAGGCGTTAAATTCATGACATATGCAAGATATTGGATTCTTCAAGGAGTACAACGCCATATAAATACAGCGGCATATTGTATTAGATTACCGGATTATCAAAGGGATAAGGTGAGGGCTTTTAATAGGTATATGCAAGATTATGAAAAAGAACATGCTCAAAAACCAGACAATCCTCAAATAAGCAAGGATTTAGGATATAGCATAGAACAGATAGAAGAAATGAAGAGATTGTCAATGACTATGAAATCATTGGATGAGGACATTAAAGATAATGAGGATGGTTCTGCTATAAGTTTTGGTAGCACGATGCCGGATAAACTATGCAATGTGGAAGATGAGGTATTGGAGAGAGAATATACTCGACAATTAAGGCGAGATGTAAGATTTGCAGTGGATGATTGCTTGGTAGGACAAGAACGAGAGGCAATCAAGGAAATATATTTCAACGGGAAGTCGTTGAGACAAGCAGGGAAAAAGATGGGAGTATCGTATCAATGGGTGAATGAAAGAAAAAAATCAGCGTTAAAAAAACTAAAAGTAAAATCAAAAAAATTATTATATCAATATATTGAAATAGAACCGGAAATGTATCGTGGAACCTTTTCGAAATTTCGCCAAACAAATACTTCTTCTGTGGAATATATTGTCTTGAAAAGGCAGGAGATACGTGATAGACTGTGTGGCGCAATGGTAGGTGAGGAGAGTGGCAGTTGAATGTGTTAGAGTGTTTTTCGTAACACACTTGTAGCACACAAAATGGCGAAAAACACCTAAAAATGGGCATTTGTAGTTATCAAAGAGATAATAAATTATTTCATAAGAATTTTCGAAAAGTCCTTAAAACCAAGAGTTTTAGGGGCTTTTCTTTATTTGCAACTAATTAAAATTCCCTCCTGTTTTATTGGAAAATGTGGTACAATAAACATAATATATAATCATTAAAAGCATTGTATAGCAATGTCTTTTTACAAATTACAAGGAGGGTTATCATGATCAAAATAAACAAAAGAATTGTCTCAATCGCACTGGCGGTTTGTCTGACCGTTTCCTCAGCTTCCGCTGCGGCGCCGGCATATTCAACAACGGCAAGTGCCAAATCCTATGTATATGTGGCGGCGTCCGGCAATGGTGAGTGCTATCACATCAGCAAGAACTGCAGCCGCATGCGGGGACGCGTGGTTAAAAAGACAAAGAAAGCAGCGAAAAGACGGGGCTACCGTGCCTGCAAGAAATGCTACCGATAACGTGAACATGAAAAAGAAACGTATGAGAAACAAACAGAGATAACAAAGGGAGATAATTGATGGATCATACGGATTATGAAATTACACTGATCCGCAGCCGCCGTAAAAGTCTTGCGATTGAGATCACGCTGGAGCTTCAGGTGGTCGTACGGGCACCGGCACGAATGCCGGTAAGAGAGATTAATGCATTTGTGCAGGAGAAGGATGACTGGATCCACGCACATCTGCAGCAGATGGCGGAAAAAAAGCGGCTGCGGGAGCAGTACCGGAAACAGGCACTTTCTAAGGAGGAGCTTCAGGAACTTGCCACGCAGGCAATGAAGCTTATTCCGCAGAAGGTTCATTATTATGCACAGATTATTGGCGTCACCTACGGGCGCATCACTATACGGAATCAGAGGACAAGATGGGGAAGCTGCAGCGGAAAAGGCAACTTGAACTTTAACTGCCTGCTTCTTCTGATGCCGGAGGACGTTCTGGATTATGTCGTGGTGCATGAACTTTGTCATCGAAAGGAAATGAACCATTCCGCTCGTTTCTGGGAGGAGGTCGAAAAAATCCTGCCGGATTACCGACAGCGCAGAAAGTGGCTGAAGGATAACGGAGGCAGGATCATGGACCGAAATCGTCCGGTATCCTGATACAACGAAAATTATTTATTAAGACTTCCTAGACCAATAACGCGTATACGCCCATACGATTTCTTTTGTCCGGAAAATGAATAGGCATTTTGCCTCATAAAACAAACTAATCCGTGGAATAGGACTAAAAATTGACGCAGATCAGTAGGATTTCTGAAAAGACTTTACTTTGCCACGCTTTGATGAATACACATCCGAACGACTGAGTCCCGTAGGTGGGCTCAGCTATTTCGGTCGGCACGCTTTCGCTACCACTGCACCACG
>ERZ773239.510-NODE-510-length-40075-cov-10.343778_pt1 | contig 40075 bp, 36 predicted proteins | sample MGYA00580521_ERZ773239 | MGnify/ENA primary metagenome ERZ773239 (study PRJEB29015, sample SAMEA2737801) | human gut metagenome | biome: human gut; feature: human-associated habitat; material: faeces | place: China | collected 2012 ... | reverse complement strand
ATACCCTATAGAGTAGACCTTTTTATTAGCTGTCTACTCTATAGGGTACATTTTAAAATACTGGGTGTTTTTTTATTAAATATATATTAATTTACTATTAAGAATTTTTTTTAGAGTACTGTAAATACTATTTACAAAATTTAATAAAGGCAATAATCTAAATAATCAATATATTAAAGACACCTTATGTAGGAGGGAATATGAGAAAGTTTATCATTACCTCGATAATATTTATTATTACTTTATTATCAGCATGTGGAACAAAAGAAAATCCAATAGAAATACTAAAACCAACTGAGATAGAGCAAAAAACATCTGGAAGTTATGAAATTGAAACGATAGATTTTAATATTGGAGAAAGAAATATTGATGATATTAATTATAGCTTGAAAGGAATAATCTCAATACCAAAAGAACCAAAACAGAAAAAATTAAAAGTAGCTATAATAGTGCCAGGTTATTATAAAGATATAAAGAGTCAAGATAAAGGATTTAGATATCTTACAGAATATATTGCTAAAAATGGGTATTTAGGAATATCTATAGATACTGATCCTGCATATTACTTAAAACATACAGTAGATAAAGAATATGAAAATATTCCTAAAATAGTTGATGAACATATAAAGATGCTTAAAGAATCAAATGAAGGCAATAATATATATGATATAGATTTAAAAAATAAAATAGATTTTAAACATATAGCTTTAATTAGTAACTCTATAAGTAAAGAAGCAATATTTAAGTTAACTAAAGAACAAAGTGAGAAAGACATAAATATATTAACTTTATTATTAGTGAACCCAACTAATAATAAATATAATGACTTTAATATAGATAATGTAAAAAATATATCTATATTGGTATCAGAATTAGATGGAGAGGTAGTTGGATTAGATGGATTTAGCATTTATAATATGTTAAAAGAATATAAAAATCAAAATATATTATCTTTAACCTTATTAAAAAATGCTAATCATAATTATTTTAATTCTAAGACTAAATCAAATGATGCCCAAAATTTAGATATAGATTTGAGTAAACAAATTAACCGATTAGAACAAGAAAAATTTTTAAAAAAATTTACTATAGCTTATTTAAAAGCTTGCTTTAGAAATAAGTATGACAATACTATTTATGACACTAAAATACCTACAGTAACAAAAATAGATAGTTTAGATGTGATTAATTATTTACAAACGTCTAAAAATGAAAAGCTAAAAGATATAAGAAAAATAAATGAGTTTAAAGGTAAGAATATAAAATTTAGTATAATTAAAAAATCTAGTACAATATATAAAGACGAATTGCCAGAAATAAATTTGCCAAAACCTGATAAGAATATATTAGCACTATTGAATATAAAGTGGGAATATAAAGGTGGAAAGTTATCATTTAAGCCTGATATAAGTGATTTTAGTGAATTTAATAATATAACTATAAATACCATGATATGTCCTGCTAATGAATCAAATGTAAAAGGAAGAGCTCAAAGTATATGTATAGAATTAGTAGATAATAAAGGAAAATCTGAGAAAGTAGAAATTTCAAAAGAAAGTAATTTAATTAATTATCCAAAAGGTAAATTGGAAAATTTAGATTTTGAAAATGGAAAAGAAATAAAATTTTGGAATCAAGTTACACCAATATCAAACATAAGGATACCGATGGTTTTATATAATGATATAGATTTAAAAAATATAAAAAAATGCAACATAATATTTGATAGAACAAATAGTGGAGATTTGTTATTTGAATCAATAATGGTGGACTAAAAGTTACAATTTTGAGATTTAGTACTTTTTTTGTAAAATTTTTAATATTTAATTCATATAGTGAAGTAAGAAGTTATTTTAAGACAATTGGGGGCTATAAAATGAAAGTCAAAATGATAACTGACTACCACGAAAATATAGAAGAGCAGATTAATAAATTTTTACAAGAAAATAAAGATAGTATAGATGTAGTAGATATAAAATGGAAAGTATATGCAATGGCACATTTGGTAATGATTATCTACAAAGAAAAAGAAATTTAGATATAAAAAATGGATAATTAATTTAAAGTCAATTAAAATTTGCAACAAAAACTAATATATGGTATTATAGTATATAAAATGGTATATATTGCAGAAACTAAGAGTGGGACAACAGTGCTCACTCTTTTGTTTTAAAAAATTTACAACTGAATAGGAGGGAAACACAAATGAGAAAAAGTATAGAAGCTACAATAGAAGAAATAGTTCAACCAATAGTTGATGCTAAAAACTTTGAAATCGTAGACATAGAATATGTTAAAGAAGCTGGAGAATATTACTTAAGAGTTTACCTAGATAAAGAAGGTGGAATATCTTTAAGTGACTGTGAAGTAGTTAGTAGAGAATTAAGTGAAATACTAGATAAAAAAGATCCTATAAAGGATAATTACTTCTTAGAAGTATCTTCACCAGGACTTGATAGACCACTTAAAAAAGACAAGGATTTCGAAAGATATAAAGATAGAGATGTTGAAATAAAATTATACAAGCCAATGAATGGTTCTAAACAATTTGAAGGAGAACTAGTTGGATTAACTGAAGATAATAATATAAAAGTTATAATAGATGGTGAAGAAGTAGATTTTACAAGAAAAGAAGTTGCACTTATAAGACTTGCAATAAAGTTTTAGTTAAAGATAATTATGGAGGACAAATAGCAATGAATCATGAATTTATGGAAGCATTAGACGAATTAGAAAAAGACAGAGGGATAGATAAAGAGATACTTATAGATACTATAGAACAAGCTCTTTTAACAGCATATAAGAAAAACTTCGGTTCAGCACAAAATGTTAGAGTTGAAATAGACAGAGAAAGAGGAGATGTTAGAGTATTTTCTCAAAGAGTAGTAGTTGATGAATCTGACTTATATGATACTTTCCTTGAAATTGAACTAAACGATGCAAGAGAAATAAGCCCAAATTATGAGTTAGGAGATATAATAGAAAACGAAGTAACTCCTAAAGATTTCGGAAGAATAGCAGCTCAAACTGCAAAGCAAGTTGTTGTTCAAAGAATAAGAGAAGCTGAAAGAGAAATAGTATATAATGAGTTTATGGATAAAGAAAATGAAATAGTTACAGGAGAAGTAGCTAGAGTAAATAAAAATATAGTATATGTAAACCTAGGTAGAATAGAAGCTATAATGACTCAAGCTGAGCAAATACCAGGAGAGCATTATCAAGCTGGACAAAAAATAAAGGTATATATATTAGAAGTAAAGAAAACTAATAAAGGACCTCAAATAGTAGTATCAAGAAGCCATCCAGGATTAGTTAAGAGATTATTTGAATTTGAAGTACCTGAAATATTTGAAGGTATAGTTCAAATAAAATCTGTATCAAGAGAAGCTGGTTCAAGAACTAAGATGGCAGTTAAATCAATAGATGAAAAGATAGATCCAATAGGAGCTTGTGTTGGTCCTAAAGGTTCAAGAGTTAAAAATATAGTTGATGAACTTGGTGATGAAAAAATAGATATAATAAAATACAGCGATGATCCAGCTGAATATATATCTGCATCACTTAGCCCATCGAAGGTTGAAAAAGTAGAAGTTAATGAAGAAGAAAAGTCTGCTTTAGTAGTAGTTCCTGATTATCAATTATCACTTGCAATAGGTAAAGAAGGACAAAATGCAAGACTTGCAGCTAAGCTTACTAACTGGAAGATAGATATAAAAAGCGAATCACAAGCAAAACAAGATCAAGAATAAGGAGGGATGACCTTTGCAAAAAACTAAAAAGGTACCTCAAAGAAAGTGTATAGCTTGTCAAGAAAGAGACTCTAAAAAAGGGTTAATAAGAATAGTAAAAAATAAAGAAGGTCAAATATTTTTAGACCCAATAGGAAAAGCGAACGGTAGAGGTGCATATATATGTAAAGATGCAGAATGCTTAAAAAAGGCAATAAAGTCTAAAGCATTAAACAGAGCATTCAAAATAGAAGTACCTAACGAGGTATATGAAAATCTACTTGAGGAGCTACAAAAATATGAAGACTAATGAAGATAAAATATACTCATTTTTAGGCCTTGCAACTCGTGCAGGTAAAATAGTGTCAGGAGATGATTCAACACTACTTGAACTAAAAAGAGGTAATGTTAAGCTAGTTATAGTTGCAGAGGATGCATCAGATAACACTAAGAAGTTATTTAAAGATAAATCTAGCTATAGAAATGTACCATATGTATATTTCTCAAGTAAATTGCAACTAGGATATGCAATAGGAAAAGCTCCAAGAGCTGCTCTAGGAGTTAAAGATGTAAATTTTGCCAATAAGATATTGGAATTAATGGAAACACAAAAAATATAATAGGAGGTGATCTTGTGTCAAAAACAAGAGTATACCAAATTGCGAACGAATTAAAAATGTCTAATGAAGATGTATTAGCTAAATTAAAAGAATTAGAAATAAATGCAGTAGATAAGGATTCTGAACTAGAAGAAGATGAAGTTGAATTAGTACTTGAAATATTAAAAGATGAAATAGCTGCAGCTAATGGAAATACTATAGCTATAGATGGAAAATTAACAGTTCAAGAGTTAGCTACTAAATTAGATAAGTCTGCATCTGAGATAATAATGAAGCTTATGAAGATGGGAACAATGGCAACAATAAACCAAGAAATAAGTTTTGAAATAGGTTCATTAGTTGCAAGTGAATATGGATTTGAATTAGTTGAAGGCTCAGCTAATGATGAAGAAGAGTTAGAAGCAATAGATGCTTTAATAGATATAGAAGAAGATAAAGAAGAAGACTTAGTAAAAAGACCACCTGTTGTTACTGTAATGGGACATGTTGACCATGGTAAAACTTCTTTACTTGATGCTATAAGAAAAACTAACGTAACTTCAAGTGAAGCAGGAGGAATAACTCAACATATAGGTGCTTCAGAAGTTATGGTAAATGGAGAAAAAGTAGTATTCTTAGATACTCCAGGGCACGAAGCTTTCACATCTATGAGAGCTAGAGGAGCACAAGTTACAGATATGGCAATATTAGTTGTTGCTGCAGATGATGGTATAATGCCTCAAACAGTTGAAGCTATAAACCATGCTAAAGCTGCAAATGTACCTTTAATAGTTGCTATAAATAAAATAGATAAGCCAGGAGCAAATCCTGATAGAGTTAAGCAAGAATTAGCTGACCAAGGATTATTAGTTGAAGACTGGGGTGGTGACGTTATATGCGTTCCAGTATCAGCTTTAAAAAGAGAAGGTATAGATACTTTACTTGAAATGGTACTTTTAGTTGCAGAAATGGAAGAATTAAAAGCTAACCCTAACAAAAGAGCAGTAGGTACAGTTATAGAAGCTCAACTTGATAAAGGTAGAGGACCAGTTGCAACAGTACTTGTTCAAGGTGGTACTTTAAGAGTTGGAGATCCTATAGTTGCAGGTGTTGCTAGTGGTAAAGTAAGAGCGATGATAAACTCTAAAGGAAAGAGAGTTAAAGTTGCTGGACCTTCTACAGCAGTAGAAATATTAGGGTTATCAGAAGTTCCACAAGGTGGAGACCAAGTTGTTGCAGTACCAAATGATAAAGCTGCAAGATTAGTAGCTGAAAAGAGACAACAAATGGCTAGAGAGGAAATGTTAAAATCTAACCAAAGAATGAGTCTTGATGACTTCTTCGCTCAAATGGGAGATGCTGAAGTTAAAGAATTACCTATAATAGTAAAAGCAGACGTTCAAGGTTCTGTTCAAGCAGTTAAGCAATCACTTGAAAAATTATCTAATGAAGAAGTTGCTGTTAGAGTAATACATGGTGGTGTTGGAGCAGTAACTGAATCAGATGTTACACTTGCAACTGCATCTAATGCAATAATAATAGGATTTAACGTAAGACCAGTTCCAAGTGCAGAAGTACTTGCTAAAAAAGAAGGTGTAGATGTAAGAACATATACTATAATATACAAAGCTATAGAAGATGTTCAAGCAGCTATGACTGGTATGTTAGACCCAGAATATGTTGATGAAGATACAGGAAAAGCTGAAGTTAGAGAAACATTTAAGTTATCAGGTGTTGGAACTATAGCTGGATGTTATGTAACTAGTGGTAAGGTATTTAGAGGATCTAAAGTAAGAATAGTAAGAGATGGATTCATAATACATGAAGGACAATTAGCTGCTCTTAGAAGATTTAAAGATGACGTTAAAGAAGTTAACCAAGGATATGAATGTGGTATGAGTTTTGTTAACTACAATGACGTTAAAGAAGGCGATATAATAGAAGCTTATATAACTAAAGAAGTAGAAAGAAAATTAAAATAGATATAAAAGAGGTCGATATTAATGGCATCATATAACAGAACAAAGAGAATAGCAGAAGAAATAAAAAAAGTTATAAGCTCAATGCTTATAAGTGGAATAAAAGACCCTAGAATAACATCTATGGTAAGTGTAACTGATGTTGAAGTTACAAATGACTTAAGCTATGCATATGTTTATGTAAGTATATTAGGTGGAGATGAGGAATCTACACTGTTAGGACTAAAAAGTGCAGTAAACTATATAAGAAGAGAAGTAAGTAGAAGTGTTAAGCTTAGACATACTCCACAAATAATATTTAAAGTTGATGATTCTATCAAAAATGGTATGTATATGGACCATTTAATAAGAAAAGTTAATGAAGGAGCAACAGCATCTTCATTTGACGAGGAAGAATTTGATGAAGAATAATATAGAGAGTATAATAAAATACTTAAAAGGAAGTAACGATGATTTCATCGTTACTTCTCATATTAGTCCAGATGGAGATAATATAGGGTCAACTTTATCGATGTATTATGCTTTAAATAAATTAGGGAAAAACGTTTACTATGTATTAGACGATAATCCTCCTCAAAATTTAAAGTTTTTAGTTGAAAATATGAATATATTAAAATCAGAAGAAGTCAACTTAGATAGTTATAATATAGTAGCACTTGATTGTGGAGATAAAAATAGAATTTGCATAAGCCAAAATTTAATAGATAATGCTAAGAAAATAATATGTATAGATCATCATGCAAGTAATGATTATTATGGTGATTTTAATTACATAGATACTGAAGCATCATCAACTTGTGAGCTAGTTTATAATTTACTAGTAGAATGTGAAAAAAATGAAAATATAAATATAATAGATGAAGATGTAGCTACATGTTTATATACAGGTTTAGTAACTGATACTGGTAATTTTGTATATTCAAATACTCATCCAAGTAGTTTTGAAATGGCAAAGGAGCTTTTATTAAAAGGAGCTAAAAAAGATACTATAATTCAAAAAGTATTCCAAAGTAATCCATATAATTATTATAAATTATTAGGTGAAGCTTTAAATACTTTAGATATAGTAGATGGAAAAATTGCTAGTATAACGATAACTAAAGAAATGTTAAAAAGAAATGTGATAAGTTTTAATGATGTAGATGGAATAACTTCATACACTAGAGATATAGAAGGTGTTGAAGTTGGAATACTTCTAAAGGAAAAAAAAGAAAATGAAGTAAAAGTAAGCCTAAGATCTAAAAACTATGTAGATGTAAGTAAACTAGCTCAAAGTTTTAATGGTGGTGGGCATATAAGAGCCGCAGGCTGTACGATTTACTCTAGTATAGAAGATGCAAAGAAAAAGATAGTCGAGGCTGTAGTAAAAGCAGTACAAGGTGAGAAATATGAATAAAATAGTAAATATTATAAAGCCTACAGGTATGACATCTCATGATGTAGTAAGTGCTGTAAGAAAGATTTTAAACACAAAAAAAGTTGGACATACAGGTACCCTTGATCCAGATGCATCAGGGGTATTACCTATATGTATAGGAAAAGCGACTAAAGTTAGCGAACTTATATTAAATAAAGATAAGTCATATATTTGTGAGTTAACATTAGGTATAACTACAGATACATATGATTCATCAGGTGAAATATTAGAAAGAGTAGATAATTTTAGTTTTACCAAAGAAGAAATAGAAAAAGCTTTTGACACTCAAAGAGGTCATATAGATCAACTACCGCCAATGTATTCTGCATTAAAAGTAAATGGTAAAAGAATGTGTGATTTAGTTAGAAGTGGAAGAGCTGATGAAATAAACTTAAAAACTAGGCCTGTTTATATCAAAGAACTTAATATACTTAGCATAAGAGACAATAAAATAATGTTTTATGTAAAATGTTCTAAAGGAACTTATGTAAGAAGTATATGTTATGATGTAGGGAAGGTTTTAGGCTGTGGAGGGCATATGTCTTTCTTACTTAGAACTTCATCAGGTAAATTTAACTTAGAAAATGGTATAACACTTGAAGAGTTAAAAGAATACAATGATAATAATACATTAGATAAATATTTATATGATATAGACTATGTACTAACTAATTTTAATAAAATAAAGATACATGAAAATGCTGAAAAATATTATATAAATGGTGGTATCATAGGCGAGAGAAGATTTATAGAAAAAGACTTTAATGAAAATGATGAATTTGTAAGAGTTTATAGTTCAAAAGAATTTATCGGAATAGGTAAGATAATAAGAAAAAATAACACCATAAGTGTAAAAAGTGATAAACTATTTATAGTATAAATCTCAATTAAGTGGGGAATGCAAAATGGATACTATAACATCGATAGAAAAAATAGATACAATAAAAGAAAGTGTAGTAACTATCGGGAATTTTGATGGATTACACAGGGGACATCAGGTGTTGATAAAAAAGGCTACAGAATATGCTAAGGCGAATAATATAAGTAGTGTTGTTTTTACTTTTAAAAATCACCCAGTTAATTACTTTAGACCAGGTTCTATACAAAATATAATAACTAATGAAGAAAAAATAAAAATATTAAAGTCTATGGGTGTAGATTATGTAATCAATATACCATTTGATGAATATATGACTAAAATATCTGGATATGATTTTGTAAAAGATATATTATTAGATAAACTAAATGTTAAGAATGTAATAGTTGGACATGATTTTACTTTTGCAAGAAATAAAGAAGGCAATGTAAAATTATTACAAGAATTGTCTAAGCAATATGGTTTTTCATTAGAAATAGTAAATTCTATAAAATTAGGTGATGTAAGAATTAGTAGTACTTATATTAGAAAGTTAATATTAGATGGTAGTGTAGAAGATATATATAAATATCTTGGTAGGAATTATAAGTTATCAGGAGAAGTTATACACTCAAAGAAACTTGGAAGAACAATAGGATTTCCTACTGCAAATATAAGCATAAATAAAAATATGATTATACCTAAAGTAGGAATATATGCAACGAAAGTATATGTTAATGGAAAAATATACTACGGCGCTACAAATATAGGTTACAACCCTACCGTAAATGGAGATAATTTATCTATTGAAACTAATATACTAAACTTCGATGAAGACATATATGGAAAAGTTATAACTATAGAGTTTCTAGAAAGAATTAGAGATGAAAAAAAGTTTAATGGAATTGAAGAACTAAAAAGTCAACTTCAAAAAGATACCAACTATGTATGTAAAAAGTATATTTGCAAAAGAGAAAAAGTTATGATACAATAAACAAGTAAATTAACCATTACTCGGCATACGATTACTCCAAATCTATGCTTAGTTATTGGCGATTATAAAATTAAATTGGAGGTAACTCAAGATGAACAAAACTGAAATAATAAAAGAATTCGGAAGATTTGAAGGAGATACTGGTTCTCCAGAAGTACAAATAGCTTTATTAACAGCTAGAATAAACGAATTAAACGACCACTTAAAAATGCACAAGAAAGACCACCACTCAAGAAGAGGTCTATTAAAGATGGTTGGTAGAAGAAGAAACTTATTAGCTTACTTAAAAGACAGAGATCTTGAAGGATACAGAGCATTAATAGCTAAATTAGGATTAAGAAAGTAATTTTTTACTTTTGTATTGAAAGCAGGTATAATAATACCTGCTTTTTATAATTTTAATATTATATAAAAAGGTATTGATAGCTATTATATAGAAAAGTTTATATAGAGGTGATGACTTTGAAAATAAAATTAATATGCGATAGTCTATGTGATATTCCAAAAGAAATTCAAGATAAAGAATATTTAGATGTGGTACCACTTACTATAATCTTTAATGATAAAGAATACAAAGATGGAGTAGATATAAGTAAGGAAGAATACTATGAAATACTAAAAAATAGTAAGGAGATACCAAAAACGTCTCAGGCTACATATATCCAGTTCAGTGAGATATTTAATAAATATATAGATGAAGGTTACAAAATAATATGTATAAATGGTTCATCTAAATCGTCGGGTACATATCAAAGTGCAATGCTTGCAAGAACTGATATGGGTGATAAGGCAAATGATATTCACATGTTTGATACGATGAGTCTATCATTAGGAAGTGGTCAATTCGTTATAAAGGCATGTGAGTTAATAGAAGATGGGTTAAGCCCAGATGAAATAGTAAAAGAATTAGATTCTATTAGAGAAAGTGTAATGTTATTTTTTGCACCTAAAACTTTGGATTATTTAAAAAAGAGTGGTAGAGTATCTGTAGCTACAGCTATAATAGGAAATATTCTTAACTTAGTACCGGTATTTTCATTTCCTGATGGAGAAGCACATTTAGAAGAAAAGGTTAGAGGAAGTAAGAACCTAGCAAGTAAGCTTGTCGATATGATACTAGAGAAAAATAATGGGGATTTAAAAGATAAAATTGTTACTATAGGATATGGAGATAATTTTAAAGATTTTGAAAAGCTTGAGAAAGAATTACAAAAAAGAATAAAAGCTAAAAAAGTACTAATAACTAGAGGTGGAGCTTGTATATGTTCTCATACAGGTCCAGATATACTTGCTATAAGTTGCTCTAACTAGAATATGACTAATTTTAAAACAAAGTGTAAATAATAGATATAATGATTAAGATAAGTAACTAAGCTACTTTTGTATTGTTAAAATATAGTATTTTTGATAAGATAATACATAGGATAGTAAACGCGTTTTTTAGCAAAAGAGGAGGTACAAGCTTTAATGTTTGAACATAAAATATTTACAATGGATTTAGCAGGAAGAGAGCTTTCGGTTGAAATAGGAAAGATAGCAGAACTTGCTAGCGGAAGCGCCATAATTAGATACGGGGAAACTATGGTTATGGTAAATGTTTCAAAATCAGCAAAACCAAGAGATGGAATAGACTTCTTCCCTCTAAGTGTTGATTATGAAGAAAGACTATATTCAGTAGGGAAAATACCTGGAGGATTTTTAAAGAGAGAAGGTAAGCCTTCAGAAAAAGCGATATTAACATCAAGACTTATAGATAGACCTATAAGACCATTATTCCCAAAAGGATTTAGAAATGATGTACAAGTTGTTGCTACAGTTTTATCAGTAGACCAAGATTGTACACCAGATATAGTTGCTATGATAGGGTCATCTATAGCTTTATCTATATCTGATATACCTTTTAATGGTCCTACAGGGTCGGTTTTAATAGGGTTAGTTGATGGAGCATTTGTTGTTAACCCAACAGCAGAACAAAGAGAAAAGAGTTCTCTTCACCTAGTAGTATCAGGAACTAAAGATGCTATAATGATGGTTGAAGCTGGTGGAGAAGAAATACCGGATGCATTAATGCTTGAAGCTATACTATTTGCTCATGAAGAAATCAAAAAAGTTGTAGCATTTATAGAAGAAATAACTGCTGAAGTTGGAAAAGAAAAAATGGAAGTAGTTTTATTTAAACCTGATGAAGAGGTTGAAAAAGCGGTTCGTGAATTTGCTACAGATAAAATGAAAGAAGCAGTAAAAACTATAGAAAAACTTGAAAGAATGGAAAAAATGGATGCTGTTAAAGCTGAAACATTTGAGAAATTCGAAGAGTTATTAGAAGATTATGGAGTAGATATAGAAGAAACACTTCAAGCTATAATAAAAGAAGAAGTAAGAAAGTTAATAGTACATGAAAATGTAAGACCAGATAATAGAGGTTTAGAAGAAATAAGACCTATATGGTGTGATAACGGATTTATACCTAGAGCTCATGGTTCAGGATTATTTACAAGAGGTCAAACTCAAGTAATGTCTATAGCAACACTTGGAGCATTAGGAGATGTTCAAATATTAGATGGATTAGATGAAGAAGAAAGTAAGAGATATATGCATCACTACAACTTCCCAGCATACAGTGTTGGTGAAGCTAGACCATCAAGAGGACCAGGAAGAAGAGAAATAGGACATGGAGCACTTGCTGAAAGAGCACTAATACCTGTTCTTCCATCAAAAGAAGAATTCCCATATGCAATAAGAGTAGTATCAGAGGTATTAAGTTCTAATGGTTCTACATCTCAAGGTAGTGTATGTGGTTCAACATTATCTTTACTTGATGCTGGTGTACCTTTAAAAGATATGGTAGCAGGTATTGCTATGGGTCTTATAAAGCATGATGATAAAGTAGCAGTACTTTCTGATATACAAGGTATGGAAGACCACTTAGGAGATATGGACTTTAAAGTAGCAGGAACTGAAAAAGGTATAACTGCTATACAAATGGATATAAAGATAGCTGGTATAGATAAAGAAATATTAGCTAAAGCATTAACTCAAGCTAAAGCTGGTAGAATACATATATTAAACGAAATGAGAAAAACAATATCAGCTCCAAAGCCAGAGTTATCTAAGTATGCTCCTAAAATAATAACAATGAACATAAATCCAGATAAGATAAGAGACGTTATAGGACCTGGTGGAAAAGTTATAACTAAGATAATAGAAGAAACTGGAGTTAAGATAGATATAGAGCAAACTGGAGAAGTATTTATAGCAGGAATAGATGCTGATATGATAAAACTTGCACAAAAGAAAATACATGATATAGTAGCTGAAGCTGAAGTAGGACAAACTTACACAGGTAAAGTTACAAGAATAATGAACTTTGGTGCATTTGTTGAAATACTTCCAGGTAAAGAAGGATTACTTCATATATCTCATATAGCTCATGAAAGAGTAACTAAAGTTGAAGATGTATTAAATATAGGTGATGAAGTAGAAGTTAAAGTTACTGAAATAGATGAAAAAGGAAGAGTAAATCTATCTAGAAAGGTATTATTACCTAAGCCTGAAAAAGTAGAGAAGAAAGAAGAAAAATAATAGATTTTAAAGAAGCCTAATCAGGCTTCTTTTTGTTTAAGAAAAAATATTACTAATATATGTATAGGCTCCTATGGAACGTGAAATTATAGGTAATATAGGAGGATTATATATGTGTGGATATGTTTCAATATATTATAAGAATAATAATAGAAAATTTGATATAAAAAAATTAACTGAAAAAATTAATCATAGAGGTCCTGATCATACAGGTATACATAAAGAAGACAATATTGAATTTGCATTTAAGAGATTAAGTATAATGGATTTAGAAAATGGGAGCCAACCATTAAAGAAAGATGATAAAACCATAGTTTTCAATGGTGAAATATATAATCATGAGCAACTTAGAAATGATCTAATAAAAAATGGATATAAATTTAATACAAAATGTGATACAGAAGTTTTACTATCATCATACACAGAATATAAAGAAGAATGTTTAAATAAGTTAAGAGGTATGTTTTCTTTTATAGTATATGATAAAAGTGAGAATAAATTATTTGGAGCAAGAGATCATTTTGGTATAAAGCCACTTTACTACATAGATGAAAAAGATTTTATAGCATTTTCTTCCGAATATAAGGCAATGATTGAACTTTTAAACGAGGTAAATTTAATAAAAGTAGTTCCACCAGGCTACTTTTTTACAGTGGAAAATGGAAAACTAGATATGAAAAAATATTATAATATACATTTAAAAAGAAATAGAAAAATAACATCTAAAGATATAAAAGATGTAGTTACAAGTTCTGTAAAACACCATATGGTAGCAAATGTAGAAGTAGGAACATTTTTATCTGGTGGAATAGACTCTACAATAGTAGCTTCTCTTGCATCTAAAATCAATCCAAATATAAAGTCATTTTCAGTTGGATTTGGAGTTAATGGGTATGATGAATTAGAAGTAGCAAAAAAAACAGCAGATAAATTAGGTATTGAAAATATATCTATAAATGTTAGCCAAGATGAATATATAAAAGCTTTACCTAAGGTAATATATCATTTAGATGATCCTGTTGCAGACCCATCACAGGTTGGTATTTATTTCTTATCTAAAGAAGCAAAAAAACATGTAACTGTAGTTTTATCAGGTGAAGGTGCAGATGAATTATTTGGTGGATACAATATATATAAAGAATATAAAAGTATAAAACCAATTTTTAATATGCCAAATAGTATGAAGTCTATTTTAAATACAGCTTCTACTGTCATGCCTAATATAAAAGGAAAAAATTATTTATATAGGGCCACAACTCCATTAGAAAAAAGATATATTGGAAATGCTAAGATTTTTGATGATAATGAAATAAAAAAAGTTCTAAAATTCTATAATAAAGTGGATAATCATGAAAATTTATTAGCTAATATATATAGAGATGCAAAAAATAATAATTATGACTATGTTACAACAATGCAACATATTGATATCAACACATGGTTAGAAGGAAATATATTACAAAAGGCAGATAAAATGTCTATGGCTCAATCCATAGAACTTAGAGTTCCGTTTTTGGATAAAGAAGTATTAGAAGTAGCTAAAAATTTAAATTTAAATCAAAAAGTTAATTTTAAAAACACTAAGATACTTCTAAGAGAAGCTTTTAAAGATGAAATACCACAACATATGGTTAAAAAGAAAAAATTAGGACTTCCTACACCTATAAGAGTTTGGTTAAAGGAAGATTTAGGAGATGTTGTTAGACAAACTATAAATGAAGCTCAAGTTAATGACTTGATAAATAAAGATTATGCAATTAAATTATTAGATAATCATATACAGGGATATGATGATAATTCAAGAAAAATATGGGCTATATATGCATTTTGCTTATGGCATCAAATATTCATAGAAAATAGAGATATAGTATATTAATATGTAGTATAATATAAAAAGTAAATTGATTTATGATAAAACCTTAAATAATAAAAATTTATCATAAGAACTATATAGTGTACATTAGGTTCATCTAAGGTGTAATTTAAGTATATTACATTAAGGAGATTTACGTATGTGTATTATAATAAATATATTTGAAATTATTGTTGATTTAATATTATCTTTATGTGCAGGTGATGATTTGATAAAGATGAGAAAATGGATTGAAAATAGAAAATAAATTTATTTAAAAAGTAGTGAGTAATCACTACTTTTTTGCATATTTGTCCTAAATTGATAATAGTATTTATAAACAAGTAATAATACATATAGGAGGAAACCTTAATGATAATGATGGTACTTAACAAAAGTAAATTGAAAAAAATTATTATGTGGGTATTAGTAGTAGTTGCATTATTATCAAGTGCAATATTTTTTATGAAAAATAAAGGTACTAAGCCTACGTTTGAGCTATTTGATCAAGCAAATCTTCCATATACTCAAGGTACAAAAAAAAATAGCGGATACGTTGCATTAACTTGCAACGTAGACCTAGGTTGGGAAACTGAGTATGTACAAGGAATATTAGATGTATTGAAAAAAGAAGATGTTAAAATTACATTCAATGTAACAGGAAGATGGGCAGAAAAGAACCAAGAAATGTTATTAAAAATTAAAAGTGAAGGGCATGAAATAGGAAACCATGGTCATAGACATTTAGATTATGCAAAGCTTTCATATGAAGAAAATTTAGAGCAGATAAAAACTTCTAAAAAAATAATAGAGGACATAATAAATGAGGAAACTAAATTCTTTCAAGCGCCAGCAGGTTCGTTTGGAGAGGGGACTATGAAGGCTGCAAATGAACTTGGATATACAAGTATAAAATGGGATGTTGATACAATAGATTGGAATAATAGAAAAGAACCAGAGGTTATAATAGAAAGAGTAAAGAAAAAAGATATAAAAGATGGTAGTATAGTGCTAATGCATCCAACATATGCAACTACTCAATGTTTAGATGATATTATACAGATAATAAGAGATAAAGGTTTAAAGCCTGGAATGCTTAGTAATATATTTTAAATAAAGTTGATTAAGTTAATATACTAAATTATAATTTAATACATGTAATAAAAAGATAATTTGATTTAATGAACTTAATATATATAATAAATGCAATGAACTTGGAGGAGAAGTTATGTATAAAAAACATGTATTAGAAAATGGACTAACTATAATAGGTGAAGAAATACCATATGTAAAGTCTATATCTTTAGGGGTATGGATTAATGCAGGTTCTAGAATAGAAGATGAAGAAATAAGTGGAGTATCACATTTTATAGAGCATATGCTATTTAAAGGAACAAGAAATAGAACATCTAAGCAAATAGCTAGTGAAATAGATAACTTAGGTGGTCAAATAAATGCTTTTACGAGTAAGGAGTGTACATGTTACTATGTAAAACTATTAGATTCTCATATAGATATAGGAATAGATGTACTTAGTGATATGATATTAAATTCTAAGTTTAATGAAGATGATTTAGATAAGGAAAGATCAGTAATAATTGAAGAGCTAAAAATGTATGAAGATTCACCAGAAGATTTAGCTTATGACTTATTAACTGAAAATATATATAAAAATGATCCATTAGGTATGAATATAATTGGAACTGAAGAATCACTAAACAGACTAAATAGAGAAAAGCTATTAGACTATTTCAATAAATATTATGTTCCTAATAATTCAGTAATAGCTATATCAGGTAACTTTAACTTTGATGAAATAATAAATAAGATAGAAGAAAAGTTTAAAGTTTGGAAGAAAAGGGATGTTAATGTAGATATTAAAAAAGCAGAATTTAAAAGTTGTTTTTTAACTAAAAATAAAGATATAGAACAAGTTAACTTGGCTATGAGCTTAGAAGCAGTTCCTCTTGAAAATGATAAAGAAGTATACGCTTTGGCTGTTATAAATACAGTATTTGGAGGAAGTATAAGTTCTAGATTATTCCAAAAAATAAGAGAAGAAAAAGGACTAGTATATTCTATATATTCTTCTCAAAGCTTATACAGAAAATGTGGAGAATTGGGTATATTTGCTAGTATGAGTAATGAACATTTAAAAGAAGTATATGAGTCAATTATAGAAGAAATAAAGATTATGAAAAAATACTATTTAACAGACCAAGAGATAAAGGAAAGTAAAGAACAATTAAAAGGAAGTTATATACTAGGTCTTGAAAGTACAAGTAGTAGAATGATGTCTATAGGAAGATCATTACTTTTAAATAATAAAGTGGAATCGACAGATGATATACTAAAATCAATAGATAATGTAGATAGAGAAACTGTAAAAATAGTTATAGATAAAATTTTCAACTTAGATAAATTAGGTGTATGTATAGTAGGAAGAGATGTAGAAGAAAATAAACTATAAAATAAGTTGGGGGGATAAACATGAATTTATCTGAAATAGCAGGAAAGGAAATTGTTAACTTAGTAACGGGTGAAAGATTAGGGGTAGTTGGAGAATGTGACCTTATATTAGATGAAGTAAGTGGTGAGATATTAGCGCTTTTAATACCTAGAGAAAGAGGATTTTTTGGAATTAAAAAAGATAAGTCAGTTCTTGAGGTACCATGGAGAAGTATTAGAAAAATAGGAAATGATATGATAATAATAGAATATGATGGTGTTTATTAAAGTATATTAAGTAGATTTATATTAAAATTCATTTGGATAGGTTTAACTTATAAGAACCTTCTAAGTGAATTTTTTTTTATTACTTGGTAAAACTATATTTATAAAGTATATATTGAGAGGAGTTTATTTATGAGATACTATGAAGATAATATAAATTCTAATAGTTACATAGAGTTTTCAAAAAATAAAAGCAAGGCTAACTTAAAAAGTGAAGAAGTAGATAATGAAAATAAAGATAGTCAAAGTGAAGATATAGATAATATAAAACAAATGGGTGTACCTAATATGCCTCAACAAGCTAAAAAAGAGATACAATGTATAACTATAATAGGAGAGATAGAGGGACATTATGTAGGTAATCCTCAAAAGAAATCGACTAAATATGAACATATAATACCTATGCTATATTCAATAGAAGAAAATGAAGATATAAAAGGAGTTCTTATAATACTTAATACTGTAGGTGGAGATGTTGAAGCAGGCCTTGCTATGGCAGAGCTTATAAATAGTATATCAAAAAAAGTTGTAACTTTAGTTTTAGGTGGAAGTCATAGCATTGGTGTACCACTTGCTACTGCAGGAGATTATTCATTTATAGCTCCAACTGCAACTATGGTAGTTCATCCTATAAGAACCAATGGTCTTGTTATAGGTGTTAACGAAACTTTTGAGTACTTTAAGAAGATGCAAGAAAGAATAACTCAATTTATTATAAGAACATCTAATATAGAAAGAGAAGAACTTGAAAAAATAATGCACTCAAAAGAAGATCTAGTAAGTGATGTAGGTAGTGTATTAATAGGAAAAGAAGCTGTAGAATGTGGTCTTATAAATGAAGTTGGTGGATTAAAAGATGCTATGAATAAGTTAAAAGAACTTATAAAAGAAAGCAATAATAAATAAGATTTGTTTAATATACAGAATATATGATATAATTAAAGAATATAGTTAAAGTGTTAGTGTTTATGCATTAACACTTTTTGCTATGATTAGGATATAAGATACTTATTAAATTAGAATGATAAAAGAGGTGAGATGGGTGGCCAAGAAGAAAAATACTAAAAGCAAGAAGAAAAATAAAAATTTAGAATTTAATGCTGAATATCACAACTTAGTTACTATATTTATTGGTATATTTTTATTGTATAGCTTAAATTCCAATTCTATGGGATTTGTAGGAAGTATGATGCAGACTATTTTTAAAGGATTATTTGGAGGTCTGTCTATTTTTATACCATTTATAATAGTTGCTACAGGGATACTTGGTTTCTTTGATGGAAACGAATATATATATAGAATAAAAAATACTAAAATGTATTATTTAACAATAGCATTTATATTTGTATTCTATGGTTTATTAAATGCTAGATCTCTTCCAGTTGAAAGCCCGCTAAGCAGTGAAATGTTTAAATCAGTGATTCAAATGGGTGTTGATGGTAGTGGAAGTGGTTTAATTGCAACAACTATAACTTACTATATAAAACAGGCATTTGGTATAACTGGAGGATGGTTAATAAGTATATTTGCACTTACAGTTGGTATTATGTTTGTATTTAATATATCTATAAAAGACTTAGTATCAAATATAAAAGCTAAATCAAAAGGAATAAAAAATAGTGATTTAACTATGAAAGAAAGAATGGCCAACATGAAGCAATCTGTAATAGAAATGGTTACAGATGAAGTTGATGAAGAAACTGTGATTAAAAAACAAGGCTTATTTAAAAAAGATAAGAAAAAAGAAGAAGTTATAGAAGATGACTATGATGAAATAGAAGACAAGACTATAAAGATTGTAGGGTTTAATAAAGCAGAAGACGACTATTTAGAAATATTAGAAGGCACTCAAAGTATGCCATCAGAACTTGATGTATTAAAAGAACTTCAAAATACAAGTAAACAAAATATAAATAATGATGTATATGAAGATGTCAAAGAACAGCCAATAAAGACATCTAAGACTTATGATAGTGAGAAAACTCAAACAATAAGTATAAAACAAGAGGCAAACTACGATAATTATAAAATACCAAGTGTTAATTTATTAAATAAGATAGATAAAAAGGCTGATGATAATAGTAAAAAGAAAGTGTTAAAAAATGCTTCTTTACTAGAAAAAACTCTAGCAGACTTTGGCGTTGAAGCTAAAGTAAATCAAGTTACAGTAGGACCTACTATAACAAGATATGAAATACAGCCAAGTCCAGGAGTGAAGGTAAGTAAAATAGTAAACTTAACAGATGATATAGCATTAAGTTTAGCTGCTAGAAGTATAAGGATGGAAGCTCCGATCCCGGGTAAAAGTGCTATAGGTATAGAGGTTCCAAATGAAACTCCTTTAATGGTTGGACTTAGAGAAGTATTTGAAAGTGAAGAATTTAAGAAGTTTGACTCTCCACTTGCTATGGCACTTGGAAAAGACATAAGTGGAAAGCCAGTGATAGGCGATATAGGTAAAATGCCACATTTACTTATAGCAGGATCAACAGGTTCTGGTAAGAGTGTTTGCGTAAATACATTGATAAGTAGTATACTATATAAGGCAAGACCGGATGAAGTTAAGTTACTTTTAATAGATCCTAAGGTTGTTGAACTTGCAAATTATAATGGAATACCTCACTTATTAATACCAGTTGTAACAGATCCTAAAAAAGCTGCTAATGCACTTAATTGGGCAGTTGTAGAAATGAATAAGAGATATAAGATGTTCGCTGAAAATGGAGTAAAAGATATTACAAGTTACAATGAAAAATGTGAAGAAAAACTTCCAAAGATAGTTATAATAATAGATGAGCTTGCTGACCTTATGATGGCAAGTGCTAATGATGTAGAAGATTATATATGTAGATTGGCACAAATGGCAAGAGCTGCAGGTATGCATTTAATAGTAGCAACTCAAAGACCATCAGTAGATGTTATAACAGGTGTTATAAAAGCTAACATACCTTCAAGAATTGCATTTGCTGTTTCATCACAAACAGACTCTAGAACAATACTTGATATGGGTGGAGCTGAAAAGCTACTTGGAAAAGGTGATATGTTATTCTATCCACTAGGTGCATCAAAGCCAGTTAGACTTCAAGGGGCATTTATATCAGAAAATGAATCACAAAATGTTATAGACTTTGTTAAATCACAAGTTAAAGAAGAAGTAAAATATGAAGAAAATATAATGGATACAATATCTAAGGTTAATATGGAAAAGTCAAGTGATGAAGATGATCTTTTAAGTGAAGCTATTGAATTTGTTGTAGAAAGTGGTCAGGGTTCTGCATCTATGCTTCAAAGAAAGTTTAAGATTGGATTTAATAGAGCTGCAAGACTTATAGATTCTATGGAAGAAAGAGGTATAGTAGGACCTAATGAAGGAAGTAAACCTAGAAAAGTATTAATGAGCAAACAAGATTTACAAAATTTAGAAGGTGAATAAAATTTGAAGACAATAAAGATAGAAGATGCATTAAAATTAAAAAATTGTATATTTATAGATGTTAGAACTGAATCTGAGTACAAAGAAGATCATATATTAGATGCATTTAATATGCCTTTATTTAAAGATCATGAACATTGTGAAGTAGGAACAATATATAAAATGCAAGGGAAAAATGAAGCTATTCAAAAAGGGTTTGACTTTGTAGGATATAAGTTAAAAGATATGTATATACAAGTCACAAGCCTTGCAAGTGAATATGATAATATAGTAATATATTGTGCTAGAGGCGGAATGAGAAGTGGATCTGTATGTAACCTATTTGCCTCTCTAGGAATGAGCATATATAAACTTGAAGGTGGATATAAGGCATATAGAAATTATGTATTAGAATATTTAGATAACATAATGAATGTTAAAAACTTTATAGTTGTTCATGGATTAACAGGAGTTGGGAAAACTGACTTATTAAATATACTAGATGAAAAAAATGTGGACAATATAGATTTGGAAGGAATCGCTAAAAATAGTGGATCTACATTTGGTTTTATAACGCATGATAAAAAACCACCAACTCAGAAAAAATTTGAATCAAAAATATTTGAAAAAATATTTTTCTCAAATAGTGATTATATATTCATAGAAAGTGAAAGTAAAAGAGTAGGACATGTATTAATACCAAATAATATTTATGATGCTATAGTTAGAGATGGATATCATATACTTCTTGAATGTAGCTTAGAAAATAGAGTAAAAAGACTTTGTAGAGATTATGTATACAATAAAGATGAAAATAATTTAGAAGTATTAAAAGATTGTATAAATAAATTTAGAAAAAGACTTGGACATAATAAAGTTGATGAATATATTAATTTATTAGAAGAAGGAAAATACGAGGAACTAGTAGAAAAATACTTAGTAGAGTATTATGATCCATTATATATGCATTCGGTTGATAAATATAAATATAACGAAGTTATAAACTTTGATAATGTTGACGTCGCAGTAGAAGAAGTTATAAAATTTCATAAATCAGCAATGGAAGGAGCAATAAAATGTTAAAAATAGCACTAGAATCATTAGGATGTTCTAAAAACTTAGTAGATGCAGAAATAATGATGGGAATACTTAACAAAAAAGGATATAAATTAGTAGGAGATTTTGAGGAAGCAGATATAATATTAGTAAATACTTGTGGATTTATAGAATCTGCAAAACAAGAATCTATACAAACTATATTAGAATTAGCACAATTAAAAGAAACTGCTAATTTAAAATTACTTATAGTTACAGGATGTTTAGCACAAAGATATGCTGAAGAATTAAAAATAGAAATACCAGAAATAGATGCAATAGTAGGAACAGGAAGTTATCAACAAATAGATGAAATAATAGCTAACCTTGAAAAAGAGAATCATATAGTAAGCTTAAATGACATAGACTTTGCGTATAATGAAGATTTACCAAGATATGTATCAACTCCAGATTATATGGCTTATTTAAAAATAGGAGAAGGATGCGATAATAAATGTACTTATTGTATAATACCTAAATTAAGAGGTAAATACAGAAGTAGAAAAATGGAAGATATAATATCAGAAGCTAAGGATTTAGCAGCAAAAGGTGTTAAAGAGTTAGTTGTTATAGCGCAAGATACAACAAAATATGGTTGTGACTTATATGGTAAAGAAATGCTTCCAGAATTATTAGAAGAACTTGCACAAATAGAAGGTATAAAATGGATAAGAATAATGTATTCATATCCAGAATCAATAACTGAAGAATTAGTTAAAGTTATTAAAAAATATGATAATATATGTAATTACTTTGATATGCCAATACAACATGCAAGCAATAAAATATTAAAGTTAATGAATAGACATACTACAAAAGAAAATATACTATCAACTATAAATATGATAAGAAAGCATATACCAGATGCAACATTAAGAACTACTATAATAGTAGGATTCCCAGGTGAAACTGAAGAAGATTTTAATGAATTAGTAGAATTTGTTAAAGTAGCTAAGTTTGATAGACTTGGAGCATTCTCTTATTCAAGAGAAGAAGATACACCAGCTGATAAACTTCCAAACCACTTAGAGCAAGATGTTAAAGATGAAAGAAGAGATGCTTTAATGTTAGTTCAACAAAGTATATCAGAAGAACTAAATGCTGCAAAAGTAGGAAATATATATGAAGTTTTAGTAGAAGAACAAATAGAAGACAAAGTATATATAGGAAGAACTCAAGGAGATGCAGAGGAAATAGACAGTATAATATATGTTAAATCTGATAAAAAGTTAAACATAGGTGACTTCGTAAATGTAAAAATAACTAGTGCATTAGAATATGATTTAATGGGGGATATAGTTAATGAACTTGCCTAATAAACTAACTTTATTTAGGATATTTTTAATACCAGTATTTATACTTGTTATGTTATTTAATATACCAAGTAAATACTTAATAGCATGTGTAATATTTATAGTAGCATCTATAACAGATGCAATGGATGGACATATAGCTAGAAAGCATAATTTAATTACTGATTTTGGAAAATTTATGGATCCATTAGCAGATAAGTTGCTGGTTATATCAGCACTTATATGTATGATAGAAGTAGATTTAGTATCTAGTTGGATGGTAATTATAATTGTTGCTAGAGAACTTACAGTAAGTATACTAAGAGCAATAGCTGCTGCTGATGGAAAAGTAATAGCAGCAAGTGGTGGTGGTAAATTAAAGACAATAAGCCAAATGATAGCAATACCACTTTTACTTTTAGGAGCTCAGTTTGGAAGTAATATATTACTATCTATAGGGAATATAACCATATTAATAGCTACATTGCTTACTTTATATTCTGGATGGGAATATTTATATAAAAATAAAAACTTATTTATGGAAAGTAAATAATTAAAAGGAGCTATTATTAAGACTAACTATTAGAGTTAATTTCTTAGTATAGCTCCTTTATATTTTGTAAATTAAAAGTTTTACTGTTTATGTATTTTTTATTAAATTTGGTTAGAATAAAAAAGCCTATCTTAAATTAGGAAGATATTATAAATAAAACTTGTATAAAAATACAAATAAAGGTTTATAAATAAAATAAGTATGGTAAAATCTTACTGAAAACAAATTCTAATTTTATATATTAAAACTATAGCCTATAAATATAAACCTATATTTCATATATAACTAAATATAAAATAAATTATATACAATTAATATAAAAGATATTAGTTTTCCTAAATATTAATTAAAGTGAGAGAAATATATATTATTATTAATGAGGATGAAGTGAATTTTGTAATTGACGGAGATTATTTTATGCTATATAATAGTTATATAAAATAGAACGAATGTTTGGTATTTATAGAAATGAAAGGAATGATATAGATGAGTATAGAGCAAGAAAAACTAAATGCACTTAATCAAGCATTAGGTAAAATAGAAAAAGAGTTTGGTAAAGGATCAGTAATGAAGCTTGGGGAAGCTACATCAATGGCAATTGATGTTATATCAACAGGATCAATAGGTCTTGATATAGCAGTTGGTATAGGTGGACTTCCAAAAGGAAGAATAATAGAAGTATATGGGCCAGAATCTTCAGGTAAAACAACAGTTGCACTTCATACAGTAGCAGAAGCGCAAAAGCAAGGTGGAATAGCAGCGTTTATAGATGCGGAACATGCACTTGACCCAGTGTATGCAAAGGCGTTAGGCGTAGACATAGATAACTTAATAATATCTCAACCAGATACAGGAGAACAAGCACTAGAAATAGCAGAAGCACTTATAAGAAGTGGGGCTATAGATATAATTGTAGTTGACTCAGTTGCAGCACTTGTTCCAAGAGCAGAAATAGAAGGAGATATGGGAGATTCTCACGTTGGTTTACAAGCTAGACTTATGTCTCAAGCACTTAGAAAATTAACAGGATCTATAAAAAAATCTAACTGTGTTGCAATATTCATAAACCAATTAAGAGAAAAGGTTGGAATAATGTTTGGTAATCCTGAGACAACAACGGGAGGACGTGCTCTAAAGTTCTACTCATCAGTAAGATTAGATGTTAGAAAAATAGATACTATAAAGCAAGGGGATAAGGTATTAGGAAGTAGAACAAGAGTTAAGGTTGTTAAAAATAAAGTGGCTCCACCATTTAAACAAGCTGAATTTGATATAATGTATGGAGAAGGTATATCTAAAGTTGGTGATTTATTAGATATAGCGTCAGATATAGATATAGTTAAAAAGTCAGGAGCTTGGTATAGTTACAATGATACTAAACTTGGACAAGGTAGAGAAAATGTTAAAAAGTTCCTACAAGATAATCCAGATTTAATAAAGGAAATAGACGAAAAAGTTAGACATTACTATAAATTAGATGAAACTAGAGAAAATGCTCAAGAAGAAGACGACACATTATTAAATTTGGAATAATAAAATAATACACACCTCCTATTAACTTGACATGCGATAGAAAAAATTATAAAATTAATTAAGGACATAGTATCTAAATATGATTTTTAAATAAAATACTCTTAAATGTTACAAATAGAGGATTTTATCGACATTACAATATATATCTTAGAAGTAATGATTGTATTTTTTCTATATGCTATAGTTTTAATTGAATTATAAAATTATTTAGACTCTTAAAATGTAATTTTGGGATTATTATCAAAGGAGGTGGGTGTCATAGATATAATAAGTATTTTATTAGGGATAGCAGTAGGTATTATTGCTGGTTATTTTGTGAGAAAAAATATATATGAGTCAAAAATTGGCCAAGCTAACAGCGAAGCTGATAGAATAATAAAACAAGCAGAAGACGACTCAAAAAGAATACACAAAGAGAAGTTATTAGAAGCACAAGAGGAAATTCATAAGTTAAGAACTGAATCTGAAAGAGAAAATAAGGAAAGAAGATCTGACTTACAAAAATTTGAAAGAAGAGTTATACAAAAAGAAGAAATATTAGACAAAAAGTTACAAAACTTAGAACAAAAGGAAACAAGCCTAGGGGACAAGTTAAAGAATGTAGCTAAAAAAGAAGAAGAGATTGAGGCTATAAAAACCCAGCAATTAGAAAAATTAGAGAGTATATCAGGAATAACATCTGATAAGGCAAAAGAAATAATATTAACTAATGCTGAAAGAGACGTTAGAAGAGAAATGTCTATAATGATAAAGGAAATAGAGTCTCAAGCTAAGGAAGAAGCAGAGAAGAAATCAAGGGAAATAATAGGGTATGCTATACAAAAATGTGCAGCAGACCATGTTGCTGAAACTACTGTTACTGTTGTAAATTTACCTAATGATGAAATGAAGGGTAGAATTATAGGTAGAGAAGGTAGAAATATAAGAACATTAGAAACATTAACAGGAATAGATTTGATAATAGATGATACTCCTGAAGCTGTAATATTATCAGGGTTTGATCCTATAAGAAGAGAAGTTGCTAGAATAGCACTTGAAAAATTAATAGCGGATGGTAGAATACACCCTGCTAGAATTGAAGAAATGGTTGATAAGGCTAGAAAAGAAGTAGAGAATATAATAAAAGAATACGGAGAACAAGCGGCCTTTGAAACAGGTGTTCATGGACTTCATCCAGAGTTAGTTAAATTACTAGGAAGACTTAACTATAGAACAAGTTATGGACAAAATGTACTTAAGCATTCTATAGAAGTTGCTCATATAGCTGGTATAATGGCAGCAGAAATAGGCGCTGATATTAGACTTGCAAAAAGAGCTGGTCTTTTACATGATATAGGGAAAGCAGTAGACCATGAAATGGAAGGAACTCATGTTGAGATAGGTATGGACTTACTTAAGAGATATAAGGAATCTAAAGAAGTTATACATGCAATGAGTACGCATCATGGTGATTATGAACCGCAGACTATAGAAGCTGTGCTTGTAACTGCAGCAGATGCTATATCAGCAGCAAGACCAGGGGCTAGAAGAGAAACTCTAGAGGCTTATATTAGAAGATTAGAAAAGTTAGAAGAAATAGCCAACTCATATGAGGGTGTAGATAAATCTTTTGCCATACAAGCAGGTAGAGAAATAAGAATAATGGTTAAACCTGAAAATGTTAGTGATGAAGATATTCATTTATTAGCTAGGGATATGACTAAGAGAATAGAAGATGAACTAGAATACCCAGGACAAATAAAGGTTAGTATAATAAGAGAAACTAGAGCAATAGAATATGCTAAGTAATAAAAAAAGAGAGGATAAATACCTCTCTTTTTTTATTATGGTAAAAAATAATTAATATTATATAAAATTATAGATAAAAATATAGGTAAAAAAAGCATGGAGTGAAGTTAGTTTATGAGAAAGCCTAAAATTGTAGTTAGTGAATGTTTATATGGTACGAAATGTAGATATGATGGTCAAGGATACAATGATAAGGTTATTCAATCTTTAAAAGATTATGTAGATATACAAACTGTGTGTCCTGAACTGGCTATAGGTTTATCAATACCAAGGGAACCTATAAGAATAGAGATGAATAAGGAGAATGAAGAATATAGATTGATAGATTATAATTCGAAAAATGATTATACAAATCAAATGACTGAGTTTTCTGAAGAATTTATAAATGGTTTAGATGATATAGATGGATTTATATTAAAAAGTAGATCTCCTACTTGTGGACTTAAAGATGCTAAAGTATATTACCGTGGAAATAAATGTAGTATAAGAAGCAATGAAAATGGTTTTTTTTCGCAAAAAATAATTGATAAATATGATTATTTGCCTATAGAAAATGAAGGACGACTTAAAAATTACAATATTAGAGATAATTTCTTTACTAGGATTTTTTTTATTAATAATTTAAAAAATAATAAAAATATAATAGAATTTCACAAAAATAATTTGTTATTACTTAAATCTTATGATGAAGAGTCAACAAATGAAGTAAGTGATATATTAAATGAAAATAGAATGGAAGATCAAGTACATCAATATAAAGAAAAAGTATTAAATATAGTTTCTAATCAAAGAAAAAAGAGAATAAATTATCTATTATAATAAAAGTATTTGAAAAGTATAAAAATATGTTAAATGAAGAAGAAATAAATATGTTTAATGGATTAATTGAATCTTATGAAAATCAAAGAATACCATTTAGTACACTTGAAGTTGTTATAAAAATGTATGCAACTAGATTCAAAGATAAAGATATATTAAATCAAACATTTTTTTATCCATATCCAGAAAATCTTATAAATATAACTGATTCCGGAAAAGGAAGAAAATTATAATAAAATTAATTACATATACACTTAAGTAAATTGGTAATAATAAAGATACAACAATAAGAAAGGATGATTTTATGTTAAATAAATTAGCTAAAAACCAATATGTAAAAATAATAAAAAGTAACTTAGAAAATAGTGATATAGAATACGGTGTAGTATTAAATGATGAAAATGAAAAGTATGATATAATGAGTATTGGATTTGAAAATAAAAATGGTAAATTTGTAGAATATCCAACAAATGTAGAAAACTTAGTACAATCTTATACTACTCAAGATGCACAATTTGATGAAGTAAAAGAAAATGAAGTAAGAAGAAAAATGAATATATGGTTAGAAAATAATTATAAAAGATAATTATATAGGGGAGTATGTTTACTCTCCTTTTGTTGTTTAAATGCAAAATTTTTATCTATAAATATCAATATGGAAAAATTTATACTAAAATGATATAATTATTATAATTAAGGGGGGAATTTAAAGTGAACCAGTACACAAATATTAACTCTCAGTTAGAAGCTTTAAAGCTTAAAGATATAGAAACATATTTTTATGAAAAAATAGGTAACAATGCTAGTATAATTCCTAAAGTCACACCTTTTAAAGGTATAAATACGGATATGTTATATATAAAAGATAATAAATTGTTATTTATAAAGTTTATGGATACAACAGAAGATTTATTTTTTATATTAGAAGAAGAGTTACTAGAAGTAATGAATGAAGAATATGAACTTTTAAAAATAAAAATGGAACAATCAAAATTAAATATAGAATATAATTATGTCTTTGTAATGCCATATGTTGATATAGATGATGCATATAAATTTGAAGATTTTATAGAAAATAATTTAATAGATCAAACTAAGCTTGAAGAGATTTTAACGGGTGAAGTATTAATAGATAAATATCTTAAAGGTAAAAATAATGAAATAGATCTAAATTTATTTTTATTAAAAATATGCCCAGAATACTATGTATTAAATGATAAAATACATTTAAATAATAGTTTTAAAAAAATTTCATTTTATAGTGATGATTATAAATATAGTGCAACACCTCTAAGTGAAGAACAAATAAAGGATATAATATCTATAAACTATGGAAATACATTATTTACAGGAGGAGCAGGAACTGGTAAAACCACTCTTATGTTATCAAAAGTCATGAAGTTAGCAAGAGTTTATCCTCATCATAGATTTTTGATACTAACTCATACAAAACAAGAATGTAATGAATTAAGAGAGAAACTACAAGTTCTATATAAAGAAAATACTAATATAGACATATATACACTTAATGCATTTGTACTCAAATTAGCTAAAAAGTATAATTTAGTGGTTGATTATAATATGCTGAAAAAGGATTATTATAAAACTTTTAACAATATAGTAAAACAAGCTAGAAATATTATCAAAAATAAGAATATGTTTAAAGGGATATTTATAGATGAGGCAGAGAGTTTTTCTAAAGATGAAATTGAATTTATAAGAGAGTTCCTATATAAGACAAAATATATATTTAATGTTTTTTCGTGTAATAGTTTAAATATATCAAATAATGTTAATATATTTAAGGACAACCTAAAAGAAATAAAATTTGATGAGCATATAAATTTAAAGAAAAATTATAGACAATCTAAAGAACTTGTTGATTTTAACAATAACTTCTGTGAAAATATAGATAGATATATAAAAAAATTAAGAAGTAACGTTAAAACTACGGGATTCTATAAAACAGAGGATATAAAGCCTAGTACAAAATCTGTAGACATAATAAAGGTAAGTGACTTAGAAGAACAAATAAGTTCTGTTATTTGGGAAGTTGAGTATCTTATAAATCAAAAAGGCTTAGATTATTCTGAGATAGCAATAATATATCCATATAATAAGAAAAAGTTAAAAAGTGGAAAGGTTATGTATTTCCAATATATGCTTAGAAAAGCATTAGAAAAGGCAAACATACCATATATATATGCAGAGGAAAACTTAACTAATATAAGTAAAAAAGTAGGTATAACAATATCTAATATATATACAATAAAGAATTTAGAGTATAAGGCATGTGTAATTTGCCAACTAGAAATGCTATACAACCATACTATAAATGACACAACTCAAGATTATCAGATAAATGATTTTATAGGAGACTTAAATAAAGTATATTTAGCTACAAATAGGGCTTGCGATTATTTAAGTATAGTTACAGCTTTTAATGAAGAGACCAGCGATATTATAAAGCTTCTTATTGAATCTAAATAAAAGAAGCACTAAATGTGCTTCTTTTTATTTTAAACTATTTAATTAAAAAGAAATATGCAAGTACTAATATACCAAGAACTATTCTATAATATCCAAATACTTTAAAGTCATGTTTCTTAATATAATCAAGTAAGAATTTTATAGCTAATATTGAAACTATATATGCAACAATAGATCCTGTTGCAAGGATTAACCATTCAAAACCACTAAATGCAAAGCCTGTCTTAACAAGTTTTAATGCACTTGCACCAAGCATAGTAGGTACAGCTAGGAAGAATGAGAATTCTGTTGCTATATATCTAGACGTTCCAAGTAAAACAGCACCAATTATAGTAGATCCAGATCTAGATGTACCAGGTATTAATGCTAAACATTGGAATAAACCTATACCAATAGCTAGCTTATAGCTGACTTCAGAAAAACTATTAACTGATGGTTTTTTATTTCTGTTTTCAAGCATAATCATAATTATACCATATACTATTAAAGCTATAGCAACTGTAGTTGGGTTAAAGAATAATGCATCTATTGTATCATCAAATAATAAACCAAGTATACCTGATGGTATAACTGCTATTATAACTTTAATCCATAAATCGATAGTTTCACTTTTTTGAATTTTAGTTTTTGAAACATCAAAAGGATTTAGTTTTTTAAAGAAAATTGTAAGAACAGCTAGTATAGAACCAAACTGAATTACTACTAAAAATGTACTCATAAAAGTTTCTGATACATTCATTTTTATGAATTCATTAAATAAAATCATATGACCTGTACTACTTACAGGTAGCCACTCTGTTATACCTTGAACAATACCTATAAGAGCGGCTTTAAAAAGTTCCATTAATTCCATTAATTAAATTACCTCCTATGTAAAATAATACTCTTGGTAAATAAACGCTATGTATAAGTATATCAACAATATAAAATATATTCAATATATAGATTAAAATGTTAAAAAATATAAGAAAGGGAAAATATCCATGGAGAATGAAAAAGTGCTAGAAGATATAGAGTATGAAGTTTTTAAAGACTTTTCTAAAAAGCTGGAGCCAACAACTAAACATGATTATTTATCTAAGGTAATATTATTTAAAAAATTTTTACAGGATAAAGAATTAGTATATGCAAATAAAGAAGATTGTAAAAAATTTATAGATTATGTTCAAACAATATATAAAAAATCAACTTGTGAGAAGATATATAGTTATTTACATAGTTTTTATAATTACTTAAAAAAGGAAGAATATATAGAAATAAATCCATTTAGATATGTTGAAAAGCCAACGGTTAGTAGAATAAAAAGTAAAGATGATGTACTTAGTATTCCAGAGATAAATAAGCTTATAGATACATTGTATAAATTAAATATAAGAGACAAAACTATAATAGTATTTTTAATAACTACTGGATGTTTGCTTAATGAGCTAGTTAGTTTAAAATGGAAAGATCTTATGGTAGATGATAAAGACAACTACTACGTACGACTAGGAAAAAAGAAAAAAGAAAGAATAGTTAAACTCCATCCATATTGCTTTAGATTAATAGAGGAATATAGACGTTACTCATTATTACCAGAAGTTATAATGCCGACAGAAGATTTTGTTTTTACAACTCAAAAAAGTAATTATATAACAGATCGAAATGTCAGACTAATAGTAAGAAAAGCACTAGATTTAGCTGGACTTTCAAATTATTCAGCTAAAGACTTTAGACATTCATTTGCAGCTATAAGTTTAAGGCTTGGAGCTGATGAAGAAGATGTAAAAAATCAGTTGGGATGGAGTGATAAATATTATGCTATAAGATACAAGTATGTGTTAAATTTTGTAGATAGTCAAAGTGTAGATTACTTAATAGATAATGATGAATTTTTGATTAATACTAAATGAACAAATGGATAAAAATACTTGTTATTGTTCGTAATGTTTTATATAATTATTATATAAATTATATTCAAGGAAGGTGCATATTATGATGGACAACAAATACACTACATATACAAATCCTCTGACAGATAGATACTGTAGTAAAGATATGAGCTATATATTCTCTCCTCAGTTCAAGTTTTCAACTTGGAGAAAGTTATGGGTTGCTTTAGCAGAAGGAGAAAAAGAGCTAGGTATAAATATAACTGAAGAGCAATTAGATGAATTAAGAAATAATATAGATAATATAAATTTTGATGAAGCTAGAAAAATAGAAAAAGAAGTAAGACATGATGTTATGAGTCATGTTAAAGCTTATGGTATTCAATGTGACAAAGCTAAGGGAATAATACATTTAGGAGCAACTTCAGCTTATGTTGGAGATAACACTGATGTTATACAAATGAATGAAGCATTAAAACTTATAAGAGTAAAGCTTGTTAACTTAATAAATAATTTAAAAGAATTCTCTCTTAAATATAAGGATGTTCCAACATTAGGATTTACTCATTTCCAAGCAGCTCAACTTACAACAGTAGGAAAGAGAGCTACTTTATGGGCACAAGATTTAATACTTGACTTAGAAGATTTAAACTATAGAATAGATAACATGAAACTAAGAGGAGTAAAAGGTACTACTGGAACACAAGCAAGTTTCTTAAGTTTATTTGAAGGTGATCATGAAAAGGTATCAGAACTTGATAAAATAGTATGCAAAAAAATGGGATACAAGTCTTCTTATGCTGTAAGTGGACAAACATATACTAGAAAGTTAGATTATCAAGTTTTAAGTATATTATCTGGGATAGCTCAAAGTATGCATAAAATGACTAATGATATAAGACTTTTACAAAGCTTAAAAGAATTAGAAGAACCATTTGAAAAAAATCAAATAGGTTCATCTGCTATGGCTTATAAAAGAAATCCTATGAGAAGTGAAAGAATAGCATCGTTATCTAAGTATATAATAACTGAATCATTAAGTCCTGCTTTAGTTCAAGCAACTCAATGGTTAGAAAGAAGTTTAGATGACTCAGCTAACAAGAGATTAGCTATACCTCAGGCTTTTATGGCAGCAGATGCTATACTTGAAATAGGAATAAACGTTACAGATGGTTTAGTAGTATATGAAAATATGATAAATAAGCATATAAATGAAGAACTTCCTTTTATGGCTACAGAAACTATACTTATGGAAGCTGTAAAAAGAGGTGGGGATAGACAAGAACTACATGAGATTATAAGAGAGTACTCTATGAAAGCTGCATATAGAGTTAAGCAAGAAGGATTAAACAATAATCTGATAGATCTTATAATAGAAGATCCTGCTTTTAAAATGAGCAAAGAAGAAATACTATCTATAATAGATCCTAAAAACTTTGTTGGAAGAGCACCAGAACAAGTGGTAGAGTTCGTGAATGAAACATTAGAACCAGCTATAAAAGAATACAAAGAATTAATAGGTAACATAAAAGTAGATTTACATGTTTAATTAAAAAATAATTTATAAAAAAGACTATGTATAGTATATAGAAGTATTTATAGCTATGCATGGTCTTTTTTATAAGTACAGATTATAAATACTCTTAAATCTAAAATAATGATAATAAACAAAAATCCTCTATATATGAATTAAATTTTATATAACTGTAAAAATTAATATCATATTTAAGCAAGGAGGAGTCATAATGGGTGAAAATACAAATACAACAAAAAAATTGACACTAGTATCACTTATACTTATGATTTTTACATCAGTATTTGGATTTGCTAATATGCCAAGAGCGTTTTATCTTATGGGATATGCAGCAATACCATGGTATGTACTAAGTGCAATATTATTCTTCATACCTTATGCATTTATGATGGCAGAGTATGGATCTGCATTTAAAAAAGAAACAGGGGGAATATACTCCTGGATGGAAAAATCTGTAGGTCCTAAATATGCTTTTATAGGTACATTTATGTGGTATGCATCTTATATAATATGGATGGTAAATGTTTCATCTACAATTTGGGTACCACTATCTAATGCTATATTTGGTAGCGACAGAACAGGATCCTTAAGTTTATTAGGTTTAAGTTCTATACAATCACTAGGTATACTGGGATGTCTATGGATATTACTAGTAACGTTTATAGCCTCAAAAGGTGTAGAAAAGATAACTAAAGTAACTTCTGTAGGTGGTACGGCAGTAGCATTACTTAATTTAGTATTATTAATAGGAGGACTTGTAGTTTTAGCTTCAAATGGATTTCAGTTTAAGCAACCTATATTAAATATTGCAAGAGATTTTACAACTTCACCAAATCCTGCATATCAGACACCTCTTAGTATTTTATCATTCCTAACATTTGCAATATTTGCATTTGGAGGTCTTGAGGTTTTAGGGGGACTTGTTGACCAAACTGAAAATGCTGAAACAACATTCCCCAAAGGCCTTACTATATCAGCTATAGTCATAGCAGTAGGATATGCAATAGGTATATTTGCTTGTGGTATGTTTACTAATTGGAATTATGTATTATCATTAGATACTGTTAATATGGCTAATGTTGCTTATGTATTAATGAGAAATTTAGGATACGAGCTTGGAATGACTTTTGGTATGAGTCAAGCATCTGCCATAACTTTAGGGTTATGGGTTGCTAGATTTGTTGGGCTTTCAATGTTTTTAGCTTTAACAGGGGCTTTCTTTACATTAACTTATTCTCCTTTAAAAACGTTGATAGAAGGCTCACCTAAGAAATTATGGCCAGGGAAATTTGCTGAAATAAAAGATGGAATGCCTGTAAATGCTATGTGGATTCAAGCTATAATAGCTATTTTAATAATACTTGTAGTATCTTTTGGAGGAAGTAATGGTCAAGCATTCTTTGCACTTTTAGTTCTTATGACAAATGTTGCAATGACTATACCATATATATTCTTATCAGGAGCCTTTCCGGTATTTAAGAAAAAGCAATTGGCTGGAGAAGTAGAAAAACCGTTTATGGTATATAAGTCGTATGGAATGGCTTTAACAGCATCAATCATAGTTAGCTTTGTTGTTGGATTTGCAAATGTATTTAGTATAATAGAGCCAGCTATAAATGGAAGAATTACAGATACAGTATTTATGATAGCAGGACCTGTAATATTCTCTATTATAGCATTTATATTATATTACTTATATGAAAAAAAGTAGGCTAGTAAAAAAGATAAGGTCATATACCTTATCTTTTAATTTTTTGAGTATAAGGAAAAAACATTAAACTTTGTTTCACAAGCTATAATGAAAATGATTGTTTTTTAATGGCTTCGCCTATAATCAATATAAAGCGAGTAATAAACCTTGAATATAATGTAGTAATACGATTCTTACAAGGAAACTAGGAATAGTAGCTGATAAGAACAAGATATTGTGCAAATAGCACGTGTAGGAATTTTTTTAGGACAGTTACTATAAATTCGCTTTATATCTTGTTATGGAGGTAACTATGGATGCAATCGTAGAAAGATGTGCTGGGTTAGATGTTCATTTGGATACAGTGGTAGCATGTGTTTTATATGGTAAATTAGATATAAAACCTAAAAAAGAAGTAAAGACATTTTCTACAACTACTAAAGGATTGTTAGAATTATTGGATTTCATAAATCAGAAAGAATGTACTCATGTAGCTATGGAAAGTACAGGAATCTATTGGAAGCCTGTATGGAATATACTTGAAAGCGGAGCTTTTGACTTAATAGTAGCAAATGCTAAAAAAATAAAAAATGTACCGGGAAGAAAAACAGATGTCAAAGATGCAGAATGGATAGCTAGCTTATTAAGATGCGGTTTAATAGAAAAAAGCTTTGTACCACCAGAGAGAATTCGAGATTTAAGGGATTTAACTAGGTTAAGAAAAGAATTGTTAGGTGAAGTTAATAGAAATAAAAATAGAATCCATAAGGTGTTACAAGATGCAAATATAAAAATATCAAGTGTACTTTCAGATGTATTTGGAGAAACTGGAAAATCTATTTTAAATCAAATAATAGGTAATCAATGTATCACAGAAGAATTTATTTATTCATTGTATGAAGGAAGAGGAAAGTCAAAGTTAAAATCTACCCCAATGGAAATGTATGAAGCGCTTAATGGGAAAATCAGAGGGCATCATGTGATATTATTGGGAATGCACAATAGTAATATTGTATTTTTAGAAAAACAAATTAATGAATTAGAAAAAGAAATTGATATATTACTTCAAAAAGAAAGAGATAGTTTAGAGTTATTAGAAACAATACCTGGTATTAGTAAAATATCTGCCTCAAGTATAATAGCTGAAATAGGAACTAGTATGGATGTATTTAAAACTGAGAAACATATAAGTTCCTGGGCTGGTTTATGTCCAAAAAACAATGAGAGTGCAGGTAAAAAGAAAAGAAGTGGTATAAAGTCAGGGAACAATTGGCTCAGGTCTATGTTGTGTGAGTGTGCATGGTCAGCCACCAAGAAAAAAGATAGCAGATTTAAAAATAAGTACTGGAGCATGGTTCCCCGAATGGGAAGGAAGAAAGCACTAATAGCGATAGCTAATATGATGTTAAGACTGATATATCACTTATTAAAAACTAAAAGTACATATAAAGAGTTAGAAATCCAATATTTTATAGATAAAGATAAAAGAAGAGAAGATAGGATTATAAAAGAACTAAAATCCAAAGGTTATCTTGTAGAAAAAGATAGTTTACAAATGGCATAAAATGTAAAAATAACACTAAATTAAGCCTATAAAAGATAGGTTTACTTTAGTGTTGCAAAAAATAGCCTACGGCTAGAATCATTTTCGTAGGAAATTATATTATGAAAAAATGGTGTATAACCTATGAATATGAGTAACATCAATACTTTATCAAAGTAAAAAATGATATTTTGAGCAACGTATGTATCTGTAGCGTGAGCAAGGATATATCGTTGGCGAAATGAGCGAAGCGAATTTTTTATAAATTGAAATTTTTTAAGAACAAATAGTAAAAAAAGTGGTAAAATAGATCTATACATAATATAATATTTTTAGGTGAAAAATATAGAAAAAATTCTACATAATATAACAAAAAATGAAAAATACTAAAATATAATATTTTATAAATTTATATCTAAAGTAAATTTCATATATTACAATATAAATATTTGTTTTAGATGTGGAATATTAGTCCTATCTTAAGCTATAATGTTAAAAGAGGCAAAAGTATAGACTATATATTATTAATTATATTCAAAACATTAAAAGAGAAAATATTTGTAGATATATTACTTAACTTAATAGAGGATTTTCTATATAAATAATATAATTAATATTTAGTTGAAAATATTTAAGACTCAAAGTTGATACTTACTATAAAATAAGTGATTTATTAATAGGGTCAAATAAATAGTTTCTAAAGGAATAAAATGTATTAAATATATATACTTTAGTAATAAATTTATATATTGTAAATACAATTTATACGATATATAGTAATTAAAATAAAATATTAAAATGGACAAAGCAAAAATGGTTAATATTAAACTTATAAATTCAATAATATATTTTAGTTTTATATTGGATTTATATTTTATATGCTTTAAATAAATATTAAAGGGAGTTTTAAGAAATGAATAATATTAAAATAATTTATGACACAATGAACGACTTACCAGAAAATATAGATGGTAAATATGATATAGATATGTTACCTACGACTATAATATTTCAAGGTAAAGAGTATAAAGCTGGTGTAGATATAGATAATGATGAATTTTATAAATTATTAAGAGATAATAAAGAAATACCAACTACATCTCAAGTTACATATATGACTTTTAAAGAAACATTTGAAAAGTATGTAAAAGAAGGTAAAAAGGTATTATACATGGCAGGTTCATCAAAAGGTTCAGGAACTTATCAAAGTGCAATGCTTGCTAAAAATGATATAGAATCTGACGATATATACATATTTGATACTTATAGTTTATGTATAGGTGGAGGTTTATTAGTTCTTGAAGCAGCTAAAATGGTAGAAGAAGGCTTAGATATAGATACGATAATTAAGAAACTTGAAGAATATAAAGATAAAGTGCAAGTATATTTCTCAGTTGATTCGCTAGATTATCTGTATAAAGGTGGTAGAATATCTGGGACTAAGGCAGCAGTTGGAAGTTTACTTAATATAAAGCCTATACTTAAAATAGAAGATGGATTAGTTAAGCAAAAAACTCAAGTAAGAGGAAGTAAAAAAATAATACCAACACTTATAGAAAAGTTAAAAGAAGAAATCGGAGATGATTTCTCTGATAAAGATATATATGTTGGATATGGAGATGACTTAGAAACTAATGAAAAGTTCGTTGAAAAAGTTAAGGAAGAATTATCACCTAAAAATGTATATACATTCCGTATAGGTTCATGTGTTGCATGTCACTCAGGACCGACTGTTATAGGAATAGCATGTTTAAATAAATAAGTATAAAAAGGGAGCATATATATGCTCCCTTAATTTTTATATCCTAAAATTTATATACTCTAGATTATGCTAATCTTATTATTTGTAAGCTAGTTTCAAATCCTATAAGTGATATTGTTTGATTTGCAAAGAATACGAATAAATCTAATTGTCCACCAGTTGCAGGAGTTCTAAATATTGCTCCATTACTTATTGAAGTATCAGCTACTTGAGCAGATGCAATAGAACCGTTTATTCTTAATCCATTAAGTCTTAAGCCTATAGCATAAGGAATACCTGTTTCTGATGTTGCTGTAAATCTAACGAAGAATGTCATATTAGCACCTAAGTTTATAGTGCTATTTCCATTAGTAAATGTTATAGCACCAGAAGTACTATTAATAAAGCTAGCATCAAATGGTATAGTATTGCCTTGGCTTAGAGCTGTTGTATTAGTTACTCTGTATATATCAGCATGGTCAGCAACTACATTTGGACCAGCAGGACCTTGAGCGCCAGCAGGACCTTGAGGACCAGCAGGACCTTGAGCACCAGCAGGACCTTGAGCACCAGCAGGACCTTGAGGACCAGTAGCACCTTGAGCGCCAGCAGGACCTTGAGCACCAGCAGGACCTTGAGGACCAGTAGGACCTTGAGGACCAGCAGGACCTTGAGGACCAGTAGCACCTTGAGCACCAGCAGGACCTTGAGCACCAGCAGGACCTTGAGGACCAGTAGCACCTTGAGCGCCAGCAGGACCTTGAGCACCAGCAGGACCTTGAGGACCAGTAGCACCTTGAGCACCAGCAGGACCTTGAGGACCAGTAGCACCTTGAGCGCCAGCAGGACCTTGAGCACCAGCAGGACCTTGAGGACCAGTAGGACCTTGAGGACCAGCAGGACCTTGAGGACCAGTAGCACCTTGAGCACCAGCAGGACCTTGAGCACCAGCAGGACCTTGAGGACCAGTAGCA
>ERZ773239.506-NODE-506-length-40285-cov-8.796545_pt1 | contig 40285 bp, 27 predicted proteins | sample MGYA00580521_ERZ773239 | MGnify/ENA primary metagenome ERZ773239 (study PRJEB29015, sample SAMEA2737801) | human gut metagenome | biome: human gut; feature: human-associated habitat; material: faeces | place: China | collected 2012 ... | reverse complement strand
TGATGATGAGCACGGCTGGGATGACAAGGGTGTATTCAACTTTGAAGGTGGATGCTACGCTAAGGTTATCAACCTTGACAAAGAGTCAGAGCCTGACATCTACAATGCTATTAGGAGAGATGCTCTTCTTGAGAATGTTACACTTGACAAAGATGGTAAGATTGATTTCGCTGATAAGAGCGTAACAGAGAACACTCGTGTTTCTTATCCTATCGATCATATCAAGAACATTGTTCGTCCTATCTCTTCTGCACCTGCAGCAAAGAATGTTATCTTCCTTTCAGCAGATGCATTTGGAGTTCTTCCACCGGTATCTATCCTTTCACCTGAGCAGACACAGTATTACTTCCTCTCAGGATTTACAGCTAAGCTTGCAGGTACAGAGCGTGGAATTACAGAGCCAACACCTACATTCTCAGCTTGCTTCGGACAGGCATTCCTTGAACTTCATCCAACAAAATATGCTGAAGAGCTTGTTAAGAAGATGGAGAAGAGCGGAGCTAAGGCTTATCTCGTAAACACAGGATGGAACGGAACAGGAAAGCGTATCTCTATCAAAGATACTCGTGGAATCATTGATGCTATCCTTAACGGAGACATCAACAATGCTCCAACAAAGACTATTCCTGTATTCAACTTTGAAGTACCTACAGAGCTTAATGGTGTAGACACAGGTATCCTTGATCCTCGTGACACATACGCAGATGCTTCTGAGTGGGAAAAGAAAGCTGATGATCTTGCAGACAGATTTATCAAGAACTTCGCTAAATACGAAGGAAATGATGCAGGAAAAGCATTAGTTTCAGCAGGTCCTCAGAAATAATCAATAATGCTCAAAATTTAAATTTTAAAGTGGGTATTAAAATATGTTAATATTTACACATATGTGTTAATATTATGCAAATGATGCTCCATGGTTATATTTTATCAGATATAGCCATGGAGTTTTATTTTATGTTATAGAAAAATGTTCATAAAGTAGTGTGGCACCAGGAGCAAAACGCTTTTTTTTATGAAAAAATTATTCAACAATGCAAGTTTCACTTGTTTACATAAAAGATAATGTTATACTGTTGCTGTAACACGATATTATAAAAAGCATATATTTTAGTATATATGCTTTTTTGTTGTTCAGTCAGATAGGTGTTTGTGAAACTAACTATATGTTATATCTGCACAATTTAATCAAGATTTATGATAGTTTCGCAAATACCTAGTTAAGTTAGAAATGGAAAGGGGCATATAGGATAATGAATGAATTTATAATATTAGCGATTCCTTTTTTGGGAACTTCGATTGGAGCGGCAATGGTATTTTTCTTAAAAAAACAGATAGCACCAAAATTTGAAAAGTTGTTGCTGGGATTTGCGGCAGGTGTGATGATAGCGGCATCCGTTTGGTCGCTTCTGATACCGTCAATAGAAATGGCAGAAAAACAACATATCATAGAATGGGTTCCGGCACTTGTAGGATTTATGGCTGGAATAGTTTTTTTACTTTTGCTTGATACACTTATACCACATCTTCATCTTGAGAGTGATAAGCCAGAGGGATTGTCACTTGGGGCGTCAAAAATGACAATGATGCTTCTTGCTGTCACGCTTCACAATATTCCGGAAGGAATGTCAGTCGGTGTAGCATTTGCGGGAGCGGCAATGGAGGGCAGCGGCATCACAAAGGCGGCGGCACTTGCACTTGCGGTAGGCATTGCGATACAGAACTTTCCGGAGGGAGCGATAATATCAATGCCATTATGCGGAGATGGAATAGGAAAAAAGAAAGCGTTTTTCTATGGTGTCATGTCAGGAGTTGTAGAACCGATAGGCGGTTTTATAACAATACTTATTGCAGGAAAAATATCACCGATACTTCCATATTTTCTTTCATTTGCGGCAGGAGCAATGCTATATGTGGTAGTAGAAGAACTGATACCGGAGGCACAAAACGGGGAACATAGTAATATAGGAACGATAGGGACGGCAGTAGGTTTTGCACTTATGATGGTGCTGGATGTTGCACTAGGATAGGGAAAAAAGTATGACATACTGATAGAGCAGATTAAGGCAGAGTAGAATAAGTATGGCAGAGAAACAAACTCAGAAGCAGGCTAATAAAATTTAAAACAGATACGATATATATTTAAAGAAGATTTTTAGTATAAGCAGGGAGGATAAAAATGCAAACTTTAAATATTCAGAGTGTTGCAAAATTAAAGAATGACTTGTTAAATGAGAAAAACACAATGGAAAAATCAGAAAACGGTCAAAATATTACTGCTGAGATATGGAAAAAAGCATTAAATGACATCTTAGACCCGACAAGTAAAATGTCAGAAGAAGACGAAAAAGAATATCACAACAAAATACTCAGAAAATTAAGACAGGGACGCAGGCTGACAACGGCAGAGAAAAATTATCTTCAGATACATGACCCTGAGATGTATAAGGTAGCACTTCGTGTGGAGATGTGCCGAAAAAGATTTACAGAACAGGCAAAGCATTGTAAGTCAAAAGAAGAATTTCAGACACTTGTAAGCAATAACATGAGTGTGTCTGATAAAGACCCGATGAAAGAATATATACAGGCGGCAATATCTTATGAAGCACAGAAAATAAGAAAAACACCACAGTATGCAGCACTGCCGGACACAAATAGAAAAGCGGAGGAAAAAAGAACAAAAGGAAAGAAAATAAAAAAAATTAAAATAGACGAAGACAAAGAAAAAGATAATGATAAAAAAACAGCACCGCTGCCATCAGAAAACTATGGCAGTGATCTCAAAACATTGTCAGCAGTTTTAACAACTAAACCGGCATTTGATAACTTCAGTAATTGAGATATGAATTTAATAAACAATAGAAAAGCAAGTAATAGCTATAATATTTTAGTCATGATTAAAACTAAATATCATATTGCCAACAAACAGCAGAAAAGACAGTAAGATTTATTATCTTAGGGGTGTTAGAACATCGTCAGCACTTAGCGGGTGTATTTTACCCGCTTATGTACTGCTACGATGTTCTTCAAACGAAAGTGTCCCCGAAGAAAAAAACTTACTGTCTTTTCTGCGTCATTTATTAGTAAGCAAAATCAATCTTAAGCCTCATGTTTCACCGACAATTTCTCAAATCTGCTGACTCCGTCACCTTTTTCATTGACCGCAAAGAGTCCGATAATAGTTCCTGTAAATCCTCCGGCAACTTCTGATGAGAGATAGCGTGTTTCCGCATCACTGATGAAAACATCATTTCCATTTTCATCTTTAAAGAAGAAATGATATTGCATTGCTTCTGATTTTATATGCAGAGTGACTTTATCCGCATTTATCTTATGATGTTTGCTTTCCTGCCATATACAGCCGATAGTCTGTCTGCTATACACAAATGTTCCTGACTCGTTTTTCTCAACAACTACTTCATAGTGATGTTTCTCATCCATATAAAATGATATGCCTGATTTTTCAGCACCCGGTATTACATCGCAGTTAATATCGAGGTCAAATTCAGTCTGTCTTATACCTGCAAAAGTCGGAGATGCAACATCATCAATAGTCACATCAGTTCCTTTGAGTTCAAGACCGTTTTTATCAAATTTATAATTTTCCATGTGTGGTATTCTTATATAGCACCAGTCGAGTTTTTCATCAAGATTTTCAAATGTTTTGTCATAAGAAAATTTCTGAGGGGTAAATTTGATATTGTCAGGAAGTTCAACTTCGATAGGTGTCGTACCGTTTACACCAATCTCAAACCAGCCGTCATCTCTCCACTTTACGGGAACAAGGCAGACCTCCCTGCCGAGATGGTGGTATGTCTGCCACATATGTATCTGCCTGAAAGCAAGATGTGCAAACCACCAGTTTCCGTCGTTGTCCTCAAGTATGTCACCGTGACCTGCTGCCTGTATCTGATAACCGCCTAAGTTTCTGTTTGTGAGAACAGGGTTATTCGGATATGGTGTGTAAGGACCCCATATATTTTTACTGCGTGAATAATTTACCATGTGACCGTACTCTGTACCGCCCTCGGCTTCAAGCAGATAGTAATATTCACCGAATTTATAGATATGTGGTGCTTCAAGAAATCTGCCGCCTGTTCCATGCCAGAGGAATTTGCTTTCTGAAAGTTTCTTTCCCGTCTCAATGTCAATCTGGCACATCTGGATACAACCTCTGCCGTCTGTGTCATTTCCGTTGCTTATAAAATAACATTTGTCATCCTCAAAATAAAGTGATGGGTCGATGCCGTCCTGGTCTACGATAACAGGTTCAGACCACTCTCCGTAAATATTATCGGTATATACATAAAAATTCTGGTGATAGCTGTCATTAGTCGTAACCATGTAAAATCTGCCGTTATTGTATCTGATTGTCGGGGCAAAGACACCGCCTGAACTGCGGACACTGTAAAGGTCTATCTGTGAAGCTCTTGTGAGACAGTGACCTATCTGTTTCCAGTTTACCATGTCAGTGCTTTCAAAAAGTGGAACACCGGGGAAAATGTGCATTGAACTGCAAACCATGTAGTATTTTCCGTTTGCGGCACAGATACTTGGATCAGGATAAAAACCTCTTACTACTGGATTTAAGTATTTCATAAAAACCTCATTTCTGCACACATTTTTTGTGCATAATGTGAAATATGTCATATTTCACATATAAGATTTGTGTCAAGTGTGCACAGACACAAATCTTGCTTGTGAGTAACAGTTCAGCCTTTTATTTATTACATTCATAAACCTGCCAGCAAGCTGTCAGTCGCTGCTTTGCAGCTTTTGTTTATTTCATATAATAAATGAAAGGCTATTCTTCCATAAAAAGATAATCAATAATACAATGAACAAGCTCATTGTATTATTGATTATCTTTTTATGGCTGAACTGTTACGCTTGTGAAAAATCTTGTAAAAATTTTCTTTTTAAGATAAACTTACTATACAAATAAGATAGCAGTTAAAATATAGGTTTTCATCAATTATTATGACACAAAAATATACAAATCGGACATGAAATTTTAAAGCTGCGAAACTTATTGTAGTTTGTGTTACTTGCACAAGTTAATAACAGATTAAGATAGTTTCACAAGTGCTTTATATAGGAAGTAAGGAGGTGAAGTTAGTGTGGAGAATTTTAAGGTTTACGAATTAAGTGAGTTTACAAGTGACAGTGATTTTCCGTTTTTTATCCAGTATGGCAGGCACGAGGACAGTCTGTCAGTTCACAGTCATAGGGATTTTTCGGAGCTTACGATAGTTCTTTCGGGTGAGGCCTGCCATGTCGTTGAGGATGAGAAGATGACCGTTAAAAAGGGCGAGGTTTTTATCGTGCACGGCGATACGAAGCATGGTTATCTTGATACGCATAATTTCAGGATATGCAATATCATGTTCAGGGAGAAATATTTTAATCTGAGAAAATATGACATAAGCAGGATGAGTGGGTTTCAGGCGTTGTTTTATATTGAACCGGGGCTTGTGAAAAATCATCATTTCACCGGAAGAATGTCACTTGGAAAAGAAGAATTTGAGAAAATAAAGGCAGAGATTGCCGTTATGAACAATGAATATAAATTAAAAAAAGAGGGATATAAAACATTGCTGACTTCAAAATTTATGGAGTTATTGGTGACGATTTCCAGGATTTACAGGTTAAACAGTGATGAAAATGAAAAGAAGATACTGCCGTTAAAGTTCGGCGAGGTCATAACATGGATTGAAAAAAAATTCAGACAGGATTTATCGGTGGAGGAACTTTCAAAAAAAGCAGGTTATTCGCAGAGACATTTTTTGAGGATTTTTAAAGAAACATATCATATGACACCGACGGAGTATATAAATGCGATAAGAATAGAATATGCGTGTTCAAGGCTGAGGGAGACAGAGGAAAGTGTGACGGACATAGCTTACGACTGTGGTTTTAGAAATATGAGTTATTTTTACAGGGTGTTTAAAGAGAAAATGAGTATGACCCCACAAAAATATCGTAAGTCAATATAGATGAGAAACATAAACAACACTGCCTTTATGATTTTGCAAGCTGCGTAAAATTTTATTAGGATAAACTAAAATAGAAAAGGACATCGATTTTGCGGTCGTTCTTTACAAACCGTCTGCGTATGTGTAAAATAGATTATATAAGTTAAATATCTGAGAAAAGATATAATGCATATTTTAAAACAGTTAGAAATGGAGAGATAAAATGGACAATCAGAAATTAGCAGATTTATTATTTCCGGAGGAGTTAAAGACACCGGAATATTACGAGGAAAAATTTCCATATAGAAAACTGCCAAAGGGTGCAGAAGTAACGAGAATGGCACCAAGTCCTACAGGATTTATTCATCTTGGCAACCTTTACAGTGCACTTGCCGATGAGCGTATCGCACACAGAAAAAAAGGAGTGTTTTATCTTCGTATAGAAGATACTGACGCAAAGAGAAAAGTAGAGGGAGCGGTCGAGACTATCATAAATGTACTCCGCTATTTTGATATTGAATTTGATGAGGGAGCAGGCTTTGAGGATTCAGCCGAGGGCAATGCTTACGGACCTTATTTCCAGAGACAGAGAGTTGAGATATATCACACTTATGTCAAGGAACTTGTGAAGAAAGGGCTTGCTTATCCTTGTTTCTGTACAGAGGACGAGCTTTCAAAAGTAAGAGAACAGCAGGAAAAAGACAAGGTGCTTACAGGATATTACGGAAAATATGCAACCTGCCGCAATCTCTCATATGAAGAGATTGAAAAGAATATTAAAGATGGCAAACCTTATGTCGTAAGACTCCGCTCACAGGGACAGCCTGACAAAGAGATTACATTTGTCGACAGCATAAAAGGAGAGATAAAACTTCCTGAGAATATACACGACATTGTCATATTAAAGCAGGACGGAGTTCCGACTTATCACTTTGCACACGCAGTTGATGACCATCTTATGAGAACTACCATGGTAATCAGAGGTGGTGAGTGGCTCGCATCAGTGCCTACACACTATGAGCTTTTCAATCTTCTCGGATTTAAGATGCCAAAGTACGGACATACGGCACATCTTATGAAATTTGATGAGGAGACAGGTGGAAAGAGAAAGCTTTCAAAGAGAAAAGACCCTGAACTCTCACTTGATTACTACAGAAAAGACGGTTATCATCCATATTGTATGAAAGTTTATCTTCTCACTCTTCTCAATTCAAACTTTGAGGAGTGGCATGACAAATTCCCTGACAAGGATATAAATGAGTTCCCATTCTCAGTTGACAATATGAGTAAATCAGGTGCTTTGTTTGATAAGGACAAGCTTCACAACATTTGTAAGAATGAACTTTCAAAGCTCTCAGAAGATGAAGTTTATGATTTCTTATATGACTGGGCTTGCGGGAATGAGCCTGAAAAGTGTAAGGTATGGTTTGCAGACAAGGAAAAAATGCTTGCAATATTGAGACTTTATATGGGTGTTGGCATGAAACGCAGAAGAAAAGACCTTGTTTATGCAAGACAGGTATTTGAGATGATAGCTTATTTCTTTGATCTTGAGCAGCAACAGGAGAAAGATGAGTTTAAGGCAGATAAGGCTACGGTTGATGAAGTGCTTAGGGAATATCAGGCAAGTTACAGCCACGATGATGACAATTCGCAATGGTTTAACAAACTTAAAGAGATAGCAGATAAGCTTGGTTATGCATCTGATATGAAAGCATACAAGGCTGATCCTGAAAAATATAAAGGAAATGTCTCAGACATAGCGGAGATAGTGCGAATCGCTATTACAGGCCGTGCGAATACACCTGACCTTTGGTCTATTGTACACATTATGGGCGAGGAGCAGATGAACGAGAGGATAAACGCAGTTATCGCACAGTAAAAGTTATATATACCATAAGAAAGGATACCCGGAATAATTTATATATCCGGGTATCTTAGAACAAAAAGATAAAGGAAGGTGATGTTATGAGCCGGATTACGGATGAACTTTCAAAATACGGTTGTGATATGAATACGACTTTGGAGAGGTTTTTAGGTGATGAAGATTTTTATGAAAAGTGCCTCATAGAGATGTTAGGTGATTCAAGCTTTAGGGAACTGGGCGAAGCTCTTGAGCAGAAAAATGTAAAAGCTGCTTTTGAAAGTGCACATACTTTGAAGGGACTCGCTGCAAACATGGGACTTGATTCAATGCTTGACATAGTTGTTGAACTTGTTGAGCCCTTGAGAAATGGAATGATTGATGGACTTAGTCCGACTTACGAAAGACTTATTGCTGAAAAAAAGACTTATGATAATATAGTAAATGGATAGAAATTAAAGCTAAATCATCCGGTGTCAGAGAAAATAGGAGAAATTATGGAAACAAAGACCATTTTAATAGTCGATGATGCATTGACCAACAGAGTATTACTTAAACGGTATCTTGAAGACGATTACAATATAATTGAGGCTGAAAACGGACAGAGAGCTATTGATATAATCAATGAGCAGCAGTTAAATATATCCCTGATATTGTTAGATCTTATAATGCCTGAAAAATCCGGATTTGATGTACTTGAGTTTATGTCAGATTATGGCTTTATACCTGAAATACCGGTTATTATTGTAACAGTAGAAGCAAATTATGAAAATGAAATGAAAGCATTTGAGTATGGCGTGAGTGATTTTATTACAAAACCTTTTTATCCGCAGATAGTACAAAAAAGGGTGAAAAATGTTATCGATCTGTATGATACACAGAAAAATCTTAGGCGGCTTCTTGATGAGCAGACTATAGATACTATGGAACTTGTTGCAGAACTTGAACATATGAGTAATAATTTGAAGTAAAATATTTTATATTATATAAGGAAAGAAAGAGAAAGGTAGTGTATGGCTGGAAAGTTTTATGCAGTAAAAGAGGGTAGGAGTACCGGAGTATTTGCAAGCTGGGCTGAGTGTAAAAAACAGGTTGACGGATATTCTGGAGCAAAGTATAAAAGTTTTACAAGTATGCAGGATGCGACGGCATATTTGAATGATGGCATCGCAGGTGAAGATACATCTGAAGCTCTTGTGGCATATGTAGACGGAAGTTATAATTCTGTTACGAAAGAATTTTCGTATGGTGTGGTTATTTTAAATGAAGGAAAAGAAATCACATTTAACGAAAAAATGAATGATAAAGAGCTTGCAGCGATGAGAAATGTTGCAGGGGAGATAAAGGGTGCTGAGGCGGCTATGCGTTATGCCATTGAAAATGGTTTTGACAATATAGCTATTTATCATGACTATGAGGGGATTGCAAGATGGTGTCTCGGTGATTGGAAGACAAATAAAGAGGGGACAAAGGCTTATAAAGCATTTTATGACGGCATAAAAGATAAACTCCATGTCCGTTTTATAAAAGTAAAAGGTCATTCAAATGATAAATATAATGATATGGCAGATATGCTTGCAAAAGAAGCGTTAGGTTTGAATTAAAAAGGACATTAAGATAAATTGGAGGAATATTTTGGAAAATAATATTGTTTTGGCGATGCTTGCCCATGTTGATTCGGGCAAGACAACTCTTTCGGAGGCTATGTTATATCTTTCCGGAAGTATAAGAAAGCTCGGCAGGGTTGACCATAAGGATGCTTTTCTTGATACATATTCTATGGAAAAGGACAGAGGAATAACAATATTTTCTAAGCAGGCTATGTTTGGGTGGAAAGACCTTGACATAGCCTTGCTTGACACACCGGGACATGTGGATTTTTCGGCAGAGATGGAGAGAACTTTGCAAGTGCTTGATTATGCGGTGCTTGTTGTAAGCGGACCTGCCGGAGTACAGAGCCATACGGAGACTGTGTGGAGACTATTACAAAGATATGATATCCCGGTTTTTATCTTTGTTAATAAGATGGATATTGGAGACTGCAATAAAGAAGATATAATGTCAGGCATCACGGAGAGATTTGGAAGTGAATGTGTGGATTTTTCAGCTGAAAAAAATGACACATTTTTTGAGAATATAGCGGTCTGTGATGAGGAAGTGCTTGAAAAATATATGGATGGCGGAAATATAGATGATGATGATATAAGAAAACTTATTTCCGAGAGAAAACTTTTCCCATGTTATTTTGGTTCAGCTCTGAAACTTGATGGTGTCGGGGAAATTCTTGACGGACTAGAAAGATATACATTAAAAAAAGAATATCCCAAAGAATTTGGAGCAAAAGTATATAAAGTTTCGAGGGATGACAAAAATAAAAGGCTCACTTATCTGAAAGTGACGGGTGGTGTGCTCAAGTCAAAAATGTATATTGAACAGCTTGATGAAAAAGCAGATCAGCTAAGGATATATTCAGGAAATAAATTCATGTCTGTTGATGAAGTTAGAGCCGGTCGGATATGTGCGGTGACTGGATTTGAAAAGACATATCCGGGTATGGGCATCGGAATAGAAACAAACTCAGATATGCCTGTATTAGAGCCCGTTATGACATACAAGGTCACACCGCAGGAAAATGACGATATACATAAACTTTATGATGATATGAAAACTCTTGAACAGGAAGAACCGGGACTTCATGTCGTGTGGAATGAAGAACTTCAGGAAATCCACACGGGAATAATGGGTGAGGTTCAGATAGATGTACTCAAAAATCTCATATGGGACAGATTTCATACAAGAGTTGAGTTTGGTGAGGGAAGCATAGTCTATAAGGAAACGATAGCAAGCACGGTTGAGGGCGTAGGCCACTTTGAACCGTTGAGACATTATGCGGAAGTTCACTTGAAACTTGAACCCGGAGAGCCTGACAGCGGCATAATGATTGAAACGCAGGCGAGCGAGGATAAGCTTGATAAGAACTGGCAGAGACTTATAATGACGCATATAGACGAGAGGGAACATCCGGGAGTTCTTACGGGTTCTTCTATAACTGATATTAAGATAACGCTTATGTCTGGGAGAGCACATGAAAAGCACACGGAGGGCGGTGACTTCAGACAGGCAACCTACAGGGCGATAAGACAAGGTCTTATGCAGGCGGAAAATGTACTTTTAGAGCCTTATTATTCATTCAGGCTTGAAGTTCCGGCAGACAGCGTAGGCAGAGCAATGACTGATCTTGACAGAATGGGTGCTAAATTTGGGGGACCGTTCCAAAAGGGTGAAAACTCTGAGTTTACGGGAATAGCTCCAGTTGCACAGATGAGCGGTTATATGATGCAGGTAAATTCATATACGGCGGGAAAAGGCAGACTCACTTGTACGCTTAAAGGCTACAGACCGTGCAAAGACCAGGATGCGATAGTGGCGGAAAAAATGTATGATCCTGATGCTGATATAAACAATCCGACTGGTTCGGTGTTCTGTGCACACGGTTCGGGATTTTATGTGCCGTGGTATGAAGTAAAAGATTATATGCATCTTGAAGCTGCCGTAGATATGGGAGAGGATGAGAATGACAGTGTTATATCTGATCAGGAGATATATAAGGCAGCAAAAATACGCAGCGGTGCATTTAAAGGGAGTACCGGAGGTTCTATAGAGGAGGATAAGGAGCTAGAGGCCATATTCGAGAGAACATTTGGAAAAAGTGCATCTGGAAAAGGTGGTGGAAATGACACTGAGGGCAGATTTGGCTATGAGAGAAAAAAATGGTCTAAAAAGCCGAAAGAGTCAGTTTATGATGCTGGAGGCGTGGAGTATTTAAAAAGACATGAAAAAAGCCAAAAATCAGGAAAACAGTATCTTCTCGTAGACGGTTATAATATCATCTTCTCGTGGAAAGAATTAAATGACCTGTCAAAAGAAAATCTTGAAGCGGCAAGAACAAAACTCATGGATATATTATGCAATTATCAGGGGTTTAAGGGGTGCGAACTTATACTTGTATTTGATGCTTACAAAGTAAAGGGAAATCCCGGAGAAGTATCAAAATACCACAATATAAATGTGGTCTATACAAAAGAGGCTGAGACGGCAGATATGTATATAGAAAAAGTAACGCATGAGATAGGGAAAAAACACAATGTAACAGTTGCAACATCGGATGGACTGGAGCAGATGATAGTAATAGGTTCGGGGGCATACAGGATGTCGGCGAGGGAATTTGAGCAGGAGATAAAAAAGACGGAGCGGGAGATAGGGGAGATGATTGATTAGATTGGCGGACGGACGCCGGGGAGGTGGATATTATACGACAAATAGACGGCTCTCGCCTCGGAGAACTGCGTAGCGGTACATAAATGTGCAAAAAACGCACCTTAAGTACCAACGCAGTTCTAACGCTATTTGCTGCATAATATCCACCCTCTCCGGCTGTTTGTTGGGATGATTTAGAATGATTATCATAATGTTTGTAATAAAAGTCTTATTATAAAAAATATTATCAAAAAAAGTGCTGGTTTATTAAAAGAACATAAACTATCACTTTTTTTATTGACATATGACAGGGTGTCATATATAATTGCGTTTGTTGAATATGACACCTTGTCATATTAGCAGATTAAATAAGTAGACTATATAGCTGTAGCGTGCCTGCGTTATTATCTGTTATATCTGCTCAATCAACACAGCTTACAACAGTTTCGCTTTGTAGCCTATTAAGAAAGGAAAGTTAAAGACCATGACAAAAATGTTTGTTAAGAAGCCGTATCTTACGCTGGTGGCTATTGCTATAGTTCTGACATTTGGTGGTGTCAGCCTCAGTAAGATGCAGACAAATCTTATGCCGGATATGGAGATGCCGTATCTTGCAGTTATCACTACGGAGATGGGTGCTTCACCTCAGAAGGTGCAGGACAATGTGACAAAGCCTGTCGAGGATGCACTTGGAACGATAAGTGGTGTTAATAAGGTGTCTAGTACATCAAGCAGTAACTATGGCATGACAATGCTTGAGTTCTCGGATGATACCGATATGGATGCCGCTCTTGTAAGGGTATCTAAGGCACTTAATTCGCTTGACCTTCCAGATGATTGCGGCACGCCGAACCTTATGGAGATAAGTGCCGATATGATGGCTACGATGGCGGTAAGTGTTGGTTATGACGGCAAGGATATTAAAGATGTTACAGCGTTTACCGACAAAGTTGTCATTCCGTATCTAAAGAGACAGAACGGTGTGGCAAGTATCACGGAGACAGGAAATATAAATGATACCATTGAGGTACGCTTAAACCAGAAAAAGATTGATAAAGTCAATGAGGATATTCTGATGCATACAAATAAAAAATTGAGGGATGCACAGAAGAAGATAGACAAAGCTAAAAAGAAATTAGATGAGGGAAATGCTAAGTTAAAAGAGCAGGAGGGAAATTTAAGCAGCAAGCAGGAGAACACGACGAGCAAACTCGCAAAAGCCTCTGTTGCAATGAATCAGGCTCAGGCAATGAAGGCATCTTATGAGTCATCACTCACAAGTCTTAAGGCAAATAAAACGGCTCTTATGGCTGAGAAAAAAGCTTATAATGATGCAAAAATCCCTGCCACATATAAATCGTTAAATGGAATGTTTAAGACATTTAACGAAAAACTAGGTGATGCAGCTAAGATGAGCAATATAACGATTCCTACAAGTGTCAAAGATGCTATAAACCATCCGGATGAGTTTAACAAATTTAAGAGCTGGCTCACAAAGATGGGTCAGGGAGATTCTGTAAAGAAACTCACTGTTGCATCAATGAAAAAGGTTTATGATATTGCTGAAGTAAGGATGCCTCAGATAAACACGGAACTTGCCAACTTAAAGACTGAGATTAAAGTTGCACAGGCAATGGTTGACAAGATTAATGAGAAGATGAAAGGCATGGATAAAAAACAGGAGCAGGCAGTTGCCGGAGGATATCAGGCATCAGCAGGCTTTGGTTCAGCACAGGCTCAGATGCAGGCGGCTAAAAAAGAGATAGCAAATGCAAAGAAGGAACTTAAAGATGCACAGAAGCAGCTTGACGAATCAAAAGATGCAGCACTTGAAAATGCAAATCTTGATTCGCTTCTTACACTTGATACATTGTCACAGCTTATCACGGCACAGAACTTTTCAATGCCTGCCGGATATATTGATGACAAAAATGATGACCAGTGGCTTATACAGATAGGTGAAAACTATGAGAATGCAAAACAGATTAAAAACATGGTGCTCACAAAAGTAAAAGGTGTTGGTTCAATAAGAATATCTGATGTTGCAAATGTTGTTACGGTTGACAATGTAGGTGACCAGTATGCAAAGATTAACGGCAAGGATTCGGTTATGCTTGCTATATACAAATCAAGTACGGCGAGTACAAGTGATGTGACAAATGCACTTACAGACTCATTTAAGGAACTTGAGGGAAAATATAAAGGACTTTCAATAACACCGTTAAGTAATCAGGGTGACTTTATAAAAACTATCATTTCCAGTGTTTTAAGCAGTATCGTTATGGGTGCGGTGCTTGCGATTATCGTGCTTGCGTTGTTCCTTAAGGATGTAAGACCAACTATAGTCGTGGCATTTAGTATTCCGTTCAGTGTACTTTTTGCACTTGTTATAATGTACTTCACCGGAATAAACATAAATGTAATGTCGCTTGCAGGTCTTTGTCTCGGAATAGGTATGCTTGTTGACAACTCGGTTGTAGTTATGGAGAATATCTATCGACTTAGAAACAAAGGTCTATCAGCACCGAGGGCAGCAGTACAGGGAACAAAACAGGTGCTCGGACCTATCATAGCATCGACCATAACGACTATATGTGTATTTCTGCCTATGGTATATACATCAGGAACTGTAAGCCAGATGCTCATACCGTTTTCATTCACAATATCATATTCACTTATCGCTTCACTTCTTGTTGCGATAACGGTAGTACCTACTATGGGCTCTATAATGCTTAAGAAAGTAAAGAATCCTAAGCACAAACTTTTTGATAAGATAAAAGATGCCTACGGAAAGTCGCTTGAATTTTTCCTTAAACATAAAGCAATACCGCTTATCATTGCAATAGGACTTCTGGTGGTATGCGTGTGGAAACTTTCAGGAATGGGACTTGTAATGATGGACAGCATGGAGAGTAACCAGATTTCCGTAAGTCTTGAAGTTGACAAGAAAACCAGCAAGAAGAGTGCATATAAGACTGCCGATAAGGTTATGGCAGCTATAATGAAAGTTGATGGAATTGACAAAGTCGGTGTTACGGACGGAAATGCAAGTGCTATGTCCGGTTCGCTTGGTGCGGCATCAGACAATTACACAAGTTTTACTTTCAATATAATAACAAAGAGTGATATTAAGACTACAAAGCAGTTTAAGAAGATAAGAAAGACTATTGAGAAAAACACAAAAGACATAAAGTGTAAGGAACTTACGGTTTCATCATCAGCACTCGGAGGTATGGGAAGTATGATGAGTCAGGGACTTGAAGTCAATATCTACGGTGACGATATGGATAAACTCGTTGAGTTGAGCAATGACTATAAGAAGATGTTAAACAGCATTGATGGATGCAGTAATGCAAAAAATGGTCTTGAGGACTCAGACAAAGAGATACATCTTACACTTGACAAAAACAAGGTTGCAAACGCAGGACTTACGGTTGCGGGAATATACCAGCAGCTTGCGGCACGCATCAATACAGACAAAACCTCAATAACATTAAATGTTGATGATACGGATGTTGACGTAAAACTTGTAAATAAGACAGATGAACTTACATACGAAAATCTTATGAAAGCCGAAGTTACCGCGACAACAAAAGACTCAAATGGTAATGATAAGAAAAAAACTTACAAGCTTACAAAATTTGCAAAGAAAGACGAGGGAAAGGCTGCACAGACTCTTTCAAGAGAAAATCAGTCCCAGATGATAACTGTTTCGGCTGATGTAGACGAAAATGAGAATGCGGCACTTCTCTCAAGAGAACTTCAGAAAAAGATAGATAAGTATAAGATGCCGGATGGATATACTGCTGAGATAGGCGGTTCATCAACGCAGGTAAATGATATGATGGCACAGCTTGTCCAGGCACTTGCACTCGGACTTTTGCTCATATATCTTGTAATGGTGGCACAGTTTCAGAGTTTACTCTCACCATTTATCATTATCTTTACGATACCGCTTGCATTTACGGGTGGTATGTTAGGACTTCTCGCATTCGGACAGTCAATCTCGGCAATGTCTATGATGGGATTTATGATACTTATGGGAACAGTCGTAAACAATGGTATCGTGTTTGTTGATTATGCAAACAAACTCAGGATTGGCGGTGTTGAGAAGCGTGCGGCACTTGTAGGAACAGGTAAGACTCGTATGCGTCCTATTCTTATGACGGCACTTACGACAATTCTGTCAATGAGTGTTATGGTATTCTCACAGGATGCAGGAAATGCAATGCAGCAGGGTATGGCTATAGTCGTATGCTTCGGCCTTATCTATTCAACATTTATGACACTTTACATAGTGCCTATAATGTATGATATTCTATATCGTAAACAGCCAAAGGATATAGATACCGGAAGTGATGATATGGATGATATACCTGATGAAGCACAGGATTATCTGACAGATGGAGAGTAAAAATGCCAAAGGAAACATTTTACAGGCTGCCTGATGAAAAAAGAGAAAGGATAATGGCTGCTGCCGAGCGTGAGTTTCTTGAAAATTCATTCGAGGCGGCATCCATAAACCGTATAATAAAAGAGGCGGCGATACCAAGAGGAAGTTTTTATCAGTATTTTGAGGATAAAAAAGACATATTTCTATATATTGTTGATACGCATAAAAATGAAGCATTTGATTTTGTTGAAAATTTCATAAAAGACTGCAACGGTGATATATTTGCATTTATGAGAAAGGCAACGGACTGTATAATCACGGCGGGATTTAGCGAAAAAATGAATGGAATGAAAAGAATGTTTTCACAGCCGTGGGTGTTTGACATGATAGTGAGTGAAAGGATGAAAGGAAAGTTAGAAGAAGCAAAAACGCCCAAAGGAATAATGTTTAAGTATATAGATAAAAACAGTCTGAATGTGGAAAGTGATGATGAGATACTCTCACTTATAAACATATTTGCATCGATAAGTCTCGGACTTTTTTTCAAGATTTTCATTATGGGAAAAAACGGAATCGAGTGTGATAGTGAAAAGGTAAGGGAAACAGTATATGGAGAGATAGATACATTAGAAAAGAAATATAAAAAGCATTAAAAAGGGTAAGTTTTATGGATATTGACAGAAATATTCATAAAACTTATTTTTGGCTTTGACAAAACGCATATTATGTACTAGGATAAGTCTATCATATGTTATGAGCAAATTGCAGAACGGATTGCGGATATTCGACTGAAAAGTTTATCTTAAAAAAGGAGTTAAGAAGATAATGAAATTTAAGAAACCGGTAAAATCAGGACTCAGCATCATAATCGTAGGATGTGGAAAGGTTGGAAATGCACTTGTAAGACAACTTAGCAAAGAGGGACATGATATTACCATTATAGACAGAAGCCGTGAAAAGGTCATGGAGATAGCAAATCAGTACGATATTATGGGACTTGCGGGAAATGGAGCAAGTTACAGTGTACAGATGGAGGCAGGAATTGAAGCGGCTGATATGCTCATTGCAGTCACGGATTCTGATGAGCTTAACCTTTTGTGCTGCACAGTCGCAAAACATGTAAGCCAGTGTGATACGGTAGCAAGGGTAAGAACACCTGATTATAGTACGGAGGCAAGCTATTTAAGGGAAAAGTTAGGACTTACGATGATAATAAATCCGGAGCTTGAAGCCGCCATAGAAGCGACAAGGATTCTTTGTCTGCCGACAGCACTTGAGGTAAACTCATTTGCACACGGACAGGCTGAACTTATCAAATTGAAAATAACAGAGGGAAGTATGCTCGATGGCATTTCAATACAGGAGTTTGGAAAAAGAGGTATTGCAAATGTACTTATCTGTATGATAGAAAGAGCCGGTGAAGTTTATATCCCATGGGGAGATTTTGTGATGCAGAAAGGTGATATTTTGTCATTTGTGGCTCACAGAAAGACCGTAAAGAGTTTTATGCAGAAATTCGGATTAAAAACTAAACAGGTTAAAAATACGATGATAGTAGGCGGTGGAAAGGCTGCATATTATCTTGCAAACCAGCTTCTTGGTATGGGAATCTCAGTGCAGATAATTGAGCAAAACAAGGCAAGATGCGAGGAACTAAGTATCCTTCTGCCAAAAGCGGTCATAATAAACGCTGACGGTTCAGACGAGGAAGTGCTCTTTGAGGAGGGTATAGAAAATGTTGAATCATTTATACCTCTTACCGGAATAGATGAAGAGAACATAATGCTCACGCTTCATGCAAAGCAGGTTTCAAATGCAAAAGTTATCACTAAGATAACGAGAACAAATTTTAAAAGTGTTATAAACAATCTTGACCTCGGAAGCATAATGTATCCGCAATATATTACATCAGAGGCGATAATAGCTTATGTAAGGGCGAAAAATGCTTCAAAGAGCAATCATATCCAGACACTTTACCAGCTTTGTGATTCAAGAGTAGAAGCTATAGAATTTTCAGTGGAAGAAGCCTCAGCGGTGACAAATAAAGCAATTATGGATCTAAATATAAAAAAAGGAGTGCTTATTTCATTTATAAACAGAAACGGCAGGATAATCATACCGACAGGGCAAGACTTTATACAGGTAAATGACACCGTTATGATAATCACAACGCAGACCGGATTTAATACTATTCTTGATATTTTAGAGTGATTTTTGGTGTATGTTAAGTTTTTTCAGATTTTGAAAAGTATAAATATTTATAAGAATTAAGATTTTTTAATTCGGGGAGATTAAAAAATGAACAGGTCGATTATAAGATATATTTTAGGCAGTGTTTTAAAGGTGGAAGCAGCATTTATGCTGCTTCCGTGCATTGTTGCACTTTGTTACATGGAAAAAGAAGGGTTTGTCTATCTAGGTGTTGGCATTGTCACTTTTTTACTCGGTATGCTTATGACTCACAAAAAGGCAAACAGTTCTGTATTTTATCTTAAAGAGGGCTGCGTGGCTACGGCACTGAGCTGGATATTTATGAGTTTTTTTGGATGCATTCCGTTTATATTGACAGGCGAGATACCATCTCTTATAGATGCACTTTTTGAGACGGTATCAGGTTTTACGACAACGGGAGCAAGCATATTAAGTGATGTTGAGGTACTTTCTCATTGCACGCTTATGTGGCGAAGTTTTACACACTGGCTCGGTGGAATGGGTGTACTTGTATTTCTGCTTGCAATAATACCACTTGGAGGCGGCTCAAGAATAAATCTTATGAGAGCTGAAAGTCCGGGTCCATCTGTTGGCAAACTCGTGCCTAAAGTAAAACATACCGCACAGATATTGTATATAATCTATATTACACTTACGGTTGTTCAGATAATATTCTTATGTATAGGAAAGATGCCTTTATTTGACTCACTTGCGACGGCATTTGGAACAGCAGGAACAGGTGGATTTGGTATCAAAAATGACAGTGCAGCAAGTTATTCGACATATATACAGTGGGTGCTTACAATATTTATGATATTATTTGGCGTAAATTTCAATGCATATTATTATATTTTATATAAACAGTTTAAAAAAGCATTTAAGATGGAGGAAGTAAGATATTATTTCCTTATCATAATAGCGGCAGTAGGAATTATATTCTGTCATATAATAGATACAACAAAGTCCTTTTTTGAGGCACTTACGCAGGCATCATTTCAGGTTGCATCAATTATCACAACAACAGGATTTTCAAGTGTTGATTTCAACAAGTGGTCGCAGACTTGTAAAACTGTTCTCGTATTTCTGATGTTTTGTGGTGCATGTGCCGGAAGTACAGGCGGAGGGATTAAAGTATCCAGATTTATAATACTCATAAAAACAATTATAAAGGACTTAGAGTCATATATACATCCAAAATGTATAAGAAAAATTCAGATTGACAAAAAACCGGTAGAGCACGAGGTCGTTCGCTCAGTAAATGTATTTTTTATAACATTTTTTATATTATTTGCAGCATCGGTATTTGTATTGTCATTTGAAGATAAAGACCTTATAACAAACTTTACGGCGGTAGCGGCAACAATGAATAATATAGGTCCGGGTCTTGCCCTTGTGGGACCGACTTGCAATTTCGGTCATTTTAATGTATTGTCAAAGCTGGTACTTATATTTGATATGCTTGCAGGAAGACTTGAATTATTCCCGCTCCTTATACTTTTCCATCCTGCCATATGGAAGGAAATGTTTAAGATAAAGCATCATGCAAAATGCGTGAGGGACTAACTAAAAAAGAATTTACGGAGGCAGTTATGAAAAAAAAGGATAAAAAAATAACAGCATTGTTTATGACATTTTGTATTATATTAGGTCTTTTGTCCCAGTATGCACCTGATTGGAGTGTAAAAGCGGCAGAAAGCACCGGAAGCTATAAAATAATGGCGACATCAGGTTCAAGCGTGTCATCTGGGGAGACAGTTACAGCTACGCCATCAGCAACATTTACACCAGATCCGACAGCAACAGTTATTTCAACGGAAGAACCAGCTGATTCTGACAAAACGACTGTGCCGTCAACTTCACCGTCTGTTACATATATACCTGCTACAACAAATCCGGTGCCGACAAATCCGGCTTCGACGCTTACACCGAGGACAACACCGGGAGCAGATGCGACGGCGACAAATGCACCAACCACAAAGCCTACGGTTGTAACTACTAAAAAAAGCATAACTGTTGTTGATAAAAAAATTGTTGCACCGGGAAAAGTTAAGATAACAAAGGCAAAAAATGTATCAAAAAAGAAGATAAAGCTTACATGGAAAAAACAGAGTAAAGCACTTGTCTATCAGGTTAAATATTCTATTTATAAAAGCTTTAGAAAACCAAAGACAAAAGCAACAATGAAATGTTCTTACACTTTGTCAGGGCTAAAAAAGAAAAAAACTTATTATATAAAAGTAAGAGGTTATACGCTGAAAAAAGGAAAGCGTTTGTATGGTAAGTGGTCAACGGTTAAGAAGGTTAAAGTAAAAAAGTAAATTTAAAGAGAGGAACAAAAGTTTTAACATTATGAAAGAAATCAGAAAACCTAAATTTATGCAGGCGGCAGCAGTAAAAAGAGGGCATGGAATATTTGCAGAAATCTGTATTGCGATAGCACTATTTATTGTCGGCTCTATGGCAGGCGGTATTATTCAGGTACCTGCAATGATGGCAAATATGCTTGGAAATAATGAGTATATAGATATGATAACATCAGGTCAGCCTGATATAAACAAGATGATGCAGCTTATATCAAATATGCCTGAGTGGATGACTATAGTAACACTTATCTCAGAATTGTTGATAATAGTCGTAGTATGTCTGTATTGCAGGTTTGTTGAAAAGAGAAAATTAAATACACTCGGTTTTAAGAAAAAAGGTGCAATTTTAAGCTATGTTAAAGGAATGATTTTATCACTTGTCGCATTTTCGGTGGCATACCTTATCTGTATCCTCACAAGAAGTATTACTTTTGATGGCATAGCACAAAATATCCCGGTAATTTATATCATAGGATATTTTATAGGTTATATGATTCAGGGAATGGCAGAGGAAGTTCTTTGCAGAGGCTATTTATTCGTGTCATTGACAAGGAGATACCATGTGATAAACGCTGCTATATTTAGTGCATTTTTCTTTGCAATGCTTCACGGCATGAACAGTAGTGTTGACGGTCTTGCAATGTTTAATCTTTTCTTATATGGATTGTTTGCGGCACTATTATTTGTAGATTGTGAAAACATATGGATAGTTGGAGCATTCCACAGTGTATGGAATTTTGTTCAGGGCAATCTTTACGGAATAAGCGTCAGCGGAAATAAGATTACAAGTTCTATCTTTACATCGACATCAGCAGAGGGCGGTGCATCTGTTATAAACGGTGGAAGTTTTGGAATGGAGGGCGGTTTTGCGATAACGATAGTGCTTATCATTGCAATATTTATCGTGGGCAAACACCTTGACAGCAAAGGAAAACTTATAGAAAAGAGCGAGCAGCCGAGCCAGAATGAGATTGAATTTGAAGAACTTAGAAAAGAGATGGAGAGACAGATGGGAATGTCCGATGACGATATATTTGGAAATCCAAACGGATATGATAAAAACAGTGATGTAAAAGATATATTCAGCGGTAACGCAGATGGAGAAAACAGTGGCGGCAACGGTGACGGGGCATTTACAGGGACGGGGGATTCTTATCAGAAAGCATCCGGTACGCAGAATGTAAATATTGCCAATGGCGACATAAATAATAACAATGTGGCAGGGCAGGAAAGTAACAATGCGGATGTAAATAAAAACGCACAGAAAGAACCTGAAAAAACAGGCTTTGACAGTAATTATTTTGGGTCATAAGGTATTTTGTTTTAAGAAATATAAGTTAGGAAATATAAGAAGTGCGTGAAAATATGCTGATTAGTGATTTTAGTTGGGGGCAGAATAACTTTGCTCCCAATATTGTTTTATACAGGTAGAAAGAGGATAGATGTTTATTTAGATAAAGAATTTGAAGGTAAAAAGATTGCTGTGCATCCAAATGATAATACTGCTACGATTTATTCTCAAAATGTTAATAAGGCATATTTAATATCGCAGAAAGATGTGGGTATGGAAGATAATTTAATATTTAAACCATTTTATTTAATGCCTTTTTTCATAAAATGAGATTTTTTTTGAAGAAAATGGAGTTGTTAAGAAAATGGCACATAAGGCATTTTTGGCAGTTGCGTAAATTGGTGCTGAACAAGAGCAGGGAAGAAAATATTTTTCCTATATCTGCAAATAAATTTAAACAATAATACAATTCTTAAAATTATTAAACAAAAATCACCCCTGCCGCTCAATCATGAGAAGCAGGGGTGTTAAAATGCCATTGATACTTGTATTCATTTGTCTTTTATTTTACTGTTACTTTGCACACGATTTTCTTTTTACCTGAAATTACCGTAATGTTGACTTTTCCTTTTCTTTTGGCTTTGATTTTTCCGGTTTTGCTGACAGTGACAATCTTTTTATTTGAAGTTTTGTAAATAATCTTATCCCGACTGTTTATCGGTGTTAGAGTAACTTTCAATCTAAAAGTTTTACCCTTTTTCAAAGTCAGTTTAGTGCGGTTCAGTTTTATCTTTTTCGTGGTCTTTGTCTTTTGGCTTGTCTGTGTATTTGTATTTTGATTTGAATTTTTATCTGAAGTATTTGTATTCTGTTTATCAGAGGTTGTCTTTGCTATTCTCACAGACTCTACTTTTCCACATACAGTGCAAGTTCTGGATTTCAGTCCGTCTTTAGTGGCTGTCGGCTCTTTTACAACCTTGTATTCTCCATAACTGTGTCCTGTTGCCTTGACTGTTTCAGTTTTAGTATTGCCACATATGGTGCAGGTAAAAGTTTTTTTACCTATCTTTGTGCAGGTAGGTTTTGTTGTGATTTTTCCGTCATCGTAGCTATGAGTCTCTGTTTTAGCAATCGATTTACCGGAAGAAATTTTCTTTCCGCAATCGGTACAATAAGTATCACCGGTATAACCTTTTTCCTTACAGGTAGCATCCTTTTTGTTGCGGATTTCAGTATGCTGATGTCCTGTTGCCTTGACTGTTTCGGTTTTAGTATTGCCACAGACAGTGCAGGTAAAAGTTTTTGTGCCTTTCTTTGTGCAGGTCGGTGCTGTTGTGATTTTTCCATCATCATAGCTGTGATTGTTTGTTTTGGCAACCGCCTGACCTAATGAAATTTTCTTACCGCAATCGGTACAATAAGTATCACCGGTATAACCCTCATCTTTACAGGTAGCGTCCTTTTTATTACGGATTTCAGTATGCAGATGTTTTGTTGTTTTTTTGACTGTTTCAGTTTTAGTATTGCCACAGATAGTGCAGGTAAAAGTTTTTACACCCGTATCTTTACAGGTCGGGCTTGTTGTAATCTCACCTGTATTCCAGTTGTGATTGTCTGTTTTGGCAATCGTCTGGCCTGATGAGATTTTCTTACCGCAATCGGTGCAATAAGTATCACCGGTATAGCCTTCATCCTTACAGGTAGCGTCCTTTTTATCACGGATTTCGCTGTGAAGATGCTTGTCTGCTGCCTTGCTTATCGTTTCGGTTTTAGTATCGCCACAGATGGTACAGGTAAAAGTTTTTATGCCTTCTTTTATACAGGTCGGTTCTGTTGTGATTTCACCATCATTCTAATGATTATCACATTCATGTACAGTTATTGTTGGCATATCTGTTATTGTCAATCCGTACAACGATGCCGTTAATGTTGTGTTACCCTCTTTGACACCTGAAATTTTCCCATTACTATAAGTGGCAATCGAAGAATCAGTGACAGAAATGTCCGGTATATCTGCCGCAAATGCCTTACCTCCCAGATAATTAATCATAGTTTTTATATTTGGTGTTATTGTTTCTCCGGTTTTAAGAATATATGAATCTTTATCAAAACATAGTTCAATATTTTTAATCTTGCTCTTAATTAATGAAATAGCCGTAATCTGCTCGTTGTCAATTGCTGATGTTTTAGTTGTATTGACAGAAGGTCTGTATGCAAATTCTTCCACCCAGTAGTCACAGCCATCGTATTTTACATGGCCAATTCCAACGCAGTTAAACTTAGGATTTAACATATTTCTGCGGTGTCCTTGTCCGTTATATTTTTCACCATCTTCACGCCATGCTGTATTTACTGTTTGTGCTGAGGGATAGCCTATTGCAATATTCTCTCCTGCAGATTGAAAATCAGTGATATTTTCTTCTTTATAAATGCTGGAAAGGCCTTCATTATTTGGTCTGGTATGATCGTACCGTATTACAAGTTCCGCTGCACGCTTCATTGCAAGTTTCTCCAAATCATAATCATAAGTAAGAGCATCTCCCCAATATACTTCTTTTTTTGTATTGGTTTCATCCCAACACCAGGCATCATCATCACTCGTTCTCATCTCATTTATCATGTCAAGGATTGTCCTGGCTTCCGTCTGACCATATTGTACTGAGATGTTGACCGGGATGATTTCTTCTGCTGCATTTGCTTTATTTGAAATTGTCACAAAAAAGCTCATGCACAAGAAAAATGAAAGTAACTTTGATAGATGTTTTTTCATAGATTTCACCTGTCCTTTCTATAAATAAATTGTTAGGTGATTGCGAAACTACTTATAGGTTGTGTTATATTTGCACAATTTAATTACAGTTTATGATAGTTTCGCAAATGCCTAAATAGATTGTTATGAATACTTGTGATAAGAAATCACTGTAACTATTTATGGTGGCAGCACTTAAAATGATAAATGTCAAAAAATGTATTATTTAAATGAATTATACAAAAAGTGTGTTGTGAAATCAATAGATGTGTAAATATAAATTTACGCATCCCTGATGGTATTTCTTACCCCAGAATCTCCCTAATCCTCACACTATAATCATGCCTGCTTTGCACCGTTTCAAAACCATGCATTGCAATCGCTGTCCGTTTATCTTCATGTTTCAGATAATAGTCCGTTTTTTCGAGAAGGTCATCTATGCCATTGTAAACCTCAAGGTCTTTTCCAATCGTGAAACAGTCTTTTAAATCCTCTCTCCAGTCAGTAATGAGAAAGCCGCCCGCTCCGAGTATATCAAATACTCTTAAAGGTATTCCGGTTTCGATATTTGGTGCTGTCATGTTTATATTTATCTTAGAACTTGCAAAAACAAGCGGTGCTTTTAAAAGATAATCCACAGCTTTATGTGTTATGAGCGTGGGAAAGAGGGCAGAGGTGTCGCTTGTTGTGAAAAGATGGACATTCTTAGGATGTTTCATGGCAAGCCTGTTAAGTGTCATTGTACGCATTTTAGCGGCTGCTTTGTGTGAGAGTACACTTGTTGCAAAGTGGAATTTTAAATCCGCATGGGATTGTGTGCTCGTCTTTATATCTGTATATTTCAAGAGCATATCAATGATTTCAGGTGTGAGCATATTTTTTAAGAGATTACCTCCACTTACATTTAATTGTGCTTCAATAGCGGCATCCATGTAGCCGCAGAGGTAGTCGGGGAGTATATGCTCCATTTCGTCATAGCGGTTTTTATCGTAGAGATTTCCCACAAATGAAATATCGTAGTTGTATTTTGTGCCGTAGTTTTTTGTGTATTCAGACTTTGCAGGTGTATAATTTTCTGTTTGTTTTAAATTTGTGTTTTTTATAGTAACATTTTCGTATGCAGTCGGCTTAGACATTTTTTGTTTTATAAAGTCATTGTTTGTTAAATCTGATATATGGTGACTGCTTTCAATAAGTGCCTGTGCACGCTTTGTATTAGTACATAGTGGCAGGTAATGAACGGTATTTGTACCATTATTGTTAAAATGCTTAGCTTCACTGCTGTCAAATGTATATATATAGTTGGTTTTGTAATTTACTGACGGATGCTGCATATTTAAAAGAGGAGAATCTACATTGTAACATATATAACGGATGTTTTGTCTGTGGCAGACCTCAGCTATATATGAAAAAAAATTTACTGAAAAAACAGCATCATATTTTGTTTCTTTTTCTGATGTTTTTTCAGAGAGTGGCAAAGGTGATAAGTTTTTTAAAGGTGAATTGTCGGCGGATAAATTAGCTATATAAAAATCACTATTTTTTTCACATAATTTATCTTCAAGCACTTTGGAAAAAGATGCAATATCTTCATCACTCATTTTTATTGCAGAAAAATCAAGGACATCACAAAGATGTCCCTCATTTTTCATAGTATCCAGTATATCGGGATATACGAAAATATCCCATCTGCAAATCAGTATATTCATTAGAAAACTCCGTTTTTAAGCTGTTTCTTCATTATCTTTTGATTCTGCAATCAGGTTTTTTCCGGCAGTTGAGAGCATAAGTTTAATTCTGTTAAGCTGGTTTACCTCACTTGCCCCCGGATCGTAGTCTACTGCCACAATGTTTGAATCAGGGTACTGGTGACGGAGTTCTTTTATTACACCTTTACCCACGACATGGTTAGGCAGACAGCCAAACGGCTGTGTGCAGACGATGTTTGGAACACCTGATTTTATAAGTTCTATCATCTCACCCGTAAGGAACCATCCCTCACCTGTCTGATTACCGCATGATACGATAGGTGAAGCATATTCTGCAAGTTTTTGGATAGGAACGGTAGGGTGGAAGCGTTTGCTTGCGGCAAGTGCGTCATTTGCACATTTACGGTATCTCTCGATAAACCATATAAGGAAATTGTTTATCTTTGCACTTGATTTTTTCTTGCCGAGGTATTCAGCCTTAAAGTTTGCGTTGTATAAGCTATACATAAAGAAGTCAATAAGATCCGGGCATACGGCTTCCGCACCTTCTTCTTCGAGAAGCTCAACTATAAAGTTGTTTGCAAGCGGCATGAATTTAACAAGTATCTCACCTACAATGCCTACTTTTGGCTTTTTTATGTCAACAAGTTCAAGTTCGTCAAATTCCTTAACGATATTCTGGATATTTTTCTTAAATTGCTTCTTGTTTGCCTTTTTAACTGACTCGATGGCAATCTTTTTCCATTTCTCATGGAGTGCATTTGCAGAGCCTTTTACTTTTTCGTAAGGTCTTGTCTTATAGAGCACACGCATAAACACATCACCGTATATAAGTGCCTGGAGTGCCTTGTTTGCCATTTCAAGATTTATCTTTAAGCCAGGATTTTTCTCAATTCCGGCACTCATTGAGATAACAGGGATATAACCCATTCCTGCTTTTTCGAGTGCACGTCTGATAAATCCTATATAGTTTGTTGCACGGCATCCGCCACCTGTCTGCGTGATGATAAGTGCCACTTTGTGGAGGTCGTATTTTCCAGACAAAAGTGCCTGCATAAACTGTCCGACAACGATAAGTGACGGATAGCACGCATCATTGTTTACATATTTAAGACCGTAATCTATACATTTGCTGTCTGCCTTTAATACCTCTATATTGTAACCGCAGGAAGCAAGTGCAGATTCGAGTATCTCAAAGTGGATAGGAGACATATCGGGTACGAGTATGGTGTAGTCTTTTCTCATCTGTTCCGTGAATATAACTCTGTGGTGTGCAGTGTCAATACGCTTAGCCTCGATTTTTTTGCGTTCTCTGTCTTTTACGGCGGCGAGAAGTGAACGGATACGGATTCTTGCCGCACCTAAGTTGTTTACTTCATCTATCTTTAATACAGTGTATATCTTATTCTGTTTTGTGAGAATGTCGCTTACCTGGTCTGTTGTAACAGCATCAAGACCGCAGCCAAATGAGTTTAACTGTATAAGGTCAAGATTGTCATTTTTGGCAACAAATGAAGCTGCCTTATAAAGTCTTGAATGATACATCCACTGATCCATTACGATAGTAGGACGGTCAACCTCGGAAAGTTCTGAAATGCTGTCCTCTGTGAGGACTGCAACACCGTATGATGTGATAAGGTCAGGAATACCATGGTTTATCTCAGGGTCGCTGTGGTATGGGCGGCCTGCGAGCACGATGCCGTGTCTGCCTGTCTCTTTGAGATATTGAAGTACCTCTTTTCCCTTTTTGTTCATATCTTCACGAACAGCCTGCATTTCAAGCCAGCCCTCGTGTGCTGCCGCTTTTATCTCAGCGGCAGGGATACCGTTTTCTTTCCGGAAGAAATCCACAAGACGCTTTGTAAGTATTTCCTCACTTTCAAGAGAGATAAACGGATTCTGGTATTTTATCTTATCATCACGCAATTCTTCAATATTGTTTTTTATATTTTCACCGTATGATGTGACGATAGGGCAGTTGTAGTGGTTTCCGGCGTCAGGCACTTCGACACGCTCATAAGGAATACAAGGGTAGAATATGTATTCAAGTCCCTGTCTTATAAGCCATGTAACATGACCATGTGCGAGTTTTGCAGGATAACATTCCGACTCACTTGGAATCGACTCGATACCGAGTTCATAAATCTTTCTGCTTGATACAGGAGAAAGTTTTACGCTGTAACCGAGTTTTGTGAAGAATGTGAACCAGAATGGATAATTCTCGTACATATTTAATACGCGTGGAATTCCGACAACTCCTCTAGGAGCATCTGCTTTTTTTAGTGGTTTGTAATGTCTGAATACACGCTCATTTTTATATTCAAAAAGATTTGGAATGTGTTCTTTGTTCTTTTCGAGACCGAGTCCTTTTTCACAGCGGTTTCCTGAAATAAACTTGCGGTCACCCGTAAATTCATTTACCGTGAGCAGACAATGGTTTATACATCCCTGACATCTCGTCATTGATGTTTTAAAACGAAGCTCATTTATTTCCTTAAATGAAAGCATTGTGCTTTTCTGTCCCGTATATCTGTCTTTTGCGATAAGTGCTGCACCGAAAGCACCCATGATACCTGCTATGTCAGGTCTTATCGCTTCACAGCCTGATATACGCTCAAAACTTCTGAGTACGGCATCATTGTAGAAAGTACCGCCCTGAACGACTACCTGTTTTCCGAGGTCTTTAGGGTCTGTAAGTTTGATAACTTTAAGCAGTGCATTTTTGATAACGGAGTATGCAAGTCCGGCTGAAATGTCGGCAACACTTGCTCCCTCTTTCTGTGCCTGCTTGACTTTTGAGTTCATAAATACCGTGCATCTTGAACCGAGGTCGATAGGATTTTCGGCAAATAAAGCTATCTTTGCAAAGTCAGCTACCTCATAGTTGAGTGATTTTGCAAAAGTTTCGATAAATGAACCACAACCCGATGAGCAGGCTTCATTTAACTGGACTTTGTCGACCGAGTTATTTTTTATCTTGATACATTTCATATCCTGACCGCCTATATCAAGAATACAGTCTACATTAGGGTCAAAGAATGCGGCAGCAGTATAATGTGCGACAGTTTCTACTTCGCCCTCGTCAAGAAGAAGTGCTGATTTAAGAAGTGCCTCACCATAACCGGTTGAGCATGAGCGTACTATTCTTGCACCCTCAGGCATTTTTGAGTATATATCTTTCATTGCTTTTAATGCAGTCTTTAACGGACTTCCGTTGTTGCTGCTATAGAATGAGTATAATAATGAACCGTCGTCACCGATAACTGCGACTTTTGTTGTAGTCGAACCGGCATCTATACCTAAGAAAAGGTCACCTTTATATGATGCAAAATCACCTTTCCTCACATTGTGTTTGTTATGTCTTTCAGTGAAATCTTCGTATTCTTTTTCAGAAGCAAACAAAGGCTCCATTCTTGTTACTTCAAATTCAAGTTCTATTTTATGTGAAAGTTTTTCTTTTAACTCTCCGAGAGAGGACTGCACATCTGCATGGGCATTCATTGCAGCACCGGATGCGGCGAAAAGATGTGAGTGCTCAGGTGCAATTATGGCATCTCCCTCAAGTCCGAGCGTTCTTATAAATGCCTGTTTAAGCTCAGTAAGGAAATGAAGTGGACCACCAAGGAAAGCAACATTTCCTTTTATAGGTTTACCACAGGCAAGTCCGCTTATAGTCTGGTTTACGACAGCCTGAAAGATGGATGCGGAAAGGTCTTCCTTAGTTGCACCTTCATTTATAAGAGGCTGAATATCTGTTTTTGCAAATACACCGCATCTTGCGGCGATAGGATATATAGCCTTATAATTTTTAGCGTATTCATTAAGACCTGCGGCATCAGTCTTTAAAAGAGTAGCCATTTGGTCGATAAATGAACCTGTACCGCCTGCACATATGCCGTTCATACGTTGGTCGATACCGCCGGTAAAATAGATTATCTTTGCATCCTCGCCACCAAGCTCTATTGCAACATCAGTTCTTGGTGCATAGTCTTTTAAAGATGTAGCGACGGCGACTACTTCCTGCACAAAAGGAATTTCCATATGCTTAGACAGAGTAAGTCCGCCTGAACCGGTTATCATAGGTGAGACAGGTATATCTCCAAATTCCTCATATGCTTCATCTATGATTTTAGCCAAAGTTTCCTGAATGTTGGCATAATGTCTCTGATAATCTGAAAAGATTATCTCGCCGTCTTTGTTCAATATAGCAATCTTAACAGTAGTTGAACCAATATCAATACCAAGTGTGTTAAAATCTAATTTCATCGTGTACCTCTTTCTATATCATAGCCAAAAGTCGCCATATTCTGCTATTATATGACAAACTATTTCTTATTTCAAGTGGCAGTGTCTGACAGCCGTCTTAAATTTTTTGTGTCAAAATTAAATCCTTATGAATATAATATAAAGAAAGTTTGAAATATGAAATATGATATTTGTATTAAATATGAAGAAGCCGGTCGTTTTATGACGCATATTTATTATATTTATTATATCGCAGAGGTTTTCTATGAATTATGATACTTGTGATGGGATGACATACACCATAAAGCAGGGGGATACATTATATGGAATAAGCAGAAAATATGATGTGCCGCTTGCAATGATACTCCATGCGAACCCTTATGCAGATGTTTACAGACTTAATGTGGGGGATACAATATGCATACCGATGAAGAAAAAATGCTGCAAAAAGCCGTGCAGCAGTGGAAACAGAGGTATGTCAGAGGACAATGACAGCAGTATGAATAACGGTATGGGAGTGGAAAATAACATAACAGGAAATCTTAATGTATCAGATGGTATGATAGAAACGAGACGAAACAAAGAAATGCCAGACAATATGGCAGGAACAAGACAGAGCACAGGAATGTCAGACAATATGGCAGGAACAAGACAGAGCACAGGAATGTCAGACAATATGACAGGAACAAGACAGAGCACAGAAATGTCAGGTGATATGTCAGAAAACAGGCGAAATATTGGAATATCAGATAATATGGATATGTCAGAGAGTATGGATCTTCCGGATAAGGTTTTGGGAGCAAGGACGGATGTAAGGTCTGACAGAATGTCCGAAAATAAGGTTTCAGATGATGATAAATGGGTTAAATATGTTGCACAGCCGGGAGATACACTGTTTGATGTGTTTAATAAATCTGAATGTGACTTGAATGAATTTTTAAATAAGAATGGTTTAAAAGGCATCTATATCCTGCCGGGACTTGTGTATTTTGTGAAAGAAAAATAATGAATAAAAATCAAAAATAATAAATATATTTATAAAGCAGGGGATTTTGCTGTTTACAACGAAGATGTGGATGGCAATATAGGTTGTTTCCTCTGCTTTATTGATAGAAAGAATAGTTTGACAAAGGCATAAACGATAACTATAATCAAAGCATGATGTTTACTAATATATTGCAAAGTTTATGTTTTTTGCAATAGGCATCTGAATATACATTTTGAAAGGATATTTTGATTTTATGAACAATTTTCTTAATAAACTTGAAAGAAAGTTTGGAAGATATGCGATACCTGATCTTATCAGATATGTTATAGTGCTGTATTGTGCGGGAGCAGTCATCGGCATGATAAATCCCCGGATATATTATAATTATCTCTGTCTTGATATGTCAGCGGTGTTTAGAGGACAGATATGGAGATTGTTTACATTTCTTATTGAGCCTTACGGTTTTTCAAGTGGAATGGGAATGTTACTCAGTATTTTGTTTTTTGTGATACAGGTTCAGTTGTTCTTTTTGTTTGGACGATCTTTAGAGCAGGCATGGGGAACATTCAGATTTAATATGTATTTCTTAAGCGGCTATCTGTTTAATATAATAGCTGCACTTATATTGTATATATCACCGCTGCACAGTGCGATTTATTATTCGGGATTTCAGTATATCTACTGGTCGATGTTTTTTGCTTTTGCGGCATTAAATCCGGATATGCAGTTTTTGCTGTACTTTGTCATACCGATAAAGGTAAAGTGGCTTGCATTTCTTGACGCAGCATATATGCTCTATCAGGTAGTCCAGAGTTTTTATTATGGAATCATATATTTCAGGGCAGGACAAAGCACAGGAGGCGGTGCTTACATCTCAATGGGGATTGCGATAATAGTCGCTATGGCAAACTTTCTCATATTCTTTTTTAGCACAAGAAATTATAGGAGAGTTTCGCCTAAGGATATACACAGACGAAGAAGTTTCAAGAAAAAAGCGAGTGCACCGAAAGCAGGACCAAGACATCGCTGTGCAGTTTGTGGAAGAACAGAGCTTGATGATGAAAATCTTGATTTCAGATTTTGCTCAAAATGTGACGGCAATTATGAATATTGTTCAGATCATTTATTTACACATCAGCATGTAAAAAAATTTATGTAAGGAGAAGAAAAAATGGCAGCTATTAATTTTGTTGCGATAGCCGGACTGATTGCAATGCTTTTATGCTACAAGCCGGTATGCAGCTTTATCAGAGGAAAGGAAGCCGCATATGGCGGGAAAAATGGCTCAGGTAAAAAGGAGTCTGCTGTGTCATATGGTGCGGCTGATGCAAAAACAGGATTTATGATATTTATATTTCTGTTTGCAGTTGCATTGCTCATAAGACTTATAGCAGCGGCAATATATAAGGGAAATGAGACTGATATGAACTGTTTCCTGCTCTGGTCACAGAGTGTGTTTACAGACGGATTAAAGAAATTTTATTTGTCGGATTCATTCCATGATTATCCACCTGGATATATGTATATACTTTATGTTGTTGGAGCAATAAGGGCATTGTTTTCATGGGCATGGGATAGCACGGCAAGCATTGTTCTCACAAAAATGCCTGCCATAATCGCAGATATGGTAACGGGCTGGCTTATATATAAGATAGCTTGCAAACGAATGAGAGAGACAGGTGCAGCTCTTGTATCTGCACTGTATCTTTTGTGTCCTATGATTATTCTCGACAGTGCGGTATGGGGACAGACTGATTCTGTATTTACCGTGTTTATGCTTCTTATGTGTTATCTTATTAGTGAGAAAAAACTTATACCGTCATATTTTGTATTTGCGATAGGAATACTTATAAAACCGCAGTCATTGTTTTTCACTCCGGTTCTTATATGCGGTATCATAGACCAGGTATTTCTTGAAGATTTTAACTGGAAAAAGTTTTTCAAAAATCTTGGTCTTGGAGTAGCAGCGATACTGATGATAGGTGTACTTATGATACCGTTCGGATTTTCAGAGGCACTTAAGCAGTACACGGGAACGCTTGGTTCTTACGAATATGCTTCTATAAATGCATACAATTTTTGGAATATGCTCGGACTTAACTGGTCAAGCCAGTATGACAAGCTGCTTGGTATCCAGTATAAGACATGGGGAACTATAGCCATAATACTTACGGTCATAGTTGCACTTATCATAAGTTACAGATGCAAAAAAAATTCAGGAAAATATTATTATATCGGTGGATTTGTCGTAACGGTTGTGTTCGCATTTGCGGTCCGTATGCACGAGAGGTATCTTTTCCCTGCCATGGTAATGTTTATCGCAGCTTTTGCTGTAAGGCTCAGAAAAGAGATTTATATACTTTATTCGCTTATATGTGCAGTGGTATTTTACAATGCGGCATATGTATTGTTTATATATGATGTTAATAACTTTGACCCTAAAGCACCGATACCTATTGCAATCTCGATAGGTCTGCTTCTTACAGTTGCGTATATGGTCTATGTGACTGCAAAGACATATTTTGCACCTGCTAATGAGGGACAGGAGATTAAGGCTGTATCAGAACAGCTTGAAAAAGAAAGAGAAGAGAAAAAGACAGACAAAGCAAAACAGAGTCCTATCAAAAAATCGGGAATACTTGCAAAAATGACAAAAAGAGATTTTATCGCACTGGGAGTGATAACTCTTGTCTATGCAGTCATAGCATTTGCAAGGCTCGGTGAGATGAACGCACCGCAGACACCGTATTCAGTTGTAAAAGAGGGCACGGTGACTCTCGATATGGGACAGGATGTGACTGTCGCAAAACTATGGGATTTTCTTGGATACCAGAATAATCCTACATACTATATCGAATATACAAGTGACCCGAACGGAGCATGGACAACACTGTGCGGTGAGGGCTCAGAGTGGGATGCAGGTTCAGTATTTAAGTGGAATGAAAAGGATATAAATGTAACGGCGAGATATTTCAGGATAAGTCCGTCGGCAAACAACGGTGAGGACAGTATTATGGAGCTTGTACTCACGGATGCTGATGGAAATAAACTTACACCTGTAAATTCAGGTCAGTATGCCGCGCTGTTTGATGAACAGGATTTATTTGAGGGCAGAGCGACAAATCTTAACGGAACATATTTCGACGAGATCTATCATGCGAGAACGGCATACGAGATGATACATCATCTGTATTGTTATGAGAATACACATCCGCCACTCGGCAAGGTCATAATGGCTGTTGGTGTACTTATATTTGGTATGTGTCCGTTCGGCTGGAGATTTATGGGAACACTGTTTGGTGTGCTCATGCTTCCGGTAATCTACAACTTTGCAAAGAAGTTTTTTAATGAGACATGGATATGTATAGTAACGACATTGTTATTTGCGTTTGACTTTATGCACTTCGTCCAGACACGAATCGCAACAATAGATGTGTTCGTAACATTGTTTATAATGTTGTCATATTATTTTATGTATTGCTACACGAAATTAAGCTTCTACGATACACCGCTTAAAAAGACATTTATACCGCTTGGTCTTTGCGGTATAGCAATGGGACTTGGCTGGGCAAGTAAATGGACGGGAATTTATTCGTCAGCAGGGCTTTGTGTGATATTCTTTGTGCAGATGTTCAAGAGATTCAGGGAATATCAGTATGCAAACAAGAATATAAAGGGCAGTTCAGATGGAATAGAACATAAATATATAGCCGACAATTTTTATAAATTGTTTATGAAAACGATAGGGTTCTGCTGTATATTCTTTGTAGTGATTCCTGTTATAATATATGTGTTATCGTATATACCATTCAGTGACGGAACGGACAGGGGATTTATAACAAAGGTTATCGAGGCACAGAAAACGATGTTTAATTATCACAGTGCCTTAAAGGATTCACATCCGTATTCATCAAGATGGTATCAGTGGCCTATTATGTATAGACCGATGTGGTATTATTCGGGAGTGACAGCAAACGATCTTAGAGAGGGGATAAGTGCATTTGGAAATCCACTTGTATGGTGGGCAGGAATACCTGCGTTTATTTATATGCTCTATCTTATATATAAAGACAGGGATAAAAAGGCGGCATTTCTTACACTGGGATATATGTCACAGTATGCACCGTGGCTCTTAGTCACAAGAACTGTATTTATATATCATTATTTTCCAAGTGTTCCGTTTATCACGGTAATGCTCGGTTACAGTTTTTATAATATAGTCCGGTACAAGCCTAAGATGAAGAAATTCGTGTATGTATATGTGGCGGTGGCGATAGGACTTTTTGCACTGTTCTATCCGGTATTGTCGGGTTATCCGATAACGGTGGATTATGCAAATAAATTCCTTAAGTGGTTCAGTACATGGGTCCTTGTTCAGACATGGTAAAGAACCATAAGTTGTCTGCATAAAGTTGAGATGCACAGACACAGTTTTTACGGTAACCGCAGATTTCAGATTTGCGGTGCCACTTAGAAATGAGTATTGTTACGGAAATGGAGATTAGAATGAGTAAGTCGATAAAACAGTGCGTAAAAGCATTGGATGAAAATAAAGATGTTAGAAATATGCTTCCTGACTATGTGGATAAATGTATGCATATGAACAATGAGGATGCAGGTTTAAAACTTATGATGCATTACTATATGTATTATGAGATGATAACGGAGGGGATAAATCCGTATATAGAGTCTGCAAAAGACACAACAGATGCAGTCAATGAGATAATATATGAAATATATGAAAGTGGCATAACGGATGAAAAAAGGTCAGGACTTTCAGAAAGGCTTTTAAAACTAAGACAGATTGTTATGGACAAAATGCAGGTGCTCACTGCATATGTTGACTGCTTTGTTGTGTATGAGTACATATTGAACAGGATTCAGTACAGATTTGAGGAGATGAAGAAACTTCCCGATGATACTGAATTTGCACAGGATGTTGTAAAGTTTATTTTTGGCTCAAAAGATAATGTTGCCATAAATGACAGCATACATGAGATAATAGGGCAGCTTCCGATGCGTATGACGAGGTCGAGATATATAGATATAATAAGAAATGCAATATCTGTATATGACGGAAGCGATATGAGTTCGCTTGAAAGTTTCATATATATGTTCAGAACAAATGCTATGCTCTACAAAAATGGTGATATGGATAATTATTTTACGGAGTTTGTTCCGGTGCTTGATGAACTTTCAAAGCTTGATTACGAAAATATCACAAAAGAAATGTATGATATTTATGCCGAAAAGATAACAAACAATGCTGTAAAGCTCAACGATATTTCAGATTTGTATATGCAGCTTGGACAGATAATAAATGAGCTTTATATCATTACTGTATCGTCAAAATATGTTGAAAAAACAGAGAAAAACACTCCACAGCAGGTTGTTATAAGGGGGATAAATTCATTGTTTAGGGAAAAACAGAGTGATGTCTGGAATCTGTCTAAAGAAGATTTATCTGATGAGGAGGCAAAACTTTACTGGCTTGGAGAGTTTTTCCCACAGATAGAGGGAATACAGGAACAGCTTTTTGAGGGAATGAACATGGCAGGTGCGATACTTGAGGAGACTATGGACGCCCAGAAAGATGTTATTAAGGAGCTTTCACTGACCGATGAATTTAACTATTTAAAACAGTTGTCACAGCTTGGCTCAAACAGTATTTTTGCCGAGATAAACGGAGCTGCAGATGACAGTAAAGTGACGGCAGATGATGTTTTGAAAATATCAGATGAACTTACGGTCGAGATAAAGGAGCACTTAAAGAAAAGCAGCCGTATGGTAAGGCGTGCAATTATGGCAAATACGATAGACAAGCTTCCGGTATTTTTTAATAGTCCGCAGGAGGTAGCAGAGTATGTCACAATGTCGCTTGAACAGTGTGACGATGAGGCGGAGAAATATGCGTCAAAACAGCTTATTATGGAAATGATGTTCTAATTTATTGCCCGGGAAGGATTTTAGATATGATAAAAAGACAGAAAAACAAAAATTCTTCAGTGATATGGAACAAAAAGATATATATGGATGAAAAAGTGCACAGAGAGCCGATAAAGTACAGACGACGGATAGAAAGAGGAAAACTTATACCTGAATGTTTTTGTATATCACTTCCGACAAATAATGAAAATGCACTTGACATATATTCATCAAGGGAATTCTGGTTCAAATACCAGGCTGAAATTGGGATAGAAATAGTAGGTCTTGCAGCCGATTATAACGGGGCGGTAGGATTGGTTGAAAGAATAGTATCTGACATAATAAGTGAAAAAGGGGAGTTTAATTCAAAAACAGTATCCGAATATTTTAGATAAAGGGGGAAAGAGCAATGTTTTTTACGATATTGGCGATAATAGGAAAAATATTACTGACGATATTAAAAATATTGCTCTTTCTTTTATTGCTTGTTTTACTTGTCACAGGGCTTGTCCTATTCGTTCCGGTCAGATATGATTTTAGCGGCAGTTATCATGGAGATGATATAAGGGCAGATGGTGAAGTTTCGTGGCTTATTCATTTCATCTCATTGAGATTTTGGTATAGGGACGGTAAAACACCGTATATACTAAGGATAGCAGGGATAAAGATACTGCCGGGAAAAATAAAAGAGAAACAGGAGCGGAAAGGTAAACAAAAAGCGGGGGCAAAACATAAAAATAAAAAGACTGCTCGAAAGAGTAATAAGACTACCGCAGAAAATGAAAGCAAAGATAGTGTTGTAAAGGGTGGTAAAGATTTTTTTAGAAAAAATGATGCGGACAGAGCAGATGCAGGAGAGGAAAAGCTGGAAGATGTGCAGAAAGTTGACTTGAAAAAAGACATAGAAGATAAAACATATCCTTTGAAAACAGCAGAGAGAGAACCTGATATTGAGATAAACGAAAATAAGGAAAATATAAAACCGGATATTGAACTGGGCGAAAATAAAACAGAGACAAAAAAAGACATTAAACAAAATAAAAAGAACAATAAGCAAAAAAAATCTTTGTGGAAAAATATCGTATCAAAGTTAAAATGTTTGATGCAGATTCCTAAAAAAATCGCAGATACATTTAAGAAAGTATCAGATGCCGTAAAAAAAATATTTGCAGCCGTAAGGAGCGGTAAGGAAAAAGCCGTTCTTGTAAAGGAGTTTGTCTTTGGCAGGGAGTGTCTTGATTTTGTTTGCGTTGTGAGGGATAATGTGTTACATTTATGGAGACATATAAAACCAAAGCTTTTAAGAATTGATATGACTATAGGTTTTGATGACCCGGCGGTGACGGGACAGGTGCTAGGAGTTATAGCAGCATTCTGCGGTGCGGCAGGAATGATGCCGTGTGTCACACCTGATTTTGAAAAACGGGTATTTGAAAGTGATATAGAAATAAAAGGCAGGGTAACAGTATTTGTCCTGCTTAAGATATTGATAAAAGTTTATTTTTGTGAAGAACTAAAAGAGTTTAAGAAAAGTTATAAGAGTATAAGGGAGGTATTATAATGGCAGATAACGGATTTAATTCAACAGTACAGGCATTGTTTAAGGGACTTGAAGGTTTTCTGACAACAAAAACGGTAGTCGGAGATGCAGTGAAATTTGATGATGGGACTATCATTCTTCCACTTGTCGATGTGACATTCGGTGCAGGTGCAGGAGCATTTTCAGGACATTCGGCTGACAAGGGAAAAACAGACGGGAAGAACAACGCTGGCGGCGGTATGGGTGGAAAGATACAGCCAAGTGCCATTCTTGTTATAAAAGACGGAGAGACAAAACTTGTAAATGTCAAAAACCAGGATGGAATGACAAAAATTCTCGATATGATACCGGGGGTCATAGATAAATATGTACCGTCAAAAAAGGGCAAAACTAAGAAAAATAAGGCAGATAAGGCTGCTTCGGGCGAAGAAAAACAGGCACAGGATATAGAAGATGTGGTAACGGATTATGTCGAAGAGGAATAAAAAATAAAAAAGTGCTTGCATTTTGTGATAAAGTTTGTTAGAATGGTCGTGTTGTGCTAATAAATACTGATTAGAAGTAAGTATGAATCAGGATTCAATAGATTAAAATAAGGAGGTGCTTACGATGGCAAAATGTGCAGTTTGTGGAAAGGGTGTTCATTTCGGTATTAAGGTGAGCCATTCACACAGAAGAAGTAATAAAATGTGGAAGCCAAACATTAAGTCAGTCAGAGTTAAAGTTAATGGCGGCACAAAGAAGATGCCGGTATGTACAGGATGTTTACGTTCTGGAG
>ERZ773239.496-NODE-496-length-41069-cov-10.443605_pt1 | contig 41069 bp, 41 predicted proteins | sample MGYA00580521_ERZ773239 | MGnify/ENA primary metagenome ERZ773239 (study PRJEB29015, sample SAMEA2737801) | human gut metagenome | biome: human gut; feature: human-associated habitat; material: faeces | place: China | collected 2012 ... | reverse complement strand
TTCTGTCGTAATATTATTTAATACTATATTCTTAAAAATTACTCCACAAGTTTGTATTAAATCACTCCATGCTAGGTATAATAAATCTTTATTATTTGTTTGTTTTGCTATTTCATTATAAATTTTTTCTCTTGCTTGGATACTAGAAATTGATTTATTTGACATTTTTGAATTGAGTGCACTTCCTTGATTTTGTTCATAATGATATAATTGTTTATTTATAAATACAACATTATCACATTTTTTAATACATTTTACTACGAATAATTGATCTTCTAAAACGTGAATCTCTTTTTCAAATAATAACTTTTTTTCCCCATATATTAATGATCTAGAGAATAATTTATTCCACAGGTACCCACCTATTTTTTCATCTCTTAAAATTAGTTTTGTTGCGTGTTCATTACTAATTATAGTATCACTATAATTAGTTTCAGTTTTTATTACTTTTCCCGTACAAAAATGACAAAATGCCAATTGACTATTATTTGAGTTAAGTGAATTAAATAATATTTCATATATATCCTCTTCAACCCAATCATCAGAATCGCAAAATGCAATATAATCTCCATTTGCATACTCTAATCCTATATTTCTAGCACTACTAACACCTTCATTTTTTTTATGTATAGTAATAATTCTATCGTCTTTTTCACAATATTCATTACAAATTTCACCACTTCTATCTGTTGATCCATCATTTATCAAAATTATCTCTATATTTTTATATTTTTGATTTATAAGTGAGTCAATACATCTATTTAAATATTTTTCAGAGTTGTATACAGGAACTATTATACTAATTAATCTATTCATTTTATCCTCTCTATAAAATCAGTTTTTTTACTTACTTTATATTTTAACTTCACTTTCAATATTATTTCTAGTATCTGCTTAACAATTTTTATTAATTTTTTATCAATCCAATTTCACCATTATTAAACCAAGATACATAATCAAATCCATCTAATGGCTGTTGCACATTAAAAACTGAATAGCATTTTGCTAAATCAGTTACTTCATAATTGTTACTACTATTAGGTAAATACAGTGCTGATTTTATATTTGGCATATCCTCTTTTACAAAAATAACCTTATTTCTAAATGGTAACTTGTCAAATGCTTCAATATCCTCATAACTGCATCCATCTCTCTCTAAGCATATAATATATATATTTTCAAAATTAATTCTCTTCTTTCGTTCATTCCATTTTTGTTTTGCTTCTATAAAGCTATTATAATGAACCATATGTATTGTTATATCTTCTAATTTAGCAATTGGATAATTATATTTCTTATCCTTAACTTCTTCTAATTCTAATCCTAAGTAGAATTTCAAATTTGCGCAAAATTTAATAAAATCTGAAGGATTCATATACAAATTTATTGTAGGTGAAGTAAATTCAAGTCCTAGTTGGTGATATATAACACCTCCAGTACAATTACTTGATAATAAAGTAAATGATTTATTAGTTAATTTTTTACGTTTATTTTTATTTATAAAGTATCTTAGTGTATCTCTATAAAAATTCCTAACTTTGATTATTTTCTTCAACTTATGCTATCTCCTTATTAATATTTTTGATATATGTTACTTGTTCTACTTATTTAATAATTAAGTATATATACTTTATTATCTTTTCATTTTATTTTAATTTATCAAATTTATTATTAATATAAAAAATATATTGATTCTTTTTACTAATTGAATTTTTTAATTGTTCATAAAAGTACTATAAATTCTGGAAGTAGATCCTGCACTCTTAAAATATAATATTGCAAGAATTGTAAATATAAAAATTATATAAATAAATCTATCTTTCTTTTTAAAATATTTTTTAAACATAGTAAATAACAATAAAATAAAAGGTTTGAAGTAGAGAGCAATTCTTGATATACCTGTATATTTTAATGCTATAATTTCAATAGATAAATATATACTAGTACACGCTACAATCATATATTCATCAATATTTTTTATTCCCTTAAAACACATATATGCTAGCATACACCATTCAAATATCCATAAAATAATAATTCCATTTGCACTAGCTTTCCAAAATCCATCTTGAAAATACGATGCATAATATGGAGAGAATTTCATTACTATTTTGTACAGTATAGGTATAGACTGGGTAATAACTATGCATCCAATTAAAATATATTTACTTGAGATTCCTTTATTGTTCATTATAAAAATTAAAAATAAAAATAAATAGATTAAAGCAGATTTATGAAATAAAGATGCTATTAAAATTAAAAATAATGCTTTAATATATTCTTTATTTTTTATACATGTATAAGAGTTTATCGCTATTGACATAGCTAAGGTTTGTCTTGTTATATTAAATGCATTCATAAAGATAGATTCACATAAAAATACATATGTTGATATAAAAATATCGGAACTATTGTCATAAATAAATTTGGCAAACCCAAAACAAGAGATCAATGCAGTAATTATTAGTATCCATTGTGCTTCACCTGTAAGTATAATAATTAATTTATTAAATAATAAGTAGAATGTTTCTACCTTATTATGATATCCATGTATATCTACACTCCAAGTTGATTCAGGAAATTCTGATAGAATATCCATAAATGATAATCCCTCTGTTGCATTCGCAATGGATAAATACATTTGAGTATCTTCTCCAACATTATTACCTCTAAAACCTAAAACTAAAGCCATAATTAAAAATGATAGAAATAAAAATATCTTATAATTCTTTGTACTATAAACAAATATAATTCCAAATAAACAAATAAGAGTCCAAATTATTATATATATATTCATAATATTATCAACACTAAAACCCACTATTTTTTAGGCTACCATATAATTTAGGTGATAAATTGTATAATAATGCTTTTAATTTTTCTTTATTATTTAGTGAATATTTTATTAAGAATTTTCTATCGATTCCATTTGGAAAGCATCTATAGGTAATCTTGAACTCTCTACACATATATAAGTATTGTTTTGCTAATATACCATATAATAATTCTTTTAGCTCTTTCTTTTCTACATTATCAAACAATATCTTCCATTCTTCATATATATGTGTCAGGCTCTCTATATTTTTTTGTTTATTTTTACATTGCGTAATAGAACCTTCTCTAATATCATAGTTATAAAAAATATATTTCATATATATGATATTTTCTGCATTTAAAAAAGTATGAGGTAAAATTTGCATATCTTCATGCAAAATTCCTTTTTTAAAGTATAGAGAATTATCAAATAAAAATTCTCTTCTATACATATTTAACCAAACGGGAGCATACCATTCTGATGCAACTATAGCTTTTTTTATATATTCTTCTGCTGAATATTCTTTTCCATCAACTAAATTTGTATGTCTAAAATAGGATACTTCATTATTATTAATTTTTTTAGCCTCTCCAACAATTATATCCACATTTCTATTACTTAAATTATTTATAAATTTTCTACAACTATCTATTTCTATATAGTCATCCGAATCTACAAATAATATATATTCTCCCTTAGATATTTTTAATCCACTATTTCTTGCATCAGATAGTCCACCGTTTTGCTTATGAATAACTCTTATTCTAGTATCTTTTTCTTTATATGAATTACAAATACTAGGTGATCCATCTATACTACCATCGTTAACTAAGATTATTTCTATATTTTTATAAGTTTGATTTATTAAACTTTCTATACATCTTGGTAACTCATCCTCAACATTATATACTGGAACAACAATACTTATTAATATAGTATCTTCTTTTTTCATAGATAAACCTCATCTCCTATTTAGTTTGTATATAGTTGTTCTATCTCTATTGAATGTTTTATTATATCTTTTATTAGTACATAATCGACTATATAGTTATTCATGTCTTTCAACTTTACTTTATGGTTTATAATATTTTTAAGAATTTCGACTAATTCATCTAATTCATTGTAAATCATACCTGACTTTCCATGTTCTATTAAATCTTTTGCTCCTACATATTTACTTACTATAACTGGAACTCCATAACTTAACGCTTCTAATACAGTAAATCCAAATGTTTCACTTAGACTTGGAACAATTAATATATCTATATAGTTCATAACTTTTGATAATTCATTATATTTATAAGGTTCATGCTGCACTATATACTTTTCTTTTCCTTCATAATTTGCAAATATATTAAGTTCAAATTTATCTTCATATATATTATGTAATTCATCACATACAGATTTTAATGAATGGAAACCTTTATGTTCTTCAATTGAACCTAAATATCCTAAACGTATTTTATCTTCATATCTTTTAATTTTTCTATTATCTAGTATAGAAGCATGTGTAATAGATAGTACCTTACTATTTTGTTTTTTAGAAATATACTTCTCAAATTTCATTTTAGTATTATAGCTATTAAAATGGATTGTATCTATCATCTCTAATAATTCAATATAAAATTTTTGTAATTTTCTATAATCTCCTCCTATTTTTAACGCACTATCCTCATCGTCGATGATTTCTATATTATTTTTTAACACATATTCATTTAATGATTTATTATGAATTTTTCTTAAATGCTTAATAAGTTTTGTATCTTTCATACTTCTATATAGACTTGATTGTAGTAATTTTATTTTATTTAAAGAAAGCGATGTTTCGTTGCACGCTATACACTTTTCATAATTATCATTGTTACAAATTTGACCATTATATATAAATCCTAACTTAGGACAAAGTCCAAAATAATCATGACTCGTATAAATAACCTTAATACCTAAATTTTTGGCAGCACTAATAAATTCTTTTGGAAGTCCCATTAATGTATGTATATGAATAATATTAATATTCTTTTTTTTTAAAAAATCATAAAAAACTGAGTCTTCTTTTGGTTGAATAAAAGCATCTATTTTCTTTATTCCATTTAGTAAAGGAACAGGTAAAGGATTTATAATTTCATAATTTAAACAACTAAAATTTTTTCCTATATTTTCTTTTTTACCTTCTTTTATATCGCATTTATATCCATATTTTTTGATCCTACCAGGCCATATCATTGCAACATTATGTCCTACTCTTAATTGCTCTGCCATCAAGTCAATACAATACTTAGTCATTCCTCCTCTTCGATATGGTGGAAATCCCAGTGAATAATGTAAAATATTCATATATTACCTCTCTTTACTGTAAATAATATCTTTGTATATTTTTATCATATGACTATATGAAATATTTTTATCAAAACCTTCTACTGAATCACTACATTTTAACTTCATCGCATTTCTTAAGTTACTATCCAATAGTTTTTTAATAGATATTGCAAATTCATGTGGGTTATAAGGATTGCAAAGATATCCATTTTCACCATCTACTACATAATCAACTATTCCATGTACATTAGATGCAACTATAGGTAATCCTGACGCTAACATTTCTATTCCAGCCAATCCTAAACCTTCACGTGATGATGGCATTACTCCTATATCTGCACAATGACAAATCTCTGCTATATCTTTTCTTAACCCTAATAAACGGGTATCTACACCATTATCTATTGATAGTTTTTTTATTAAATCAGTAGTTTCAGCATTTGTAATTGCATTTCCACAAATAACAAATACAATATTTTGAAGTCTTAATTCTCCTAATGCTTTAATTATTACTTGATGATTTTTTCTTTCTGATAATTCACCTATCGCTAATACTACAATTGAATCTTTCTCAATTCCAAGTTTTTTTCTATATTCATTTTTATCTATAGATGTATCTCTAAACTTATTAATATCTACGCCAACGCCTGGTATATATCGTACATCTTTACAGTGCATCTTACTAGCATTATTATAATCTTCATTATTAATAGTAATGATCATATCAGTGAACCTAGACATAAAGTCTTCAATTGTTTTAAATATAATCCAATTTTTCTTACTAGACGACTTATGAAAATAAAATCCATGTGTTGTATATATAACTTTCATACCACATTTACGTTTCTTTCTACATGCCAATCTACATATGGCACCCGATATTGGAGTATGACAATGAACTATTGAAAAGTCATACTTTTCAATTAAATTTCTTATTTGTTTTAATGAAATAAGTGTTTCTTTTGAGATTGGTTTATTTGATGAGAAATCAATTTGATGAAAAATAATACCTCTATCTTCAAAGTATTTTTCTATCTCTCCTACACCTGCGTGATTTTTGTTTGCAGCACAATGTACTTCATACCCCATAGATTGAAGAATCTGTATATCATTCATTAAAAAACTTCTTATAAATCCCGCTAATGCAGTTGATATTAATACTTTCTTTTTCATTTTTTACTCCCTTTTATAAATTCATTTTCATATCTATGGACAATATATCTCCATGTATATTCTTCTGATATTCTTCTTTTAGCTTTCTTGCTTATTTCTTCTATTTGTTTTTGTGTTATTTGATCTAACTTATTTATTAAATTAGCTAAGTTCATATCATTTTTATTAAAATATACCGCTCCATCTTCCCCTACTTCTCTATTAAATCCAACATCTAATAATAGATTCAAATCTGTACTTGCAAGAGCTTCAAGTAATGATGGATTTGTTCCTCCTACTTCATGTCCATGGAAATATCCATATGCATTTTCTCTAATTTTCTTTAATAACTCTTGGTCATAAACAGTTCCAACAAACTTTATTCTACTATCTTTATCAAATCCAGTCTTTTGTCTTAACTGCTCATAAAACTTATTTTGTTCTACATTAGTTATAAGTACAAAATCTTTTGTTGTATTAGATTTCATAAACTCAGTTATCATAGTTTCATAATTATTTTCTGGAACAAATCTTCCAACTACTAAGTAATATTCTTTAGGTTTAACATTTTTTTCTTTATACCAATTTATTAACTTTAAATCATTGTAACTTAGCTTTGACTTTTCAATATCTGCACCATATGCTATGAACGTAGTCTTTGGATTATACTGCCTGTAATCTTCTTGTATATACTTTTCTATATTTTTAGAATCGCATATTAATAGGTCTGCATGCTTTACCATTAACTTTTCAGATATTTTCCAATACTTTCTAATAGCCACATTCCACTTACCACGCTTCCATTCATGACCATCTGGGTTTACAAATAAAGTTCCACCTAATTTTTTAAGTTGTTTTTTATATTTACCTACAAATGGACCTATTCTACAAGCTAATATATACACTATTGGATTTTCTATCTTATTTTCTTTTATATATCTAATGCACTCTCTAAGTGCAAATATATCATAATAAACTGCTTTAGCTGCTCCTATATTAGGAACATTTATATTAAAACATCTAGCTCCGTTATGTTCAAATTCTTCGTTATCTTGCGCTAAACAAGATACATGATATTTAATTTCTTTACTTTTTTGTTGTTCTGTAAGCTTTTCAACAAAAGTCTCAAACCCACCATATTTTGCTGGTATCCCTTTTGATCCTATTATAAACACATGTCTCATATTAATTATTCCTTCCTCTAAAAGATGTACTAACTTTTACTTTAAGCTAGCACTTCTTTATTTGAATACATCTTATTATAATAATCTGTATATTCTCCAGATAATATATTTTCCCACCATTGTCTATTATCTAAATACCACTCTATAGTCATGGCTATACCAGTATCAAAGTTATACTTAGGCTTCCAACCTAATTCATTCTCTAACTTATCTGGATCTATTGCATATCTTAAGTCATGTCCTGGTCTATCTTTTACATAAGATATTAAACTTTCTGGCTTATCTAATGCTTTAAGTATAGTCTTAACAACCTCTAAGTTGGTTCTTTCATTATGTCCACCAACATTGTAAACTTCCCCAACTCTACCTTTATGTATTATTAAATCAATTGCTACACAATGATCCTCTACATGTAACCAATCTCTTACATTTTCACCATTCCCATACACCGGAAGACTTTCATCATTTAATGCCCTAGATATCATTAATGATATAAGTTTTTCCGGAAAATGATATGGTCCATAGTTATTTGAACATCTTGAAACCGTTGTTGGAAGTCCAAAAGTTCTATGATATGCTTGAACTAAAAAATCTGCACTAGCCTTTGATGCCGAATATGGAGAACTTGGATTTAAAGGTGTTTCTTCTGTAAAAAATAAGCCTGGTCTATCAATCGGTAAATCTCCATAAACTTCATCTGTCGATACTTGATGATATCTTTCAACCCCAAATTCTTTAGAAGCATCTAACAAGACTTGTGTTCCTATAACATTTGTTTTTACAAATATTCCTGGGTCTTCTACTGATCTATCAACATGAGATTCCGCAGCAAAATTTACTACTATATCAAATTTTTCTTTTTCAAATAAGTTAAATATAAATTCTCTATCCGCTATATCTCCTTTTACAAATTTATAATTTGGTTTATCTTCTACAGGCTTTAATGTTTCTAAATTTCCTGCATAAGTTAAAGCATCTAAATTTACTATCATATATTCGGGATATTTATTAACCATATAGTGAACAAAGTTTCCCCCAATAAATCCAGCTCCCCCAGTTACTAGTATCTTTTTTTTCATATCATTCCTCTCCTTTATATGTAAACGGTAAATCTAATTCATTTAATCTTGGTTGCTTTTTATCTTTTTCTGAAAGTATTATTTTATCGATTCCTTCAAGCGGCCACTCTATACCTACTTCTGGATCGTTCCATAAAAGTCCACTATCATATTCAGGTTCATATAAATTTGTACACTTGTAATTAAATACTGCTTCATCAGATAAAACTAAGAATCCATGAGCAAATCCTTCTGGTACATAAAATTGTTTTTTATTTTCTGCTGATAAAAGTATACCTTCCCATTGTCCGTAAGTTGGTGATCCTTTTCTTAAATCAACTGCAACATCATAAACTTCACCTTGAGTTGCTCTAACTAATTTACCTTGTGTAAATTTAGTTTGAAAATGCATTCCTCTAAGTACTCCCTTTTTAGACTTTGATTCATTATCTTGAACAAATACCATATCAAGACCAGCTTCAACAAAGTCTCTTCTATTGTAACTTTCCATAAAGTATCCTCTATCGTCACCAAATACTTTAGGTTCAATTATATATAAATCTTTTATCTTTGTTTCAATAAAATTAAAGTTTCCTTTTGTTATAATTTTTTCTTTTAACATTTCACTCATTTATATCATCCCTTCTGCTACTACATCAGTTTCATTTAGCTCTTCATTACTTTGATTCTCATTAGCTATTCTTACTAAATATTGTCCGTACTCTGTCTTCATAAGTGGCTTAGCTAATTCTAATAATTTATCTTTATCTATATATCCTTTTCTATATGCTATTTCTTCTAAACAAGCTATATATAATCCCTGCCTTGTCTGAACAGCTTCAACATAGTTAGATGCTTCTAGTAATCCCTTATGTGTTCCAGTATCTAACCAAGCCATTCCTCTACCAAATAATTCAACCTTAAGTTTTCCTCTTCTTAAGTATTCATTATTTACAGATGTTATTTCTAATTCTCCTCTTTCTGATGGTTTGACACTTTTAGCAATTTCAACTACATCATTATCATAGAAATAAAGTCCTGGAACTGCATAGTTTGATTTAGGTTTTTTAGGCTTTTCTTCTATTGATAGTACGTTAAAATCTATATCAAACTCTACAACACCAAATGCCTGTGGATCACTTACATGGTATCCAAATATTGTAGCTTCGTCTCTTTCAACTGCATTTTTTAATCTTTCACTAAATCCGTATCCATAGAATATGTTATCTCCTAAAACTAAGGCTACTTTATCATCCCCTATAAATTCTTCACCTATTATAAATGCTTCAGCTAATCCATTCGGTTTTTCTTGAATTGCATATTGTATATTTAATCCTAAATTATTTCCATTGCCAAATAATTCTTCAAAAACACTTACATCTCTTGGTGTAGATATTATTAATATATCTCTTATTCCAGCAAGCATTAATACTGACATAGGATAATATATCATTGGCTTATCATATATAGGTAATGCTTGCTTTGATGTTGATTTTGTTATTGGATATAATCTTGTTCCAGATCCTCCTGCTAATATAATCCCTTTCATACTACTCTCCTTTTGTTGATGCTACTTCTAAAAAAGTCTCTTCATTTAAGTATTCTATTAGTGCATCTTCCCAATTTCTAAATGAATTAAGTCCTACTAATTTAAGCATAAAATTATCAAGAACAGAATATGCTGGCCTTGGTGCAGGTCTTTTATACTCTTCACTTGTTACAGGGTTTACTTTTATATCTATATTACTTATCTCAAATATTTTTTGTGCAAAATCATACCAACTACATTTTCCTTCACAAGTTCCATGATATGTACCATAATGTTCCGTATGTATTAATTCAATTATAGCTTTTGCTAAATCTACTGTGCTTGTTGGACTTCCAAATTGATCATTTACTACATTTATTTCTTTATTTGTTTCAGATAGCTTTAGCATAGTTCTAACAAAGTTATTTCCTTCTCCATATAGCCATGCTGTTCTTACTATAAAGTATCTTGAGCAAAATTCTTTAGTGAAATTTTCCCCCATTAATTTACTAGATCCATATATTGAATTTGGACAAGTATTATCATCTTCTCTATATGGTCTATCTATATTTCCATCAAATACATAGTCTGTTGATACTTGAACAAATTTTGCCCCAATCTTTTCACATGCTATCGCTAAGTTTCTCGGACCTATAGCATTTATTTTGTAAGCATTTTCTATATCAGTTTCACATAAATCTACTGATGTATGCGCTGCACAATTTATTACTACATCTGGCTTACTTGATAGTATAAATTCATTTACATTGTCTATATCAACAATATCTAATTCATCTCTATCTGTATCTATTATTTTATATAAACCTTTTATTTTTAATTGCTTTACTAGCTCTAATCCTAATTGACCTTTACTACCTGTAATTAATATCTTCATAGTTAAATCCTCTTTTTATATACTTTAAAATTTATGATGCATTTCTATCTCCAAACAATACAAACACTGTCTTTATAATCAACTTAATATCTAACCATAAACTCCTATTTTTTATATACTCAATATCAAGTTCCACCCATCCATCAAAATCAACGCTGTTTCTTCCTCCAACTTGCCATAAACAAGTAAGCCCAGGCTTCACACCAAGTCTTTGCATTTGATAAGCTGTATACTGATCAACCTCCCTTGGAATGGGTGGTCTTGGGCCAACTAAACTCATATCTCCCCTAAGCACATTAAACAACTGTGGAAGTTCATCAATACTCGTCTTTCTAATAAACTTCCCTACCCTAGTAATTCGTGGATCTTCCTTTATCTTAAAAACAGGTCCAGTTTGCTCATTTTTTTCCATAAGATTTTCTAAAAGTTCCTCAGCGTTATGTACCATACTTCTAAACTTATACATTTTAAAAGTAGCTGGATATTTTCCATTTCTTTCTTGATAAAAGAATACTTTACCCTTAGGGTCTTCCAACTTTATAAGTATTGCTACTATTAAAAATAATGGTGATAATAATATTAGTCCAGCCAAAGAACCGATAATATCAATTATCCTTTTACTTACTATATAAAATATAGAATTATTAGTTTGAATATTTTCTAAATCAATGTCTATAACAGCTTCATCTATTTCTTTTTCAAATCTATCCTTCATTTTGCCCCCACAATATTAAACTTTATAATAATGCCATCTATTCTTCTCTTTTTCTTTTATCCTTTTTACCTTTTTTCATAAATCTTCTTCTCTTCTTGTAATAATCACTGTAATAATCACTACTGTTCTTATTTACCTCAAACTTATTAAGTATACCTCCTAGTATATTAGCCCCTAGACTTTCTAATCTTTCTATTGAAATTTTTACTGTTTCAATTTCAGCATTCTTCGCCCCAACAACAAATATACATCCATCACTGTAAGTTGATACTATCCCAGCATCTGTTACAACACCAATTGCAGGTGTATCTATAAATATATAATCATATCTATCTTTTAAACTGTTTACAAATTCAGTCATCTTATTAGATGCCAACATCTCTGATGGATTTGGTGGGGTTGGTCCACAAGTTAATATATGTAAGTTTTTGGTATCTGTACAATATACACATTCTTCAAAGGTCTTATTTTCTAAAAGTACATCAGTAAGTCCGTAATCATTGCTTAACTCAAACATTTTGTGTACTCCAGGATTTCTTAAATCTCCATCTAATATTAAAACTTTCTTTTCTAAGTTTGCAAATGTTGTAGCTAAGTTTGCTAATACTGTAGTTTTCCCCTCTCCTTCTTTACTACTAGTTACATTTATTACTTTTATCTTTTTATCTAAGTTTGAAAACTGTATACTAGTTCTTATCCCTCTATAAGATTCCGATATAGGGGATTTTGGATCGTTTATAGTTATTAAGTTCTTCATTTTATTCCCCCCTATTTACTTATTTTCATTAGGTATAACCCCTAATAGTGGTATATTAAAATATTTTTCCATATCTTGTGGTGTCTTTACCTTGTTATCTAAAAACTCTATTAAAAATATTATAAATAGCCCTATCATAACTCCAAGTGCTCCAGCAATTAATACTTTTTTTAAGATATTTGATGGTATTGGATCTCCACCTAATGATGGATCTATTACTTCAACTCCATTTGCTTTTATAGTCCTTTTTACCTCTTCAGTAAATACTCCTGGTATTGTATTTGCAATATCTCTTGCTCTGTCTGAATCAGTATCCGTTACTGATAAATTCATTATATGTGTGTCTTCAACTTGAGATACACTTATCATCTCTGCTAATTGCTGTGATGTCATATCTAAATTTAGTTTTTCTATTACCGGCTCTAGTACCGACCTAGATTTTATTATTTCTCCATATACTACTCCTAATTTTTCTCCTGCGTATATTTGATCATATACTTGATCACTTGTTAGCATTAATTGATTTTCATTGCTTTGAACATTTACTATCATTGTTGTTTCTGCTTTATAAAGCTGTACTTTGTTAAGATGAAGTATTACAATTGATATTCCCACTGCTATAACTATTGTAAGTATAACAATCCAAAATCGCTTTTTTATAATGGCAAAGTACTCTATTAAGTCTATAGTTTCTTCCATCTAATTCACCTCTTTCGTTTATTCCCTTCAAATAAATTTCTCAATATCTATTACTTATTGTATGATTTATGATAATAGATATATATATATCATGGGTGTTATTTTAGTAATACTTTAGGTAGAGTATTGACTATTATACTTTTCTACTACTTTTGAATAATATCTTTTATACGTCTATTTTATATATACAATTCTTTACCTATGTTAATATTTAATTAATTTAAATAATGGAAGTATATATTATGATTTTGGTAACAGGCGGATGTGGATATATAGGAAGTCACACTGTTGTTGAACTTTTAGATGATAATCGAGATGTTGTAATTGTAGATAATTTTTCTAATAGCTCTCCTGAAGTTCTTAATAGTATAAAAAATCACTAATAAAGATTTTAAGTTTTATAAAATAGATATTACTAATGGAAATGATTATGATACTCATGATGGTACTGGAGTTCGTGATTATATTCACGTTCTTGATTTGGCTAATGGTCATTTAAAAGCTCTTGATAAAATGCATACTTCTCCTGGTCTTGTTATTTACAATCTAGGTACTGGGAATGGTTATAGCGTATTAGATTTAGTTAATACTTATTCAAAAGTTAATAATGTAGATATTCCATATAAAATAGTAGAAAGAAGAGCTGGTGATATTGCTAAGTGTTTTGCAGATCCTACTAAAGCTAATAAGGAGCTTAATTGGTCTTGTAAATATAATCTAGAGGATATGTGTAAGGATTCTTATACTTTCCAATTAAATTCTATTTCTAATGCTTTGAGTGTTGATTAATAATAAACTGTAAGTAGGTTTGTATAAATACAAACTTACTTACAGTTTTATTTTACTTCTATAATAAATACCGACGTTTGAGGCGGTATGCTCATTGTCATTGCATTAGAATGAAATGCAACAACAGTATCCCCTATCTTTAAATCCTCAATACCTATTTCATTGTATTCATGATCTAATATTATAGTTTCTTCGCTATATACTAACCTAGTATAAGTATATATATCACCTGGTACTTTACCTATTGTTATAAATTTATAGGGCTGATTCATAATATCACTTATATCTACAATAGTTCCTATGGTATATGAACAACAACTCATTATATCACCTCTTAAGATATTTTTTATTTCACTTATACTAAAATATGCTTTTTTAATTATCCTGTGATTATATATTATAAAATAAAAAGAAGGCATATTTCTATGCCTTCTTCTTATCGCACAATTAAACACACTTTTTTGGAGATTGATGACTATCCTAAAGTTATAAATCTATACTTTAGGAAGAGTTAACTCTATTTACCATTAGAGCTAATAAACACACAACAACATATATTTATATTATCATATTCATAACCTATTGTAAATTATTGTAATTCGCCATTTTTCTACTTAGTTTTCAAGATACTTTTCAAACCACTCTTCACTTTCTTCATATCCAGTTAATAAATCAGTTGAAATATTCTCTAATAATTCTTTAAGCTCAATTACATCAATCCATTCTTTAGGTATATTATCAATACCCAAGTATGCACCTAAAATATTACCACAAATAGCTCCAGTACTATCACTATCTCCATCATGGTTAACTGAACAAATTAATGCTTTTTTAAAGTCATCCTTATATTTTAAACTACTATAAATAGCTATAGCTAATGCCTCATCTGAAGCCCATCCTTCACCAATCATTCTTATAGCATCTGTATCTACTAAGTCATCTTTAGAAAGTTTAACTGCTTTTTCTACTGTCTCTACACACTCACAATATCCATCCATATCTTTTGAAAATGTTATAGCACAATTTATAGCTTCATCAATTTCCATTCCTTCAATAATACATGATATTATACAAGATAACATTCCCCCACTAATATATCCACTTGGATGCCCATGGGTTAATGCTGCACAATCACAACCTAATCTAAATGCTTCTTTCTTGTTATACATAAGACCTATTGGTGCTACTCTCATAACTCCACCGCATCCTTTACTGTTATTTATAGGATTTTTTATACTTCCAATTTCCTCTTTGCTTAATGAAGTTAAACAAGTATTTCCTGCACCTCTATCTTCATATAACTCATCATATTTTAATAGATAGCTATTATATGTGCACTCATCATATCCCCTTGTATCTATATTTCTTTGTGTAGAGTACCATCTTAAATATGCATTGTATACTACAGCTGGTATATAGCATCTTCCCTTTTTACAATTTGCTCTTAATATTCCTTCTGCAGTAAATAAAGTCATTTGGGTATCATCAGTTATTTCTGCAATTCCTTTATCATTTAGAGTTAAATTATTTATTCCTTTACTTCCATATGTAGCTTTAATCTCTTTAAGCTTTTTTAACTCAATAGGGCGACCTAAAGCATCACCTATAGCTCCACCTAGTATACACCCCTTAAAATATTTTTCATCTCTTTTCATATTATTACTCCTATAAATTAAAATAATATCTATAAATAATATGAAAAAATTTAATATTATATGTTTTTATAAATAAGCATATTCTATACTTTTAACTAAATCTATAATACTAGTTGGATATTCTCGTATCATATAATACAGTCTTCCCGATATTGAACTCATAGAGCAAAGTCCTTCATTTTCTATACCTAAAATACTAGCAATAAATCTTCCTCTAAATAAGTGATAATCACTAGTCACTATAAGCACTTTTCTTTTATTATTCATATTATCTAGTATTTTTTTACTATATATAATATTTTCTAATGTAGTAGTAGCTTTATTTTCTTCTATAATATTATTTATATTAACTCCTTTAGATAGCAAATAATTTTTCATTGCTAAAGCCTCAGTAATATTTTCATCATTGCCTTGACCTCCAGATACTATTATATTTACATATTTATGTTTGTTGTAATGCTCTATAGCCTTATCAAGTCTTAATTTTAATGTATTAGAAACTTCAGTGCCATTTACCTTAGCCCCAAGAACTATCATTGTATCTATATTGTCTACTTTATCTACATCTTTTGTTTCATTTATATTTAAAAGTATCAACCCTTCTAATAATACAAATGACGATACAAATACAATTATTATAACTTTGTATATATTATAAAGTCTCTTTAAATATTCACTTTTACTACATAAATCTTTCATAGGAAAAACTATATATATAAGTGCCATAGATACTATTAAAAATATAGATGAAAAACTAATTCCCCATTCAAGTATAGATAGTGCACCTATAATAATCATAGTAAACATTATATATTTTCTTTTGTTCATATTTATCTCCTAAAATTAATGTTTTATAATACTACCTATCTAGACAATGCATATGATTTTTCGCTTCATTTCCTTTTACAACATATGCTTGTCCCTTAGAACAAAATATAGAATTAGAAGTATACTCTATATCACTATCTTTATCATAATTTCTTTTTTCTAATACCTCTTCAGTATTATGACATATATCATATCCATCAAATATGTAACTAATAGAACCTGTTCCCTTACTAAAAGATACAATTTCAAGAGAATAATCCATAAATGTAGCTACTGGACCTCTTCCATTTATTATAGCTAAATTCTCATTAATAATAGGAGGCTCAAATTCACCACTCATTTTAGAAATATCAGACATAACTCTTCCAACATAATCAATATCTATTTCTATACTAAATTTATAATAAGGCTCAAGTAATATATTTTTAGTATTTTCAAGACCTTGTCTTAAAGCTCTAAAAGTAGCTTCCCTAAAGTCTCCACCACTAGTATGTTTATTATGAGCTCTACCTGTAAGTAATGTTATATTTACATCAGTTAAAGGATACCCTCCTAATATTCCCTTATGATCCTTTTCAAATATATGAGTCTTAACTAAATTTTGATGACCTGAAATTAAATCATCCACATGGGCGATACTATCAAAACTTACCCCACTATTTCTATCACTTGGAGTAATCCTTAAATGTACTTCAGCATAATGACCTAATGGTTCAAAATGACCATATCCAATTGTTTCACTTTCTATTGTTTCTTTATAAAGTATTTCACATGGACCAAATTCAACATCTATATTAAATCTATTTTTCACTATAGCCTTTAATATTTCAAGTTGTATTTTTCCCATAGCATGAATATGTATTTCCTTTAATGTTTCATCCCAAACTACATTTAATGCAGGTTCTTCATTGTTTAATATATTAAAGTATCCTAATACCTCTCTTATATTTAAACTATTATCAAATATAACCTTAGATTTTAGTGTTGGAACCATTTCTAAACTATTTTTTACTTTTAATTTATCTAAATTAACTTTTGATATATTAGGACTTAATACAAAATCACCAATTTTTGCTTCACTTAATCCACATACAGCAAAAACTTCTCCTGCGTAAACTTCATTTACAGATGTATATTTGTTAGAGTTATATATCCTTATTTCATTTATCTTTTCATTTACATTATTTCCCTGGCTATAATTTACTTCATCTTTAACCTTAATGCTCCCTTGTAAAGCTTTTATATATGTAACTCTATTTTTATTATCATCATATTTAACCTTATATACTTTACCTATAAAGTCATCTTCTTTGTTATAATTTGTATGAGTTAAGTAATCTAATCTTTTAATAAATTCATTTATTCCAATATCTTGTAGTGCTGAACCATACATTAATGGATAAATCTTAGATTCTTTTACCATTTTTTTTATACTATCTATCCATAAATCTTTATCATAATCTTCTTCTAAATATCGTTCAAATAAATAATCATCTCTTTCAGCTATAAATTCTATAATATCTTCATTTAAGATATTATCTGAGTCTAAGTTTAAATTATCACTTATATTTATAACATCACTAGTTAAACTATTTTTTATATCACTTATAACTTCATCTAAGTTAGCTCCTTCTCTATCTATTTTATTTACAAAAAATATAGTAGGAACATTATACTTTCTAAGTAATCTAAAAACTGTCTTAGTATGTGATTGAACTTTTTCTATTGCACTTATTATAATTACAGCATAGTCCATTATACTAATTGATCTTTCCATGTCTGGAGAAAAATCTATATGTCCTGGTGTGTCTATTAAATAATAATTAGATTCATTATATTTAAATGTTGCTTGTTCTGAAAATATTGTTATCCCTCTTTGTTTTTCTATATCATGATTATCTAAAAATGTATCTTTATTATCAACTCTACCTCTTTTTCTTATTGCATTTGTATGATAAAGAAGTTGTTCACAAAATGTGGTTTTCCCACAGTCTACATGTGCAAGTATTCCTATTGTCTTATTCATATTTCACCTCTTTAAATTTCCCTTATATAAATATAATATCATTAAATTAATTTATACAGTTAATTATATATAAAAGGAGTATCACAAAATATTATTTGTGTATACTCCTTCTAAAGTTTATTATCCAATTTATACTAACTATTTATCATAAACAGAATATTTTTCCCAAATAGCTTCTAAATCATCAAAGTGTTGTTTTATATCTTCTTTTTCTTTCATCCCAACTGATACTATAAGTGCATTTGCTATACTTAAAGCTGGAACTAAAGAGTCAACAAATGATACCATATTACTCTTAACTAATAATAAGTTATCTGTAAAAGATGCAACTGGTGCAAATGGACTATCTGTTAAAGATACTATATGAGCTCCTTTTTCTTTAGCATAACTTACTATTTGGTATGATTTCTTAGAGTATCTAGGGAAACTTATAGCTATTAAAACATCATCCTCATTTATCTTTACAACTTGTTCAAAAGCATCTCCCATATCTGTTCTTATAACATGAACACTATCTAATATTATACCTAGATAAAATCCTAAGTACTGAGCTATTGTAAATGAACTTCTCATTCCTACTATATAAATCCGCTTTGCTTTTAATATTCTATTTGCTGCTTCTTCAAAAGCTTTTTCATCAATTTCCTCTAAAGTGTTTTTTATGTTATCCATATCACTTTTTACTATTTTTTTAAGTATTGCAGAATCATCATTAAATTCTTTTACCATATCAACTCTTTGAACTGTTGTTAATTTATTTTTTATAACTTCTTGAAGAGCATCTTGAAGTTTAGGATATCCAGAATATCCTAATGCATTTGCAAATCTTACAACAGTAGATTCACTAACTCCTACTGCTTCTCCTAACTTACAAGCTGTCATAAATGCAACTTTATCGTAATTTTTTAATATATATTGAGCTATAAGTTTTTGTCCTTTACTAAATCTTGTATATTGTGATTGTATATGTGATATTAAATATTTGCTATCTTTTATTTCTTGCTTCGAATCTTTCATGATTTCTCCTTCGATTAAATAAATCTATAATTAATTTTTAAATTTTCTGTATATTTCAAAGATTTCATTCCCGCTATTAATATTATATCATCTTTTACATAAATTTTAATATATTCTGTGAAATATTTTTTATTTTTTGAAAACATTTTCTGATTATATATTTATAGATTCTTTAATATTCTATATTTATAAATATATTCTTTTGATAAATTTACTTTATTTTCCAAACCACTACTATCCTTTGATTCTATAGCTCATAATACTTATATCTTCTTTTAATATACATTTTATCTTCCTTATTTTCTAAATTATAAAAATATAAAAAGCTATGAAATCAAGTTTATTCTAATTTCATAGCTTTTACATATTTAATCTATTAAATTAAATTCTACAACTGACTTAAATAAATCTCCATCTATATCTATCTCAAATCTACCACCTTGAGCATTTACTAAGTCTCTTGCAATAGCAAGACCTAACCCACTACCTTCAGTATTTCTAGACTCATCGGCTCTTTTAAATCTTTCCATTATTTCTTCAGGGTCAAAATTTAATTCATAAGATGATATATTTTTCATCGTCAGTTTTACCTTATCATCATCTTCAATTATATCAATATATACTCTAGTATTGTTAAGTGAATATTTTGATATATTGCTTAATAAGTTTTCAAGAACTCTATATAATTTTTTTCCATCTGCCATTATATAAGTCTTTTCTTCTGGTACTCTTAACTTTAAATCTAAATTAGCTTTTGATAACTTTTCTTCCATCTCACCTATAGCTTGTCTTAAAAGTTGAGTTATATCTATTTTTTCCATATTAAGCTCTAAATTACCACTACTTGCCTTACTAGCTTCAAATAAATCTTCTATTAATACCTTTAATCTTTTAGACTTTGAATCTAGTACATTTACATAATCTTTAATATGTTCAGGTTTTATATCTTCTTCTTTTTTTATTAATTCTATATAGTTAATTATAGAAGTTAAAGGTGTCTTTAAATCATGGCTTACATTAGTTATAAGTTCTGATTTTAATCTTTCACTTTTTAACTGATTATATATTGCCTTATCAAGACCGTCCCCTATATTATTTATATTTTCTGCTAAATTGCTAAAGTTATCATCACCTATAATATCTAGTTTATAATGTATGTCTCCACCTTTTATACGCTCAGTACCTTCCATTATATAACTTAAGTATGCTAGCTTTTTAATTAAGTAATAAACATATAGTATAACAATAGTTAAACTAAGTATTGGTCCAAATAAAAATAATAATAAAGTACTTCCGAATAAAAATCCTATAAACCAACCAATTGTACCAACTCCTACACTTAATGCTGCTAATATTATAATTCTTTTAGCTAATGGAACTGATTTTGTTACTTTATTAGTATCTTTAAGGGTTTTCTTTCCTAATATTAATACTCTAACTATTAAACTAGTTTTTAAGATTTCTATAGGTTTATCAAAGCTTTTTATTTCTTTTCTTAAAATATAAGCTATTGCAAGTAAACCAAATATACATATAAAAGTATATACTAGATGATCTAATACATTGTAGTAATAATAAACAGAATAACCTGTTTTTATAATTCCAATTAGACTATATAGTAAAAGTATACCTACTATAATATAAATCTCTAAAGGTATTGTTTTGTAAAACTTTAAGTAAAAACTATTTCTATCTAAAACTTCACATTTCATTTTTTTATATATTACTATTGAAACTATAAATAATATTAAAGATATTATAGAAGATACTATTATAATTTTAAAATAAAATACCTCACTATCAAAATCAATTTTTATCTCTGAAACCTTATCATAATAACCACTATAATTTTCAAAGTTTTTATTAATTGATATGCATACATCAAAATCTTTTAAATTATAAACTAAAACATCTCCTAGTTCTTTATTTACATTTGCTTTTTCATATGTTTTATTTTTAATTTCTTTTGTATAACTTGTGTTATAGTCATTAGATGATACATATACATCACATTTACCTTTTATATTTTTCTTAAAATCTTCTATAGTTTTATAATCTGTATTAGAGTAAACTTCATTAGTATCTTTATTTATAGCTATATACTTTATATTTTTTACATTTGATAGTTGTTTTTTTGCAGATTCCTTTTTATTTTCTAAATAGTCTTTTTCATAATTTCTATTATCATTTTCATCTATTACAGATGTACTTGTCCAATATAATAACGGTCTAATTAAGGCTTCATCAAAAGCTTTACTTTTGTAAAAATCATCTTCTATAAGCTTTTTATCCTCATGCATATAACTTGTCATAACACCTCTACTATTTATAATAAAATTAAAAGTTGTAGGTATCATTGCTAATAATAATGACAAAGATATCATTGCCACGATTAAAAAACTAAATTTTAACTTTTTATTTTCCTTCATACTCTCTCCTTTTTAATTAAACAGTAAAACCTTACACAGTAAAAAATTCGCTACGCTTGAGCGACGTGTCGGCGAACTACTTCATGTCGCCAACGATATGACACTCGCTACCGCTTCGGTCACATCCGTTGCTCAAAATGTCATTTTTTACGTTTCTGAAACTATTGATATTAGTTGTATTTATTAATTTAAGACATATCATTACTCTTAAAACTTGAGTAATCATAAACATAGTTAGAATAAAAATACAATTAAATATAAGGCTTTTATTTTTTAATATTTTCCCATTATAATTTTTCAATTTTATATCCAACTCCCCACACTACCTTCAAATACCTTGGTTCTTTCGGATTAATCTCAATTTTTTCCCTTATCCTTCTAATATGTACTGCTACAGTATTTTCAACATTAAAGCTTTCTTCATTCCATACTTTTTCGTATATCTCATCTATAGAAAATACTCTTCCTTTGTTAGATAATAATAGCTTTAATATTTTAAATTCTATTGGAGTTATTTTTACAACTTCTCCATCAACTTTTACTTCCTTTGTTGATATATTAAGTTCAAGTCCACCACTTTTTAATATATCTTTATTAAAATTATTATCATAATTGCCTAAAGTAACATATCTTCTTAAGTTTGACTTTACCCTTGCTATAAGTTCTAATAAATTAAATGGTTTTGTTATATAATCGTCTGCACCTATATTTAACCCTATTATTTTATCTGTATCTTCACTTTTTGCTGATACTAATATTATTGGTATGTTTTTTTCTTCTCTTATTTTTATGGTTGCCTTTATTCCATCTAATTTAGGCATCATTATATCCATTAATATTAAATGGATTTCCTTTTCTACTAAAATTTCTAAAGCTTCTATACCATTGTAAGCTTTAAATATATTGAACCCTTCATTTTTTAAATATATTTCAATTGATTCAACTATTTCCTTATCATCATCGACTACTAATATGTTATACATTATATCTACCCCTTTTATAAATTACTTCTCACTGTATTATACACGAAAATCACATCCTTTTATAATTTATAGTTTATATTGCTTATCAACTTTTACTATATATTTATAATAAGATAAATTTCTTACGTAATTATTAACTAAATTCTTACGATTTTCTTACAAAAAAATAGAACTTTCTAAATATGAAAGTTCTACTTTTAATAAATTTATCTTCTTACAGAAGTTCCAAGTTTTCCATTTACTATTTCTCCATCTTTTAGAGCAACGCTACCTTTAATTAAAACATATTTAATTCCATCAGGCTTTTTAATTGGATTATCAAAAGTTGCATTGTCTTTTATCTCATCATAAGAAAAAATAGTAATATCAGCATCGCTTCCCTTAGATAAATTTCCTTTATTGCTAAGACCAAGCTTTTTAGCTGGCATTGTAGTCATTTTATTTATTGCATCATATAAACTTAACTTCCCAGTTTTAACATACTTATCTATAAGTCTTGGGAAAGTTCCTGCTGCCCTTGGATGCCCTTGTTCTTTGTGTAAAAATCCATCACTTGCTATCATAACATTAGGGTGAAGTATAGCCATATCTATATCTTTTTCATTCATAACATGACCAACTGTTATAGTATCTGGAGAATTTTTTCTAAGTTCATCAAATATATTCCTTGTGCATCTTTGCCCCTTATATTTTCCCTCACTTATTTCTATTGAGTCATAATCTATATTATATCTTTCTAAAAATCCATCATCATAAGTGGTTTCCCCTATACGTGTACTAAAAGCATAATATGGATAACAATCACTAGTTATATCTAAACCACTAGACTTAACTGAATCAAGAAGTCTTAATAATTCTTTCATTTGTCCATATCCACCCATGCTACCTATGTGTGAATTTTGAATTGGTATATCAAGCTTCATACCTACCTTTATAAATTCTTTAGTTGCCCATATTATATTCTTTGCATCATCTCTAACATGTGCATTTATAATTTTATTTTCAGGCTTACATGCCTTTGATACTTCTATAAGTTCAAGTTCTGTAATTCCAGGTACATATCTTATCCCATAGGATATTCCAAAGCACCCACCTTCTAAGTACTCTCTTGCTGTGTACATTATTTTTTTTATATCATCAGTTTGAATAGGATTATATTTATTACTATTTTCTACAACACACTCTCTAATATTAGTGTGACCTGCCATAAGTCCAATATTTACTGGTAACTTTAATCTATCTACTGCATCTAAATATGTTAGAGGTTCTGTTAAGTTTATTCCGCAATTTCCCCCTATACAAGTTGTAACTCCCATGTTAAGCATTGATTTTGCAATCCATTCATCTAGATAATCTTCTTCATTATGATACATATCTTCATGCATGTGTATATCTATAAATCCTGGGCATACGATTAATCCTGTTGCATCTATATTTTTTTCTCCACTAATTTCATAGGGTGTTATTTCTAGTATTTTTCCATCCTTTATAACTATATTTAGTTTTGAGTCTATGTTATTATACGGATCTATAACTCTCCCATTCTTTACAACAGTTATCACTTTCTCATCTCCTTAACATTTTATTTTAATAAACATTTTATATATCGTAACTATTATTATGTTTTATTATAAATAAATATTCTTTTTATATAACCAATTCCAAAGTATTATAAAAAGGCATTTCAAAATACCTTAATGAGATTTACATCTCATAAATATATATTTTAAAATGCCTTTTAATATCTTTTTATTTTGTGTTATGTTTACCTAGTATAAAGTACTATACAAACATTGTATAATTATATATTAAAAATATCAATAACTTCCAATACATTTACAAATTTATTTTATATATTCTTTTTTCTTCTCTATTAAAACAAGTTGTGGTGGATTATTTATTTGATTTATAAATCCAGATTCTAATACGTTAAATTCATTTTGATCAAGATTTTTTACAAATTCATAAACACTGTTTTTCTCTTCCATTCCACCTTCATGCCCTGTATATATTGCTATACTTATAACTCCATGAGGTTTTAATAAATTTAAAGAATGTTTAATAGCCTTAATAGTAGTTTCAGGTTTAGTTATTATATTATGGTCAGCTCTTGGAAGATATCCTAAATTAAATAAAACACAGCTTACTTCTCCTTCAACATACTTGTCCATATTTTCATGACCATCAAGTATTAACTTAACTCTATCGCTTAAGTTTTCTTTATCTAATCTTTTTTTAGTAGATTTAAGAGCAGTTTCTTGTATATCAAAGCTATATACAAATCCTTCTTCTCCAACTTTCTCTGCTAAATACTTTGTATCATATCCATTTCCCATAGTAGCATCAACTACTATATCACCTTCATTTATAACTTTTTCTAAATATAATTTATTTATATCTGTAATCTTTGTTAAACACTTTCCTACTTTCATTACTTTACCTCTACTTTATACTTTTTAAATAAGCTACTTCTTCTTTAGTTAAATGTCTGTACTGACCTACTTCTAAATCTTTTAATACTATTTTCCCCATAGCTGCTCTTCTAAGTCTAAGTACTGGGTGATTTATAGCTCTACACATTTTTCTTACTTGTCTATTTCTACCTTCATGTATTTTTATTTGACATATTGAATAGTTCTTTTCTTCATTTATTTTAACTACTTTTATTTTAGCAGGAGCTGTTTTGTAGTCTTCTATATATAAACCTTCTTCAAAGTTTTTAATTTCTTGTGCATTTGGTACACCTTTAACTATAGCCATGTAAGTTTTATCAACTTCATGTTTTGGATGAGTTAATTTATAAGTTAAATCACCATCATTAGTAAGTATTAATAAACCACTAGTTTCATAATCTAGTCTTCCTATAGGGTATACTCTTTCATCTATATCTTTTACTAAATCAAGTACACTTGGTCTGTCAAATTGATCTTTAACAGTTGTTATATAACCTTCTGGTTTGTTTAAAACAATATAAACATTATTTTTTTCTACACCTATTTGTTCTCCATCAATTTCAACTATATCTTTTTCCTCATCTATATTAAAAGCAAGCTCTGTAACTAACTTTCCATTTACAGTAACTCTACCATCTAGTATTATTTCTTCTGCTTTTCTTCTTGATGCCACACCACAAGATGCTATATATTTATTTATTCTCATAATTTCACCTTTCTCTTATAGTTTTAATATAATCATCTTTAATGACTATATATTATATCAACACTAAAATGTTTATTTAACACTTCTAGCAAATCAATTTTTATTTCATTATTAAAATATTTAATTTACTATTTACTCAAATTAACTCTTAAAAAAATAGTTTATCTATTAAATGTACTAAAAAAAGGATATATTGTTAATATTCTTATTATAAAAGTTTCTTAAGTAAATTATTTTATAGTGATACTTAATTTTTTATATTTGCATAAAATATATTTAGTAGAAATTTTTAACATTATCTAAGGAGGAGTTTATTATGATTTCAAAAGACAATATAAAATACTACATTCTTATAGCATTTATTTCTATAATACTGTACAAAGCTATCGACTCTCCAAGACAAATATTAGATAGTATTAATGGATTAATGTCTTTTTTCAGTCCATTTTTAATTGGAATACTTTTAACATTACTTTTAAATCCTATGATAATGTTTTTAGAAAAAAAATTTAAATCTCATAGACTTATTAATATATTTATTTCATATATATTGATAACTTTTGTATTAAGTGTTGGATTTAAGCTATTAATACCAGCTATAATAGATACTTTAAATACATTAATAAATGAAATCCCAAACCTTATAAATATGTTAAATATATTTTTAAATAAACATTTATCTCAATCTCAGGTATTAGAAAGTGTTATACCTCATCTTCAAAACAATTTAAATAGTATATTAACAAGGCTATTAGATTTATTTTCTAAAGTATCTTCAGATTTATTTATATATATATTTAGTATAACATCATTGTTATTTGATATAATAATGGGAATTATTTTATCTATATACATGCTATACGATAAAGAAAAAATAGGACTTGGATGTAAAAAAATATTATATGCTTGTTTTCCTATAAATAAAGCTAACAATATAATTGAATTTTTTAAAGTATCTCATAATATTTTCTATCATTATATTATTGGAAAACTTATTGACTCTTTAATCATAGGTTGTTTAGCTTTTATTGGATTTCAATTTATACTAAAAATTAATAATGCATTATTTTTATCATTTATAATATTTTTAACAAATATAATACCATATTTTGGACCATTTATAGGTGCAGTATTCCCTATTGTTATGACATTAGTTTACAGCCCAATAAAATCATTATGGGTAGCTTTATTTCTACTTATACTCCAACAATTAGATGGAAACTTAATTGGACCTAAAATTATGGGTGATCAAGTTGGCCTTAGCCCTCTTTGGATAATATCTGCAGTTTTAATAGGAGGCTCATTATTTGGAATAATTGGAGTATTTTTATCTGTTCCTATAGCCGCTATTATAAAGTTTTCAATAGATAAATATGTTCAAAATAAAATTCATATAAGAATACAAAGATAACTTCTATATTCTAAATAAAAAATTCGCTACGCTTGAGCGACGTGTCGGCGAAACACTTCATGTCGCCAACGATATATCCTTGCTACCGCTACGGATACATCCGTTGCTCAAAAAGAAAAAGGTTAGGAAAACCCAACCTTAATCAAAAAGCTATTTTAATATTAGTATATACTAAATTTTTACGCTTTAAATCTACATACTTTACAGGAACACATTGCTCTTTAGCTTGATTAATATTTGTAACTCCCAAATTAATATATTCTAAAGTAGAATCATCATCTAATAAAAACTCAGAAGCAAAAATTTCAGCCTGCATTTCAATCTTACAATCTGCTATTACTGGCTTATAGTTTTGATCTATAGTATTTATATCAGGATGAAGTATGGCATGACCTAATTCATGAGCTAAAACACAACTCCTTTTATAATAGTCTAACTTTGAATTTATAAAAATAAACTGTTTACTAATAGATACACCATTTCCAAAGAGTATATCAAACTTTCCATAAGCACCATCAACTTCTAAATCGTCAATATAAAGTAGTATTATTTTTCTATCCCTTATAATGTCTTCTAAACTACAACCCTCATACTCAAGTTTTAAATTTCTAACTATATGTCTTATGCTAGATGCTGAACGTGGCATAATAATCCCCTTTTATTTATCTTTTGATTTATTTTGTAACTCTCTTTCTTTTTCCTCTTGTATTGATAATAAAATAGCCCCTTTCATAGCAGATACTATGTTTTCTATAGTCTTATCAGATACAGGTTTTCCATAAAGTAAACAAGATGAATTATGCAAAGTTATATTCATATCATCAAACATATCCTCTATAGCAACTAAATTATTTTCATCTTTATTAATAACTTCAATAGTATCTGTAATACCTAATATATAATCAGCAGATATACCTAAAGCCTCAGCTATTTGACTAATAGTACCAGCCTTTGGTTCTCTATATCCGTTTTCATATCTAGATAAAGTAGGTTCTGCAATATTAGCTTTTTTAGCTAGTTCTCTTTGATTTAAATTCATATACATTCTAGCTTTTGCTATTCTTTCACCCATAGTTTCCATAAAAATATTCCTCCAATTTATATAACTTTATAACTAAAAGTCTATTAATATAAGTAAATGTAAATCTATATTGTTAATAGCTTATAGTTAATAAAATTTATAAAATCCATAAAAATTATTTTTCTAATGTGATAAATTAAATATCTTTTTAGAAAGATGAATAAATAAATCTAAAATTCGCTTCGCTTGAACGACGTGTCGGCGAAACATTTCATTTCGCCAACGATATATCCTTGCTCCCGCTACGGATAAATCCGTTGCTCAAAAATATCACTTTTTACTTTTGCAAATTTGTTAATATTATTTATTTTCATAGGTCATCCAAATTTTTTATGACATAATTTCCGTATATCTAAAAAAATTTTTTATAAAAATATTATAACATAAAAGTGGTAAAATATTACAAAATACTAAATAAAATTTACATTTTGGTAAAAAAATAAATAGATATTAAATCATGTCTTGTAAAAATTTGCCAAATGATTATTGACAATAAATATTTTTAGGAATATTATGTAATTACAGATAGGGAAAAGAAAATTATAAAAATATAATATACATTGTTTAGGAGGTAAATTTAAATGGGGCTTAGAGGACTTAAGGCAAAAAGGATGTTAATGGGAGTTACTCAACAAGAGATTTCTAAAGAAATAGGGATTGCTTGCAAAACGTATAATTTAAAAGAAAATGGTGTAAATGATTTCAAATTAAGTGAAGTATCAAAAATTAGTAAGTATTTAGACTTAAGTGCACAAGAAATAAAAGATATATTTATAAATTGTAATGAATTTTAGGTGAAAATTTTTACAATTTAACTTGCCAAATGGTACATATAAATAAAGGAGGATAGTCAAATGGAAATAAATAAGGTGTTTAGAAATAATGAATTTGGGGAGCTTAGCGTAATAGTTAAAGATAAAAAAGAGTATTTTGAAGCAATACCAGTGGCAACTATACTAGGCTATCAAAATCCAAGAGGTGCAATACTTAGACATTGTAAAGAAGAAGGGGTACTGTTTCAAGACGTAAGGGTAGTAACTGGAGTAAAAAAAGATGGAAGTAATGCAGAAAAAGTAGTATCTAAAAAATACATAAGTGAAGGAAACCTATACAGATTAATCATGAAGTCAAAATTGCCAAATGCAATAAACTTTGAAAACTGGATAATGGATGAAGTAATTCCAGAGATAAGAAAACATGGGGCATACTTAAATGATGATGTAATAGAAAAAACACTTAAAGATCCAGACTTTATAATACATTTAGCAACTGAGCTTAAAAAAGAAAGAAAAGAAAAACTAATGGCACAAAGAAACGTTGAAAACTTAGAAGCAATAATTACAATAGATACACCTTACACAAACTTTGGAAAAAAGGTTGCAGTAAGTTCTGATGCAATAACTATAGGTCAATTTGCAAAACTACTTAGAAATAACGATATAGTAATTGGTAGAAACAGATTGTTTACACTGCTAAGGGATAGGGGCTATCTTATAAAAAAGGGAAAAGACAAAAACATGCCAAAACAAACATACCTAGAACAAGGACTATTTAAAATAGCCGAAAATGTAGTTAAAACTGTTGAAGGAGAAATACTATCAACTACAACTTTAGTGACAGGAAAGGGACAAATGTATTTTTTAGATTTACTAAGCAATTAGATTATTAAAAATTATAAATTTAATATAAAAGGGGATAAAATTATGGAATTTCTAAACAAAAATAATTCTAAAAAAGAATCAATGACAAATAAAGAATTTGTAGAAGCTGTAAAATATATATTAAACCATGAATTACTTTCTTTAAATGATAAAAACAATTCAAAAGAAAACCCACTAATATTAGTTGATAAAGAAGCTAGATTAAATCGATATGATGTAATATGTAGCTATATAAAAGAATTAGAAGCAGAAAAAAAGTCCATAGAAAACTTTTTTAAAAGTGAAATGGATGGATATGAAATAGCTTATATAGGTGATAGAAAGCTTACATTTAAAAATCAAAGTAGAAGTACAATAGATACACAAAAATTAAGAACAGAATTACCTGATATAGCTAATATATACACAAAAACAACAACATCAAAAGTGTTTAAAATAAGCCAAAGAGTATTAAAGAATGTGTAGGTGAAATTTATGGCAGCATATCGTCACATACACATAGATTATTGGCAAGATAGCTTTGTACTAGACTTAACTCCAGAAGAAAAGTATTTTTATATATACTTAATGACAAACAGCAAAACAACTCAATGTGGAGTATATAGTTTACATAATAGAATTATAGAAACGGAAACTGGATACAACAGAGAAACTGTAGAAAAGCTTATACAAAGATTTATAGAATATAAAAAGATATATTACTGTGAAGAAACTAAAGAAATATACTTGGTAAATTGGATAAAACACAATATGTCAAACAGTCCTAAAGTACAAAAGTGTATAAAAAAAGAAATAGAGAATATTAAAAATAAAGAATTTGTAAAACTTTTATATAAGTCCTTTGAAGACTTAGGATATAACATAGAAAATGGGGAAAATAATCATGGAAAATATAACAAAGAGTATAGAGAATCTAAACATGCCAAATCACTTAAAAATGAGAATGAGAAAACTTATAAAAGCACAACAAATGATGAACTTGAACAACTTAGAAAAAGATTGGGATAATAGTAGTTATAAATGCAATAAATGTAGAGACCTTACCTTTATAATAAATGATGGTGTAGCAACACCATGTGAATGTAGAGCAGTTAAAGAAGCTAAAGATATTTTAAGAAAAAGTGGAATAAGTGAAGAATTTAGAAATAAAAACTTTGAAAACTTTAAAACTATAAATGATAGCCAATCTATAAATGCCTATAACAAAGCTAGGGAATATTCTAATAACTTTCATATTATAAAAGATAGTACTCAAAACTCAATAATGTTTATGGGACAACCTGGGTCGGGAAAAACTCATTTATCACTTAGCATTGCAAATGTATTAATGGATAATGGTGTAGGAGTTGTTTATATGGGATATAGGGATGTAATAACACAAATAAAGCAAAATATTATGGATGAGGTTTACTATAATAAAGTTATGAATAGATATAAAAATGCAAAAGTACTTTTAATAGACGATTTATTCAAGGGAAGCATAAGTAAAAGTGATATAAATATAATGTTTGAGCTTATTAATTACAGGTATTTTAACAAGTTGCCAGTGATAGTTAGTACAGAACTTAGTATAGAAAACTTGGTTAATATAGATGAGGCTTTAGGTAGCAGGTTAATTGAAATGTCAAAATATTTCCTAGTAGGAATAAGGAACAAAAAGTTAAATTATAGGATTTACGGATAGTGTAGATAAATTATTTACAATCATTATACATTTATTTTTGAATTATGAATATATCACTGATTTTATATCTATTATTGGTGTTATTTTAGTTATTGTAGGTTAGTACTCAAAAGATTGATAAATTTCAATTTAGCGAATAGATTTAATGAATAATATTAATATATCATGAAGTAGGCTAACAAGGCCTAAAATAAAAGTCCTTATATTTAGGACTTTTATTTTTTTACTATTAAAGAGGTTAATTATATAAAAAGTATACTAATTTTAATACAAAAAAGCATTATGAAAATTTATAGAATATATGCTATACTTAATATATAAATTAAACATGTAGATTAATGTAAAATATAATTATAAAAGTTTCGTAAGAATTAATAGGGAAATTGGTGCAAATCCAATGCGATCCCGTCACTGTGATAAAGGGTTAGTTTTTATACCACTGAGTAAATATACTTGGGAAGGAAAATCTAACAATGCTTTTTAGCCAGGAGACCTGCTTTTATAAGTTAAAACATAACTTACGGTGTATAAGTGTGTTAAAAATGCCTAACTAATAGGTTTATTTAGTGCACACTTTTTTAAAAAAGTGTGCTTTTTTACGTTTAAGGATATGATAATTTATATTTTACTTAAAAGAATAACTATAAAAGAGGAAGTGATTTAATGAAAGATATAAATTTAGCTAACTTTAGTAAGTTTAGAAATCAAAAACAACAAGGATACATAAATGTAAGTGGTACTAATATAAAACTACCAATAACCATAATTTGTGGTAAAAAAGAAGGAAAAACTGCTTTGATAACAGGAGGAGTTCATTGTGCAGAGTATGTAGGAATAGAAACTGCCATAGAATTATCAAAGGAAATAAATCCAGAGGATATAAGTGGAAATATTATAATTGTGCCATTAATAAATCGTAGTGGATTTGAAAATCGTACAATGAGTGTTGTTTATGAAGATGGAAAAAATTTAAATAGAGTATTTCCAGGTAATGAACAAGGTAGTGTAAGTGAAAAAATAGCATACTTTATGGAAAAAGAATTATTTAAAATAAGTGATTATTACATAGATTTACATTGTGGAGATGGATATGAAGAATTAACTCCATATGTATATTATCAAGGTGTAGCAAGTGAAGATGTAACATCTAAATCAAAGCAAATGGCTATGGCTATTAATCCAAAGTATGTCGTAGAATCTCAATCTAATAGTGGTGGAGCATATAACTATGCTGGTTCAATAGGCTTACCAGGGATTTTAATAGAAAGAGGATGTATGGGTAAATGGAGCAAAGAAGAAGTAGAGGAATATAAAATAGATGTAAAAAATGTTTTAAAAGAACTTAACGTTTTATCAGGAGAAAAGGTAGATAGAAATAATGATACAAAAGTTATAACAAATACTATCTATGAAAACTCTATGTATACAGGGTGTTGGTATTCAAACTACAAAGTAGGCGATATTGTTTCAAAAGGCGATGAACTTGGAACAGTTAAAGACTATTTTGGAAATATACTACATACATGTATAGCAAAAGTAGATGGAATTATTCTATATCAAGTTGGAAGTTTATCAATATTAAAAGATGGACCTATGATAACTTATGGAGAAATATAAATATTAGGGGGAAACAGATTGAGTAAAAAGCAGTTGATAAACAGAATAATACAAATAATAATAGTTCTATTTGGCATTAGTTTGATTACTTTTACATTGATATATTTAGCACCTGGTGACCCAGTAAGAACCATGTATGCAGCATCTGGAATGATACCAAGTGAAGATGTTATTCAACAGATAAGAGAGTCAATGGGACTAAATGATCCATTTTTTGTTCAATATTGGAATTGGTTAAGTTCTTGTTTAAGAGGTGATTTTGGAATTTCATATTCTACAAAAAAACCTGTTATAGATATTATATTATTAAAATTAGTTCCAACTTTAAAATTAGCTTTTATGTCATTAATAGTTATGTTAATAATAGCAGTTCCTTTTGGGATATTAGCTGCAGTTAAAAAAAATAAAGTAATTGATTTTCTTATTAGAGGTACAACTTTTTTAGGATTATCTATACCTAACTTTTGGGTAGGATTAATGCTTTTATATTTTATAGCATTAAAGTTTAAGTTATTGCCAGTAGTATCTACAGGTGATGGAATTGAAAAAATGATTTTACCTGTATTAACACTTGCATTTTCAATGGCTGCAAAGTACACAAGACAAGTTCGTACAGTTGTACTTGAAGAATTAAATCAAGATTATGTAATTGGTGCAAGAGCAAGAGGAATAAAAGAAAATATTATTCTTTTAAGACATGTATTTCCAAATTCTATTTTACCTCTTATAACTTTGCTAGGATTATCACTTGGTTCTTTATTAGGAGGAACTGCAGTAGTAGAAGTTATATTTTCTTATCCAGGTCTTGGGAATATGGCAGTTTCAGCAATAACATCTTATGATTATCCTTTAATTCAAGCCTATGTAATGTGGATAGCATTAATCTACATGATAATAAATCTACTTATAGACATTTCATATAAATATTTAGATCCAAGGGTTAAAGAAAGAGGATAGACATGAGTAAAATTAAGGAATTTATAAAAAAAAATAAAATATTTTCATTGCTTATAGTAGTTGCCATTGCAATTATTTCAGTTGGTATATTTGCACCGATAATAGCACCATACAGTCCTTTTGAAGGAAATTTATCTGATGCACTTCAACCACCTAGCAGCGAGCACATATTTGGTACAGACAAGCTTGGAAGAGATGTATTTTCTCGTGTTGTTTATGGTACAAGAATATCTCTTACAGCATCATTGGTACTTGTTATTTCAATTTTTACAATTGGTACAACTTTAGGAATACTTTCTGGATACTTTGGAGGAATTGTAGATGAAATTATTATGAGAATTTCAGATATAATGATATCTTTTCCTGGAATGGTACTTGCAATTTCACTGGCAGGAATCATGGGCTCAAGTGTAGACAATGCAGTAATAGCAATAATGGTAGTAAGCTGGACTAAATATGCAAGATTATCAAGAAGCTTAGTATTAAAAATAAAAGAAACTGATTATATTTATGCAGCAAAGATAAGCGGATGTAAGACAATACATATTATTACAAGGCATATAATACCTAATATTATACCAACATTAATAACTACAGCAACTACAGATATAGGAACGATGATATTAGAGTTGTCATCACTTTCATTTCTTGGATTTGGGGCACAATCACCACAGGCAGAATGGGGATTAATGTTAAATGAAGGACGTGCATATATGCTTGATTGTCCTTGGCTAATGATATATCCAGGATTAGCAATATGTATAGTTGTAGTAGTATACAATCTTTTAGGTGATAACTTGAGAGATATTTTAGATTCAAAAAAAGCTATAGAAGAAGTAGAAATAGAAAAAGTAATATAAAAATGACAAAGGGAGAGTTTTATGAAAATTAAAAGAAAAATAATAAAACTATTAAGTACAGCATTTATAATATCCATGATGGGGTCGATGCTAACTGGATGTTCAAGTAGTACAGCTGATACATCAAATATATTAAATTTTGGATGTACAAATTTTTCAGACTCATTAGATCCAGCAGCAATGCCTAATGCAGCTTGGTGTGTTTCTCGTTATGGTATAGGAGAAGCTTTATTTAGATTTGATGATCAAATGGAAGCAGACTACTATTTATGTGATGACTACTCAGTAAATGATGATAATACAGAATGGACATTCCATATACGTGATGGAGTTAAATTTTCAAATGGTAAAGAGCTAACAGCTTCAGCAGTAGTGGAGTCTATTGAATATATGTATAAACAAGAAAACAGTGGAAAAGGAAGCTCCGCACCTTCAGTATATATGAAATATGATTCTATAAAAGCAGATGATGAATCTAGAACGGTTACTATTAAAACAAGTAAACCACATACAGATTTAACTAAAACTTTAGCACATCCATATTTCTCAATATTAGATATGGAATCAGATTTAGTTAATAAACCAGTTGGAACAGGACCATATGCAATAGATAAATATGATACAGGTATTTCTATATCTATGGTAGCCAATGAAAACTACTGGAAAGAAGAAGTACCATATGAAAAATTAAATGTTATATTTATAGATGATAATACTACAAAATCTATGGCTCTTCAAAATGGAGATGTTGATGTTGTAGAAAACATAACAACAGCTAACGATTTAAAAACATTAAAAGAATCATCAGAATATAATGTATCACAAACAGTAGGAGTTAGAACAGGATTTGCATATATAAACCATAATGGTGTTTTAGCTAATGATGATTTAAGAAAAGCAATTCTTACAGCAATTGATGATGACACTTTATGCAATATAACTGTTGGAGGATTATATACTCCAGGAGCTTCAGTTTTACCATCCACTTTAGATTATGGATATGATAAATTAAATGATACTATTTCTTTTGATGAAGAGAAAGCAAAGAAAATCTTAGATGATGCAAAAATAGTTGATAGTAATAAAGATGGATATCGAGAACTAGATGGAAAAAACATTGAATTAAACTTCCTTACATATGACAGTAGAAATCTAACTGATTTTGCAGAAGGTGTAGCACTTCAACTTGAAAAGATAGGTATAAAAGTTAATGTCAAAAAAACTGATGCAGATACAGAGTGGAATATGCTTGTATCTGGAGAATATGATTTACTTAATACTAACTGGATGACAGTTCAAGATGGAAATCCATATGGATACTTAGATAACTGGTATGGAAAATCAAATGCTAACTACTGTGGATATCAAAATGATGAATACGATAAGATATATGAAGAATTATCAACAGAAATGAATGAAGAAAAACGTAAAGAAATGATACAAAAATTACAGCAAATATTAATAGATGATGCAGCAGTTATGGTACATGGATACTATAATAGTAATATGTGTAGCGACAAGTCTGTAGATGGTGCACAGATAAGTGTTGCAGACTACTACTGGATAAGTACAGATATAAAACCAGCTAAGTAAGATAAAAATAGGAGATTATATTATGCTAAATATCAACAATATTACAGTACAATATGGAAATAAAAATCCTTCTATAGTAAATCTTAGTATGGATATGAAACCAGGGGAAATAGTTAGTATAGTAGGAGAAAGTGGTAGTGGAAAAACTACATTAATACGTTCTATAATGGGACTACTTCCAGCAGGAGGTAAGATAACAAATGGAGATATTGTATTTAATGGGAAGTCCCTTTTATCTTACTCAATGGATGATTGGAATAAAATTAGAGGAACTGAATTATCTATGATTTTCCAAGATTGTGGAGCAATGATTAATCCAATTAGAAAAATTGGAAATCAGTTTATAGAATACATAAGAACACATGAAAAAATGTCTAAAGAAGAAGCTAGCAAAAAAGCTATAAATATGTTAGGACAAATGATGCTTTCAAACCCTGATAATATAATGAAAAGCTATCCATTTCAATTAAGTGGAGGTATGCGTCAAAGAGTAGGAATTGCCATGGCAATGACATTTAATCCAAAGCTTTTAATTGCAGATGAACCAACAAGTGCACTTGATGTAACTACTCAATCTCAAATTATACGAAATATGTTAGAACTTAGAGAAAAGTTTAATACAGGTATTATTATGGTTACTCATAACTTAGCAATAGCAGCTTATATATCTGACAAAATAATAGTTATGAAAGATGGAAAAATAGTAGAACAAGGAAGTAGAGATAATATAATAAATAATCCCAAAGATGAATATACTAAGGAGTTACTTAATTCTGTGTCAAATTGGGAGGAGAAATTATATGTCTAAAAGTAAAAATATATTAGAAATAAGAAACGTTACTAAAAAATTTAATACTCCTAATAATAAAGTTTTAACTGCTTGTGATAATATTTCTCTTGAATTTGAAGAAGGAAAAATTCTTGCGATAGTAGGAGAGAGTGGATGTGGGAAAAGTACTTTAATGAAAATGATAGTTAAATTGGAGGAAGTAACATCTGGTGAAATTTTATACGGAGGTGAAGATATTACTAAATTAAAAGGTGAAAAACTTCGCCAAAATAGAAGACATATTCAAATGGTATTTCAAGACCCTAATACATCATTTAATCCAAGAATGAAAGTAAGAGATATAATCTGTGAACCTCTTTTAAACTTTGGGTTAATAAAGAAAAATCAAAGGGACGATATTGCAAAAGAATTTCTAGAAATGGTTGATTTACCTAAGGATTTTTCTAATAGATATATTCACAATATGAGTGGAGGACAACGACAACGTATAGGAATAGCAAGGGCTTTAACTCTTAACCCTAAGGTTGTTATTTTTGATGAATCTACATCAGCTCTTGATGTATTAACACAAAAGAAGATAATAGATTTAATTATAAAACTACAAAAAGAAAAAAATATTACTATAGGACTTGTTTGCCATGATATACATTTAGTGTCTCAAATAAGTGATAAAGTTGCTGTTATGTATTTGGGAAACTTAGTTGAAGTTATTCCAGGAAGAAAGCTTCAAGAACAATGTAAACATCCTTATACACAAACTTTAATATCTTCAACTTTTCATTTAAACATGAATTACTCTAAGAAAATTGAAAATATTAAGGAAGCAGAAAATCCTATAGATATTTCAAAAGGATGTCCATTTAAAAATCGTTGCAAATATTCAATGGAAATCTGTAAAGATAAAAAGCCTGAATTAAAGTTAGTTTCAAAAAATCATTATGTAGCTTGTCATCTTAATAATGGGGAGGAAGAATGATGCAAAATGACCTTACAAAAGGACCTATAGGAAAGGGAATTTTAGTATTTTTATTACCTTTATTAGCAAGCACTTTAATACAGCAGTTATACAATACTGTAGACTTAATTTTTGTTGGTAAATTCTGTGGAACAAAAGTAACAGCAGCCATAGGAGCAAGTAGTTTAATTATAACTTGCCTTATTGGCTTTTTTAATGGAATGGCAGTTGGAGCAAATGTAGTAACTGCACATCTTTATGGAAAACAAGATGAAAAAGGATTAAAAAATATAATTCAGACAGTTTTTATGGTCGGATTATTTGGTGGTTTAATATTAACAATAATCGGGATATATTTTGCACCAATATTTTTAAGATATATGAATACGCCAGATAGTATTCTAGATATAGCCATCAAATACCTAAGAATATATACATTAAGTATGATATCTGTAGTTATATATAATCTTTTATGTGGTATTTTAAGAGCAATAGGAGACTCTAAATCGCCAATGAAGTTCCAAATTTTTGGTGGTCTAGTCAATGTTGGGGCAGATTTTATTTTCATAGTAATATTAAAAATGGGTGTAGAAGGAGCTGCTGTAGCAACTTTCTTATCTCAAGCTCTTACAGCAATATTAACAATTGTTTATTTTTACAGACGTATAGAAGAGCCAAAATTACAGTTTACCCTGAGTATATTTAACAAGGAAATATTTAGAAGAATACTGATGATTGGAATTCCAGCTGGAGTTCAATCAATTGTAATTACTTTATCAAATATAATTATTCAGTCTCAGATAAATTCATTTGGAGTAGATGCCATAGCTGCATTTACCGCATATTTTAAAATAGAATTGATTCTATATTTACCTATTATAACATTAGGTCAAGGATTAGTATCATTTGTTGGTCAAAACTATGGAGCTGGTCAGTACGATAGAATAAATAGAGGTATCAAATCTGCAATGATTGTAAGTGTAATAATTACTATTGGAGTAGGTACATTAATGATAATAAATTCAAAATATATTTTTGGTATATTTACATCTAATAGTGAGGTTATTAGGTATGGGGGGAATATTGTATCAATAACTTTCCCATTTTACTTCTTATACGTTATTTTAGAATGTTTAAGCAGTCAAATTAGAGGGAGGGGGATATCAATACCACCAATGGTTATCACCTTGCTTAGTTTTTGTGGTATCAGAATAATGTTTTTAATAGTTCTATTAAGAAAATATAATAGTATATCAAGTATAGCTATCACATTTCCAATATCATGGTTATTTGCAGTTATATTAACAAGTATGTATAGTTATTATACTTTTTCTAAAGAATCAAAAGAAACTGTTTGCTAAATTTTAGCAAATAGTTTTTTACTTTTAGAAAAACTTATAAATTATTATTTCTACGATTCGTCTCAACCATTGAAATCCACTAACTAGGTACCTTATAATAAAGTACCTAATTTTTTTAAAAAAAGTTCTTGATTTAAAGTTAACTCCAACTATTATTTTATAACTAAAAAGAAAAATACAAATTTAAGGAGGGATATTATGAAAGTATTATTAGTAAATGTTATCTCAAATAAATAAGAACCATTTCCTAATATTTACATATGATATATAGGACAATATTTATATCATAAAAAGGGGAGTCAGCAATGCAAAAAAATTATTGGACAGAATATTGGGAAAGTTATTTCAACTTTATGGCTTTATATCTTAGTGAATTAAGAAATAGATATCCTAATGCAGATATTAAACATGAATACACAGAAGTTGCTAAATTATTTGAACCTTCTATGCCACCTGAATATTACGAGATTTATGATGAATATGACGAAGGTGGAGAAAATAACAACTTACCAGAAGATAATGATCCACCAGCTACACAACCTGGAGGTGGACAAACTCCTAATCCTTTTATATTACCAGGAGGTGTGCAATTTCCTAATCCTTTTGCACCGCCGGGTGGAGGGCAATTTACTATAAATAACTGTAGAAGGATGGCAATAGTTAGGATAGTAATGAGAAGAGGTTTTACACCTTCTGAGTTCCATTTGATAGTAGATAGAGCTGATAATAGAAGTATTCAAGGATTTAGAATAGCTTGCGAAGGTGGTAGAATTAGATTTGTACCAATGGCTGTAGATTATAGAAATATTAATTTTATAGAATGTGCATTTTAGATAAACTTAAGTTTTAATAAGAATATGAAAGGTATTGATTTAAAAATCAATACCTTTTTATTTTAATTATTAGATTTATCATTTTAGTTTCAACTAATATCAATATACCTCAACAATAAAAATTCAAATAAAAACTAATAGATATAAAAAATAAATAACTCGTTGTGCTAGTTAATTATAATTATTGAAAATACTAGAGTCCAACGAGCTATATTTTGATAGTTAAAAAACTTTATATAGTAATTTCAATATGTTTAGTAA
>ERZ773239.492-NODE-492-length-41350-cov-9.436397_pt1 | contig 41350 bp, 30 predicted proteins | sample MGYA00580521_ERZ773239 | MGnify/ENA primary metagenome ERZ773239 (study PRJEB29015, sample SAMEA2737801) | human gut metagenome | biome: human gut; feature: human-associated habitat; material: faeces | place: China | collected 2012 ... | reverse complement strand
CGACTGCCTGCATCATACGAATGGCCTCTTCCATGGCCTCCTTCTTATTCATTCCCCGATGAAGTCTCAGCGACTCTGCAATCTGTTTGCCGCACTTGATGATCGGGTTCAGGGAAGTCATCGGCTCCTGGAAAATCATCGATATCTCATTGCCTCTGATCTTCTGCATATCTTTCTCCGATGTCTTCACCAGATCCTGTCCCTTATAGAGAATCTCACCTGCAACAATCTTGCCCGGCGGATTCGGAATCAACTGCATAATGCCAAGTGAAGAGACACTCTTACCACTTCCGCTCTCGCCGACAATACCAAGCTTCTCACCTTTATGTAATGTATAATTCAAATGATTAATGGCTTTGACTGTACCTTCCACAGTCTGAAATTCTACACATAAATCTTTGATCTCTAATATTTTCTCACTCTGATTCATGGTTTGCTCACATACCTTCCATTTATCCGTCAAACTGCTCTTTCCTTCAACGCAAACTTTCATGCTTCGAAGCATCAATACGTTATAGATGTATCTGTTTACAGTTTTTCATATGTATAATGAAAAAGATATCATATTTTTTTTAAGAATTCAACACAATTCTTTCACAAATATAAAAAATCCCCTAGTGTTCCCAGAGGAAATACTTCCAAAAATTGGTGGAGTGCAGTCCAGCGTTATCGAACACAGGATTTTGACTGCACTCCTTAAAGTTTTGGCATAGCATTTCATTTCCTTATCATAATTCAGGCTTTATATTCTTCTGATATATTATTACAAGAATACAAAGTCTGAATTATGATATACTACATGTGTATATATATCTAGACTTTTTCATAATGAGTGTTTCATTTATTTAGTACCTGACTATTTCGAAAGAAGGAATTTATATGTCTTTTTTTGAATATCTTCTCCGCCTGACATCCTGGCCGATGACGCCGCCGGTTCTTTATGGACCTTTTCATCTGATTGCAGCTTTTGGCGGCAGTGCCATCGCTATTCTGGCTGCATGGAGATTTTCTTCTATAAATAATTGCAATACAAACAATCGAGATAATCGTCGAAGCTTTGATCAGATCATGCTTGTCTCAGGCGTAATTCTTCTAATCGGGGAGTTATATAAACAGCTGATGAATTTTTATATCGTGAATAACCACGCCTATGACTGGTGGATTTTTCCTTTCCAGCTATGCAGTCTTCCTCTGTATCTGTGTCCATTGTTGATTCTGATACATAATGAAAAAAGGCACAGAATTCTCTGTACCTTTTTGCTTGATTTCAATATGATGGGAGCTGTTGCCACCTTTATCGACCCCTCCGGCATTTTCCATCCGTACTGGACACTGACACTTCATGGTGTTCTCTGGCATCTGATGTTGATTTTTGTAGGATTTGTCATTATCTTCAGCCGCAAAGCCGATCTTACAACAAAAGGGTTCCTCCGGACACTGCCGCTTTTCGCTTTTTTCTGTCTGGCAGCAGAAGTCCTAAACAGCATCCTGCATCGTTTCAGTGCCGCCAACCTATTCTATATCTCTCCCTGGGAAATGTCCACGCAGCTACTCTTTGGCGATATCGATCGAACTCTTGGCCGTCCTGTCGGAATTATCCTGTACATTCTGGCGATGATTGCCGGCGCCTGGCTGATTCACAACACTGCCAGAAAAATCACAGCTGTCGTGAGCACCTCTGCACCCCATCAGCATGCCCCTCACTAAGGTCTGTCATTCTGACGCTGACTATACAATTCCCGTCATTCGCATCAGGTAAATGCCAATTGTCATCACAACAACGGAGCAAGGCACGGATGCCAGTATGACATTGGCCGCCAGACCATCGTCACCATCCATACTCTTGGTCATGATAAATACATTCATGGCTGTAGGCACGGCAAACAGAACAAATACTGTCACAATCTCCTCTGTCGGCATACCAAGGAAAACCGCCAGCAGTGTCATCACAACCGGACCAACAATCAGTTTAAACAGCAATGCCAGCCTGATGGCCTTTCCCTCACCTTTAAGGGAATTGTCCACCATTCGTGCTCCGATCATCAGCAGTGCCATCGGTGTTGAAATAGCCCCCAGATACGTCAGAGACTTCTCCGCAGCATACGGCAGCGGCAGCCCTGTCATAGTATAAAGCACACCGAAAATAACCGCCAGGATCATCGGATTCTTGAGAATATTCAAAAGCAGTTTTCCCGGTTTCATTCCGGACATATCTCCACTATATATAGAAAGAATCAATACACCTAAAATGTTATAAACCGGCATGATAAATGTCAGTACAAGCACCGAGCAGGCCACATGGTCTGTCTGCAGAATATTCTCGATAATCGGAAGCCCAATATAAATATAATTGCCTCTATATGCGCTGTGCACTGCTGCTGCAATCTTCTTTCCGTCATGAATGTAATGACTGATTACCAGCCACGCTAAAAGAAAAATGCCGATGGTTCCGCCGACTGTCACAAGGATAAATCGTGGATTCATCAGCTCAGTAAAATCACTTCCGGCCACGTCAAGAAACATCCGGGCCGGAAGTGCATAATAGAAAACAACATTGGAAATGGAACTGACGAAGCTTGCATCAACAGTTCCTTTCCGCCGCATATAATAACCGGTTGCAACAACGATAAAAACAGGAAGAATGGTATTCACACTAAAAATCAAGTCATTCAACATTTCGCCCATAAAATTTCTCCCGAATCATTGTCTGCCATTAAAATTCTTTATTATGTGAAAAATTACAGTTCGCAGTTGTTGACTGTACGAGGGAATGGGATTACATCTCTGATATTGCCCATACCAGTCAGATACATCACACATCTCTCAAAACCGAGACCAAAGCCTGCATGACGGGTTGAACCGTATTTTCTGAGATCCAGATAGAAGCTGTAATCTTCTTCCTTCAGACCCAGTTCTTTCATACGTGTCAGCAGCTTATCATAGTCGTTCTCACGCTCACTGCCGCCGATAATCTCACCGATGCCAGGCACAAGCATATCCATCGCTGCAACCGTCTTGCCGTCAGGATTCTGTTTCATATAGAAAGCTTTGATATCCTTCGGATAATCTGTCACAAATACAGGACGTTTGAAGATCTTCTCAGTCAGATAACGCTCATGCTCTGTCTGAAGATCACATCCCCAACTGACCTTGTAATCAAATTCATCATTGTGCTTTTCAAGCAGTTCGATGGCTTCTGTATATGTCACACGTCCGAAATCAGATGTTCTGACATGCTCAAGTCTCTCAAGAAGTCCCTTGTCTACAAACTGATTGAAGAACTTCATCTCTTCCGGTGCATGCTCTAATACATAACCGATGACATATTTCATCATACTTTCAGCCAGTTCCATATCATCCTGAAGATCAGCAAAAGCGATTTCAGGCTCAATCATCCAGAACTCCGCAGCATGACGCGTTGTATTGGAATTCTCAGCACGGAATGTAGGGCCGAATGTATAGATATTGCGGAATGCCATGGCAAATGTCTCACCATTTAACTGACCGCTGACAGTCAGATTTGTTGGTTTGCCAAAGAAATCCTCTGAAAAATCAACCTTTCCGTCTTCTGTCTTTGGTACATTGTTCAGATCCATCGTTGTTACCTGGAACATCTCACCGGCACCTTCACAGTCACTTCCTGTAATCAGCGGTGTATGCACATACACAAAATCTCTCTCCTGGAAAAATTGATGGATTGCATAAGCGATCAGGGAACGTACTCTGAATACAGCTTCAAATGTATTCGTTCTGGCTCTCAAATGAGTCAGTGTACGCAGATATTCAAATGTATGTCTCTTTGGCTGTAACGGATAGTCCGGTGTAGATGCACCTTCAATCTCAACTGTATCTGCCTGAATTTCAAATGGCTGTTTAGCCTTTGGTGTTGCAACAAGCTGTCCCTTCACAATAACAGCTGCACCCACGTTCAGATGACAAATATCACTGAAATTGGACATTGCATCATGGAAAACAACCTGTAAAGGTTCAAAATAAGTACCATCATTCACAACAAGGAAACCAAATGTTTTTGAATCTCTGATGTTGCGAACCCAACCACCGATTTCAACCGTCTGGCCGATATAGGCGTCACGGTTTCTGAAAATCTCTCTGATTGTTGTTAACTTCTGCATATAAACTTCCTCCAAATTATCTCACAAATACCTTCTTCAAATGCCAGATATCTCTTACATACTCTTCAATGGTTCTGTCAGATGAGAACTTGCCGGAGCATGCTGTATTGAGAATGGCCATTCTGTTCCATGACTTGCTGTCTCTGTAAGCTTCATTGATCTTCTCACGTGCCTCAGCATAAGATCTGAAGTCTTTCAGAATGAAGTAAACATCCTGATTGATCAGAGAATTGAACAGTTCACGGAAAGTCTCCGTATCGCCATTGGAATATGTGCCGTCCACCATCTGATCCATAACTCTGTGGATATCTGCATCCTGCTCATAGATTTCTCTCGGATTATAACCACCGTTGGCTTCATAACCCATAACTTCATCGGAGCTCATACCGAAGATAAAGGCATTCTCGCTGCCGACTTCTTCAATGATCTCCACATTGGCACCATCCATTGTACCCAGTGTAATGGCACCGTTCAGCATGAATTTCATATTGCCTGTACCGGAAGCTTCCTTGCTGGCTGTTGAAATCTGCTCTGAAACATTGCTGGCTGCAAAGATGATCTCTGCATTGGATACACAGTAGTTCTCAATGAAGACAACTTTCATCTTGTCATTGACAGCCGAATCATTGTTGATCACATCCGCAACAGAATTAATCAGTTTGATGGTCTGTTTGGCTGTCTTATAGCCGGCTGCAGCCTTCGCACCGAAAATAAATGTTGTCGGATAGAACTTCATATCCGGATTATCTTTCAGCTGATTGTACAGATACATAATGTGCATAATATTCATCAGCTGACGCTTATATTCATGCAGACGCTTGACCTGTACATCGAAAATGGAATCCGGATTGATATCGATACCATTATGCTCTTTGATATATGTTGCCAGACGCAGCTTATTCTGATACTTGATCTCCTGGAATTCCTTGCGGGCCTTGGAATCATCCGCCAGCGGAGCCAAACCTTTCAGCAATGGCAGATTCGTGATCCATTCGTCTGTACCAAGCTTATCTGTTACCCACTGTGCCAGCAGCGGATTCGCATGAAGCAGGAAACGTCTCTGAGTAATACCATTTGTCTTGTTGTTGAACTTCTCAGGCATCATCTCATAGAAATCATGCAGCTCTCTTTCTTCCAGGATCTGTGTATGCAGTCTGGCTACACCATTGACAGAGAAGCCTGCAATGATCGCCATATTCGCCATACGTACCTGACCTTCATAGAGAATCGCCATATTGCGGATCTTATCATACTGGTTCGGATACTTCTCTTCAACCTGGATCAGGAAACGACGGTTAATTTCTTCCACGATCTGATAAACTCTCGGCAGCAGACGCATAAACAGGTCAACCGGCCATTTTTCAAGGGCTTCAGCCATGATGGTGTGGTTCGTATAAGCACAGCATCTTGATGTGATATCCCACGCATCATCCCATTCCAGATTCTCCTCATCGATCAAAATACGCATCAATTCAGGCACAGTAACCGTCGGGTGGGTATCATTCAGCTGGAAAACAACCTTATCCGGCAACTGATGGATGTCATCATGTGTTGCCTTAAACTTCTTGATCACCTGCTGCAGGCTGGCTGATACGAAGAAATACTGCTGTTTCAGACGCAGTTCCTTACCACTGTAATGATTATCATTCGGGTAAAGGACTTCCACAATACTCTTGGCCAGATTCTCCTGCTCAACCGCTTTCTGATAATCACCCTTGTCAAAGGAATCCAGATTGAACTGTACAAGAGGTTCTGCATCCCAGATTCTCAGGGAATTGACAATACCGTTGTTGTATCCCACAACCGGCAGATCATAAGGTACAGCCATGACAGACTGATAGCCGTCCTGGATATATATATTACGCCCAAGCTTCTCATTGTATTCAATTCTGACATAACCGCCGAATTTGATCTCCTGAGAATATTCCGGACGCTTAATCTCAAATGGATTGCCGTTCTTAAGCCAGTCATCCGGGATCTCTACCTGTTCACCGTTCACGATCTGCTGCTTGAACATACCGTATTTGTAACGGATAGTACAGCCGTAAGCCGGATAGTTCAGTGTGGACAGGGATTCAATGAAGCAGGCTGCCAGACGGCCAAGGCCGCCATTGCCAAGAGCCGCATCCGGCTCCTGGTCTTCCACGACATTGATATCCAGTCCCATCTCCTGAAGGACTTCTGCCACTTCCTTATAACAGCAGAGATTGATAAGGTTGTTGCCCAGGGCACGACCCATCAGGAACTCCATAGACAGATAATAAACGGTCTTGGCATCCTGTTTCTCGTATTCCTTGTGAGCATTCAGCCACTCATCAATGATCATATCCTTTGATGCATAAGCCACCGCCTGGAAAATCTCCTGCTGGCTGGCTGTTTCAGGTGTCTTTCTGAACAGATACTTGATATTATTCAGAATTTCCTTCTTAAATGCTTCTTTATCAAATGGTTCGAATACTCTCTTTTCACCAACTGCTGCTATATCACTCATTCAGGCATTCTCCTTTTCTACACCGATCACAACGGTTTCGCCGTTGATATTCCACTCTTTATTATACCCCTTGATTGTATCAAAGCAGATTTCATTTGCCAATACTTCATCTTTGATTTCGGCATTGTTGCTGTCAACCAGAGCTTTGATCTTATCATTTTGAGCAAAATAAACACGAATATGATCCATGACTTCGAATCCGGCTTCTTTACGCATTGTCTGGATTTTGGAAATGATCTCACGGACAAAGCCTTCTTCTACCAGTTCAGGTGTCAGATTGGTATCAAGGACAACGGTTGTCTCGTATTCTGTATCGGAAACATAACCCGGCATCTGAGCGGCATCGATCAGCAGATCTTCTTCCAGAAGTTCGACCTGATCACCATCTGCATCAAATGTCAGTTTGCCTGTTGTCTTCAGTTCGTTCATGGCTGTGTTGCCGTCAACACTGCCAAGATACTGTCTGATGGCATTCAGTTTCTTGCCGTATTTCGGACCAACTGTACGCAGCTGCGGTTTAAAGCTGTAAGATGTAAATGCGCTGACGTCATCTGTGAAAACAACTTCTTTGACATTTAATTCATCTGCAATAATGTCTTTGTAGAAATCAGACAGTTCAAAAGCAGCCTTGACATACATCTTGCCGATTGGCTGTCTGTTCTTGATGTTGGCTGTATTTCTGCAGGCACGACCCTGTACAACGATCTGGAGAACATGATCCATGTCTTCTTCAAGCTTTGTATCGATCCATTCTTCATTCACTTCAGGGAAGTCACAGAAATGGATACTCTCAGGTGCATTCTTATCTACATTCACAACGATGTTTCTGTAGATTTCTTCTGTCATGAATGGGATCATCGGTGCAGCAGCCTTACAGATTGTAACAAGTGCTGTGTAAAGTGTCATGTAAGCATTGATCTTATCCTGCTCCATGCCCTTTGCCCAGAATCTTTCACGGCTTCTTCTAACATACCAGTTACTCATATCATCCACAAATTCCTGCAGAACTTTGGCTGTTTCAGGGATCTTGTAAGCAGCCAGGTTGGCGTCAACGGCCTTCACTGTAGAATTCAGTTTGGACAAAAGCCATTTATCCATAACAGATAATTTGCCGTAATCCAGTGTATATTTCATCGGATCAAACTGGTCGATCTCAGCATACAGTACATAGAATGCATACGTATTATACAGTGTTCCCATAAACTTGCTGCGGCCTTCAAGAACGGCTTTCTTGTGGAAACGGTTCGGCAGCCATGGTGCGGAGTTGGAATAGAAATACCAGCGGATCGCATCTGCGCCGTATTCTCTCAAAGCTTCCATCGGATCAACCGCATTGCCCTTGGACTTACTCATCTTCTGACCGTTTTCATCCTGTACATGCCCCAGAACGATAACATTTCTGAATGGAGACTGGTTGAACAGCAGTGTGGAGATCGCCATCAGAGAATAGAACCATCCTCTTGTCTGGTCAACGGCCTCTGAAATAAAGTCTGCAGGATACTGTTCTTTGAACAGTTTCTCATTCTCAAATGGATAGTGATGCTGTGCAAATGGCATAGAACCGGAGTCAAACCAACAGTCGATAACCTCCGGTACACGATGCATTTCCTTGCCGCATTCCGGACACTTGATGGTAACAGCGTCAATGAATGGACGGTGCAGTTCGATATCATCCGGGCAGTTGTCGGACATACTCTTCAATTCTGCAATACTGCCGATGGCATGCTGGCATCCGCATTCACATTCCCATACATTTAATGGTGTGCCCCAGTAACGGTTACGGCTGATACCCCAGTCCTGGATATTCTCAAGCCAGTTGCCGAAACGGCCTTTACCGATGCTCTCAGGGATCCAGTTGACTGTGTTGTTGTTGCGGATCAGGTCATCCTTGACAGCTGTCATCTTGATGAACCAGGATTCGCGTGCATAGTAGATCAGCGGTGTATCACATCTCCAGCAGTGTGGATAGCTATGCTCAAAGTTCGGTGCGGAGAACAGGAGTCCTCTCTCCTTCAGGTCTTTGATAACTTCAGGAGATACGCCGTTTTCACCTTCCAGATCTACTCTCTTGATACAGGAATGACCGGCCCACTTTGTTTCCTTTGTCATCATACCGTTTTCATCTACCATCTGTAAAAATGGCAGGTCATATTTTCTGCCGACCTTGCTGTCGTCTTCACCAAATGCAGGTGCGATATGAACAACACCTGTACCATCTGTCATGGTAACGTAGCTGTCGCAGACAACATAGTAAGCTTTCTTCTTTGTCTCAACAGGATAAAGGGCTTCGTATTCTTTATATTCAAGGTCTGTACCTTTATATGTCTCCAGAACATCGTATGTGCCTTCGCCAAGAACTGTATCAGCCAGTGCCTGTGCCAGATAGTACACATAATCTTCCTCTTTCATCTTGACTTTGATGTAAGTTTCATCAGGATTAACACAAAGTGCAACGTTGGACGGCAATGTCCAAGGTGTTGTTGTCCATGCGAGGATATAAGCGTCTTCGCCTTTTACCTTGAAACGTGCAATGGCAGATCTTTCTTTGACATCTTTATAACCCTGTGCAACTTCATGGCTTGAAAGCGGTGTTCCGCAGCGAGGGCAGTAAGGAACGATCTTGTAACCTTTGTAAAGGAGCTTCTTGTCCCAGATCTGCTTCAGTGCCCACCATTCGGATTCGATATAGTTGTTGTCGTACGTAACATACGGATGCTCCATATCTGCCCAGAAACCAACGGCATCGGAGAATTCTTCCCACATGCCTTTGTATTTCCAGACGCTGTCCTTACAATGCTGGATAAACGGTTCCATACCGTAAGCTTCGATCTGATCCTTGCCGTCCAGACCAAGCATCTTCTCAACTTCCAGCTCAACCGGCAGACCGTGTGTATCCCAGCCGGCTTTACGCGGCACCTTATAGCCCTTCATTGTCTTGTATCTTGGTATCATATCTTTGATAACACGGGTCAACACATGGCCGATATGCGGCTTGCCATTGGCTGTTGGCGGTCCATCATAGAAAGTAAATTCAGGACTGTGCTGTCTCAGTTCAATACTCTTTTCAAAAATCATGTTGTCGGCCCAGAATTTCTCGATTTTCTGCTCTCTCTCAACAAAATTCTGATTGGCACTTACTTTGTCATACATCTTGTCTCCTCCTTATATAAAAAGCAAAGTAGATTTTAAAAAATGAAATTAAAAAAGCTCCCACTCCGAATAGGAATGAAAGCTTGTATTCATTAAACCACCTATACGACATACTGACATATGCGTTCCCTGTAACGGAGGAAAATCCGGCACAGCTTACCCGGCATCTGACACCTTCTATCATACATACACATATATATTCTGCATATCTATCCTCTGAAATCTGTCAGCCTGTCAGCCTGCAACTCAGGAGTGATCTTCACATCCATGCTACTCGCACCGGCTCACACCTGCCGCCGGCTCTCTGAAACTTTCATACGGAGCTACTGTCTCTGTCTTCGTTTTTATCCACTATGTAATCATAGTACAAACCTTTTTGTCTGTCAACCTTTTAAATCAAAAATCCCCTGTTTTGTATACAGAGGATTCCTGTCTTTTCTTTATACGGATAATGAGGCCAAGCTCATGCTCATGCCTGTATGCAGCCTTGCTGAATATCTGTTATAAATTAACAGGATTCCGCAGGGTCGGCTGTCGGTGCCTTCTGTTTGCCCATAGCCTTCATGACGGTTCTAAAAATCAGTCGTCCAAGAGGACCGGCACCAAAAACCTGCCAGCAAAGTGCCATTGGGAAGTTCATCACTGTTGTCTGGAACCATACCGCAATGAAATTGTTGCCTGCGTTCTTAAAAAGTAACGTTGCAATAAAGCTCATCATCGGACACATCAGACATACGATCATAGATGAAATCGCCAGTGTAATGAAAATCGGCTTATCCTGCGGGGATACGATACGAAATGCCAGCATTGAAGCCAGTTTTTCAACAACAAAAAATTCAAGAATGATAGCTGCAGGCCACATGATCTTCATTTCACCAAATGCCATCAGGAATACCTGATTCGTCATACCACCAATACTCAGTGAAATATTATAACAGATCATGGCATAGACCATCAGAAAGGCCATCATAATAGTAAAGAAAACATTTTGTAATTTTGTCTTTGGCATAAAACACACTCCTTTTCATTAGAAAAGAACATAATGTGTGTTGTTCGTTAATCAGTTCCATGCCTTTGGACTCACTCTCAAATCCCGGCATCACCTGTACGTTTCCAATTTCTGACCAAATACATTCTTCGTTTTAAGTTCGCTTATTTTTTTCATCGTCCATTATTCTACCACAAATATTTCTTCTTCGTAAGTGTTTTTTTCGCCATAAAACTATTTTCTGTATATTTTCTATTTAAGTGTCCTCACTGCCTATTTTTCTATGCATCTTTACCAAGTTTCTTCATATGGGAAAATATCCAAAAATTTTTCTGTATTTTGTTGATAAAATGACTTGTAAATTTTCACCGGAATATTATAATAGCTATGGGGAATTAATCCCCCATTTTATTTCATTATGTTTATTAATTGAGGAGATCGGAATTAATATGTATAGAGGAGACGACATTCTTAAAATTTACGACCAGGATCTGAACAACATTGGACGTGCCACCCGCGAGGAAGTACATACCCAGGGCCTGCTTCATCAGGTTGCCCATGTATGGATGTTCCAGCCAAAGGAAGATGATACTTATATCATGATTCAAAAGCGTTCACTTGACCGCGAACTATATCCCGGCAAATACGACCTGATCCAGACAACACATTTTGATCCTGATGAAAGCTATGAAGAAGCCATCGTCGACAGTCTGGAATACTACCGCGGACTGAAGAAATCCAAAGAAGACATTATCCATGTGGGCAGCACCCATCAGCAGATTGACACCGGCGACTACCATGACAATGCCCTTGTTCAGGTCTTCGCCATCTTCACAGCCAAGGCACTTTTCATCATGCCGGATACAGAAGAAATCGTCAAAGTCCGTTTCGAAGACTTCCGTCAGCTCATCCACGGCAAGCAGAACACCATCAAACTTTACTCACTGGATGATGTTTATCTCAAAGAGAGCAGCGCCGATGAATGGTGGCTGAGGAAAGACGAATTTGTCGATGTTGTAGAACCATATATCGACAGCCGAATTGAAGAGATTTAAGATTTACGACAGACATAGAAAACAGATGGGGTATGAAACAACGCACACCCGTGCGAAACGTTTTATACCCCATCTGTTTTCTGTTGTCTGTCTGAAACCTTTGTACACCTTAGGTTTCTTCCATCTCTCCAAAGAAGCGATTTAAGTTATAAAAGCTGAACCATTTACATTTTATCTTTTGTAAACAGGATTCCTCTTTTAATTATTTTGAGTATAACTGCTTACATTTATTATTTTACTTTTCATTTGTATATTCTTTCTCTATTATTATAAGTGAAATTCTTTAAATAGCTGTTCCTGATAATCCGCATCATTAGCCGCTTTGACCAGGTCATCAATTCGATTCTGTTTGGCCAACAGTTGTGTCAGACGATTCATTTTTTGCAAAGCGAGCTGTTCGCCCTCGGCAAGTCCCTTCGCATGACCTTCAGCCATTGCTTCTTCTCTTTCATCTGCAATCATTTCTTCTAACAGCATAAAGCGCCCCTCCCATTCTCGATTTCTTTTGATTGCGGCAATCTGCTCTTTTAGTGATTTTACAAATTCTCCTTCTGAATCTGATTCTTTTTCTGGATCTTCAACATACTGTAAAAATTTGACCAATTCACCAGATTCTTCTGCAACATTGTTCCCTTTACTACTCAACCATATGGTGTAATCGCCATCGTCGACATCCTTATCGTTCTCTTTGCAATGATTACAAATCGTATAACGGTAAAGCCGGTCTCCAAATGGGTCATAATCACAAATGAAAATGACATATGTGTCTGGTAAATGATTGTAATCAACCCCTGTTAACAGGGCATCCATATCAAGTTGCGAGTGATAATACCGGCTTCTTTTCGGAAGATTCTTTTTATCTTTGACTTGCATCTCCACATTAAATCGTCGGTTAATTCCCTCTTCAACCGCCAAAACATCCAACCGTATTCCATGATATTCAGGATGATAGGCAATTGTTTTTTCTGTAATTACAGATACCTGCGCAATCTCCATTTCCAATACTATCTCCAGAAATGCCTTGCACTGTTCTTCATCCGACATCGTCGCCGCAAACATAAATGGATCCTTAATCGTTAACTCCTGAAATGTCTTCTTCATTCACCAATTCCCCCTACATATTAGAGGAACCCTGTAACTATATTATATCCATGTCATAAATCTTATGCAATAAAATCTTCTTCCCTCTCTCAAAAATACAATTCAGCTCTTTCTATTCTTTTTCGCCTCACCATAAAAAAAACCTTTGAAAACATTTCGTGCGGATGCACGCTGTTTTCAGGGAGTTCCTTTTTATACAAAAAGTTACAGTATAATTTTCTTTATACTATAAAAAGGGCACTGTCCTGTGACTTTCTTTCTGAAACATTTGACACGCTTTATTGTGTCTGTTTCAGAAAGAAAGTACATCAGGACAATGCCCTTCATAGTACAGAATAATTATACTGTAACTTTACATTTTATTCTGTGATATCTGCATACATGAAGTACCAGAAACCGTTAGCTGAATGCCAAGCACCTGTGATCTTGCTGCTCTGCAGCCAGAAATCGTTGTAGTAAGCGATTGGAATACAACCTGCATCTTCCATCAGAAGGTCTTCTGCTTTGTGAAGGTCTGCTGAACGTGTAGCTGCATCTGTTGTAACTCTGGAATCTTCGATAGCTGCATCAAAGTCTGCATTAGTGTATTTACCATCGTTGTTGCCGTTTGTTGTGCAGAACTGTTCAAGGATGTTGGATGGATCTGTGTAGTCACCTACCCAACCGTTACGAGCAACATCGAATTCGCCGTTACGACGCATTGGTGTGAAACTTGCCCATTCAACGATGTTGACTTTAAGGTCGATACCAATTGCAGCCCAAGCCTGCTGTAAGTACTCAGCTACAACCTTGTGGTAACCTGCATCATTTGTTGTATACTCGATCTGTGGGAAGCCTTCGCCGTTTGGATAGCCAGCTTCTTCCAGTAACTTCTTAGCTTCTTCAAGGTCAGCGTCGAAGTTGTCATTGTCAATGTAAGGTGTGCCGCCATTTGCATTTTCAGCAAATGAAGAACCATCTGTATCTAACCAGCCAGGACCTACAATTGCGCTTGCAGGTGAATATGTACCCTGCATCAGAGTATTCGCTACGTAGTTACGATCGATTGCAAGGCTTAATGCCTTACGTACTCTTGCATCCTGGAAATATTCTTTCTGAAGGTTCAGGCTGACATAGTATGTACCAATGATAGGATCTACATGGAATTCTTCATTGCCCTGAAGGCTAGGAATTTCTTCTGTAGGAACATCTTTGATCATATCAACTTCGCCACTTGTGTATGCACTGTAAGCAGCGTTGGAGTCTTCGATCAGTTCAAACTCAAGCTTGTCAAGTTTGATGGCCTCAGCATTCCAGTAGTTAGGATTCTTGCTGAATGTGATGTGTGATCCAGGTACCCATTCTGTCATCATGAAAGGACCATTGGAGATATAAGTATCCGCAGATGTTGCCCAAGCATCACCATTTGCTTCAACTGTTGCTTTCTGAACAGGGTTTAATGTTGCGAATGCTGCAAGTTCGCCGAAATATGAGCAAGGATGTGCAAGATTTACAACAACTGTCTTCTCATCAGGAGCCTGTACATCAAGTTTTGTGATATCGCCTGCTACTGCTTCATCATAGCCTTTAACCATACCAAGAACTGTCTCAGCGTATGGAGCTGCTACATTAGGATCACATACACGCTGCCAGCTATAAACGAAATCTTCAGCTGTCAGATCTGTGCCGTCTGACCATTTAAGGCCGTCTCTTAAGTGGAATGTCCATGTAAGACCATCTTCGGATGTCTCCCATGATTCTGCCTGTCCTTCCTTTAACTGGCCATTCTCATCAAGAGTCAGAAGGCCTTCAAATGCATGAAGGATCATGTTACCGCCATCTACAGCACTATTCAGTGCAGGGTCAACAGTTTCTGGGTCAGGACCAACCTGAACTTTCAGGATTTTCTCGCCGGTAGTGCTGCCAGCTTCTGTGGATTCTGCTGTTGTCTGGTTGTTGTCGCTTGCTGCTGTTGTTTCTTTTGCAGCGGAGCTGCCGCAGCCTGCCAGACCAGCTACCATAGCAGCTGTCAGCAGAAGAGGTAAGATTCTCTTTTTCATGTTCTCTTCTCCTTTTCTTTTTTGCAGATGCTCAGAACCAACCGCTTGGACCATGGTTCCGAACAATTTGCGTTTTCTATAAACATTATGCATTCCGCATAACTGCTTATCAGGATTTATAATATTATAGTAACTGTTCAGAGCTAACCTCCAAAATGCTACGCATTTCGTCGGTGTGGCGTATCCGCCAAATAAAATTTCAAAAACAGTCTTAAAAATGCAAGCATTTTATACCTGTTTTTTGAAATTTTGCTTAGCTCTGAACAATTACACATTATACCCTTCACAGCGCTGTCTGTGAAGCGGTACTTTTAGTTACACTTATCCAGATGATGACAAGCTGCATAATGTCCCGGAGCCACTTCCTTGAATTCCGGAACTTCCTTCGCACACTGCTCGTCTGCATATGGGCAGCGTGTTCTGAAACGGCATCCTGAAGGTGGATTCAGCGGGCTAGGTACATCGCCTTCAAGAGCGATACGCTTGCTGGCCCTTGCCTGCTTCGGGTCTGCGATCGGGATCGCAGAGATCAGACTCTTTGTATATGGATGCAGGCTGTGCATTGTCAGCTCATAGCTGTCGGCAAGTTCCACCATTCTGCCAAGGTACATAACGCCGATACGGTTGGAAATATGCTTAACAACGGACAGATCATGGGCAATGAACAGATAAGTCAGATTCATGCTCTCCTGCAGATCCTCAAACATATTGATAACCTGCGCCTGAATAGAAACATCCAGTGCGGAAATCGGCTCATCACACACAATGAATTCCGGATGAACAGCCAATGCTCTTGCAATGCCGACACGCTGACGCTGACCGCCTGAGAACTCATGCGGATAACGATTCGCATGCTCGGAGTTCAGACCAACGCGACGAAGCATCTCGATAATCATATCATAACGCTCCTGCTTGGAAGATGCAAGATGGTGGATATCAATTGGTTCACCGACAATATCACCGACTGTCATACGCGGGTCCAGACTGGCGTATGGATCCTGGAATACAATCTGCATTTTCTTACGATAAGGCAGCATATTCTCTGAAATCTTCTTCTCTTTATCAAAAATAACCTTATCATCATAAATAATTCTGCCGCCCGTCGGTTCATAAAGACGGAGCAGTGTACGTCCTGTTGTTGTCTTACCGCATCCGGACTCACCAACAAGACCAAGTGTTTCACCTCTGTTGATAAAGAAGGAAACATCATCTACAGCCTGAACATATTTCTTGTTCTTTCCAAAACCACCGGCCGGAAAGTACTGCTGCAAATGTTCTACCTGAACTAATTTATCACTCATTTTGCGGCCTCTCTTTCCATCTGTTCCTTCTGGTTCATCCAGCACTGTGTATAATGTACATCATCGAAAGTTGTCACCGGTGCCATCTCTCTCAGGCAGATCTTCATACAGTTTGAACAACGCGGTGCAAACGGACATCCTGCAGGCGGATTCAGCAAATCGATCGGTGTACCTTCGATCGGCACCAGACGCTCATGCTCTTTGGCATCCAGTCGCGGAATACTCTTCAGAAGGCCCTTTGTATATTCATGCTTCGGATTGTAGAAAATATCATCCGTTGTGCCGTATTCGACAATACGTCCGGCATACATAACGGCAATCCTGTCGCACATGCTGGCAACAACACCAAGGTCATGAGTGATCATGATGATCGCCATGCCAAGCTTCTCTTTTAGCTCCATCATCAACTCAAGGATCTGTGCCTGAATCGTCACATCAAGGGCTGTTGTCGGCTCATCGGCAATCAGAAGCTTCGGTTCACATGCCAATGCGATCGCAATCATAACACGCTGTCTCATACCGCCGGATAACTCATGCGGATACTGCTTCAGACGCTTTTCAGGCTCATTGATACCAACCAGTTCCAGAAGTTCTTTGGCTCTGGCCCGGGCCTGCTCTTTATTCTTGTCTGTATGCAGAAGAATAACTTCCATGATCTGGTTGCCAATTGTATAAACAGGATTCAAACTTGTCATCGGATCCTGGAAAATAATCGATACTTCGTTGCCTCGGATCTTACGGAACTCCTTCTCAGACAGATCGTTGATACGGTGACCGTTAAAATCAATCATACCACCGACTAACTTACCCGGGTAAGCAGTCAGTCCCATCAGACTGTATGCAGTAACGGATTTACCTGAGCCACTCTCTCCTACAATACCGAGGACTTCACCATCATTCAGATGGATAGAAACGTCATTCAATGCCTTAACTTCACCGGCAGGTGTGAAGAATGAAAGACGTTCGTGCTGTATATCTACAAGATGTTCTGACATAATCTTACACTCTCCTTCCTAGTTCTTAAGTTTAGGGTCAAAGGCATCTCTGAGGCCATCGCCCAGTAAGTTAAAGCTCAGAATGATCAAACTGATAACTGCTGCCGGAATAAACAGCAGATACGGATATGTATTCAAACCATTGATCGCATCACTGGCAAGACTTCCCAGAGAAGGCATCGGAACAGCAACACCAAGACCGAGGAAGCTCAGGAAACTCTCCGTAAAGATAGATGACGGGATCTGCAATGTTGTTGTAACGATCAGTGTACCGATACAGTTCGTCAGCAGATGCTTCTTGATAATTCTCGCTGAAGATGCACCCAGTGCTCTTGCAGCCGTAACATATTCACTTTCCTTCAGCATCAGGATCTGGCTTCGTACCATACGCGCCATACCAACCCAGTACAAAAGGGCAAATACGATGAAAATACTGATCAGGTTCTCACCAACAACGGAAATCCATCCGAAGCCCGGTGCCTGAGCCAACACCTTCAATGGTGCCTTCAAAGCGAAGGACAAAAGAACGATCAGCAGGACATCCGGAATGGTATAAATAATATCAACAATACGCATCATGATCAGATCGACCCAGCCGCCTGCAAAAGCAGCGATGGAACCGAAAATAGAACCGATGACAAGAATGATCGCTGCTGCAATGATACCAACCAGCAGGGAGATACGGCTTCCCATCATGACACGGATCGCATAATCACGGCCCATCTTATCTGTGCCGAAGAAATGCGGAAATACCTTCTCGCCGGCTGCTATTTGCTCCATCTCTTTGGCAGAATACTGCATCGGTGCAAGGTTATTCGCACCCTGAATCTGCTGTTCATAACTGTATGGATAAAATGCCGGAACAATAAAGGCAAAAATCATAACAATAATAATGATAAACAGACAAACCATGGCCACTTTGTTCTTACGCAGACGTCTGAAACCATCTTTCCAGAAGCTGACGCTGTCACGCATGACAACAAGGCCTTCCTTCTCTTCATCAGTAGCCGGAAGGAAGTCGTCTGGATTTAACTTTAATTGAAAACTTAACGGATTCTTCTCCATTATCACTTACCCTCCTGTTTATTTCAGCTTGATACGCGGGTCTACCAGTTTGTAGACAATATCAACAATAACATTCATAACGATCATGATCGTCGCAAGGAAAATTGTTGTACCCATAATCATCGTGTAATCACGGCCATTGATGGCTTTGATAAATTCGCCGCCAAGACCCGGAATTGTAAAAATCTTCTCTGTAACAAAACTACCTGTCAGTGTATAAGCCAGCATAGGACCTACATATGTAATAACAGGCAGGATCGCATTACGAAGGGCATGCTTAAACAGGGAAACCTTCTGTGACAAACCCTTTGCTTTCGCTGTACGCATATAATCCTGGCCGAGAACATCCAGCATGGATGAACGCATCAGACGCATGATATATGATGTCGGATAAGCTGCCAGCGCAATCACCGGCATAATGTAGCTCTGTGCACTCTTAAGACCCAGTGTCGGCAGCCACTGCAGTTTAACGCCAAAGACGTAAAGGAGCAGCGTACAGATGACGAACCCGGGCACCGCAATGCCGCAGGTGGCAATGACACTGAATAAACTATCGATAAAAGTGCCTCTCTTGTATGCAGCCAGAACACCCAGCGGCACACCGACACAAAGTGCAAGGACGACAGCCATTCCACCTAATTTGGCGGATACAGGGAACTTTGTCGCAATAATATCCATAACTGTACGGCCTCTCTGCTTCAGGCTGTCACCGAAGTCGCCGTGAGCTGCATCGGAAATATAAGTAAAATAACGTTCTGCCATAGGTTTATCCAGTCCATACTTAGCTTCCAGCGCTTTTGTTGCTGCAGGGCTGATTGCCTTCTCTGATAAGAACGGTCCGCCCGGAACCAGGTTCATCAGAAAGAATGTGATCGTGGCAACTGCCCAAATAGTCACGAATGCAAGTGCAATTCTCTTGAGTATGTATTTACCCACTTTTCTCTCTCCTATTCAATTTAGTTTTTCTGCTATTATAACGTCTAAGGCGGACATTTGTCTATGTACAAAAAATACCATTTGTATAGCATACTGCGTCACGTTAATAGACTAAATAACAACAGTCATATGAAATAATTTAAATTATAGCATATATTGTTTGAATTGTACAGCAAAAAAAACACTTCGCAGCTTTAACACAGCAACTCCACGAAGTGTTTTCTGAATATTTATTCATTTTTTAATGTTTTTTGACATTTTTGCTAATATTTATTTGGAAATATTTGTCATCCTATTCATTTATCGAACCATGTCTGGTGTAATCTCATGCAGACTGAAGGCACCGCACATAGCCATCGTATCTGCCAGTTCTCCGGCCAGTTTGTCAATGTAGGCTTTCACGCCTTCTTCGGCACCACCGTAAACAGCTGTTACAAAAGGACGGGCGATAATAACTGCATCTGCACCAAGTGCCAGTGCCTTGAAAATATCCACACCGCTTCGAATGCCGCCATCCACAAAAATCTTCATGCTGCCGCCGACAGCCTTCACGATTTCAGGAAGAACTTCTGCTGTTGCCGGGCACTGATCCTGTACACGTCCGCCATGATTGGATACAACAATGGCTGCTGCTCCCGCTTCCTTCGCCTTCAATGCACCCTTCACTGTCATAACGCCCTTCACGATAAACGGCGCACCAGCCATTTCTGCAATGGCCTTCAGATCCTCGACGGATTTGCCGCCTGCCGGCGGATCCATATTCTTCAGGAACGGCAGACCGGCTGCATCCACATCCATAGCCACTGCAAAAGCACCGGACTTCTTCACAAGATCCATCTTCTCACGAATCGTATCCAGATTCCACGGCTTCACTGTCGGAACACCCATGCCGTCGGCCAATGCGATCGCATCTGTTGCCGCTTCCATCACCTTCGGATTCGTACCGTCACCTGTAAAAGCAACAATGCCATTTTCTGCACAGGCAGAAACAAGGACTTTATTATAAGAAACATCATCATATGCATCGCTGTAATGCAGGTTCACAGCCCCTACAGGTCCCGCAAAAAACGGATACTTGAACTTCTTTCCAAAGAGTTCAAGGGATGTATCCACTGTCTTCGGCGCACACAATGTATCCATATTCACTCTGATCTCCTGCCACTTCTGGTAATTGCGAATGGCCGTATCGCCGACACCCTTGGCTCCGGGACCCGGAACGGTGTTGCGGCATGCCAGACCATTGCAGACCGGACAGGCCTTACATAACTTGCCGATGTTCTCTCTTGCATTCGCAAGTACTTCATTATAATTCATAATCTCCTCCTCACTCCGACGGCTTCCCTCATACCCCACTTGTGAGTTCCGGCGCCAAATCCATATCTGCCGGCCCCCTGAAAGCATCGGATTTTGATATAATGATTAAATATCAACAGTGCCTGAAATCATACGTTCAGGCACTCTTAACCCTACAAACTAAGTATAACACCAATTACACCAGATGCAAGAATGTAAATGATCGGATGCTTGCCTGTTTTCTTGTAAACAACATACAGCACCACGCCAAATATAAACGCTTTTATATTGAAGAGATCCGTCAGCGATCCTGTTTCTGCAAACAGCTGTGTTCTCAGAAACGCGGCCTCAGCCACACGAAGTCCTGCCACAGAAATCAGACCCACGGATGCAGCTCTCAGGCCATACATACAATATTGTACGTATTTATTCGTTTTAAATTTCTCCAGAATATTCGACACAATAATAATGATAATAATAGAAGGTGTTACCAGTCCGGCCACCGCAGCAATACCGCCCAAAACCCCCATGGAAGTAAAACCCGTATAAGTAGCCATATTGATGCCCATCGGTCCCGGTGTGGATTCCGAAATAGCGATCATATTGGAAATATCATCCAACGTAAACCAGCCTGTCGCAGCCTGCATATCATAAAGGAACGGCAGTGTTGCCAGACCGCCGCCAATGGCAAAAAGTCCTGTCTTAAAAAATTCCCAGAAAAGTCTAAATATCAACATATTTCATCCCTCCTATGCTTTCTTCTGCGCTTTTGAACGTTCCATCAAAGTCTTGATGATCACACCTGCTGCTCCGGCACATACGATCCATACAAAAGATGCAACATTGGTAAACAGTGACAGAATCACAACGGCCGCAAAGATCAGATACGTCGCCGCATCGATCAAAGACTTCTTCGCTAGTTTGATAACAGCATCAAGCACCAGGACGCACACACAGACACGAATACCTGCAAGGGCATGCTGTACCCAGACAATATGTGTAAAACTGTTAATGAATGCGGCGATGATCATGATAATGACCAGTGAAGGGAAAACACATCCGATAGTCGCCACAATACCACCGATAATACCTTTGCGCTTGTACCCGATAAATGTCGCAGTGTTCACAGCAATAATACCCGGCGTACACTGACCGATGGCATAATAATCCATCAATTCCTCACTCGTTGCCCAGTTTCTGTTCTCCACAACTTCACGCTGCAGAATCGGCAGCATCGCATAGCCGCCGCCGAAAGTAAAGCCGCCAATCTTGGCAAACACAATAAATAATTCCCATAATTCTTTCATACTCTCTATAATCTCCTTTCTCTTCCCATCCGAATCCCTTTCTGTCAGGATTCGCTTTATTTATCGTTGTGAAAATACACCTCCTGGTTTATAATGATTCTTAAAGCAATGTTTTCCTGTCCACCATTTCATTACGGCCGATGATGCCTCCGTTCCGGAGAGCATACATTATGATAGAGAGGTTTCCATGACACTTATACAGCTGAAATATTTCCAGACAATCTGCAAATACAACAATATCACACGGGCATCTGCCGAACTCCATGTCTCCCAGCCCAGTCTCTCCAATGCGGTCAAGGAACTGGAACGGGAATTCGGTGTCAGTCTGTTCACCAGGCGCAGCCGCGGTCTGGAACTGACTCCGGAGGGTCGCTACTTCCTGGATGAGGCAGATAAGCTTCTGGAACAGGCCGAGCAGCTGACAACCAATATGAAGCATATGTCTACAACCGACAGAACCCTGACCCTTGGTCTTCCGGCCATGAGCGGTTCCCTTGTCTTCACAGACCTCCTTCGAACCCTCTATGCCCGTTCTCCCGGCACCCATATCCAGGTCATGGAGAATGGTTCTCTGGCCAATCGTTCCAAAATCATGGATCACACTCTGGATGCAGCCATTATCACCCGAAACGGACCGCTCCCTACGGGCATCGGCCATGTGGCGCTGCGTCATGTCAACGTCTGCCTGTATCTGTCCGTCATGCATCCCCTGGCTGAGAAAGATACCGTAACAACCGACGACCTGGATCAACTGCCTCTGGCCATGCTGCCAGAAGATACTTTCCTCGACCACTGCATCGATCAGTATTATGAAGCCCATCATCTGAAACCGAATATCATTGTCCGCACCAATCAGCTGGCAACCATCCAGCAATTAGTGGCAACCAACACAACCGCGGCTTTTCTTCTGGATCATGTACTGGAAGAAAGCAGCGATATCGTGAAACGGACGGTACCGGGCCTTTTGCCTGCGGAGATCGACCTGATCTGGAAATCCAGCCGCCATCTCTCGCCGCATCTGAAGAATCTGATCACAGCCGCCCGGAACATCTGACGAACCGAACTGTACAATCCAAAAAATCTGCTGCCTGAATGGCCGATATCTGACAGATCTGATACAGTTAGTGTTTCTCAACACTCTATCCATATTGTAAGCTATATGGAACAATTATTCCAATACTGATGTTTTATCGTGGCATAGTTTTATGCTATATCACTTTTTTATTTTTCATCTGTAAACGTTTCCAAAACGAATTCTAATTTGTCGAATATTGCATTTTTTTCGAAGCAATTCGGATTTTTTACGGAATTCATAGGACATTTTTGAATGTTTATTATTTAACGCTTGCATTTGAACAAACCATATCGTATAGTAAAAATATATGTATGCAATACACTCGATACGACAGACAGCATTCCTGCTGTTATTCGTAAAACAAAAATAAGGGGAATAACAGATTGTATTTGCAAAGTTAAAAAAGGAGGTTTCTCAAAGTGGGAGAAGTACAAATCAAACCATTCAAACGTGTTCTCGTCGCTAACCGCGGTGAAATCGCAATCCGTGTTTATCGTGCTCTGAATGAGCTGGGTATTACAACCGTCGGTATCTATTCCAAGGAAGACCGCTATGCTCTCTTCCGTTCCAAAGCAGATGAATCCTATCAGCTGAAAGAAAATAAAGGTCCTGTTGATGCTTATCTGGACATCAAAGGTATTATTGAAATTGCCAAAAAGGCAAATGTTGATGCCATTCATCCGGGCTACGGTTTTCTCTCTGAGAATCCAGACTTTGTTGAAGCCTGTGAAGAGGCAGGTATCGTATTCATCGGGCCTTCCAAAGACATCATGAATGCCATGGGTGATAAGATTTCTTCCAAACAGATGGCCATCAAAGCCGGTGTTCCGATCATCCCTGGTGTGGATCACGCTTTAAAGACTGAAGAAGAAGTCATGAAGGTTGCTGATATGGTTGGCTATCCGGTTATGCTGAAAGCTTCCAACGGCGGCGGCGGACGTGGTATGCGTATCGTCAACAATGCTGAAGACATGCCGAAGGAATACCGTGAAGCCTGCAATGAATCCAAAAAAGCTTTTGGTGACGACCAAATTTTCATCGAAAAATATATCCGTGGACCAAAGCATATCGAAGTACAGGTACTTGCTGATAACTACGGCAATGTTGTTCACCTTTATGATCGTGACTGTTCTGTTCAGCGCCGTCATCAGAAGGTTGTTGAATATGCACCTGCTTTCAGTATTCCTGAAACAACCCGACAGATTATTTTTGACAGTGCCATCAAGCTTTGCAAGCAGGTCGGCTACAGAAATGCCGGTACCCTTGAGTTCCTTGTAGATCAGGACGGTAACCCATACTTTATTGAAATGAATCCTCGTATCCAGGTTGAACATACTGTTTCTGAAATGGTTACAGGCATTGATATTGTTGCATCCCAGATTCTTGTTGCAGAAGGCTACCCTCTGAACAGTCCTGAAATCAATATTCCTTCTCAGGATGCGGTTCAGTGTCAGGGATATTCTATCCAGACACGTGTCACCACCGAAGATCCTTCCAACAGCTTTCTTCCTGATACCGGCAAAATCACTGTTTATCGTTCCGGTTCAGGTAATGGTATCCGTCTCGACGGCGGCAATGCTTACACAGGTGCAGAAATTCTTCCATACTATGACAGCCTTCTTGTAAAAGTCATCACACATGACCGTACTTTTGAAGGTGCTATCCGCAAATCTCTCCGTGGATTGAAGGAATTGCGTATCAGAGGTGTCAAGACGAATGTACCTTTCCTGATCAATGTTATCAACAACGAAACCTTCAGAGCTGGCAAGTGCTACACTACTTTTATAGAAGAAACACCTTCTCTGTTCCAGCTGCAGCGCAGTCAGGACCGTGCAACCAAGATTATTGAATTTCTTGGTGACAGAATTGTCAATGCAACAGGCGGCGACAAGCCTTTCTATGAAAATCGTGAAATTCCTCAGTTCGATGAGGAGAAATCGGTTTATGGTGCCAGAGATGAATTCTTAAAGCTTGGAGCCAGGGACTTTACTCAGAAGATCTTGAATGACAAGAAATTATACGTGACAGATACCACTATGCGTGATGCCCAGCAGTCCCTGATGGCAACCCGTATGCGTACGAAGGATCTCGCCGGTGCAGCCCGTGCAACCAATGCATTTATGCAGAATGCTTATTCCGTTGAATGCTGGGGCGGTGCCACATTCGATACCGCTTATCGTTTCCTGAAGGAATCTCCATGGAAGCGTCTCGAAATTCTCCGTGAGAGAATGCCGAACACTATGCTCCAGATGCTGCTGCGTGCATCCAACGCCGTTGGTTACAGCAATTATCCGGATAATGTGGTTAAGAACTTTATTGATGTTTCCTCCAAAGCCGGCATCGATATTTTCAGAATTTTCGACTCCCTGAACTGGGTTGAGAATATGAAGATGCCAATCGAAGAAGCATTGAAGACAGGCAAGATTGTCGAAGGTACACTCTGCTATACAGGCGATGTTACGAATCCGAACGAGAAGAAATACACATTGGATTACTATGTAAAGAAAGCCAAAGAACTTGAAGCACTTGGTATCCATACTTTCTGTATCAAGGATATGGCAGGTCTTCTGAAACCATACGCAGCCAAAGAGCTGATCAGTGCACTGAAATCCGAACTGAAGATTCCTGTTCATCTGCATACACATGATTCCACAGGCAATGGTGTTGCAACTGTCCTGATGGCTGCAGAAGCCGGCGTGGATATCGTCGATCTGGCTATTGAATCCATGAGCACACTGACCAGTCAGCCATCCATGAACTCTGTTGTTGCTGCTCTGAAAGGAACAGAACGTGACACAGGCCTTGATCTTGATGAACTCAGTGAACTTGGCCGCTACTATGGCAGAATCCGCAAAGTTTACAAACAGTTTGAAAGCGGTATGAATGCACCGAACGTTGACATTTACAAGTACGAGATCCCAGGCGGTCAGTACTCCAACCTTCTCGCCCAGGTTGAAAGCATGGGTATGAAGAATCAGTTTGAAGAAATCAAAGAGCTGTACAGACAGGCCAATGAGCTTCTCGGCAATGTTACAAAAGTTACACCTACATCCAAGGTTGTCGGTGATATGGCTATCTTTATGCTGAAGAACGGTCTGACCAAAGACAATATCTTTGAACTTGGCCAGGATCTCTCATTCCCTGCCTCTGTTGTAGACTACTTCAAGGGCATGATCGGACAGCCTGAAGGTGGATTCAATCCTGAACTTCAGAAGATGATCCTCAAAGGTGAGAAACCGATCACTGTCCGTCCGGGTACATTGCTTCCGGATGTCGATTTTGACGCTGTTAAGGCCATGCTGAAGGATAAATACGATCTCTCAGATTTCTCCGATTACCAGCTGGATCTGAAGGCTGTCAGCTATGCCCTCTATCCAAAGGTATATGAAGATTACTGCGAACATTTCCAGGCATACAACGATGTTACACGACTTGAAAGCCATGTTTACTTCTATGGCCTGCGCCGTGGTGAGGAGACAACCCTTAAGATTGGCGAAGGTAAAGATCTGCTGATCAAGTTTATGGAAATGTCTGCACCTGACGAGGAAGGCAAACGTGTCCTCAGCTTTGAAATCAACGGTTCTGTCCGTGAAGTCACTGTTCAGGATAAGAAGCTTGAAGTTAAGTCCGATAAGAAACTGAAAGCAGATAAGTCCAACCCGGCTCATGTTGGTTCTACGATTCCGGGTACAGTCAGCCAGGTATTCGTCAAAGAAGGCGAAGAAGTGAAACAGAACCAGCCGCTGCTCGTACTCGAAGCCATGAAGCTGGAGACAACTGTCGTTGCCAAACAGGACGGTGTTATCGACAAGATTTACGTTGCTGCAGGCGATCGCGTCAATACCGGCGATCTGCTGCTGTCCTTCCAGAAATAGTGTTCATACGGGTATCATAAAATAAAAACTGAAATTCCCGCTGTCTCGCTGGTTTTGCCAGACACTGTGTGCTCCATTCGGACTGCTTGTCCGCCTGGTTTCACACAGTGTCGCAAAAATGCGGACATCTGGGAATTTCAGTTTTTTATATGATTGGCATCCTGTATTTCGTTTATGCGAGAGAATTTTCCTTTATTACATAGGCTATGGCCATTCTGTAACTTATGGCCATCTCCGGTTATCCATGGTATACTTATTTCATGGAAGTCGGTGGACGTGCTGCACCCGTTCCGAGCCTATTCGGAGGTGGTGCCATATGAGTACATATGAGGAATTACAACTTATAGTCTCTGTCGCTATGCTCATAGTTGCAATACTGAATTTTACGCATAAAAAATAGCCGTCCTATGTACTTTGGCGAGTCTCGGACAGCTATTTTTTAACCTAATATTTCGCCGGGTCGGGTGAGCACATTCACCTTCCGACTTCCTATATTCTTATTATACCTTTCTTACAGGCGTTTGTAAATACGCCTATCGCGATTTTCTTTATAACGCTTTATTCTCTTTCCAACGCCCTGATATCAGGAATACTACAATCAAGATAATCGCTCCGACAGAGGCTATCGGACCGCCGAGACCGACGCCCGTCAAACCAAGGTTCAGCACCAGGCCAAAGACCACTGCCACCGGTACCCTGAGTATGATTGCCGACAGCATATTGTTGACCATAGAAAAGGCCGTATGGCCGGCGCCTATAAACAGGCCATTGATACAGAAAACAAAAGGCATCAATAAATAATCAAAACTGAATGTTCTGATATACTGTACGCCATATTTCAGCATTTCCGGCTCATCGTTAAAGAGCCGCAGGATATGCTCGAAAGATGTCTGAGCAACGATAAAAATACAGCCGCTGATGCAAAAAGCAATGACTGTACCGATTTTGCAGGTTTTAACCGCTCTGTCCCATTTGCCTGCACCAATATTTTGTGCACACATGGTTGAAATGGAAGCGCCCATCGCCACAGCCGGAAGCACTGCAAAACTGTTGAATTTCGCCACAACACCTACTGCGGCCGATGCATTCACACCGCCAATCACGTTGACCAAGGTTGTAATAATCATAAAGGAAATACTGGTAATACCGTTCTGAATGGCCGTTGGGGTCCCCAGTTTCAAAATCTTCACTGCTTTTTCTTTCTTAATGATAAAGGAAGATGGCTTGAAGTCAAAGACGAAATCGTTGCGGATCATCACGGCAATACAGGTGATCATACTGACAGCCTGTGAGAAAACTGTTGCAATAGCCGCTCCCAGTGCCCCCATTTTTAAACCAGCCACCAGCACAAGGTCAAGAACCACGTTGGTAATGCAGGCAATCAGTACAAAATACAGCGGCCGTTTGCTGTCCCCCATGCCTCGCATGACCGCACTGAATACATTATAACCAAATATAAATATCAGCCCCAGCACCGTCACTGTGAGATATCGATCAGCCTCCGCAAAAGATTCCGCCGGTGTCTGAATCAGATGAAGAATCGGCTTTTTCAAGATCAGCATTAAAACTGTGATAGCAATGGCTGCCATTGTTAATGTGGTCAGTAATGTGGCTGTTGTCTCCTGCATATCCTTCCGCCTTTTAGCTCCCAAATACTGCGCGATCAATACCGTTCCGCCGGCACACAGACCAACAACGATATTTGTCAGGATCAGTGTCACCTGACTGCCCAGATTAACGCCGGACATACTGGTTGTGCCGCTGAAGCGCCCAACAATCAGCATATCTGCCACACTGTATAAAGACTGTATAATATTCGACGCCAGAAAAGGCAGTGAAAACAGTATCAGCTGCTTTGCTACATTGCCTTCTGAAAGATTTTTCTCAAAACTGCTCATGATTTATTTCCTCTTTCCTTCATACTACCATAAAAGGTTTCTTCCATCCATGTATCCGCACTTCATTGCCAAACGAAGATTTTCCTTTCCTGTCATAGGATCCTCAATCCCAATACGAATGTTGTATTTCTTACCCGCAAGATCAACAAGTTTTTTTGTCTCCAGACAAATTTCTGTTTTTACACTTTCGCCAGGAAGAATTGAAGACAGCTTCATTTCAACCTGCTTCTTTTCAATGGTATCACCATTCTCATCTGTTACATAAACCCATACCGGCCAGTCTTTATAAAAAGGTGCTGTACCATCATTTGCCCATGTCATTGAAAGCTTTGTTCCCTTTAGTTTATTTGAAAGGACAGCTTCTGATATCCGCAAACGATATCCCATGCTTTTCAATACGGTATGATAACCTTGTAAATATTGGTTATTGGCTACATGCGGTCCCAAAAAAGTTGTATGCGACTCTCTGATCAGTGTTGCAGTCTGGTCAAGATTCGTCTCCAGTAAATCTTCCATAGAAAAAGAACTGGTCAATTCCCCGCCGACAGGAGCTGTCTTCCAAAAGTCATGCATTGAAATTAAAGCATTTTTCTCATCTGTCTGAGTGAGATCTCCTCCATTTTCAATCTCTCTCAACCAGACTTCTGTTTCATCCGGATGACCTGCCATATCATTATACAATCCCATTCCATATTCCGAAGCATGTGAGAATGGTCTGCGCATCAGCAGCATTGCATCAGGAAAAGCTCCCGTCCAGGGAACTACATACTGCTTCCGTACCGCTTCATTTGGAAGTCGCTGAATACCGGCACTGTAATTGACATGCCATTCTCCCCAATGTCCCAGACTGCCCAGTTCAATATAACTGATCAAACCATCCTTGCCAAGATGCTCTCCCAGAGCCTCAACCGCTTTTGCATGATACCGTATCATCTCTTCATTATTATAATCCGGGGCAAATCCCTTGCCGAATTCAACATCATACCAGGTTCCCTCATGACCAATCTTCTCATACAACCACTCCGGAATGTCCATATGCTTCTCCTGACCGGGTACATCACAGACAAATCTCAATACAATATGTTTGCCTTCCTTTCTCCATCGGCTCAGCTGATTTTCTTTATCTATGCTCTCCCAATTATATTGTCCCTCTTCAGGTTCAAGTTCCGCCCATGTAATATCCATATACAGCAGTGAAACGTCATCGCTGACCGTTGTATTCCAAGCACATGGCACATATCCCATAAGCGGGTTGCCAAAAACCTCTTCTGTCCTCTCATATTCCTTGACATTCTTTTGAAAAAATGTATAGATACTAATGATAAACAACAGAATAAACACTGCAGGCACTGCGCACCACAGCCTCCGTCTCTTCAAGCTGTTCATAGCTCACTTCCTTTTCCGACAATGCAAAACTCTTTTCCTAAATTTACTTGCTTCCCAAATTATACAAATGTTCAGGATTCTGCTTAATCATATAGCAGACAACATCTTCATCTTCATAATATACTTGAATTTCATATGGCAGACGAGCCTTGAAATCCTGGCACCAAAAATACAATTCTGATTCCAATATTGTTCTATTTTTAAGATTAGAATAGGCATCTGATGCTTTTCCCATATCTGTAAGCGGCTCACCAAGCACATCTTCCGAAATTTTTGAGCTTTTGATCGCACTGCCTTCACTGATCACCGCATTGGAGTACTTATAATACTGTGAATATTTTTTCTGTGCGAGCCACCTTGGTCCTGCAAAAAAATGGTACTGTGCATATTGAATCGGATTCTTTTCCACATAGAAAAAGAGATATTCCGTTGGTATATAATATTTTTCCAGCTTCGACTTATAATAAAAATCAAGGATTTCCTCATGCCATCCGGATTCTATAACCTGATAAATTTCATCCGTTGTAGAAATGATCGTATAACGCTGCTTTGGATATTCAGATGCAATACGATTTGTCAGATTTACCACAGAATTATATCTTGTCAGCTCATAGTATAAATAGCCATGATAGACACCAAAATAATTGGTTCCCGCATAAATTGCAGCCACTCCCAAAACACTTAAATAAGGGAGAATGCATGCCATCTTTCTTCGTCCTATCGCAAATAACACTTCATCCGCGGGCAGTGCCATCATTGACAGCAGAAGTACCTGCTCTGTCAGACACAGTCTCGCACCTGCTATTATTTCCGGAAGTCCCAAAAACGGTGCCGCATATAAAATCATAAAAATGACAGATGCTGCTGTTATCCCAAGATATAATTCAAAAGGCAATTTTCGAAAACGTATAGCTGTAATGATCCAATTTATAGCGCTCAAAATGCCTGCTATCAATGTGAAACCAAGAAGCCATTTTGCCCTTGTATCACCATAAAGCTGCGCGTAACCATATTTGTAGACCATTTTTATATATTCCCCGATGGTTTTTCTGCTCTTTTTCTGTGATGTCTGCTCCTGTTCCAAAGCATCATTGGTTTCCGTCTGCTGTTTTTCTTCTGAAGTCACAGATTGACTGCTTTGGACGCCTGATTCCTGTTGAATACTTTCACTGCTCTGGCTCTCACTCTCATTCTGAGACGATGTTTCCGCATTATTCTCACTTGCAATACTTTGTGCCTGCTGCGTCCGACCCTCTTTCGTATCCGTACCATTCATAACATTCATGCCCCAGTTCAATGATCCCTGAAGAGGTATCCCCGATGCATAGGCTAGTACCATAGGCGCCGCAGAAATAATCATTCCAGCCAATACTGCTATAACCAATGATTTGAAATTTTCTTTTTTAAATACCTTCACAATACCAAAAATTGCAATTGCAGCACATAAAAAGAATGCCATCATCGTAACATAAAAATGGATTGCTAAAGAAGCCGCCAATGATGTCATAAACAAAAACAGATCATCATTCCAAACTTTTCGTTTTGCTTTTCCCTCTTCAGGATTTCTTCTAAGGAATCGAACCAGATATAACGCACACAAAAATTGCGTATACAGACCAAATTCCTGCGGTATGGTATACTGCATTCTTGACATGCCATAAATTTCATCTACACAAACCATATCAATTGTCAAAAAAGCTGCCAAAACCAGATAAACTGTATACTTTGATTTCATGACCTCTCTGAGGAAACAATAAATGGCCAATAAAAGTGCACTGACATGAATTTCTCCCAAAAACATCATACAGCTGTACACTGAAATTCCAAACAAATCATTCATGCAGTAAATAAAACAATGCATAGCTTCCGGATAAATACCTGCTGAAAAAATTTTTCCTTCTTTTAAGCCATAAATCCATGCATGATGAACATACATATCTCCCCACCCATAGGAATGACATTGAAATGCCCCATAGGAAAAATATGCAACCGCAAAAACAATCAATACAAACAATATCCCATACTCTATTCTTCTGCCTTTGATCTTTTTATTCAATTGTTGAAAGCTATTTACAATAATTATCTTAAGGCTTTCTGCCTGTCGGAAAATTAATAATTTCCATCCCTGTGTTCCCGAAAGGGTTCTCTTAATATGCGCAAAAATATATCTTCTCAATTCTTTTTCTTTAAAAATAGAGAGAAAGAATGTACCATAATATATCCACCGGACAATCCCTTCATTCAGTATATGGAACAGACCTAAACCAAGTATGATTGTGTTGCTTAATAAAATAGAGACTGTAGAACAGAATGCAAATTGAAAAGTTAAGCTCTTGCCGGATAATTTTTTTCTAAAAATAACTGATGGCCATAAATACATCAGGAAAATATAACCACTCAGTACTTTGATAAATTCAACAATCCAATAACTCATATTCTCATGGGCCACCCCCCTTTACTTTTCTTCATTCGAGATTCAATCACAACCGAATATCATGATGTCTTTACAAAATCCAATAAAAAGAGCATAAATACAATCCATTTTGTATAACAGAATTGCCCAAAAAACATTCTGACAAAGGAGATTTATGCCATGTACAGAGTATATCACATAATAATACAAAATAAAAATCCTTTTGCAATAAAAATCCCCCGTACTTCGGCATCTGCCGAAATACAGGGGATAGGGGAAAATGATTATCTTACAACACTATCTATGCCATTAGTCCTCGATATGTGTTGTGGTTGTTGTGAGGCCGTTCGCATCGGCATCTACATTGATGCAGTCACCCGGCTCTAATTCGTTGCCAAGGATCATCTTTGCAACCATGGTTTCAACGTTCTTCTGGATATAACGTTTCAATGGACGTGCACCATAGACCGGATCATAACCATGCTCTGTAATATAATCCTTTGCAGCCGGTGTTAACTGAAGTGTTAACTCCTTCGTTTCAAGACGTTTATTCAGACGTCCGATCAGAATATCAATGATACCGCTGATATTGTCCTTCGTCAGAGGCTTAAACATGATGATCTCATCCAGACGATTCAGAAATTCCGGTCTGAAATGTCCCTTCAGATCATTCATTGTATTCTGTCGTGCTTCCTCGCTGATATTGCCTTCACTGTCAATGCCATCCAGCAGATAGGAAGAACCGATATTGGAGGTCATGATCAGAATGGTATTCTTGAAATCTACCGTTCTGCCCTGAGAGTCAGTAACTCGACCATCATCAAGAATCTGAAGCAATACATTGAAGACATCCGGATGGGCCTTCTCGATCTCATCGAAAAGGATAACGGAGTAAGGTTTTCTCCTGACAGCTTCTGTCAGCTGACCGCCTTCTTCATAACCAACATATCCCGGAGGCGCTCCGATCAGTCTGGACACGGAGAACTTCTCCATGTATTCACTCATATCGATACGCACCATATTGTTCTCATCATCGAACAGATTCTCAGCCAGCGCCTTGGCAAGTTCTGTCTTACCTACACCGGTAGGTCCAAGGAACAGAAATGAACCGATCGGTCTGTTCTCATCCTGAATACCTGCCTTAGAACGGATAATAGCTTCCGTAACCTTTGATACGCCTTCCTCCTGACCGATGACACGTTTGTGAAGTTCATCATCCAGGTGAAGAATCTTATTACGCTCGCTCTCTGTCAGCTTTGCAACAGGAATACCTGTCCATCTGGACACGATTCTGGCAATCTCTTCATCTGTCACACGTTCACGAAGAATAGAATTCTCTTCTCCGTGAACACGGGCTTCTTCTTCTTCCAATTGTTTCTTCAGTTGAGGCAGCTTGCCGTACTGAAGTTCAGCAGCTTTGTTCAGATCATAATTTCTCTGAGCAAGTTCAATCTGTTTGTTCAGATCTTCAATCTGCTGACGCAAGCTCTGCAGTTTCTCAACATCCTGCTTCTCATCATCCCATTTTGCTTTCTGAATCTTGAAGTCTTCTCGCAGTTCTGCAATCTCATGGGTAATGTTCTGCAGACGTTCCTTGCTGAGTTTGTCGTCTTCTTTCTTAAGTGCGGCTTCCTCAATCTCCAGCTGCATGATCTTACGGGAAATCTCATCCAGCTCTGTCGGCATGGAATCGAGTTCTGTCTTGATCATTGCACAGGCTTCATCCACAAGGTCGATTGCCTTATCCGGAAGGAAACGGTCTGTAATGTATCTATGTGAAAGCGTTGCTGCTGCCACAAGGGCACTATCTGTAATCTTAACGCCATGGAAAACTTCATATCTCTCTTTCAGGCCACGCAGAATAGCAATGGTATCTTCAACTGTCGGTTCATCAACCATAACCGGCTGGAAACGACGTTCAAGGGCTTTATCCTTCTCAATGTACTGTCTGTATTCATCCAGAGTTGTCGCACCGATACAGTGGAGTTCACCTCTGGCCAGCATAGGCTTCAGCATATTGCTGGCATCCATGGCACCGTCTGTCTTACCGGCACCAACAATTAGATGCAGCTCATCAATAAAGAGGATAATCTCGCCATCGCTCTTCTTAACCTCAGCCAGAACAGCTTTCAAACGCTCTTCGAACTCACCTCTGTACTTGGCACCGGCTACCAGTGCACCCATATCCAGAGAATAAATCTTCTTGTCCTTCAAGCCATCCGGTACATCACCCTTCACAATACGCTGTGCCAGTCCTTCGATAACTGCGGTTTTACCAACACCGGGTTCACCGATCAGTACCGGATTATTCTTCGTCTTACGAGAAAGAATACGGATAATATTACGAATCTCTGTATCACGGCCGATGACCGGATCCATCTTCTGGGCCCGTGCCTTGCCTACCAGATCTTCTGCATATTTACTCAAGCTATCATAAGTTGCTTCCGGGTTATCACTTGTCACACGCTGATTGCCTCTGACAGTGGAAAGTGCCTGAAGGAAACCTTCTCTGGTCACTTCGAAATTTCTCAATAATGTCTTGATATTGCTGTTTGCAGTTTCAATTAATGCCAGGAAAAGATGTTCCACAGATACATACTCATCATCCATTTGTTTCGCTTCTTCTTCTGCCTGCATCAATGTACGGTTCAGGTCATCACTTAGATAAACCTGACCGCCGGATACCTTCACAAGCTTCTCAACAAGCTTCGTCGCCTGTACCTTAAATCCTTCATGATTAATTCCCATCTTCGCCAGCAGTCTGTCGATCAGGCTGTCTTCCTGGGTCAGCAGGCTCAGAAGCAGATGTTCCTGTTCAATCTTCTGATTCCCGTACTGATAAGCCAGTTTCTGACAATCCTGCACTGCCTGCAGGGACTTCTGTGTAAATTTATTTAAATCCATATCTATGCCTCCTTTGGAAACAATGTACTTAATTCTATATTGTTATCTATATGAAACACGGCACTCTGATTCATGCCGTGTTAATTTTCTTCTTTCTTGTCTCGCTTAAACCATTCCCTGAACTTACGGACAATGAACGACTGCTCCGGTTTCTGATCCTTGTCCTTCGGTTTCTGTCCCACAGCGTTCAGCGGAAAGTTGTAAAACAAATCATCATACATATTATGTTCATCATCAGATGAACCATCAAATCTCATACCCATCATTCACCCTCCCTTTTGTTCTATGCGTAATATAACACATATTATTAGCACTGTCAATAGGCGAGTGCTAATTTTTGTAAAAAAATGTGAAGCCCACATTTTACAGACTTCACAGATTTTGCATATAAATCGTATGCTGCTGGTTATTGACTACATGCCATAATAATCTTCTCGCATCTGTCATATCCAAGCTGCGAACTGTTCAGACACAACGTGTAGTTGCTGGCATATCCCCATTTCTGCTCTGTATAAAAATTATAATTTGTCATCCGTCTTTTATCTGTGTCCGACATCATTTTGACAGCTTCCCGTGCATCTACATTGTGTAAACGCATGATCCGCTGTGTTTTTTCCGGCATTTCCCCATGGATAAACACATTCAGCACATCCTCCCGATCTTTTAGAATATAATCTGCATTTCTTCCAATAATCACACAATATTCCTTCTCAGCCAATGCCAGAATAACTTTTCTCTGCGCCTCGTATACCATATCTTCCACCGATTTGCCTGTCATATCACGTCCGGCAAATGCATAGGCAAGCAATCCTTTTTTCGGTGATAATTCTGCATTTTCAAGAACATATTCCGGTGATAAACCAGACTTTTCTGCAATCTCATTGATAATATTTTTATCGTAATAAGCAATTCCAAGTTTCTTCGCAACTTCTTCCCCGATAAAACGTCCACCGCTTCCAAACTCTCTGCTGATTGTAATAATTCTTTTTGTCATCTCTGATTCCTCCTAACTTAAAACGGCTACTTTATTTTTTCTGATTCTTGTTAAAAATACATAACCGACCAGGCATGCAATCACTTCTGTAATCGGGAATGCCCACCAGATCAGCGAAACGCCCATCTGTCCATTTCTGACGAACAGTGAAAAGATTCCAGCTAATGGCAGGATGATAATAAGCTGCCTCAAAAGTGAAATAACCAGCGATTCCACGCCCCCGTCCAGTGCCTGATAAATACCCTGATAAGCGACATTGATTCCGGCAAACAGAAAACTGATAGAGATCACTCTCATCGCACTGATAAAGTATTCTCTTGACTGTCCTGCATTAAACAGCGTTGCAAATGCGCCCGGAAAAATCCCTGTGATTGCAATGCCGAGAATCATTAATGCTATCGTATAGATCAGACCATACCTGATACCATCCTGTATTCTTTTTTTACTTCTCATTCCATACGCAAATGCAATAATCGGCGTGATCGCATCTCGCAGACCAAATGCAAGGAAAAGAACAAACTGCTGTACCTTATAGAACAAGCCATAGGCTGTCTGTGCGAAAGGATTGAACTTCAGAATTAAATTCATCACGTACACCATTATAGACATCAGAGCCTGTGCAATAATTGCCGGGAGTCCGATAGCATAGATTTCTTTTATAATGCCCGCATTCGGCTTCAAGTATTTCACATCATGTTCAAATTCTTTATTCAGCTTCATATGGAAAATAAACAGTAAAACTGCAGAGGCTACCTGACCAATGACAGTTGCGTAAGCGGCACCTTTCACGCCCATTTCAGGACAAGGTCCAATACCATAGATCATAATCGGATCAAGGATAATATTTACAATTGCGCCTACCACCTGTCCGATGGTCGAATAAAGGGAGCGCCCTGTTGCCTGTAACAATTTTTCAAATAATGAAAAGAAAACAATACCAAAAGAAATCACACAGCATATCCTCAGATAGCTGACACCCATTTCAAGTACTTCTGTATCTACTGTCTGTGATGAGATATAGGCTCTCACACCAAAGAAACCAAACAACAAACAGACCACATAAATAATCACACCAAGAAACAGACTATTCCCTGCTATCTTTGCAGCTTTTTTGTTGTTTCCCTGTCCAAGTGTCCTTGCAAGAAGTGCATTGGTTCCGACACCTGTTCCTATACCTACTGCAACCATCAGCATCTGAACCGGAAATACAAGCGTCAATGCATTTAACGCTGCTTCACTTCCCTCTCTCATATTGCCTACAAATGCACTGTCTATAATGTTATAGACCGCCTGCAATGCCATGGATAAGATCATCGGGATCCCCATTTGGACCATCAGCTTATTCACCGGCATATCCTTCATCTTATTGCTTTCCGCCATTTTGTTTACTCCTCTCTTTTTCTGCACAAAAAAATGCGTAACCTGTCAAATAAGCTGGACTTACGCTGACAGGCTACACACTTTTTCATGACACTATTATTTTTTAACAAAAGAAAACGAGCAGCTGGTAAACTGGATTTACGCTTACTTGCTACTCGTTTGTAATCATTATATTTCCTCATTTTCAAAAAGTCAAATAAAATTTCAATAGGACCAAATACCTATATCTCTTCCACTTTGCAGGCGTGCTCTTTTGTCACTTTATTGTACCCGATACCAACTGCCAAAATGCGCCCTGTGTGCACTGTTTTCTATGAGTATCATACTTGTTTGCATCATGGTGCAAGAAGATAACTTGTGTTCTTCACAACTCATTTTTGACCTTTCTATTTTTAAAAATATATTTGACATTTCCGGTAAAATATCCCTATTATATAGTTGTTTTTGATTTACTGAAGAAAGGATACACTAAAATGATTCATATAAGACTTGCCAGGAAAGAAGATATCCAGAATATCATGCCCCTCTACGCCTATGCCAGAAAATTTATGGCTGCCAACGGCAATCCCCATCAATGGAACGGCAATTATCCAGCTTCAGAAGACATCCTGAAAGACATTGCCAATGGCAATTATTATGTCTGTACGCCGGAGAATGCGCCGGAGAAAATTGTGGGCGGTTTTGCCTTCATTATAGGAAGAGAACCGAATTATGCCGTCATTGAAAATGGTGCCTGGCACTCCGATCAGCCTTACGGCACGATTCACCGGATTGCCTCCAACGGTCAGGCCAAAGGAATCGCCTGTGCCTGCTTTGATTTCTGTCATAGCAAAATAGACTGTCTGCGCATTGATACCCACGCTGACAACAAGCCAATGCAAAATGTCATCGGCAGTTATGGCTTCCGCTACTGCGGAATTATCCATGTTGCCGACGGCACACCAAGAAATGCCTATGATTTAGTTTAATCTTCATCTTGACGTATTCGCATGTAAAATTGCTGTGCAGTGCCCTATCCGGCAATCAGCATACACAGCGGCATTGTCAGGATTGAAAGCAGCGTTGTCACTGTAAAAAGCTCTGTCGCATAATGATCATCACGCTCATACATAATCGCCATCGTAATCGTCATGGCACCGGCCGGACACGCTGCAGTCACTGCAGCCACTGTCCGCATCTGATCATCAATCGGCAGAAATCTCAGTAACAAACAGAACAGTCCTGCCGAAACAATCAGGCGCAGTATCGCCACGAAAAAGAGTCTTCTCTTTGTCAGAACCTCCTTAAAATTCAGCTGTGTCATAATCGCACCGGACAAAAGCATCGCCAACGGCGTATTCATATCGCCAATAGCACTCATTGCAAAATCAATACTTTCCGGCAGACGAATCTGAAAAATAAAGAATGCCATACCTGCGATGACCGCAATGAGGCACGGATTGATCAGCTTCTTCAGCTGAAAACCGCCTTTATCCAACAGCATGATGCCATGTGTCCAACAGAAAATATGAAAAACAGCGACAAACACGGTTGCATAGATAACACCGATATTTCCAAAAAGCGCATAACCAAGGGGGACCCCTATAAATCCACAGTTATCATAGGTCACTGCAAACTTCTCGATTGACAGATCATACCCTTCTCTCTCTTGCAAAAGAAAATGACCGATCATAATAGAAATCAGATAACTGATGACGGCCAACACAAAAAGAAGGCCCATTTTCTTCAGCAGCTCACCGTCATACTCCATCTGAAAGGAAGTAAAAATCAAAATAGGATTCACAACCAGTGTACTCAGTCTGGATAAACGCTGTTTTGTATAATCATCAATGATTCCTATCTTACAACAGATCACGCCTACAATCATAATAATAAAAATAGAAATAATCTTTCCAAATACCGTTGCAACTATCATTCGCTATGCTCCGCCTTTCTCTTTAACAGTCCATTTTTTCAACTCATATAATACTACATACCGGTATACCGGTCAAGAATGAACTGATTGACCATTCGTTTTTTTTATTGTATGATACAATTATATTCTATTTTTGTTTGATGATTAAAGGAGAAGTTATGCTGCCATTAAACGAACAAGCCTATCAGCACCTGCAGAAGCTGATTTTAAGCAATCGGCTATCCTACGGCCAGATTTACTCTGAAACCCGACTATCCAGAGAGCTTGGCATTTCCCGCACGCCTTTCCGCGATGCCGTCCACCGACTCGCACAGGAAGGTTATATTGATATTATTCCAAGCAAAGGTTTTACCCTCCATCAGATTAATGTCGATGATGTGAATGAAACCTTGCAGATCCGCTCCGCATTAGAGAGCTACTGCACCCTTCAGATTGCCAGGGAATCTGACACTTCCAGAGCACAGGCCCTGTTTGCCGAATTAAATGAATTACTTTACAAAATGGAAACCGTTGCCTCGACTTCTCATTCCATTGAAACATTCTGTCAATATGATTTTCAGTTTCACACAAGCATCATCAACTCTCTGAACAACAAACAGTTTACATCTTTGTTCGCAGCACTGATGTATCGCATGCGTAAACTCGCTGAGTTGTCCCTCCTCCATGAGGACCGCATGACAGACACCTGCGCCGAACATCGGGCAATCTTAAATGCCATGCAATCAGGTGATACTGCACACATTTATGAAATAACGATTTTCCATATGGAACAACCAAAAACCATCAGCCTGGAAGATTTATAATCCTCCGGGCTGATGACTTTCGGTGCCGCACTACGCGCAAAAGGCCCCGACTCAAATGAGCCGGAGCCTTTCACCCTTCTGCTATGATTTTTTATTCTTTACTGGATAGAGATGTATTTCTTCTCTTCTTCAGCAGGTTTTGCTTCTTTCTTAGGAACGAACAGTGTAAGAATACCATGTTCAAACGTTGCCTTGATGTCCTCTTCTGTGATATCTTCGCCAACATAATAGCTTCTCTGGCATGCGCCTGCATAACGTTCACGTCTGATATACTTGCCTGTCTTCTTATCTTCTTTGTCTTCATCAAGTCCCTTTGCTGCACTTACGGTCAGATAACCATTGTTCAGTTCAGCTTTGACCTCCTCTTTCTTGAAGCCCGGAAGATCAATTTCAAGTTCATAACCATTGTCCAGTTCCTTAATATCTGTTTTCATCAGGTTTGCTGCATGATGACCATACAGTTTCTTCTCTGCCTGGTCTACTGCTCTGTTGTCATCATAAAATGGAAAATCAAAGAAATCATCAAATAAATTTCTACTAAAAATGCTAGGTAACATAAGTCATATCTCCTTTCAAAAGATATCTTAAAATTTAATCAAGCACTTTCGGATTTCTCCTGAGTGTTATCAACATCTTCAACTCCTGATTCGGAACACTTCTTTTTGTTCCCTTTCACTTGTTCTATATGTAATATAACATACATCATTAGCACTGTCAAGTGGTGAGTGCTAATTTTTATAAAAAATGTGCACTCCGTCAAATAAGCCGAACTCACGCAGACAGGCTACCCACTTTTTTATGACACTATTATTTTTTAACAAAAGAAAACGAGCAGCTGGTAAACTGGATTTAC